>ENA-UOUE01000030-UOUE01000030.1-compost-metagenome-genome-assembly--contig:-NODE-30-length-93589-cov-11.841143_pt1 | contig 93589 bp, 63 predicted proteins | sample MGYA00238146_ERZ747223 | MGnify/ENA primary metagenome ERZ747223 (study PRJEB28781, sample SAMN06268865) | compost metagenome | isolation source: single cell | place: USA: California, Emeryville, Joint... | reverse complement strand
CATAGGAAGCAACTAAGGCTCCTAGCACTGCAAGAGCAACAAGTCCGTAAGCTCGTGTTCTTGAGGTTCTTTGGACAAGTGAAATAGATGTATATTCCATTTTGAAAAGTTTTCAAAAATTCGGAAATTATGATTAAGACACAGCTCCTCTGCCTTTAAATAATCAAGGCTCATCTGTTAAATGGCTCATTATTAGAATGTTAAATGAGTGCGTGAGTGCGAGTTGAGTCTTCATATGACTCATCAAAGAAAAATCCCAGCGATATATTTTTCACTGTCGCTTAAAACCTCATAGCTTATCAAGCAGAAAGGACCCAGAATGCATACTCAAGACTTCACCTTTTTTGCTGTCAAGAGAAGTTCTGCTCTTACTTATTCTGATAATTCAAAAGAGAGCCTAATTTGAAGATTTTTTTGGTATTGTGTACCTCAAACGAAGAAAATGAGAAAATGAAATTTCTACTGAAATTCTTGTTTGAAATAAGTCATAAACGAAGTCGACACGCGAAAGATTTTACATCGGTAATAGCGAATATAATATTCATTTTTTTTTATCTTAAGTGCGCACCATTAAAAAAATGTGCTTAAATTCGGACTTGGATTTCTAATTACTAATCGATTTTTAAGTCTCATATTTCCTTTCAAAGAATTTGTGAATATTTTCTCATTCATAAAAGACTATAATTTGAAATCTGAATTTCATTAAATAGGTTGGAAGCGCCTCTTCCTGTGTTTTCTCTCATATTTAACTGACTTCCAAATTTTTTTTGATCCAATAATGTTCAAGCCCGAATGAAATACAATTGTTTCCTTTAAGACTCCAACCTTTGTCGAATCACCAACAACAACGTTCTGAGAGGACATCCTTTTGAAGACTCTGATTTTACCAGCGATTCTGACTGATTTTGAACCATTAACAAAAATATATATCATCAATTTTTTTATCCGCTTTGAAAGCTATACTTTTAATTAAGGTTATCTGACAATAATTCATTTATCACATAAGAAAGGATCATTAATTTGATAAAATGAAACCACACTGCCAATGTCACTAATTATAGTCTGCTCCCCGCTTTTAATGGTCTAATGATTTAGTTCCTCAGATCTTAAGATGAGATCAGTGTTTTCTCATATACATCTCTCTCTCAATACGTATTTTCTCACAATTAATTATGAAATGAAATTTGCTTCGTAATTCTGATTCTCTATACACCTATTATCTCGTTATTCTTATTCTTTTCTTAACTTTCACTGAAAAATGCTTCAGCGAAAGAGCTTTTCTCTGTCAGTCTGCTCCAAGTTGCGTTTTCCAAAGGAGAATGCATATATTTGTTATAGGTAAATCTACTGAGAGACAGAACTTCTCATAATACTTAATTTTCGTAAGTAGCTTTCATTTTTTGTTCCGTCTTGGCAACATTGTCGATTAAATCTGGAATCACTAGCACAAATACATAAAAAATGAACTACAAGTTCCTTGCTCATCCTATAAAGCAAGCAGAAAAGTATTTCATTCGTCAACGACCTCATTATTAAATCAATTCGTTTGGAATTTGCTAGAGGAAGAGAAGTGAAATGACCTTTTCCAAGAGAGTATTAACTCGTTATCAATACTTTCTAACTTAATTTGCTCGTAAATGACGGAGGTTAATAATTGTTGTTTTCTAATTTTCAGACTTCATAAACGTTAATATGTGAGATACTTATTAAACGAAATTGTTAGAATGATTCATCATTTTAAGGACTCATATGAATTCCCCTTAACAAATCAAATTATAATGGGTACATACCAAATCGTTGGATACCACAGATACCAGCATCGTTACCAGTAATAGCAATTCGGATGTAACCGTCCTCACCCCACCAGGTATCCCATGAGTTCTTAAGGATATAGTAACCATTAGGAGCGTCTTCAGAAGGAGTGGTATTGTATCCCACGGCTAAAACACCGTGATTAACATTCGTTGTGCATACGGCTTCGCTATCGAGGATTCCGGAGACGTAGTTTTGGATGTTACTGGCGTCAAGGGCAACAGCGACAGGTTGTCTATCAAGTGCTGCCATCAAAGCAGAAGCACTGTTTTGAGTAACGAAGTCGTAGTCAGAGATGGCACTGAAGGCAATTCCTGTATCCTTGCGGCAAGTACCGACGACTCCATTATTGCCTGAAGTGTATGGATAAGCAGCTGCGCTACTGATACCTTTGTTGTCTATGACAAATTCCCAGGCATTAGTCATCCAACCACCATGGCAGCCACTGTTTCCATAGGATGAAGAGCAATCGACAAGGTGTTGTTCAGAAAGGCTAACAAGCTTGCCAGTCTTGATAAAGGCAAGTCCTTCAAGCGCACCTACGGAAGTGAAGGCCCAGCATGAACCACAGACTCCTTGGTTTTTAATTGGAGTAACAGCACCCCTCTCAATCCAGTTAACATATTTGTAGCCAGAGGTGCTAGTACTGGTACTGGTGCTAGTACTAGTACTGGTGGGTTTGGCGGTTGTGGTAGTGCTTGTTGGCTTTGTACTTGTGCTTGTAGGAGTACTAGTAGTGGTTGAAGTAGTTTTACTTGTGCTTGTTGGTGTAGCAGTGCTTGTGCTTGTGCTTGTGCTTTGCTTTGTTGAAGTAGTGGTACTTGGGCTTGTAGTTTTGGTCGTGGTTGTAGCAGTACTCCAATATGTTGCTGTAGTTGGACTCTTGGTTGAAGTTGTAATTGTACTCATTGTTGTGGTTGTCGCCGTGCTCCAATATGTTGTTGGTGTATCCCATGATGTTGTCGCGGTGCTCCAATATGTGGTTGTTGTACCCCATGACGTTGCTGCTGTGCTCCAATATGTTGTTGGTGTACCTCATGATGTTGTGGCCGTGCTCCAATATGTTGTTGGTGTACCCCATGATGTTGTCGCGGTGCTCCAATATGTTGTTGTTGTACCCCATGATGTTGTTGCTGTGCTCCAATATGTTGTTGGTGTACCCCATGACGTTGTTGCTGTGCTCCATGTACTATAATATGTAGTAGCCGTACTCTTTGTGATAATTGTTGTATACGTGGTTGTTACGCCTGCTAAACTGCGAGGAGCAGCCCTAGGACGGGTCGTCTTATTATTCTTCATAAGGTTCGGATCCAAACCGGTATAACTTGCCAAGAATTCTTCTTCAGTCAAATCACTGAATTTATTATGACCAAGCTTAAATGCATGTCTTTTCTTATTAAACTCTTTGATCTTCTTGTCACGAAGAGAATAGATGTTGAATCTCTTAGTATCTTCAAGGGTGCTAAAGCTTCGTCTGAAGTTTTTCTTCCATTGTTTGTAGCCTTCCACAACATCCTGGATATCATCCAAATCGAGTTTTGCAAGCTCGGTTTTGGTAGGAAGAATGTTGAAAATAGCATAGGAAGCAACTAAGGCTCCTAGCACTGCAAGAGCAACAAGTCCGTAAGCTCGTGTTCTTGAGGTTCTTTGGACAGGTGAAACAGATGTATATTCCATTTTTGAAAAGTTTTCCAAAATCCAGGAAATGATTATTAAGACTCACTTCTTCAGGACCTTAAATAGTCGAGGTTTAACTATTAAATGACTCAATATTAGAATTTTAAATGAGTGCGAGATGAGCTTCCAAAGGACTTATCAAAGAAAAATTCCAGCGATAGATTTTTCACTGACCCTTAAAATTTCAAACCTTATCAATGGATCGATGGCTCAGAATCCACAAACTCCAAACTTAACTTCTCTTGTCGCCAAGCATCTCTCTGCCTTCCCTATCCTGATATTCAAAGGCCGCCTAATTCGGAGGGTTCTTTGTATCGAGTACCTCACAATGAAGAAAGTACGAAAATGGATAATCTACTGAAAGTCTTGTTTAAAATACGACGTACAACGAAATCAACTCAACGGGAAGTTTTGAAGCGGTGATTAGTTGGTAATACTTATTTTTTTCCTTATCTTAGGAAATCACCATTAAAAATATTGTATCTAATTTCGAATTTAGATTTCTAATTTTAATTGGATTTTAAGAGCTCTAAGGCCCATTCCAAGCAATTGCGAGTTTTTTCATGCATAAAAAGGGTTAGAAGCACATCGCTTCTGCTTGTATTTGAAAAGATCCAAATTTTTTGCTGGTCAGTTTAATGAGGCTGGAATATAACTATTACCACTGCAATTTCAGCCTTTAATGAAGCATGGACAGCAGCGCATCTACCTAGGACACTCTTTTTTGGGGCCTTGGCGCTAATGGTCAGCAGCAATTGCGAAGTGAGTTTGAACTCTTCAAAAAGATAAATATTAAATCTCTTTAATGTACTTTGTCAGTCGTTTCGTTTAATTAAGGATATCCAATAATAAATCATTTATAAAATGAGAAAGAAGAATTAATTTGATGAAATGGAAACACAGACACTCTCTCCTACGTTTTCTTTTGGGCAAATGATTGTAAGTGGAACCAGTTGTAGGAATTGATAGCGGCCATAAGAGCAAAATATGTCACGATAAATGCGTTAATCAGAATTTAATAGCTTTTGCTCTCAATTTCTTTTGGTATACTTCCCTCATTTTCTTCTGTGGGTATATTTCTCATTTTTCTTAATATGGACAGCTCTCTGAAGCGATGATTCAAGGTTAAGGAAAAACTAAACTTCTGGATAGAATGGCCAACTTAGAGACCGAAATAAAATAATTCGATTGATTCCAATCTCCTAACTCAACAGAGCTTATCATCTCTTCCAAAATTGAAATTCATACAAGTCAGAATTGATATTTAATGAAATCGAAGATAGAGCAGAGGTTCTAATTCAGAAAGCTGAGCATTAAATTACTGTATCTGTGTGATAAGGATGCCCAGTGAATCAATCTATGAGAAGTAGATTTCAAATCGATTTAAAGCGGTAAAAATGAATCACTGGTGAAAACAATAAATTTTTTGTTTTGCTTCACACCGATACACCCTGAAAAGCTGAATTTCTGAACTTAAATCTTTCTACGAGCTGTTTAAATGGCAATTTTTCTGACTATAAAAAGAGTCTGCATACAGATTTCTCAAATTCTTCTTAATATGACAAAGGGAGTACCTGCTGTTTGAAACAAGAATTAAGTCAGCTGATATTTGAAATTCTTTTGTCAGAGGACAGTGACAGAAGCACCACTGTCTAAGCTGTTGGAAAAAGAGCTTCGTTGGAATTGAATAATACTCTCTCTTGTCTTATTATTAGCCAATGGAAATAGGCACATTTCATTTTCTTCAAAAGACTAATTTCTTACGTAAATCAATTCAACTTTTGACAAATTGAAGAAACTTTATTTGAATCACAACCGAGTCATACATCTAATTTGTTTTTCCCGTCATTTCAATACTACAAAACGAATCATTCCCCGATTGAATAAGTATATGAATTGTGGGTGGCACAATCATATCACTTGTAACTTAAAAAATTTCTACCTTTAGCTCTCATTTAAGAAGAAGTAATCCCAATTTTAACGCCTTGAGTTTGATCCTCCGCATTAGACTTGAAATCTCAAAAAAACTAATTTATGAGCTTTGATTAGTGTCAGAATCCTGAATAATGCTAATACCAGCATTAACGTAAACTGATTTAACGGATAGGAGTAGAAAAAATTCTTTCTATCAGAAAGATAAATTCTGGAAACCTTTAATTTCCAGCTCTTAGTAGGGTTGTAGGATTCTCGCCAGAACGCTCTCTCGGTCATTATCGCTTTTCCCAAATTTTCTCCCTATAAACGAATTCAAAAATATTGTTAGCTATTCTATTCAGTTCGATTTTTCATTGGAAAAAACCTCAAATTACCTCAGCCTGGACTACATTCCTCTTAAGAAAGAAAGTCAGAACGACTTTTTCGACAAGCAGAAACTTCAATGTTTTGACTGCTACCGTGTTAATTCCCAACAAAAATTTAATTCATATCATAAAACTACATCAACCATGCATCCAAGTAGATTTCTCTTCCAAAACATATAAATACTCTTGTATTTTAATAATGCAACGATTTATGGATCTTCAAGAAAGCTGTCTGGTGATTCAACCTATAGTTTCAGCTATTTCCTCATCTCATTAAATTCACAAGGCAAACTCCTGTAAATGCCATCAAAAACAGCTCCAGAAGTGATCTTATTGCAATTCTTTTCGCTCAGTCTTGACTACTTGTTCTAAATTCCAACTTCAGTTGCAATTTCCAGCTAGAACCAGATTTAGAACTTTTGGCCAAATTTTAAGAATATTTTTTGTTCGATGAGACCAAGAAAAGGTAAAATTCTGATCGGTCCTAAACGTTTTGCTGACTAATATTTAAGGTTCTATCATCCATAGTGTTATAATTCAAACTTTATTTGCGCCATCAACATGCAGTCCACAAAGCAACAACTAGAAGAGCTCGTCACTCAAATACCAGAGAAGTGGCAGTCAAAAGCCATTGAAGCTTTAATCAGCTTCATGGTCGATCAAATGGAAAACGAAGCGCTCCCTCCAAAGAAAATCGGCTCTATTGAAAAACAAAACGAGAAACTCAAAGAGGATGTCGCGAAACTGGAGAAAGAGAAGGCTGAACTTACGAAGAGCATCAACGAGCTCGTCGAAGAGAATGAGTCAAACGATCTCAAGACCAAAGAACAAGAAAATAAACTCATTGAGCACTACGAGCTGTCTATCGAGAAGCTCAAACAAGAAAATTCTCAGCTGAGTTATTTCAATGAGGTCTTGAGAAAAGAGATCGAGATGCTGAAGAGATCGATGGAAGAGCTTCAGATGAAAGCAGTGGAGAACCAAAAGAGTTCGAAACCTGAACATATTCTCAATAATTTGAGGAAAGAGCATGAATCACTACTCGCTTCTTACAATCAGCTTAACAAGAAGTATGCGGAGATTATCAAGGCCACTGAAGATAAAAACCGAGCTCTGAAAGAAGAAATTGAAGCGCTCAACAAATCCATGAAACACAAGGAGAATGAGGCCAGTCAGAAGATCGTCGAGGTGAGCTTAACGAACCAAAAGCTAGAGAATGATCTCAATAAGATTCTCATGGAGAAGCACGCTTTGATAGAGGAATGCGATGGCCTCAAGATGAAAATAAAAGATTTGGAAAGAGTGCAACAGGAACTAAAAAAACTCAGTGTCGAGAAGCAAAATATGGCTGAAGAATGCGAGGCTATTAGAGAAAAAGCTAAAAACGAGCTCAAAAAGATGAGCTTCGAGAGGCAGAGCATCATCGAAGAATACGAAGCGTCTAAGCTGAAGGCTAGAGACCTTGATCGAGCGCAAAATGAGCTCAAGAGGGCACGAGTTGAGAAACAGGCTTTGGCGGAGGAATACGAAACCTATAAGGAGAGAACGAAAAATGAACTCAAAAAGGCCAGCTTTGAGAAGCAGAATCTCATGGAAGAGTGTGACGCTCTTAAATCGAAGGTAAGAGACCTTGAAAGAGCGCAGAATGATCTCAAGAAGGTGTATGCAGAAAGACAGTACCTGTATGAACAATGTGAATCTCTCAAGGCAAGAACAAAGGAATTCGAAAGGATGCAGAATGAACTCAAAAAAGTGAACTCTGAGAAGCAGTGCATGGCTGATCAATGCGAGGCTCTCAGACTTAAAGCAAAAGACCTTGAAAAAGTTCATCATAATGCGCTTAATGATAATAAAGAACTCAGCAAAAAGGTCTATGAACTTGAGCAAGAAAATAAAAGATACAAGGATATCGAAAAGAAAAACAAGTTGGTTGTTGATGATTTGACCACAAAGAACGCTGAGTTACTTGCAGCGTTGGACAAGTCAATTGCTAACTGCGAGAAGATCAAGAAAGACGCACAGAGCGAAAGAAATAAGCTCAATGATAAGAAGACTAGTCTTGAAAAATTGGTGGAAAGCCTCGCGCTTGAAAATGATAGACTTCAAGAGGTGCAAGAAAAGGACAGAGAGGAAATCAAAAACTTGACCTCGCAACTTGCCGTTTTGGTGGATGAAAAAGAGAGTCTGATAAAAGAGAAGCAGAAATTGGTGAATAATTCAGAGGAATTAAGAAAGAAATTCGAAGAAGTCAGAACAAAATTGTCCCTCCATGAGAGTGGATATGACATTATATGTTAAGTACGGATTATCGAATAGTTTTTTTTTTTAAAAGCACTTTGTCAATTAAAAGCAATTACTCCAGACCAATTTGTATTAATTCATGTAAGAGAGAGAATTACTGTGAATTTCGTATTTGGTTAGTTTGATATCTAGAAAATAGCAGAGTTATCGACAATTACTACAAATGATGAGTTATTTTAGTTCAAAACATAAGCTAATGCTGTCGAAACAATATTATATTTCATTCGTTATAGTTGTAAGTGATATGCTATTATGGATACTAAAAAAGTTTTAAGGAATAGGAATCAAGTGCTAACTATTTTCTTTATTTGTCGAGGTTGCTTGTTAGACTATGAGAAAAAAAGTTATCTAAGGTTGCTAAATGTTGATTGCAGACACATTAGCTATGATTTACATTATGAAACAGAAGAGCATTAATTTTATTATATTTATGTATGAGAAAGCGTTCAGATCAGGTAGTCTGATATTAGTTGAATTCAGATCTACTGCTTTACCATCGAAACTAGCTGCTATTAGTTTGGATGCATTATTTATTTCATTGTTTATTTGATTGCTTAATATCTAAAACATTCAAAGCGTTGTTTTTTTAATTCAATTCAATTTTTAGTCTCGAATTTCATAAAGCACACCTCCAACAATAAGTACACATACATTGTCATTCTATTCCCTTCGGTTTCTTCATTTATTTGACCTCTCTCGGATTTCAATTGCCTTGACCACGATGTCACAAAGCTTTTAAGCGATTCAATTCAAACTGATTAAAATCAAGAGGCAAAATTTAATACGTCATCCGTGTCTTTAACTCTACCAACACTCCAGCTTTAACAAAAACCATTTTTTTTTTTTAAGCTGCTAATATCCACACGGCTTTGTTGATCAAGTTCGAGTAGAATACCTTTGCCCTACTATATAATTGAATTTTTTTCTAGGTATACCCAAACCTTATCATGCCTAATAGTCCTATTGAGCATAAGATCTCAAATGAGATCCTTCCAGCCAGTATTCGCTAAAAATATCAGCAGAAAGCAGCTTTATGCGGTTGCCTAATTCAGCTACAGGCATTGAGGAGGTTGATATTTAGACTCAGGTGATCCTTAATTTATAAATACAGATTTGAGAGCTTTATTTGTTTAAAAATGGACGGCAACTTCCTTAATCAATATCTCGAGAACATCAAGCAGCTCAAGCAGATCGTCGGCGAATTCAGAGAGTCCGTCGTCAAAGACACCGCCAAGCTCGTCAGCGAACAAGAAGCGACAAAGGCCAAAGCCATTAAAGACGCCGATTTCGCCAAAAACTCTGAGAAATACCTCACCGCCAAAAAGGAAGAGCTTATTAAGCATAGAAAGCAATTCGATGCTCTCAAAACCAACATGAGACAATCCCTCAGCGAAATCAACTTTAGAAAGCTTGAAAGACTCGATGTGAAAGACCATACTCTTAAGCTTTTCGAGATGCTCAACAGAATTGTCTACAAATCTAAAGAGCAGTTCAATTGGAACACCTTCAGGGACGAAGCTATCAAGAAAGACAGACTTGATGACTTCAAAGCCAAGCTTGCTGCTTTTGATTTTTCTGAGCTGCCTCCTGAGCAACTCCAAGAGCTCGAGAATCTTATTCACAGCCAGGTTCTTAAGGACTACATTGAAAAAGACCCTGCAGCTGAGGCAATGCTTGAACTCTACGATTTTCTCGACTGCATTCCTGCCTTTGTGCAATCACAGAGAGAAATCAAAGCTCTTGAGAACAACATCGCTCAGATCAAGAGAGACACCGACACTCGTGAAATCCGAGTGGAGATTTCGAAGAATAAGACTCATGACCTCGATGATATCATTAAGCACTTGGAAACTTTGAACGTTGATGCACTTGATAACAAATTGGCCCAACATCTTAAGGCATTAAATTAGAAAGTAAGAGCGACCTTGTGTGGTTTTTTAAGAGCAAAAGGAGCTTAGTGTAAGGCCAAGCTAAGTTCTATATCTTATAAAAGTATTCATAAGCTAGTTCCTGGAATCGAAGAATTTGAAAATAAATAAAGAATATATTACAAATTTGATGAATACTATATCAAATTCATTGACCTTAGATGAGAAATAAGGAGAATATAGGAATGTAGAGCGTGTGGTGAGATACTCAAGCATTTCAATTGATGTTTATTCTAGTGGATTCCACAAAATTAAATTATCTTTTTTGAAACAACGCTTATATCAATTATTTTAAAATGAGAATTTCCAACATGAAAGTTCATTTAACTGCAATAAAATTAAAGGGGCTTTTCCATTAAAATGGAAGAGGCTTGCTCCCAAAACTCCTCTCTTTTTTGTCGACTCATCATCTTCATAGTTAAATGGAACTATTACATCGAAATACCGTTGATATCATTCAATAATGAAAAATTTACCAGTCTTGCTTTCCTTATATAGTAGCTTATCAGTGAGTCTCTGTCTATAAACTCCTTCAAATTGTAGTCAAAGGTGGACCAGGGGTTACATCCTGCTGCTAAGAGCAATTGCAAGCACTTGATAATTCCCAATTACAAATCGAGATTTCAGAAGTCAAAATACCTCAATATTTTGAGACTCTACGGAATAATACAGCGGAGTCCTTCCAATAATATCTCTCGCGTTGACATCAGAGTGGTAATTAATCAGAACTCGAACGATCTCAGGGAAACCTCTCTTGGCAGCCCAATGCAAAGCAGTCATATGGATCTAAAGCAATGCATTAATCTCAATCAAATCGATTAACGCATACTTCATCAAACTCATAGACCAGATATTTCTCACGAGCTAATAGCTTTTGCACCACATCGAAAGCTCCGTAACGAGCAGCTCTTAAAAACTCTCGTGATTCAGCTCGATAAAATGGTTGAAGACTGAAGACCTCGCGCTTTACGAGTGCCTTGAGAATAGCAGTTAATAAACAAGATTAAAGAAAGAGTACTCACTGCTGTGGGATCTAACTTCAGTTCTTTTAGTTTGCAGAGTGCATACAATAGCTTTTCTCGAAAAATTCTCCATTTTGATTTCCTTTCTCCAACTATGGTCATCAAAGCAACATCTATCATCTCCAGCGGCGTCGGCCTCATCATTATTTTTGTGTGATCTGCTCTCATTCTGATAGCATGGACTTCGTCAGATTCATATTCTGGATCTGGATATATTTTCTTTGGGGGTGGAAGGGTCTTTCGAGGCATAACTAGTCTCCTCGGCAACCCTTCTTTCTTGTCTGGGTTATTACCATTAGAAATGGAGCCTGCTTCGTCAGTTTTAATGGAAAGTGATGCTTGAGAATCTAATCCCTGGCTTTGCTGCAAGAGTTTCTTCTCATTGCCTGTTCTTTCGGTACGGTAGTTTTCTATGATACTTGATGATTTCCCGTGAAAGGGTTTTATTGATCGGTTCGTCTGAGTTTGAGGGCTTCTTTCATCAAAGTTTCTGAGCGCTTGGCCGACCCATGAAACTGAATGCTTGTGAGATCTTGACTGGTTGAGGATTATTGAATCAAGCTGCACGTTGGAGCCCTGCAATCTATTGGACTGGAGAAGATCTTTCAGTGATCTGTGTTTACTCATTGAATCAATAGCCTCCAAGGATGACTCGGTGAAATTCATTGGAGGAAGGCGAAGTTTTAAATTAGAAGGGTAATTTGTGAGCCTCTTTCTCGCAGGTGAATGAGAAAATGGATACATATGCAATTTTAATGCATGACTTGGATCGCTACTCAGCATTTGTTCCTTTGCATCCGTTTTTGCATTGGGAGATTCACAACTTATAATGTTTTTGAAAGTCTTCTTTATTATGCTCTCTGGCTTATCGCTAGGGGCTCTATCAAGTGTGGGTAACCTGATCAGTGAATTTGCCATTGGTCTTAAGCTGTGATTGAAGTACCCGCTTTTTAGGTATATTTCTTCCGGTTCTGTTCCTGAAATCTTGATATAATCCCGATTAGTTGAAGTTCTTTTTTCATCGTCACTCTTTTCGATGATTTTATCCAACCGATCGTTACTGAGATGTTGCATTCCTCTGACTGATGACTGCGATGAAGACAAATCCTGCGATTGTATAGTTCTTTTGAATTTATTCGAAAGAATTTTCTCAGATCCGGTCTTTTGAAAGTTGAATTTCTCAAGGTCCTTTTGTCTACGGGGGACCGAATGCATTAGATCCTCTTTTTCGATAAGTTTTTGCGTTAGAATTTTGCTGACGCTGGTTTCTTTCTCTTGAGCTCGCCGAACGAAGTTTGTCAGATACCTAGATGGACTCTGTGGCTTCGCCAATTTGCTTGAGAGCCATTGAGTTCGGGACTGTTTCAATTCGTGAAGTTTTGTTTGATCAGAGTCCAGGTTCATTATTTATTATTTGAATCAAACTAATTCCAGGATACTGCTGGGAATGAATACGATCACATAGTTTATTGTCCTAACTAAAATGCCAACCCGAAAAATACCTTATCTTGAAGAGTTCATTAAGAAAAAATCTACCCATGATTTCGAAGATTAACAACGGTCGCTCTCTCTCATCAACACAGTGGATAAGTTGCTAACAGTCGGATGGCTTGGGAAAGACCAGAAGTAATCATCTAATAATGCAGTAGGCTGATACTCAAAGATATTACGATGCCCTGTTAATTAGGTAGCCTGTCAGTACCGTGTATTCTCAATTATACATATGACATAGTTTCAATCTCAATTCATGCAGAACGAAATGGGTTCATTAGCTGAGCGCGTTATGAAAATTTTTGAATTATTAATCAAACTTCACAATTTTGAAGATTCTTTTTTAAATGACAATATTTTTATTTCTTACGATTTGAAGACCTAATACTGGTTTATTATGATGCTTATCAACATTGACCAACCTTGTAAAATTTATTGCTCTTCAATAAAGTTAAATAAATCCTAATAAATACAGTGCATTAAAGAATATATTATTATTAGTGATTTCTTAATCACGAAAAATGCAAAGTCAGGTGTTAAGAAGAAAGAACACAGCAGTCCCTCATCTTCCCAGCACATGGTTTACAGTTCAACCCATTAAACCTCAAGGAACTGAGCCTCAAAGAGCCAAATCGGTGGAAAAGCAAAAAAGGGCTGCCTCCGAAACATATCGAAAGCCAGAAAAGGAGACAGTAAAGTCTGGCAGCGACTATGCTCAACGACTCAAAAAAATAAAAGCATTGCAACTAAAGCAACTGCTTCAATCGCATTTCACAACAAATGCCCCCGAAAAGAAATCTTCGCAGGACCTTAAGCCTGCGAATAAGTCCACCCGTGTCCCCATCAGAGCGTTTCAGGAGACTACAAAAGTTGAAAATATCGAAGACACTTTCTTTAATACAACAGCTTTTGTTCTCAAGCCAGACCCAGCAGTGGCACAGTCCGAGTCTGTTAAAAAAATTATACATTCTTCCAGAGGTCTTCGACAACCTACGCCAGAAATGACTTACAGAAAATACAACTTAAAGGCGCAAGAAATCCCAAGTATCTATGATGAACATTCAAATGATAATTTAGCACAGAAGAGCACCGAAGCTGATACTTGTGAATCTCCAATCATCAAGCGTTCATTCAGAATCAAATCCCATGCTTCAACAGGAGAGAAGAGTTTCATTAACTCAAGTCGGGACGAATCGGTCGTTCTTCCAGGCATATCCGATCAAAAAGAACTGATAAAATCCTTTATGAATAATAAATTTCGCTCTGCTTGCGAGAATAAACCTAACAGCTCGAACTCCCAGCTCAGACAGCATTCAGCACAGATGATGGAGACCACTCGCAAATGTTCCGGTCAAGGAATAGGGCTAGGAGTACATTTACTCACAAGTAAAGTGCGACTGAATCAGCGCAGTAAATCTGCTGCTTTCCTAAAGAATTCCTCAGACAAACGAAGGCAAGGGTTTAGAGAACTAGAAGCGGATGATAATTTAACTGGAATTCAGGCAAATGCCCTAAACTCCCAAAAAGATCTCCCGGTTCAGCAAGAGATTATGAAATTGACAGCAGGAGACATATTAACCGAGCGATCATCAAATATGAAAAACCCATCCGAAATCAAAAGATTCATAGAAATGATGAAATTGAGCGACATGCTCTCTCAGCAAAAACCAGAATTTAGGGAGGCGACTATTGAAGCAGACGATTCTATTTTGGATAGCCGGAAATTGTTTAAGAGACCGTCACCATTCTCTATGCCTACTGTTGCTTTAGCAACAATCGATGGAAGCCGCAAAACTGCATGGAAAATCATGAGAGAAAAACTCTCATATGCACTGTGGAAGCTTAAGGAACTGAATCTCGAACCAAAAACTGTAAAATCAAATTATTCAATTTGTGTCATATTAAATTGGCTTTAGTTATTAGAGCATCAGGGAGTCTTCAGCTCGAGTTCATTTGCTCGTCCGAATTCAAGAGGCTTTTTGTTAGCTGTAAAAAATGGAGATTTACATGTCGTTGAGAAACTCTTGCTGCGAGATCGATACTTGGTTTACGAATTCGATAATGTAATTCTGGTGTGTGTCTTCCCTTCAATTTATTTTATTTTCTTAAGATTTTCATGACTGGGTTGCATTGGGCGGCAAAGTTGGGACACGTTGAGATAGCGAAGTTGCTCATCAAAAAGCATTCAGATGTAGAAGCAAGAGACATTGTAATAATGATAATAGAGACATGAAATTAACTGCTTTTTTAAAAATTAGATTGGCAGAACACCCTTTTATTATTCATTGGAAAACGGCAACATCGAGATAATGAGACATCTACTTAACAAGAAATGTGACCCATGGTCGACACAAGACTACAATGTGAATGAATTCATGAATAATAATAAAGAAATGGAGTTTTATGTCCGCAAAACAAGACTGGTAAAGAGAAGTCTCTTGGTTTTTGATTAAATCGAAATTTAAAATAGGTTCACCTTGCAATGAAAATGATAAAGAAATCTCAAAGACAAGCCTTTTGGGAGCGCCACTCTCAGTTCTTATTAGAACGAGAATAATGTTAAGTGACATATGAATGTCGTTTATCAATTTAATTTATTTTGCATTGATGAATTGATTTATTGATTTTTTTAAGGGATTTTCTTTCTATTCCTAATGTGTTTTTTATAATGCAATATATTTCTCTCACGTGGCTTTGAGTGAACATTTATTTCACTCTTGTTTGGTATTTTATTTATTTCAGTGATGTGTTTGTTGGATAATTAACTCAAATAACTCAAATGCTTGGCCTATCAACCTTGCTTGAGAGTTGCAGAAGAAATCAAATTAGCAGCATGCGACTCTTTTTGCCGGTCAGCTTTCAGTATCAGTCCAGAACTATCACAATTCGACGCTCCTCGTAGTTTCTATATTACGATTGTCTTGAGAAAATCAAATACATACATACTTCATGTGAGATTCAGCAGTTCTTAGAAGATGTTATTTTTGAGTCTTGTTTAGAAATTGATTCTTTTGTGATACATCGAAAAAGAAAACACTCGAAGGAGGCGTTCCACATAGGTTTCTTAATATCTTATCGATTTTTAATATCGATGTTAGTCTCTTTCTCAAATATATTTTTGACAAAATCTTAATTATGCTTTTCAATGCCTCTAAATCTGATTCGAATATGGGCGGATTCGCAAATAATTTTAAATATTCTGAATCTTTATTTTAGCTTGAGTTTTTCCGATGCAACAAGTAAGCAATGAAACTGGAGGTAAAAGCCCTCGTTTTTATTAATTTATCAGATAATCATCCTTCTAATAACTAGATGCTACAAGGCCATCGCTTAAAATTGCTTGGTGTACATATATGACCAACGAAATAAAAATCTACGACATCGCCAAAAACGTCGTCTCTAAATCTTTTGATGGACCTGAAGTGCCTTTGGGTGAGCCAAATCCTTCTTCGTCTCTAATTTCTATTGTCATTTCGCCAGCACCGCATACCTTTTTATATTCAATCCCTGAAACCAACCTCTTAGTATCAGCAGTTTCTGGAAATGCTACGGGAGCAACTTTCCAATTAAGAGACGTTTCTTCGGATCTCTCGAAACTTCCAATTAGCTACGATTATTTCGAGAAAGAAGGACGTAATAAAATATTCATATCAGAAAAAAACACAGTGTTTTAGAGATTTTTGATGTTGGTGTTGCTCCATATCGACAACTTATTGCGATACTATCGAAAGCGCCTTCAATCGATTACCACTTGTTTGATTATCGAGCAATGACGTTTGTGAAAAAAGCAAAAGCTGCCTCTACCTTCTACAGTACTAAGCACCCTTGCAATCGTTTTTTCTTAATTATCATGCTTAGATTTCAAAACAAGTCTAGATATTGACGCTTCCAATCGATATATCGCAAGCTTGGACCTCAAAGGAAACTTGGCCGTTTCTGACATCGAAACGAATGAAGAAATTTACTTTGAAGGAATGGGTTATACATCTAGTACATATATATAGATACCTTTCAGATCTGATGGTGATTCTGTTCGACTAATGATTAGCATCCATGTTCACAAAAAATAAATGCCGCTGGAACTCTCAATTCCCTTGTGTGGCATTTGCCTATAATGAAAAAACCATAGATGTGGTTGACATCATGAGACAAGGATCACTTCTTCCATCGCGACTTCATTTTGACGGTGCGGGTAAGAACCTTTAGCATCGCTCTGTTTGTGTAACGGCAAAACTAGCGTGCTATGCACTGGACTGGCACCCAGAAGGTTATCTGCTAGCAGCTGGAGGGACAGATAAGACGATAAGGATACTTGACCTGCGAACTGGGGAGTTCATAAAGAGTCTAGAAAAAGTAGACTTGAGTGAGTTAATAATTTTTTTGCTTATTTGACTTTGTAATTGGAATATAGCTCCGGTGTCGTCATTGAAATGGAGTCCATGTGGGAAATACTTGGCGTATAGCCATTCGACGAAAGTGGGAGTGAGTGAATTTACTACCCAAAAGGAAATTTATCAAGAAGAATCTCTATCAGGAAGTAAAGTTACTTGTTGGGTAGGTTGTAATTCCTTTTTATAGAAAGCATTAACTCGGTTGTTTTTATCAATAACTGAGATGAACCCAAGGAATTACAAGGAGCCATTACTTAAGGAGAGGTACTCCAACTGATTTTGAATAACATTTTTCATTTTCAATAGAACTGAGAGTTGAGTTTGAGTGTTTGATATCAAAATAAGTTGTGGGATATCCAAGACTCCACTATTTATATAAAAGCATTGATAAAACATTTAATACCAATAGCAATTCAAATAGCATCAACTAACTCACATCTGAGAGTTCCCGAGGAATGGAGTTTCCTGAGGGATTTACTTTATTCAATTCCTCTTTGTGCTTACTAATAGGATTCTTGATTAAAATTTTTATTTGTCGGCCTTATACAAATTCTGATACAAATGATAGCTGACAAAACAAATCAGAAAAATTATTATTTTATTATATGTACTCACTCATTCTACATTTCTTGCTCAACGAATAGATGCGGCAAATCCTTCTCTAAAAATTGCCTGGTGTTGTTTTGACACTAGCCAAATAAGGTGATGCGACTTAGGGAGAAACTTTCTCTACAAATCTTTTGATGATGAGATCGGGTATAAAGTAATCCTTTTCCTCTTTAATGTGTTTTCCTACTGTACAAGGGTGGAATACTTTATTATACTTGATTCCTCAAACGAATTGCTTAGTATCGGTTGCCAATGGATATTCTCATCAAGTATCTTTTCAAATAAAAGACGTTGATTCAAACTTCTCGACCGTCTATGATTACTTCGAGCATGAAGGATGTAGCATCACATCTTTATGCTGTTATTAACAACAAGCATGTATTAGATATTCCAGATATTGCATGTGCTCCTAAACGACGATTTCTCGCATTAATGGCAATTAATTCCTCTACACATTACCACCTTTTCGATTATCAAGACCTAAAATTCGTGAAAAAAGCAAAGGACGCTCCAAAAGCTTATTGTAAGAGTTATACTTTTATCGTTTCATTGCTATTTGAATTAGCCGCCAAAACCAGTTTAGATATTGATTCACATAACCTTGATCGCCACTATTGACGCCTGGGCACTCTTACTGTCTCTGATATTGATACTTATCAAGTACTATTCACACAAGAAAGCGACGCTGATTCTGGTGATGTCTACTAGAGGGATCTAGCTAAACCAATTTTATTTTTTTTTAGCAAGATACCTTAGCAATAAATGTCGATGGAATCCAATCTCACCCTTTATTGAGTTCACGTATGATGAGAAAAATTTTCAGCTCTTTGATATTGAAAAAAGAGCAACAACCATTGAATGTCTGAATAGGGTAGATAGGAATAGTAAATGAATATTAAGTTCTTCCTTCGTGTAATAAATATAGGATGTCAATGGATTGATTGGCACCCTGAAGGGAATCTGCTCGCAACTGGCGGATATGAAAAGGTGATCAATATCCTTGATATAAGGAGTGGGAAGCTCACAACCGTTCTCAATGAATTAGGGTTATATAATGAGAATTTTATTCTATTTAGTTTCATGTTGTAATTAGCCTCCATCTGGTCTCTAAAATGAAGCCCATGTGGCAAATACCTGGCTTACTCGTTTGGAAGCAATGTTGGGGTTGCAGAGTTTGCTTCCCAAAAAGAAATTTACCGAGGAGAGACGCCGAATTATAGTAAGGCTTTCTTTGCAAACTCTAGCAAATAGTTTTCTAGAAAGCGCTGAATCGGTTGTTTTTCTCAATAATTAAGATAAGCGTAATTCATCGCAGACTCGAACGAAGACAGGTTTCTTGCCTTAATTTATTATTGAATCTTAATAATATGAAAATTCATAATTTACTTATTGTGATATTCTGGATCCAAGACTTGCATTCGACTTGGAGAAATTTATGAGAAATTCATTGAGATTCAACAGATTTGAGCTCAGGAATTTGCTTTCAAGTTTTTTAATCAAATTGATTTTTGTTCTTAAGTATTTCCTGCGGCCCAAGCAACGAAGACTGAGTAATTGATTGATTCTTCGTTTGGTTCGAACAAAATGCGAATTTTGAAAAACCCACTATTTCTGCTTTATATCGACTATCTCTGGGCTTTTAATTTCTGTTCAAAAACATCACGACCCATTCTGATTAGAGAATTTTGCAAAACTTCTCAAGTATCGGTTCATAAATAATTTTTAAAATCATTGCTGAATGGAACAAACAAATAAAATGATAGAAAGTATCACTCTGTTGGTTTTTTTTCAATGTATCACATCTCCGGAACTGACTAGATACCTCAATACCTTCGCTTAAAATTGCCTGGTGCTCTTATATCACTAATCAAGTGAGATCCTATGATTTAGGCAGAAACATTCTTTCCAAATCATTCAACGGTGCGAGTGTTTCAAAATCAGGTTGATATAGATAACCTCTTCTTTTCACTTTTTTCTTAGACTTTTCTTGAATACAGGAGAGGTCACGCTGCTACATTCGATCCCTAAGACTTCTTACTTAGTATCAACGATTAATGGAAAACAGCAAACGGCAAATTTTCAAATTAAAGATGCGTCTTTGGATTTCTCCAACGTTTATGAGAATTTTGAGGGCCCAGACCGTAATAATATTTTGGTTCTATTCATTGATGTATTGTATTATACAGAGATTCTGGATATTACTAGCGCTCCTAAAAGAGGGTTCCTCGCGTTATTGCCTTCGGAGCCGGCAACAGATTATCATATCTTCAATTATCAAGAGCTGAAATTTGTGAAAAAAGCAAAATCTTCGAAGATCTCCAAATATGGTGAATAATTCATTTTCTGTTATGTTTTTCACTCAAACAATCAAGCCCCTGTCAAAACAAGTCTAAATATTGATCCACATAATCGCCTAATCGCCAGAATGGAAGACAGCACATTGAGGGTATCTGACCTCGATACTAACAACGAACTCCTTAATCAAACAAGTAGTCGGGGATTTGGTACTACATCCATTCATCATATGAATCTAAATAATTAAAATATGAGATCACCGAGGGAATAAATGCCGATGGAATCCATTAGCACCTTTGATCGGTTATACTTACGATGAAAAATATTTCCAGCTGATTGATACTGAGAAAAACGTTTTGATCCTCACGTCGCCTCTAAAGCTGGAATCTGTTAGTAATCAACAGTCGTATTCTCCTTTGGTGACAGGTTTAGAGTGCTATTGGATCGACTGGCACCCTGAAGGTAACGTTCTTGCAGCAGGAGGACTGGACAAGGTCATCAAGACGTTTGATATAAGGACGGGAACGGTCACGAAAAACCTCCAGGAAGCTAAACTCTGTAATTCCCGGTTTATCTTAACTGTATGCTAATTTGGATTTAGCTACGATATTTTCATTGCAATGGAGTCCGTGTGGGAAATATCTAGCTTTCAGCCATACAAAACACGCGATGATTGTTGACTGGTCTTCTCAAAAAATGCTTTTTCGAGGAGATACCCCAGATGAAAGTAAATTTAAGTTGGTTAGTTTTGAGCTCACCGATTCATAGAAAGCGCCAATTCAATCGTTTTTCTGAATAAATAAAATGTTTGAATCTTCCATTTTTGGAATTTGTCCTGGAAGAAAGTCATTAGAATGTATCATTCGTCGGGAAAGTTGGCATTGAAGCTTTATATTTATATCTTTGACTGTGTAATGATGCGACGATTAAGCTATCTCGTAATTGAACTATCTACACTCAATTTCTTTGTAGAATCTTTTGTCGATCAATGAATCTCATAAATATGAAGATCGACAGCGTATAGACTCCAAAAAGAGCGAAAATCTGAGGAAATAAAGCAATCATTGATAAAAAATACCGATTTTTTTTTTGTTTAGAGAATTTCTCACTGATAACAGCATTTTTTCAAAAGCGCAGGATATACTGACTGATTGGTTTGAAAAGACCGCCTTCAACAAAGGTCATGAACCTCACGACAATTGGTGCCAAAAAAGGATTCATTTGTTCTTTTCTTTTCAACTCAAATAAGCTTCAACCTTAAGGAAACTAAATTCGATTTCTCAGTGTTCACTGTTTGAAAAACTCAATTAAAATTCTAATAACGAATAAATTCATTAAATGATCAACCGTCAAATATTCAAGAGTGTGAAGATGAAAACGCACTATGCAGCATTCTTCAAATTGACACTTTCTTATCAGCACATAACACCATCATAGCTCCTCAAATACCAGCTTCTCTTATCTCTCATTGGATTCATCAATATCAACACACTCAAAAATCCGCGCTTTTTGTGTTTTCTTAAAACTCTTAATTCGAATTTAACAAATAAAATATTGTCCATAAGCGATTACACGAGCAAGGAGAAATCATTTAAAACAATTAACAATTCAAAACTTGCTAAATAAAATTCGCTCTCTCGATGAGCAAGAAGAGGATAAACCCCTCGGTCTGCGAAGGAGTCTTAGTGCTGCAAGAAATAACCTATCTCAGCGAAAGCAGCGTCAAAAAAGCTTTGTTTTACCTCCTTTCAGTGCTTTCTCTCGGGATATTCTACATCATTGCAATAAAAAACATCGAGCTCCTCCGTTTTATGAAATATTCTATCGTTAATGAAATCGGCTTCGCAACCCATTTCTTTGTGAGGAACTGGGACGACGTTGGTGTCATTCTTGTCAAAGCAGATATCCAAACTTACAATTTCGATACCAATAAAAGTAAAACCCTTCAATTTTTAAGTATATAAACAGCACATTTCCTTTCAGGAGCCATTAAAGTAGGATTTCGCAATAGAGGACTCGCCTATGTTTATTCAACCGAAGATAAAACCTTCTCAGCATTAGAATACCCTGTGTATCGGCCTTTCAAAGAGATTCGAGAGCGACTTGCTGGAGGAAACAGAGAAGAAGATATCGCAAATATCAGAAGCGCGTTTGGAAGATGTGAGCTGAATTTCGAGATTCCCAGTTTCTTCAAACTCTTTTTCAACGAAATTTCGCAGCCATTTTTCGTATTTCAGCTCTTCGCCGTCGTCGTCTGGTTCGTCACCGCCTACTATTACTTTGGAGGATTCATTTTGATTGTTTCTATCCTTTCCGGGGTCGTGAATCTGAGGACTGTCAAAACAAATCTCATGAAAATCCACGACCTCGTCCACTACCAAGCCAAAGTTGACCTCTTTCGCATGGAGAGAGGTCGCTATTCAAAGCTTACAGATGTATCTTCTACAGAAATCGTGCCTGGAGATCTGTTAGTTATCAAAGACCGGTTTCGATTGCCTTGTGACTGCCTTTTGTTGACAGGCCAGGCGTTAGTCGACGAGTGCGCTTTGACTGGAGAATCGATACCCGTTTCGAAATTCAGCCTTCCAACCAGCACTGACAAATATATCGCGAGTTTACATAAGGCTTATACCCTCTATGAAGGAACTGTTGTGGTGCAACGGCTCGGAAACACGCAAAATGATTTCCTTGCTCTAGTCATCCGAACGAATTTCTCAACTATGAAGGGCCAACTAGTGCGAGGTATACTCTATCCGAAACAGCTCCGGCTGAGGTTTGATAGAGACTCGTATGTACTTATCGCTGTCTTAATCGTTGTGTTGCTCATCGGGTTCGGGTGTATAGTTCCTACTCTCTCTAAGAGCAAAACCGCATGGGAAATGATAAAAACGCTTTTGGAATTATCGACTAGCGCAATACCAGCCTCATTGCCTGCTGCTCTTACAGTTTCAATGATGTTTTCATTGATAAGATACAGAAACGAGAAAATTAATTGCATCAGCCCTCATCGAATCATTTCAGCCGGGCGAGTAGACACAGTATGTTTTGATAAAACAGGTATGATAAAGTGTGTGTGCATATAATTTAACTTGTCTCATATTTATTTAGGTACGCTGACTTATGAAGATATGAATATTCGAGGATATAAGGTGGCTTCTAACGGCGTGTTCAAAGAATTCATCCTGCCTAATTTCGACAAAGCTTCATACGCTACTTCTGAAGATAAAATCTCCGTGTTTCGAGCGTTAGCGATCATGGGAACCTGCCACAACGTCGTGATTTTCACTCAAGATGGCGCTTTCAGAATGATAGGAGATCCTATGGAAGTCAAAATGATAGAGTTTTCAAGCTATTACTACAAGCAAGAGAAAAAGCCTGGAGTGATGTACACAATGCATAACCCTGTGAGGGACGTGGATTACCACGTGCTCTGTAGATTTGAATTCTTATCAGAAGTTGGACGTATGTCGGTCATTTGCGCCACAGGCAACCAAAAAACAAAGCGGGTTTATCTGAAAGGAGCCCCTGAGATCGTAAAGACGCTTTGCAATCCAAAAACTATACCCAAAAACTACGACGAAAGGCTCTCGGACTTTACTGTGCTGGGATATCGAGTGTTGGCTCTTGCGTGGAGAGACCTGACGAAACTTGAAGAGAAAAAGAAATTGCACGAGCACGAGCGAGAGCAAATTGAGTCGGATTTGAATTTTGTCGGTTTTTTGATTTTTGAAAATATGCTAAAACTGGAGTCGCGGCCGGTGATAGCGGCGCTAAACAGAGCGAATGTTGATAGCAAAATAGTCACTGGAGACAACCCAGTCACCGCTGTACATGTGGGGAGGGAAATTTCGATACTGAGCAACAACACTGAGGTCTATGTTTGCGATCTCGTTGAAAATGACAGTGAATTTTACCTCCAGTTTAAAAAACTGAAAGGTAGAGATTCGATGCTCATGTCCGCGTTTAAAGGCGAAGATGATGAAGGATTCAATACATCAAGGTCCATGATGACTTCGAGATCAGGAGCAACCTCAAGAAGATCGCTGAATGGGTCTCAAGCGACCTCGCGATCGACGTTGACTCAGAAAAAGCAAGTTGAAACTCTTGATAGTGAGAATGTGCTTGGGGGAGACATGATAAAGATCACACGATATATCCACGATGAAAAGCTGGACAATGACGCATGTGAATACGTTATGTCTAAAATCCCGAAAGGACCTAATATACAGCACGCGTTTACGGGTAAAGCCTTTGATTTCCTGCTCAGAAACAGCACTTTATACGACGAAGAGCTTTCGCATTGGAGAGTACGAGCAATTCTTCTCCGATCGAAAATATACTCTCGTATGCAGCCGAACCATAAGTCTAGTCTTATCGATATGCTTAAAGAGCACGGAAAGACTGTCGGTATGGTAGGGGACGGTGCTAACGACTGCGGTGCACTTCAGACGGCTGATATCGGGCTTTCTCTGTCACAGACAGAAGCTTCGATATCGGCGCCGCTCACTTCTAATGATGGGTCCATCCTCTCGCTTATTGACGTTCTGGCAGAAGGTAGATGCGTCTTATCAACCAATATCATTATTTTCAAATATATGACCTGCTATGGCATTCTCCAGTACGCGATGAGGCTTATTCTGGCGGAGAGGTTTTACACTTTGAATAACATACAGCGCATATGGCAAGATTTAGCGGTTGTTGTACCAATAATCACTTCGATGTCTTGGACGGGCCCTTATGAGGAGTTAGAAGACGATTTGCCTGCAGGGAGCATTTTTACTCTCAGATGCATACTTTCGATGTTAGGCGTCTGTGGTATCCAAACAGGCGGTCAATTCGCAATTCTAAATTTCATGAACTCGACGTTTAAAGATGGCGTCCCAGAGGATGTAATGAGCGCTGTTCTGTTTACGTTCTCATTGTTTTTGTTTTTGGGAATCTTTTTCAGTTATAACGTGTCAAAGCCTTTCAGAGAGCCTATAACGAACAATATGTATTTAAGCGCGATACTGGTATTCCATGTAATTATGATAGGTGTAATTGGAGCGACGCCCGCAGTCAGGCAGTATGTGTTTCTTATGCCTGCACCGAATGTTTTAACCTCGAATTTTGTTGCAATGACGATTGGAATAAGCGCGGCCTTCGCGGTTGGGATTTTTGTTTATGAAGTTTTCTTCGTAAACGTCTTTGTGAAGTTTGTTGAAAAGCTACTGGAAGAGAGAAAGCAGGCAAATGAGACCAAAAAGCTGTACGGTATGGTTGAAAGGGACCAATCATCTACTAAAGCTAGTTTTGAGTTGCCTACAGTTTCAGCGTAAGTGATGACTGCACAGTTCTTGCGATTTTCAAGTTCTCTCTTATTGAGTAGTGTTAAGAGAATACATTGGGAATTAACATTAGGAAAAAGTTGTTTTTAGAAAAGCTGTTTTATCTATCAAGTGTACAAAAAAATTATCGTTGAAAAAAAATTATGTTTGCTGTAATTAGCAGAATACTCTGCAATACTTGTTTTTCATTTATCTTTTCCAATTACAATGCGTTGCTTATTGAGTTGAACATATATACTGCTGTGTCTGAATTAGTGATTACGGGAATGATATTGAGCTCAGTTAAGTCACATACATACTTTGGTTGGGTATTGCAAGCGTTCTTGAGATTTGTGTAATCTGCTTGCGATTACCAGGCCTTGGATCTGATCAAATATCATCTATCAAATGTGAACTGTGGAATCACATTATGCTGGAAGGGATATCAAAATTTAGTTCAATTCCGAGTATCAACGTACACTATGATTCTATTAATTAATTCCTAAATTGGCATAACGGAACCTGTTGCAAATTAGAAATATCCATGGTATCAATGGCCTCGTCTGAGCCAATGATTCTATCTCTTTCAAAATTGGAGATAAGTCATATCCTCTCATTCTTACCCTCACAAGATATCATGCTTGCCTTTAAATTTACCTGCAAAAAATTCAAAACAACTGTCGAACAAACTCAATTGATTCTTCTGCGATGTCTCTATAACATGACATGTTTTTCGGACTCACTTGGAAAGATTTTGCGGTCTCGCGACCTTAATTCTTTATTAAGAATCATCCAAACACTATTCGCGTTCCAAGTAGATCCAGCCCACTTGCTGCCCGTTTATGCCTTTGAAACGGACGGAGGAATCCATAACTTCGATCATAAATTCAGTTTCCACAGAATTTTTTCCAAATATAAGCCCGAGAAATATCAAGCATACTCTTCCTGTAGAGTGCCTCAAGCACATGTCCAAGGGACACTGGCAATGCAATTTTATGAGGAATGTCTGCATCCTTATCGGTTGAATGTTCTTTTGAAGCAGTTGGAAGGGTATGAGCAATTTCAGACTCAGCTCCGTTGTAGAAGACAATCTAAAATTGGACATTCAACTAGTCCAGCAAGAGTATTATCAGACTACCAGACTGAAGCTTTTTTATACCCGCTGAAGATAGAATTCGACTACCAGCCTCTGGGGAACTCATTTGCTATTCTTACAGAAATCGAGATCGCAAAACCGATGCACTTCGATAGCCCCGTAAGTACATTGATGCTCTTTGTGTCTGACAGCAAGATAAACTTTGAGGATGCTAGTCTAAGAGTATTTGACAATATCAAGTCCTCTTCGGATCTGCTCAATCTGTACAAAAATAATATAGGAAATTCGAGTTTTCCAAAGATTCACTCATCGAATATTGAAGAATTTAGGACAATACAGTATTTATCAGATTCGAATGGGAAGGAGGCTGATAACGGGACTGTTGAAGAGGTGATTTTTTGGAATAGATGCTCGAAACCCTCCGAATCAGTCAAGCCAGTCTTTTGGATAAAGCTTGGCCAAGATGTTCAGAAGATAAGAATAAAACTCCCGATAGATAATTTATTCAGCGGTCAGTACTTTGTTGCAAAACTCATTGACACCGAGGGCTCACCTTCTCAACCTGTAACGATGGATATTGACTTTGTGACACTCAAAGGTTATGTCATTGGTGAATTTGAGGGGAATGGAGAGAAGAAAGGTTTGCTGGATGGATTGGATTTATAGTAAAATATACAAATTTACTAAGAAGGGATTCAGATAATATAAGATACTTCACATTATTCAATTAAAATTGGTTAGTATTTGGTACTTGGAATCTCTTGGTTTGTGGGTTTGTTGTTTTCTAAAATTAATTTCCAGAGATTCCTTAATCTTATTGCCTTATAAAGAGTAAGAAGTCTATACCAGTAATTATCATGAAATGGTTATTTACTCAAATCGAATTAGCAACAAAAAGCAATGATCTCAGTCTAAACTGTTTTATATGATTTAATGGCATAATGGCAGACTTAGTTATTAGTAACTGCGGATTTCGCTGGGTTCAGTTTATCAATCTAATTTGGTTTTAACAATTCAATTTTTTTGATTTTAAATTATTTATTCGCGCACTAATCTCAAATCTTATGGAAACAACCGATCTCGAACTAAACCTACGTGAAGCATTCCCTTTTGAACCTTATGACATACAAATGCAGTTTGCAAAGCAACTCTACAATGCCTTGAACAATAAAAGCATAGGGTTTTTTGAAAGCCCTACTGGCACAGTAAGTATTTCAATTATCGTTGCATGTTGATAACCAAAATGATCTTAGGGGAAATCTATGAGCCTCATCGCAGGGGCTTGCTCTTGGTTAGCTCAAAATAAAGATAATTTCGGCCTCTTGTATAAGCTTGAAAGAGCAAGGAGGGATGTGCTCACAAATACTCAACCGAAAACAGAAAAGAAATCTCTGTTCCCAGACTGGCTCGAAGACCTTGAAACTCAAAAGAAAAAAGACTTTGAGAAATCAATTCGAATTGCTCGGCAACGCAGATCAGCTAAAAGGCAGAATAGTTTTGAATTTCCTACATGGCGAGAAAAAACAGCGAAATCGGACAAGAAAGGAACGACGACTGATGGCGAAGAGGAGTGCTTGATCACCTACGACAGTGATCCCGAAGAAGAGTTGAATAAAACACTTACAAAGAAGAGGAGAGGACCATTGATTGGAACTTTACAAACTGAGGAAGCTCAGGAAGAGTCGTCTGAATTCAAGGTATTTGTTCTCTTTTATTTGTTGAGGCCTCATGCAACAAAAGATCATCTATGCCTCAAGAACGCACACTCAGTTAAAGCAGTATATTGGAGAGTTGAAAAAAACGAGATTCAGTATGAAAATCATAGCTTTTTCAACTTTTGCGAACCTATTCCTAGAACATGAATTGTCTGTCACATCGCTTGGATCTAGGGCGAATCTCTGCGTCAATGACAGAGTTTTGAAACTCAAGGCCTCCGAAGAAATCAATAACGCTTGCAAACGGCTTAAAGAGAACAACGCGAAGAAATTAGAAGAAGGCAAAACTTCTGATTGCTGCAGTTATTATTCTCAACCGCAGATAGAATCACTTTCAAACGAAATCCTGGTAAGGTTACTATTTTTATGAGCTCAGCTTAACCTCAGCGAGTAGAAGAGGGTTTATGATATAGAAGAGCTAGTCAAGGAAGGAAGATCTCAAAAGACCTGCTCTTATTATGCTGCGAGAGCCTCAGCAAAAACAGCCGATGTAACCTTCTTCATCCAAATCATCGTTTTAAGTGGTGCTTCGACACCCAGATAATTTGTGTTCCTTATGCCTGCATCTTCCACAAGGCTACAAGAGAGCAGCTCGGAGTTCCTTTAAAAAACGCGATAATCATTATCGATGAATGCCACAATTTCACTGAGACGTTAAATCAAATAAATACAAGCATGCTATCTTTCAGATTGCTAACCAAGGCGATGGCCCAGCTCGCAAGTTATAAGGAAAAATACAAAAATCGATTGAGCTCAAAAACCCATCTTTATCTTACACAGCTATTCGAGATCCAGAAGCGAATCATGGAGTATTTAAAGTCTGTTTGTGAAGATAAAACCATTAAGTCGAACTACACTGCGATGAAGTGCATCGATTTTATTATATCTGCAAAATTGGATAGATTCAATTTCTTCACTCTGCAGAAGTTCATAGAAAAGGGGCAAGTAGCTACCAAGATTTCGAAGTTTAATACACTTAAATTGGTTGATTCTTCGGATGTTGCACTCACAAAGTTGCAAGCAGCTGCTGATTTTGGTGAATTAAAGATCACCAATTCGATGGAGAAGGTCATGGAATTTATTTATCGCTTCGCAACGAGCACAGATGCTGACACGCGCATTCTCATCAGTAAAGGCGATAAGCCTGTCGATTGCGTGATAAAGCTTGTATGCTTCGATCACAAACCGATCATTAAAGAAATACTTGATCAGGCCTACACGATCATATTCGCCGGTGGAACACTTCATCCAGTAATGGCAGAAATTTGAGAGTAATTGATGGTTTTTCGCTATTTCTAGATATCTGAGTATTTGCCGATTTTTGAGTCTGTTCCTCAAGAACGGATTAATAGTTTTTCCTGGGGACATATCGTCTCGAAGACTCAGTTTCAAGCAGGTAATTAGAGTCAACTTATTCTGGGGTTTTTATCATCTTATGATCTCAGTGACGTTAGGTTGCCATTCGTCAGGACGACAATTAATCTACAACTATGAGAATAAACGCAGCGAGCAGCTGGTAAAATCAATTATTTGCTCATTCAATTGTATTGACGTTTTGATTCCAGTTGCTAGACACTGTGGATATCGTTGTACATCTAACCGCGCAGATTCCCGAAGGATTGATCATTTTCTTTCAATCGTATGCATTCTTAGATTCTATCAGGAAGGTGATCCTTCATCAAGGATACATTGAAAAGCTTCGCGCCTATAAAGAAGTCACCTTTTCTTGTTGGCATCTAATGTAACCATTTCAAACAGGTATTCTTCGATCAACAGGGCAATGCAAATATCTTTCAAGAATATCAAGACACTATCCTGAAGGAGAAGAAAGGGGCTGTTTTACTGTCGATTGTGGGCGGAAGACTCTCCGAGGGCATCAATTTTTCAGATTCCTTGGGTAAATATTAAGTTCGAAGGATATACTAAGCTGAAAAATTCAATATCAATTGTAGCAAGAGCTGTTGTAGTGGTAGGATTACCATTTGCTAATATAAAAGATCCTGAACTCCAAGAAAGGCTCAAATATTTAGATAATCAAGTAATATTGAACCAAAAGAAGACTGAATCGAATCAAGAAACTCTGAATGGGCGGTCTTACTATGAAAATCTGTGTATGAAAGCCGTAAATCAATCCATTGGAAGAGCAATTCGACACAAAAACGATTATGCCTATGCAATACTGATTGACAAAAGGTTTTCAGATAAGAACATCCAGTCCAAACTCTCTAGTTGGATTCAGGAGAGAATATTCAACATTACCGACTTCAAAGATCTAAACAAAACTCTCGAACAGTTTTTCATTACCAATTCTATTTCATATACTACAAAGAAATAGCGAAATTGTTATTTGTTATATTATTCATTGCAAGAAAGAGAAGGTGGAATCGTTTGTTTTCATGTGTGTTTTCATTTTAAGTTTTTTTCTCCTGACAAAAGAATTTTTACGTCGATATTGGTAGAATTAAAAATTCATTTCTGAAAAGAGATTTGGTCTGCTTGAAAAATGTGAACTTGCTTGCCTCTATCCTGAATAGCATAAAGCTCTAAGCATTTTGGCTTTATTCGAAAGAGAAGTCTGGATGATATTGGCGCAGTCTTATACAGAGAGGAAGGGAACAAAACCGACATAAAATTGATCTTATTATTTTGATCTATTCGAATTTCTGTACAGAAGTAAATTATGACTGCGACCTTAAAGCATCCGAAATCAGTAAATCAAATAAAAAAATTTCTCTCATTGCGATTGAGCTTTATCTTCTCTCAAGCAAACCGAAATGTTTAGTTTCTGCAAAAAAGACACCACAGACAAGAGTTCCGAGGTGCAAATCACTCCTGGATTGGCACCTATGAGAAGCCATCTTTTACACGACTACCAAAATTCCCTAGAGAAAACTTGGTTTGATCAGAATAACGCACCGGCTTCATATTTCAAGAAATACTTCAACTTAGTTCGCCAAATTCAGAACGATAACTCCACGATCCAAAAGATTCAATGTCCTGTCTCCTGTGTGATTTGGCTGCCGAAGAAATGGGTAATTGATTCATTTTCGAGGCCTTGACTAATCCTCTTATATATAAGAGCTCTGATAATCAGCTAGTGGTTGCTAAATGCTGCCAGGACGTCAGAAACTACTCGCTCCAACTGCACGATCTCACCCTCGAGAAGACACTAGCAACCCTGAAAGTTCCTCCATGGCCTTTATCATTTCTGACGGTCGGTACATGTGGCAACGATTTTAAAATAGCCTTCTGGAGCCCATTCAAAGATAAGATCATTCTCATCAAAGTGGACACCCGAAAGCAAATATTCATTCAAGAGACATGTGTTTACATCCGAGAAGGGCTCTACGAAGTACTTCTAACGAAAAACTCTCAAGACCTCTGGGCAATTAGCAGCTACAGGCCTTTCGTTCATTATGTTAACCTTCGAAACAAGAGGAATGTTTGTAGGTTTTTTGTCTACAAGGAAAATGAAGAGAAAGAACCTATGAGCCTCTGCCGTTATAAAGTAACTTATCTCGAGGATCTTGAAGCCGGACTGCTTGTCGGATTTAACGAGAACGCATTCGTGGTCGCCAACGTCCTTACCGTACAGCGGAAAGCCAACGTGCTGTTCAATTCGAAAATTTTCAGTTCATCAAAGCATCTGCTATCTTCGCTGAGCCTGGATTACAGAGACTCAAATCTGGTAGTTCTATGCGAAGGAGGAAGTCATGTGCTAGTTTTCGGAGTTGAAGGAAGGGGGAATAACGTCCAAGTGAACCTCAAAGCGCAGTTTTGCATTACAAGCTCGATTATTCGGTTGATTGGAGAAGCACAGCAAGGATGTTTATATAAGAAAAATAACTGGTTGCTGTTAAAGCATAGAGCTCACGTGAGTTTAGTGTGGGTTGGCGAGGAGACAAGTACTTATTCGTTCATAGTGGCGCTCGACCTCAATCAGAAGGAGTCTCTGAACGATTGGAGTATTATGGGGGACGAGCTCTGGGTTTCGACTCCGCAGAAGATTTATTTCTATAAAATAGGCGAGTTCGTCCAACCTGATAATTTCATGGCGATACTGAGAGAGTTCGATTTACCTATCACGGCGGTGTCAAAAAAAATTATTTCGAACACAAAACAGCTGGAGACACCTAAATAGAACCCGGAGTGTCTAAATGGAAATTTGTGTGCCAACGATAGTGAGTAACTATTAGAATTTTGATTTTTAAGATGTTAAAAGGAGAGGGTCCGTTTTTCATATTACTGCTAATTAATATTGACTAGTAATTTTATTTTGGCGCAATTTCTGAAGAAATATTTTTTTTTTTATTTAGGATAATGGGTCTTTTTTATTGGCAATGATAAACTCTGATAATGATACTTCAACTATTTATTCTATTTTTCAAGAATCAAAGTATTCTACATAATCAATAGTCAATCAATAGTTTCTTTCAAAAGCCATGGCTACTCCTTGCAAAATTCTGTAAGCGCTGTGATGTTGATAAGAAAAAATCCTTTTTATTTTTCAGGACTTGCTTGAGTTGCGGCTAATAGATTGAAAAAGTCCGCATTTTGGATTAGCAGCTTTTGTTTTCCTAATGCCTTGATAGAAACAAAAAAAGAAAGCGATGGGAATAGCTAGAGCAGGCCATACGGCATGTTCTGTGAGGAAACGCTTTACAAATTAGTCGAATCTCTCAAAAAATTTCCAGAAATGATCAATCTTTGGATAAACAAAGCTGCGGCTACCTCAGAATTATGCACTTCTTCGAAAAATGATGTTGTTAATAAAATAGAATCTGATTTAATTGATCATTTAAAAAGCAAAATGCGAGGGATTTCAAATCATTTAGAAGACGTTGCCGCAGAACAACAGCTTGCGATCAAAGAATTTTTTGCTCTCATTACAGAAGATTATGTACAGCAGTTGGAAACAGCATTGTCCCAAGGCAGAGACATTATGTCCCTACTATCCGCTCAAAGTAAATCTATTAAGGATCGAACTTTGGATAACGATGGATTCAGGCCTGCCAATCCAAACGAATGACCCAACCACAAACAGATATGCTCAACTAAAAAACGCATTGCAGAAAGCAGCCAACAGAATGAAGGCAAGACATTTTAGTTCTAGCAATTTATGCTAAATCGTTTAGACCAGCGCGCAATCTCTCTCACCCGATCCTAGGGTTAAAGCAGTCCATTTCGGCGAGTTCCTGAGAGAGGTTGAACTCTTAAAGTACGTATTTTATAAACCAAGGCTAAAATTCATAGATTTGGAAACGCGAAAACAGATGAATTTATGAGGTCTACCAGAACCAAAACTCCGCAATGGCAATCTATTGAGAAAGAACTGAAAGATGAGGAGAAAGTAACTGAAAAAATCAATAGCCTTATCTGGGCGAAGCTATCTCCTACATGGGATCTCAATGATTTATTTTTATCCGTCGAGTAAGCGAATTCTCTTCAGTTTCCATCAACTGTAATTAGCGTGAAAGATGGAGTCCTTGCACTTCAGACGGACGACCTAGGCCTTGAGCTTACGATTTTCTACAATGAAGAATTGAGACACTACGAGTGGGTGGTCTTGTCTCTGGACACTAGGCTCTCTGATATAAGCGAAGAGAAAAAAAATACAGTACAGGATATTTCCTTAGAGAAGTTTGGTCTCATAGCACATTAACATAGCTAATGACATATCTGAACGGACTCCTGCATGATGCTTATCGAGCACACAGAGAACATGAATATTATTTTATCCACTTCATTTTTTATACAATAAAAACATTCTACTCGAAGAGGCTGCTGGAAAGTTTCAAGGCTCAAGTAGAAAATTTATCCCCTTTTTCTGCTGAGTGTTCATTTTATTCCATCTTATATAGGTAAAATGTGACAAAGCGGTGAGTTTAGTAGAAGAAGATCCTCTAGGAGTCTCGATAAAGCTCACGCTTTGGAAAGATTCATTAGCAGTCTCGAGTTTATTCGGTCAGCAGCTCACAATTTCACTGACTGCGAAGGAGTTTTCTTCAATTGAAGAATTCGTGAACAATTTCGTGTCGCTTACAATTTTTGAGGGGATTGGTTCGTTAGATATCATTAAGCTATCTCTCAGCCCAGGAGTATATTCAAGTGCAACAATTAGAAGGCTGATTTCAGAATCAAGAGGATTGGAGTCGCAAGCGGGTTTCCGAATAGCTACGAAAGAGATTTCGTTAAATTTGAAGAGCGCTAGGATAGATTTGGAGGATATTATAAGCTCAGTCGAAGTATTGGCTAAGTTTATGATTCATTATCATCTCCTTCGCAAACTCACCAAATATGAACGGCATTTTAAAGAGGAATGTAATGAATTTTTCTTTGGAATTAACTGATATATATCTTCCTAAAAAGCCGTAGCAGTCAGCTTACAACGAGAAGAAAATGAATCAACGTTCATTAGCATGCATTTCAGATTCAAATGCCTTGCGTTAGAAGTCGATAATGAAACCGGTGAATTGGTCATTAAGTCTCGAAAGACCGATGATATCTTCAACACCTCCCTTCCACGAATGCTTATTCCGGTAATTCTAGTTGAAAAGAGCAGAATTACTGATTAACAAATTCCCCAGGACTATATCAAACAAAATTTATTATCAAACGAGCCAGTTGACTTCATAAGGAAGGTCAAACAACTATTGCTTATCAACGCGATTCGAGAAGAGTGTCATTTATACGATTTAAACTTCACCGCTAATGAAACCGTACTCACGGTTACCTTTCGGAAAAGACTCAGATTAGAAAGGCCACAAATGCAAAGCAGTGCCGGAGCTAACGACGCTGAGAACGAGATTCGATTCACATTTACTTGTATTCCTATAACACCCAGGATAAACTTCGTGAAAGATTATCAATACGAGATTTCTTCAAGTTCGCTAATTTTGTATCTACCTGCCCCAGTAAAGTTCACATACCAGCAGCTGGAGGAGTATTTGGAGCTGAGACCGATATCAGGCGCGATTTTGATCGAAGAATTGAAAGAGTTTGCAACCGGCATACTAAAAATGGCAAATTTGCTCTGTTCGAAGTTCGAGTTCGTGAAGCGGTATCACAGTCCCAACAAAATACAGGACCAGCAGCATAGTGAATTTGGGCCGTATAAAGAAGCGAAGACGTTGTTTGAATCGAACCTAACCAGGCTTCCGCCATTAAAAAACATGAAATCGATAAGACTGAAATTTACCACAGAAAATACGCTCTTCGTTCATACGAAGATGATGCCAGAAACGAAAACTTTGAGCAGATACTTTCAACTGGCAAGTGGTAAATAAACCAACAATATTTGATTTGAGTTGTCGAATAATCATTAGGGAAGAAGTTTCTGCTGCCGACTCGTTCAGATGAGGTATCCGAAGACCGGATCTCTATAAGGTTAGTCTCGCAATCTTCAAATGTAGGGTTATAACTTTCTTAAATAGCACAAATCAATGGTCCTGGGTCTTTTATGTATTCATCGCCCAGTATTCCTCGGTGCTTTTGGCTTGTATGAATCAGCTTATTACCAAAGAGGACGAAACTCGGGCTGGGTCATTCGTTGATTATTCAAATCATGCCAATACGAAGGTTCAGTTGGTCATTTCTACAATGAACAGTCAGCAGAACCGCAAATTTGAGATCAACGTGAATTTCCTATGCGACCAATTTAATTCTCCTTTCCAAGTCCGCAGCCTCCCTTGCATCCCGATACCTATTGAAAAGACCCTCTATTTCTTCGTAAATTTCTCTTTCTGCTGATTAGTTGCTAATGGAATTCCTTCGATGATAAAGAAAAATTTTTCCTATGAATTTATATACGTCATGCAGAGGATCCCTGAGTTCAGAAAGAGTTTCCCTGCAAGTGATTACGTTGATTTTTTGATGATATCGGCAAATGTGGCTAAAGGAAAGATCATTGCGAAAGGCCGAGGGTTCTCGTTTTATGTGGGGAAATTGGATTCTCCTTCTGAGTTTTATTTCAAGGATGTGTTGGATTTGCCTCAGAACTTTGAACAGTTGAAAAAGATCTTTGAGACCCTAAGGAATCCATTGAAAATTAATCCTATTTATCAATATGGGTGCGTGGAGTTAAAGTTGCCGGATGGGAATATTGGAGACAAGCTTGCAATATTTGAATATATAATTTTTGAAATTTTTAAATCTTATTGCTCTCCATTAATTTTGATGTAGAGTCATTGAAATAGTGTAAGCAGTGCAAATGTAATACTTTTTCCTTTTGACAAATCTATAAACTGCTAATTTTTGTTGTTTTGCAAAAAGAAACTTTGAGGACGTTTTAGGATAAGAGATTCGTATTCGATTAGCATGTGATGAGTGGCATGGATTTTTTCTAGAGAAAGTATTTTTGATTTTCTTGGAGACTCTGGCATGCATAAAGGTGATTTAAACAGTACAATTGAGTATCTAACACTTTTTTAGTAAGGGATACTCTTTGAACTTTTGGAGGAGTGTTTAGGTCTCAGTATTGACCTTATTATATACACGCATATAGTATTACTATATCATATAATAGATTATTTCATAGTATCTATTAAAATGCTAACTTAACTATTAGCAAGGAGATTTGTGCAGCTCACATAACACTTGGAATTTATTAGAGTTTAAATTATCCTTTACCTCGATTCTGACATAATTGCCACTTGATATCTCAATTTTTAATATCTATCACGGCCTCTTTTCAATTAAATACCAATATACATCTCTTTGAGTTACTACCTTTCATACAAAGTGATAAGAAGAGTGTTTTTCATTTCTCAGTATTCGACCAACTGAATTGCTTTGATGTCTTTTTCATTTCTCATACTCTATACTTGAAAAACTAATCCCTTATTGGTTTAAGCTGCTTGTCTTCTTGAGACGCAATCGAATTTTAGCTTTGAAAAAAATTACAACAAATTGATTATAATATTTTTTATCTTTGAATTCTTAATGCTAATTAACTCTTCATGCAGCGATTCCATTTCTTTGGAACATCGCTAGGCCTCTGGAATTTGTAGGGAAGGACAGACACAAAAAGTTAAAGCGACTGAGAAAATAAGTTATGTCTAGAGCGCATATGCTTAGTAGTATTTCTTCTCGAAGAATTGAGAAAAAGTTGTTCTTTTCGGTGCTGATAGTATAGCATAGTTGTCCTTCCAAGCTTCGATCATTATGGAAACAATTGCAGCTTCATACTCATTTCTTTAATAATTGGATGAGTCGAATTTAAGTCTCGAATCTAAAACCGATATTTTTGCATCTTCATATGTCAGTTTTTATTTATCGAAATAAACTATAGAAATGAAACCTAAGGAGAAAAAATCGCATTTCACGCCTTTAACAACAGAGCCTTTCTTTAAAAGCACCATTATATCGAAAAACCAAAAACTTTCACATACCGAACCCGACAGGAGAGGATTTCTCAAAAACACTGGTTTTGATAAAACGAACAGCACCAACGAGAGGAAACTCTTTCGATTTCGTCGAAAAAGATCCGCAGACATCGATTTCTTCGAAAAGTATTTATTCTTATCAAAATCACTCTTAGCTTTTATTCAGCGTTGATTACCTTGGAATGGATATTATTATGGACACAAAAACTCTTGAATATATGGTAGTAAGCACCGGCAAAAAGTCCGCAGACCCTCCCTTAAGTGAGCAATCCTTGCTCAATTACAAAGAACTTGATTTATCTGACATTCCTAAGGACGATCATCAATTGCCTGAATCACAGAAATTGAAGGATCATTTTACATCAATGCATTCGCGAATAGAGTCTAAAGAGGAAGAAGGAGACGTTTTCCATGAGAAGGCAGATAATCTTTTTACGTTTGAAGGTTCTCTCATTGTTATGGACAACCGCGTTGAGACTCAGCCAGCTACAAAGCAGCCTTTAAGGGAATTATCCGATATGATTTTCAAATATTCATGCTCTCGGCGGAAGAAGCCTAAAACTAATAAATTTGCAACTGAAAAACCAGCTCAGCAGCTTCTGAAGACATCTCCGCCGAAAGGAGTAAGGCCTATGAGTAGTAGACCTGACAAGCCTCCATCACGTCAAGGATCGCAGGGCAGGATTAATTTAAACTATAACCGTCTGCATCAGAGGAAAAAATCTACACTCTTGCCGTCAGAAATGCTCTATGCCATTGACGAATATTCTCGTAGAGAAGAGTATCAAATACTGCATGGAGAGCCTCAGCAATCACCATTTAAATCTTCGAATTTAATAAACATGCAGAAAGATGCAAGATCAACTGAATCAAATGGTTTTTTTATCACAGAGTCTCTCAGCGGAAACAAAAGTGGTCAAAATTCCACACAAGTCTCGGCACCAAAATTTCTACAAAGGAGAACTAATGGAATAGCAGAGTCACTGCCCTCGTCACCAAGTCGCAATAGAACTGCCCATTTCAGTAACAGCAAGCCAAGCGGTGCTATTTCTCAGCGAGGGTTGGCATCATCTACGCTCGAAATACTAAAAGAGAACGCGAAATTGGAATTGGCTACTCATGAGAAAAACCTTTCAAAAATTCGGAAGCGCAATATTGAGAAATACAAATTTGAAAACGAGCTTTTAAATCAACATGTGCGTCCCACATATCACATTGTACCAAATAAACAAAGTTTGCAGTTTCAGGAGCTTCATGGACAAGAATCCTCACCTACTTTTAGTAAAGCCACTCCTGACAGAATAAAGCCAGAAGCGGATCCTTCGAGACCAGGATCTCCAAGGAAAGTCCGCAGCGGGCAGGGAAGCAGACCCATATCCGCGCTACCGTCGAGAAGTAACTCGAGAAAGAAAAGTCTGGGCTCTGAAAGTGTCGAGACTGGTTTTCTATCTCGGCCACTGACCGTAACCCCAACTCCTGTAAAGGGAAACCAAGATGTTCATTGGGATATTTCTGCGATGAGGAGAACTCAACCGAATTCGAGAATAAGTTCACGCAGGAATTCTGGTCCGAAGGCTTCAATGCTCCTTTTGCCTGGAATGAAAAGGGCACAAACTCCAATGCAGACTGAGAGGTCGACGCCAATACATAAAGCTAGGGCGCTTCTTTCATATAGATCTGTCACGCCATCAGGGCTAACTCCGAGGAGGAGCGAAGCAGAGTTTGAAGATAAGACAAAGGAAGCATCACCCTTTGCGATAGCGTAAGTTTTGATTAATGATTTTGTTTCATATCAAATTTAATAGAAAACCAAAGGCAAGGGACAGCAAAAAAAGACGTAATTCATGGGGAAGAAATCTCAAGCAAATGGCAAAAATACAGAGGGCAAAATTGCGAGAGACGTAATAATATTTCTATAAAAAAAAATTAGTTTCATCAATATATTTTCTAGGTACGGAGCTGGATTTAATAAATAAGGAACCAGTTTCTCGAACGTCGAGGTGAATTGTATTCGATTCTGATTGCTGAGTGTCCAAACACTCTTCGAACTCTAAACAGTTCGTCGAAATATCTTTATAGATTTCCTTTAACATAGGAATTCCAAATACCGATTGAATATTGTATAAAAGTGACTGAACTTTATTAAAAATAGACAGTTAACATTGAGCATCCTAAATGGGTTTTTACAAATGATTTACTGGAGTTCGATCAATGACCTTGACAACATACTATAAAAAAAAAAGATAAATCAGTCATGAAGTTAGAATCGATCATAAATCAAGATAGTTCCGGCTCGGTAGAACTGAAAGAGATATCAATTTAAGATTATTAGTGGACTTTCGACATTATAGTCTGTCAGAAATATTCGAGACGTTTGAATTACCATCAAAAATGTGAGAATTTCATGGAGAGATATCCAACCCCAGTCTAATCGGTATTATTAAGGCATAGTCTACAAAGTCTCAGCTCACTATTTAAATGTAATTAAAGCTAGACCAGACACAATTTTCTGATCTTAATCACTACACACATACTTGCTACGAATCATCCCAATCCCAACCAATCAGATCCTTTTATGTAGCCGAAAAGTAATAAAGATTTCCTAAAAATGCTATTCTTCACGGTAACTCCTCTAAATAAAAACTAATAAACTGCAATGTTCCTAAGCAATAATTTTTGTTAGTTAAATCCTGAACTGAGTATATGAGCAATTCTCCAACTATTCTCCCTGCAAATTCGCTCACTCAGATAACACGCTCGCCCCCTAAATTTGATATTCATTCATCGTTAGACGCCTCACCTAATAAGAGCACAATCGTCGAACCAAACCAACAGTCAAACGTTGTCCCAGACTTTGATGTCAAACGGGTTCAAAATAAACGAAAAGTCAACCGCGAATACACAAAATTCCTCGAAGTGGAAGAATGTAACGCGATTAATGAGAGAAAACTCCCACGCCTTCGACGTAAGAGGTTGGAGGATATGGAATTTTACGAAAAGTATTGCAACATTCCATTTTTTGTTCCATTATTAACGTCATCTGTTAGCCTAGAACTGCGAGATATGGATATGACAGCGAACGATCAAACCCTTCAGATTAAACCAGTAGGCAAAAATGAAGAAGTCCCAGAACCGCCTTTGAGTGACGAAACCCGTTATAATTATCGGCTGCTGGACTTCTCATTCAATGGAAATCCAGATGAATCAAAGAATGGTGGATTGGAGCAGGATAAAGCGTCATTATATCAACGTGAAAAAGCTCAAGATCAAAACCCTCAGGAAGATGAAGCAGCAGCGGAGGTAAACGCCGATTCTGATTCAGGACTTTCGACTCTTTCGCTCATGCCGTGTAATCGTTACATGTTACAAAGGAAAAAGAAGCCAATTGCTGGTCAAAATCATTTAAATCAAATAGCAAAAGAAACAATAGTTCCAATGCCCTCTCGAACTGATTCAAAGGAAGTAGTTAAACCAAATATTCACAGGACTTACGAAAGACCTGTCATTAATAAACCAAGTAACTTGCAGCTTCATTTGAAAAGTGCGTCAATCCAGCATCCAACGAGAAAACCTGCGAACAGAGCGTCATCTACGGTAACTTTAGAGGAAGCTATTAGTCGCTATATCCGAAATAACCATCTCAAAGTGTTATTGGACGACAATCCAACCCCATCAACAATAAACTCCTCAAATAGACAAGTGTCTGGGACAAAGTCCAACAATGATACTTTTTTTGTGACTGAAGTGGCAAACCGGCCAAAGCCAATTCAAAGACCCAGTCAACCCAAATTAAACTTAGTGAATAAAGCAGTCGAAAGGACTCCGCCTCAAAAAGCTCAGCTAACTGCTAGGCCCAGACTCAATGTCTCTCCAGTAAACAGACCAGAGAGATCTCCAGGAAACAGACCAGAGAGATCTCCTCCTCCCCTCCATACATCAGGGCTAAAAGTTATTAAGACTATTCATGAAAGAGTGAAGACGAGGGTACCTAGAAATCTTCATGAGGTCACTACTGTCGCAACACAAAAAAAAGTCCAAGAAGCACAAAAGAAAAGACTTGAATTGACACCTCAAGGCAAACCAATGCCAATGCGTTATAATATGGTGAAAAGTGACTATAACAGGGCCACCGAGTCTTCGTTTAGTTCGCAAGACTCAAGAGGGCTCAGTACAGGTAGAGCAGAGACAAAACTGAGGAACAATACGGGATTGACACCAGATACAAGGTCCACAAGAAAGACCTCTTCGCCTCATAAAGCCAATACTTCGCGTAGCGGAGGCAGCAACAGCAGCTCGAGAAGCTATGGTGGGTTATATACGGCTAGGAGTATAGCGAATGCGACTCCGGAAGGAAGGATACCGTCTCTTAGAACATATGAACCTCCTCAGAGACTATCCAAACCAAAAACAAGGCCTCTCAATGGGCCAAAGCAAAACATGTATGATGGCAAAAGAATGCAAAATCCTGTCAAACCACTGCAAAAGACGGGTCCAAAAAGCAATTTGCCCACAAATTTATTGAGAAATGAAGGGAGAACTAATTTGCAGTTAGGTAAAAGAAGCAATAGTATTGATCCTAGGTTCCGAACAATTGATTCAGCTAGATCTGTAGTAGGACAGTCTGGCTCTGGTTATTCTCCAAACTTGAGGAATGTGCGAACTAATCAGACAACGTACTGAACTTTTTTTGCTTTTTCTAACATTTCTCTTGTTTAACAGGCCTTTATCTTCGAATCTTTCGACGGGGAATCGTAAGGGATTTCCTGGCATTGAGTCTTTAGAGAGAAGGCGTTTGGAGGCCAAGCTAGCCTTAGATGAACAGACAGGTGTAAAACTTCCTAGTCATAGAAATACTGTGAGTACGATCTTGGAAGACCCCTAAATTTTGAGTATGTAGAAATTTCAGTCATTTGAGTCTTTTATCAGAAGACATTTGCTAATGTATTACTTGCTCTTCTATGTTTTTTTTGTTTTTCTTTGCAATTGGAGACGCATATCTGCTCAGGAGATTCTTTGAAAAATGCTAAGGTTCAGCTCTTGAAAAAGACCTTACATTAATTTTGATAATTTGTTATCGCCAATACATTATCGAAAGTGCTGTAAGTTAATACTTAAGATTTTCAATGTGACGTTGATTTTGGAACCTGTAAGATTTTAGGGTGCGTGTTGAGCAGTCGGCTTTGTTAAACAATGAAACGAAAAAATTGTGTAGTTTTTTTCCCTTTTTTTGGCTGAAGGTAGACTATGTGAGAAATACTACCTGATGAAAATGAGGATTGGTTCATAATAACAGTTTATTAATAGAAACTCTTCCGGTGAACACAATCGAAGTTCTCTCAGTGTTTCACTTGAGAAAACTATGTAATGGCGATAATTAGTACTTGAAAGGTCAATTCTACCCGAAAACCTTACTCAAAAGAAGGAATATACTCCTCATGGGAGAAGGAGGCATATCGAATCAAGTTAATTTTGTCGTTAATTTTTCCCGGTATGTGACTTCATAATTCTTGAAACAATTTGGATTTTGTAAAGCGGACAAACTTGCTACTATGATAGATATAAAAGTCATAGCATTTTATGTAAGATACGTAATAAATTAATTCAGAAATAGAACAAACTAATTAAAACTATTCCACATTTCCAAACTCATCCTTGGACTCATGATGATAATCCCATCTTGCCTTAATTCCGCATTAATCAAGAAAATCTCTGAAAGTCTTTAAATGCCGCGATTCTGACTCATAAATGAATCATACGGGTCATAGCTCTGTTGAATTTGGTTCATCTGCTGAGGAGTTATATTGTTCTGCTCCATTATTGATTCTATGCTGGTTGATCCGTACATGGAATCTAGAGAATAATAACAATTCATGGAAGGGATTCATGTATTACTAGTACTTGAATTTTCATTTAGGCAAGAGTATCTTTGTCCACTACCTCGAGCATACTGAGAATGATTGAAATTTTTTATCAAGGTGCTTTGTTCAATGCTAAATTCCGTTAGATCTAAAAGTTAAGTTTCTTAATTTACTTCTGCTGGTTGAACATATTCAACAACGCAATATGCTCCTTGTAAAGTGCTGCAAATTCTTCTTTTAACATGTTAAGTTCACCCTTGAGGTTCTCAAGGGATGCCTTCGTTACTTGTTGCTAAGGGCTGAGTTAAAACCAATACGATGAACTATTTTTACCTCATTCACCAAGAATTTTATTTCATCATGATATGATAAACACTCATTCACTTTCAAATCTTTTTGAGGAGTCTCTCGAATGTTTGTAGTTTCGAATGAATGAATATCAGTTTCAAGCTTTAAGGGGGTCTTCTCTTTTTTCTTTACTGGCTTTCTCTGAACACGTGGTAACAGATCTCTAAGGAAAAAATCATGAGATGGCCTCACCTCAATTTAAATACGTACTTCCTCCCCTTCCGAAAATTGGGGTGACAATAGGCGCAAGCACTGCCATCAGCTTTGGTTTTTTTAAAGTTGTACATATTCAACTACAGCAACCTAATGAATTTCGCTAATGATAAATAATTACCTGCCTCACAAAAGAATGAAAATTGTTGTGTCCAAATAACGTAGGCAAAATTTTATCTTGAAAGGCAAGTGCATCTTTAATAACGATACAATCTCCTTGTGAACTCCAAGAAACTATGTCCGAATACACGTCTTCCTGTTTGAAAATTTTCGTTATAAGATAGGAAAAGAGAAACGAACCTCAAGAAGATTGCTTATCCTTTCCAAAAAGTTATTGATTCCTTGACGAGGCTTCATACTCTGGCTTTTTCTGCTAATAACAAAGGCGGAGTGAAAATCTTGCTGGAATTTTTTTGAAATTAAATTCCAAAAAGCTGACCTTTGTGCTTAAAGACAGTAAATACCTTTAACTAAGCGAAGATATACAGAGAAATGGCTTATAATTATTATAGACGCTTTTTTATTTTCTAGAATAGGATAGTACTTAAGAAATTGCTGGATAGCGGACCGAAATTAAAGCTTTCACCCTGATTAATCTCATGCTGGAAGTTTCTCTGGTTCTTAATGAATCTTCCAGAAATCCGAAAAAGTAAGAGTATCTAATCAGACTCTGAATTTTTCTAAAGATGGGTTTATAAGATTTCTTGCTCGTGGCTTTGTGAGGGCTAAGATAGTGGAAGCATGGAGCTGATTCAGCTAGATTTTAATAGATTATTCATGTTGAATACTCGGCTAAGGACGTAATCAAGTTTGATTCTAATTCCAATTCTTTTTATATTCTCGAATCAGAATTTTTAACGTTCTCTGTTCCGTAAAATTCTGGAATGTGCTATATGATTCTGGCGAAGCTTCGTTTCTTTTTGTTAAGAAGGACTCTCTTTTTATGTAATTCATAAGGCATATGTTGTTACTCTCATTTCAAAGGTGCTGATTTTTCCCTTTCATTGAGCCACATTCTACAGCGTGTGAAAGCTTTGCTCAGAATTTATATTAAGGTGGTGATATAGTATATATATTAAGAGAAATACGTCTTGAGATTAATTTTTTGCTGGAAAATCGCGAGGATACTAACAATTCCTGAAATGATTAGGGCTACCAAACAAAAAAGCGTCCTTAGCTCTAAACGATGAAACAAAAATTAGGAAGCAGTGCTCAACTGAAATGAGTTAGTTGAAGTTCGTGAGGTTAAATTTTATAAGAAGGTTGTGAAACTCTGATTGAGAAATCAGTTGTTCTTCGCAAAGGTGATAGCATTTTTTTTTGTAGTTAATGCATATTAGATTATCGAAAGAATGTAATCAATAACTATACGCCTGGAAAAGTTGATTGCACTGAAGTACGAAAGAAGAGAGGATAAAAATAACCATACTAAACTAGATCAGCTCCTCTGTGCTTATTTGGAAGTTTAAATTGGCAGATTCAATTGGTTTCATGAGCTTTGGTCTGAGCTTGGAGTTTGGGAGTTAGGGCTAAGGATAACAGCTTCTTACAGCGAGTTCATATATATTTTCTCAATATTCATGAATAAACATTCGCAGAAAATATTTCACGTACTGCCTTCTCTTTAGAATCGGAAAGATTTCTTTCAAAAATGGAAAATAGTGGATTTGACCGAAATTGGTTTATACTACTTCTCATATCTGCAAAGTTAACCTGGAAAACTCCTTGATATTATTCACATCAATTATATCTGCTGTAATGGAACAATTTCAAGAATATTCGAATAAGATCGAATCCATGTGAATGTCGTGATTTGCACTTGCGTTGGGAGGTAAAAAGGCACGATTGACTTTATTATTACTGTTCCTGAATCTATCTAACTTTTGAAAATCTAACATAATAAAAAGTGGACTTCATGCAATTCTGGAATATGCTTTTTGTTCCTCTCTTCCAGAGCTTGGAGTCAACAACTCCAAAGCATTCTAATCGTTTTTAGATGTTCTCCTTTATCACGGATCTAAGTTGCTTTCGTAAAGAAATTTTTATTCAAATCATTTACCGTTGAAACTTAAGAACAATCCTTTTTTGGAATTGACCCGAAATTAATAATCATGAGGCAGATCCGAAAATTTCCTCTGCTTGCTAGCTCATCACATCGAGACCTGCCCCTCCAGTACGATTGCTCTAGTATTAGATGGATTTATTTCAGAATCTCTGACCCAGCCAGTCTCTCAGGCCTTTATAACTTCTGGTTCCACATATCTAAATTAGCAGCTGTCTCGCACATCAAACTGAATAACCTGAGCCAAGTCATTCTCATCTCCTCTGCTCAAGAGCTCAAAAAGAGGTAGCTTTCCAATTCCTTTAGATCAATTTCCTTTCAAAGGCAATATATAGAAAGCTGAAGCTTAAACTTATCGGAAGCCGTTTTCTCAGCAATGAATTTGTTTGACAGTCAAAAAAGAGCCCACTTTAATTTAATCACATGTGAAGCTTACATTAAGACATACCATACAACAATACTCATTAAAATTTCAATAGTAAAGCTTAAATATCCAAATGGCTGAACTCATAGCAATGTATTATCTTTCTGAGGACTAATCTACTCTCCTTATTGGAGAAATCATATCTTCAATTATCTGAGCCTCAGAAAGACTTTTGCACAGGGTTTCACGCTGTTTGCAGAAAATTATAGACACCTTTTCTCTCATTTTCCCACACGATCGTCAATCTCTAAGATCGGGAACATTATCGAACCTCTCTTGCTCATTGGCGAATTCATCATTAAAGTTTAAATTATTTTGATCAAAACTGTGGTTTATTGCTTGCGGCAGAGAGGTTGTCGCAGTTGTTAGGTTGATTCCATTGGTATTTAACCAAACAGGAGTAGCTGCATTTACTTAGTCAATGAGTCGATTATTCCTTCACATAAGGCTTACCATAGGTTTGAGTTCCAGCGAAAGTCGCAACGTTGCTACTTGGGAAAGCTCGCCTTTCTAGCTCTAGATAAAGTGATTTTTTTACAATTTGAATCGAAAGTCGAATAATACTCATATTTTGGAGCAGTGGGAGATGTCTGAATAAATAATTGTGAGTCAATCTATGCCCGATTGCTCGTTACTTCTTAAATAAGCGATAATTTACTCTAATTTATTAAGAGCTTCTTTCATAAGATCGTGCTCTTTTAGCAATCTCTGATACTCTTCAGAAATTGCAAAGAACTCCTTCTGGAGAATGCATGTCATTTCCCTAGTTTTTTCAGCCTGAATAATGAGTCAAAGTCCCAACCGTTATTCAAACATTATCTGTATGTGTATATACCTCAGCAATTAACGATCTGAATTCATTATCATAGTTTTCTGCTATCCGCGCTCGTTTTTGAGGCGAGTCCGATTGTTTTGTTTCTTCAGAATGAACTGCAGGTTTCGTCGACTCGTTCTTTTTGCTTTTTACTTTCTTTCTGTTGAGTTTTGACAGCAACTCCCTGACAGCAGCGCATGACTCATCAAGTTAGATGTGAAATATTTTTACCATTTGCCTCTCTGAAAAAGAGGGTTCTGATAAATACATTCGCCTTCTTCTGACTTGATCTTGCGAAAATTATACATATGCAGCTAGATATACAGGTCATTTGGGAGTTATTTCTCCGAAAGAACCTGTCTAACAAAGGAAGGGAATTTATTGTGTCCAAAAAGAGCTGGCAGCACTTCATTAGAGAAATTTTCGATATTTTTGATGATGATGCTGGCTCCTGCTGTGTCCCAAGAAACAATGGTTGGAAATTGATTCTCCTAAATAAAGTGTAAGCTAAGAAAGTGCATTAATTCTTACTTCAAGCATCTTGTATGTATTCTCCAGAAAAGAGTTCACGGGAACATGACCTGTTCTTTTGCTAATAATCAGCTTATTAGTGCAGGGCAGGTTATAGTTTTCCATTAGCTACCACAGAGGTTTATAATTCAATATTAAAAAGTTGTGTACCGGGTATACTCAAAAACTTTCCAAAGCTTCAAAGAAATCTCATAAACAAAAAACAATGCATAAATTTATAGAACACTCTGTCGGAAGCATTGATTACCATCAATTAGGAGAGATATAAATTATATCATTACTTATTGATAAGAGAAAGCTGCCAATCAGCAGTGGATGTTCCGAGATGCGTTTTGATTGGCCAATACTAATATTATATTATGTGTTCTAAAGAAATTCCGTTGTGAATTAATTTTTCACGTCAAGAGAGAAAATTCTTCCAAATAATTCTCTAACGAAGGAAAATTTTCAAGCGGTGCTTGTCTGAGTTGCGTTCCATGGAGATAATAAGCTTTCTTTCATTTTTCCATTGTCAACTATCAAGAATCGGAATGAAAAGTTCGTTGAAGAACTTCTACATTATGATCTAAAGAAAAGGTAAGCTGTACTAGCGTTGGCTGTGAGCCACATTGAGTCTGTTACGAAGCCATGTGCAGATTTCATAGGCGTAAACTCCTCTCTTCTGAGCACAAACCGGCAGGTACCGAGATTTTCATATCTGAGAAGCCATCTGCGTGAAGCTGACCAGAATCGGAGAATTTCTCACAGGTCGGTCGGTATTCTTAGAGATTTTTTATTGTTCGAAGATCTGGTGGAAATTTTAACACGACCTTGGCTCTAAGAGATACTGCCTCCGTTTTTATCGAGTAATCAGCCCGTCAGAATTAATTGACAAAATACGCATTTGAAAAATTAATACGTATTTTGTTTTTTCTGATACTAAGAAATGATATATAGATATATTTAAGTATTTTCTTCCAATGATTTCGGGTCTTTCTGCTATGGCGAGGATTATCCAGAGTTGTTAGATCTAATCCAAACTCTTGAATTCAAAGGTGGTTCTGTGTGCTAGGTTTCTGATAGATTTGAGGAGAACTCATGGGTAGAACAAACGATGCTAGGAAAGTTTGAAGAATCATAATAATGGCTTGCAATTTACAAATATAGTACAGGGCATTCTTATTTGGAGCCTCCACAAGGCCTCGAGATTGAGGTAATGCATGTTCTATTTATTGTAGGAAAGGGATGATGGTAAAATTTTCGGTTTATGCGAAGTAGCAAGACGGTTTTTAATTATACTGATTTAAGTCTTTTTTTCTCTTAGTTGAGAACATCTACTAAAATGTGCAGATCCGAGGATAGCTATAATATTTGTATGAAAACTACTGGTTTCTTCTTGAATAGTGAGCTGATGCTAGTTTTGGTGGCTCTTATTATTACCATTGACTTTAGAATCAACATCGGTTTTATTTGCAATTAATGAAAGGGCTCACGAGAAAGGGTTCTTGTGGTATAGAAGTGAAGTATAAATATCCAGTGGTTACGAATTAATTTTGAAACGCTTGTTAGTTAAAATTTTTGACAATATTAATGTTGCATACGGGAAACTGTTGAAGCTTGGACATCACGAAGATCAGCCGCAATCATATGAAAACTCAAATATTATTGTAGATATTTATAATGTCGAAATGTCGAGTTCAATCATTGGAGGTGCAACTTCAAAAATTTGATTCTTTGAATAATGTTGAACCAAGTCAAAAGACCAAAGAGTGAAGGCAATAAATGCCAAGACTTATCAGCTGCTCGCTGCTTTAGTATAAATTATGATTTTATTTAACACATGAATGTTGCTCCGTACATTTCACTTCCAAAAAAAAAAACTACTGAAATTCAAAAAAACCTTCTGAAAAGAGGCTATGTGACCTATTTCCCTGATTTGAAGCTCGCAGCAACGAACAAATAAAATTCATTTGTAATGTTTTGAAAAATGTTCTGAATAGATCCGTACACTAGTAACTAATTAAAGGAAGTTAATAAAAGGCTTTTTTTGCTCTTTAGAAGTGCTGATAACTTCTTCAGAATTATAACCTGTTAAAGAAGCATCAACTAACTTACCCCTCAGAGACGTATAGAAATCAATTGTTCTGTGCTTCGTTATTACATTTGAAGTGAACTATATCTGATTGCGAAGAAACAACAAAAACTTGGCAGATTTTCTTAGAATTATGCATTCATTTAATTAGTAGTCCTCAGACCCGATTCCTCATGGAATATTCTTTGATAATACTGTGGTTTTATTCGCAATAGTATTTTATCTCAGAGCTTGAACTGCTCAGCATCTAGTCTGAATGTTAATGGATTCTTTTGAATTCAGATCTCTCATTGTATATGGCTTATAAAACTATATATTCTATATTTAAAGAAAAGTAGGACTCACTTGCGACGAAAGGAAATGATTAGGTGTCACAAAGACAACTTTATACAATGAAATAACTATCATACAAATTTAGGCACAGAAAAGCTTAGGAAGGCAAAATTGAATGATTCTCTGGGAAGAGTCAAGTTTCGGCACTCAGAGGAATTGAAAGGCTAGCTTGCTGAGTGGCTCTAGTGAATAGAAGGTTTCGTAGAAGGCGTTTATTTTTCAAAATTTCTTTGATAGATTTCAAGTACCCTAAAAAACTTGCATTTGCGAATTTCCGGCTGGAAAAACGAAACCCATTGAATAATCGCTCATTTCACCAACAAAATCAATGTCTTGAGAGCCCAAGAAGAAATATTTTGAGTGAACATAAAGAAAAACTTACGAGGCCCAAAGTTTTAGATAATATGATTACTGAGACATCATCAGAAAGCCACAAGTATGTTGGGTCCACCAGAGGTAATATCAGAAAGGTTCTTTATAGGAAAACAACAGCAAATTCAAAGAAGATTTTTGATGCTGTGGCTGTCTCAAATTTCTCCAAAATTTTTGCTTTTGAAGATTCCAAATCTCTGGAAGAGATTCTCACGACTCCATGGTCCGCAAATCCGAAAGTTTTTAGTAAGACCTTTAGAACACGTAATTAGAGTTTGATATCTATATGTAAATTTCGAGTGTGAATAGAACAATTGTACGATTCCAATGTTAAAGAACAATTTAATTTTCAAGGTTTTTTCCATTCAAATTGTCCTGGAATAATTGTTTTATTTTCTCTGAAGATAATTTTTAATTGCGAATACAAAACTAAAGATGGCCTGTCAAAACAAAGGAAAAATTGACGCCGACAGCACTTCCAAAAGATTATACTATGAGTTCAAGAAAAGTTTCATCAGCGCCAATCTATTCAACATAAGGCTTTTGAGTGCAGTTTATATGTTCTCCTACATCATACAGGTGATTGTGGTCACCGTGTTGAAAGAAGGTCCTATCCTGAATCTTGTGCTAATTTGCGTAGGTACCCTCATTGCAGGAGGCATTTTTATCGCTTGCCTGAAGTACGTAGGCACCCGCCCGAGACTGCGAAAGATCATGGATACCGTCATTCTGGCAGCATTCGCGGCTTCATGCGGGTTCAGCCTCTATTCTGCCTTAAAAGAGACGAGTTTAACACAAGCAGAGCAATTTTCTGAAGGCGTCAAAAATTTTATACGGCATTTCTTTGCAATTATAGTCTTGATCTCCATTATTGAAAAACTCTGGATGAAATTCCTGTTGATTTTAACAGTAGCCACCTTGACAATGACCCAGCTAACTCTCACAAGATTCTGGATGGTTGCAGATAATCTTGATATGTTTTACGCCGTTACTCAAGCCTGTGTGTGCTATATGTTTTTCCAATTCATCATACAAAGAAACGAGTTTAGAGTGATTAAGGACTTTGCTGATGCGTTCGATAGAAACGTGACGTGGCGCAAGGTTATTGATTTCATTCCTTTTGGAGTGGTTATATTCGACCTCAAAGAAAATATTCTCTTTCATAATCCAAATTCCAGGACCTTCTTTCAAAGTCTCTCGCCGAATTTGCAGTTTGAAAACCTCCAAGAGTTTCAAAATTTCAAAATTAGAAAGGAAACTCGGATAGACAAATACTCTACTTTAAATGTGTCGAAGAGTCCGGAATTGAGTAATTCAGATGCGCTTGAACTGTTTTTTTCAGAGATTATGGACCTGTCATTAAAAGCATTGGTCAAGAAACTGCTGTTTCAGGCAGATGGTTATATGAAGAACGGAATTGGGTGGGATTCGGAGAAAAAAGAACCCTCATTCTTTTATGGAGATGCTAAAATTGATGGGAAATCCGTTGAAATTGCATTTGGATACACCATTTTCAATGAGAATATCTCCTTGCTTCTGCTTATTCAAGACACCTCAATTCGAGATGAAATTGCTAGAATTGAAGACAGAAATCAGTACAAGAGTTTTCTTCTCTCTTCAGTCTCTCATGAACTCAGGACACCGATGAACGGGTCCTCTCTTCTCTTACAAGAAATGCTTGAGAGTACCGAACTCTCTGATGACATTAAACAAAAGTATCTGAAGCCTGTGTTGTTAAATATGAGAAGACTCTCTTACATGATTCAAGGAATAAGTGACTACTCCGAACTGTCTTTTGGAAAGAGTTTAATACTTCAAAACGTTCGGTTCAATATCAGGGAATTTCTGATAGAAATCCTCGAGGTTGTGAAATTTGAGGTCCAGGCGAAAGGGTTAGGCCTCAAAATAGAAGTAGAAAGCGAAGTTCCTGGAGAAATATACACAGACAAAGAACGACTAGGAGAGCTCCTTATGAATTTACTTAGCAACGCTGTTAAATTCACGCAGAGAGGTGAGATTGCGTTGAAGATAGGATACTCAACTATCACGAATATCTTAGACTCGAACAATGAAGGTAGTCTTCAGCAAACGAAAATCGAGTTTGTTGTCGAAGACACAGGCATCGGTATGACCGAGGAAGAGTTGGAACGTTTGAAGCTCTTATTAGCAAGAGAGCTGTTTGAAGGGAAGATCAGTTCAGCGTCAACAGGCGCTTGTCTTGGATTGAAGATTTCTAATGTTATTGCTAAAAGTATGGGTTCAGAGCTAAAGTTTTCCTCTGTAACAGCATTAGGAACGACGGTTTCTTTTGAGTTACCAAGTCAAGAGGTACTTTCAGATGACGTTAACAGGCAGAACAGTACTTTATGGGCGTCAGATTATTTCCAGGAAGCAGTTCAGGGACAACAGCTTTCTATTGATGAGAAGGCCCAGATGATTGAGTTAAGAAGCGATCACTTTGATATAGAGAGTATAAAGCCTTCTTTCCCAATCGACATCCGACGCAGTGCAGATGATCCTCGACTAGAAGGGTCGTTTGACTCAGCGAAGGCTGGATTCAATAAAGACAATAATAGCAGCTATCGAATTCCAATCTTGAATTCGATTGACTTGAAGCAGGATCGTTTACTAGTTGAAGAGAAAAAAGGAAAATCATCTAGTTTCAGGAAGCCTAACAGTACATCATCACTCCTTAAGAAGACTCTAAAAGCGCCATCGAAACCCAATAAGGAAGCCATTAACACCAAATTCCACTCGTTTGAATCAGATCATAAGTCTAATCTTATGAGTCTGAACTCATATTTGGGTTGTCCAACCATATTAATTGTTGATGACGATCCTTTCAACGTTGATTCAATTCAAAGAGTACTCAGTAAAAAAGGAATACTAAATGCATACGCTTTCAATGGCAAAGAGGCTGTAGAGAAACTTGAAAAACTGTACCAACAGCATACCTCTTCCTGTGATCTGACAACATGTGAGGGAACAAAGTTAGTTCTTATGGACTACAATATGCCTATAATGAACGGCTGCGAAGCAACTGAGGTGATCAAAAGAAAATCAAAAGAAGGGAAGATGTTCAATTGCTTGGTGGTAGGATGTACTGCATATTCTGGTCAAACTGAGAAAAGTAAATGTTTTAAAGCTGGAATGGATGAGCTTTTGATAAAACCAATTAGAATCGAGCCAATTCTTGCCCTTTTACAATAATATGTCAAAAAGTTTTATTATATAAAAATAATTTCGATTTTGTTGTGCATGCGAATTACCTTAAATGCACATTCTATTCCAGATAAAATTAACTATAGACGCTCCTCATTCCGCGAGCTTTTTGTAACATCTACTATTTCCAACGTATAAAATTGAAAGAGCTTGCGTGCATTCAGCGTTCATGATTATTGCTTGCAGTATTAAGAGAGCGATGAAGCTGGTCAGACTCATTTCTTCGTGAAGTCTATATTTCAACAGCAGATTTCAACAATAGATATTGCAAATATCTAGAAAAAGCTCATTAGGGATTCTTGGTGATATTGTTGGTGTGTGGCTTACGCTTCGAGCGAAGAATTTATTAATCGTGATTCAAGTTTTAGGGCTCATACGATATCTGTGAAGACATCAACATCATCATTATTTACTGTGAACTCTCAAGTACTAATATGATATGCTCTTAGTCCACTAAACTATCCTAACAGAATTCATTAGATTGGTCAGCAGAGCAAACGCTCAATATGATGTAAATGACATAAATATAATATACAAAGCATCACTCTCAAGCAGTTTACAGCTAACAGAGTTACATACTCGATACTATTCTCACATTACTACTATACAACTAACCACATAAAGGTAAATTAATCATTGAAAACTGTAATGGTCTCCATTCATAATGTACAAGAAAAATTTGTCCTTAATAGCTTTCTGGAGTCAGAGTTATTTCTGTAGATGTATTGCAATTCAGATAATATTCTTCATTTCGATATTTTGATATGGCTGAGATCAAATTTTGCTATAAAACATTATTAGCTCAATCATATAATAAGAAATTACGCATTCGTAATAATCCGTCGCACGGAATAGGTAGGACGATTTCGAAACTTGACTATCTGATTTATTATTGCCTTGGAGGTGATGGTCTCGTGTAATGAGCTCCATTTTAACCCATTGGTTCTCCAAATGGCTTTCAGGCGCTGTTTTCACTTTTTTGTAGCTATCATAGCCGAAATACGAACTGTTTTGCTGATCATTATTCCCAAATTCGTCGTTATCTTCGTCGTCCTTGAGATAGTTTCTTATCATCGAGAGAACTTCGAGTTCATATTTTGAAGCATTCGTAAAATCTCTATTGTTGCCACAATAGTTAATCCACTGAAAGTCGAAGCAAAATTACTTCATTGGGAATGAAAAGTCTATTGGAGCGCTTGTCCTTTCTGTTTCTGAAAAATTAATCTCATCGAAGTTGTTTGTTGAAGCTTCTTGTTGAGTCCTTTTCTCTTCTTGGTTCTAAAAAACGCTTTTTTAGGACAACCTCTTTTAAGAAAATGTACTCTTATAAGGAACTCTTTCTCCATTTTTTGTCGTTGATCCTTCCTCGATTGTGCTTCTTTTCGAGGGTTTTTTCGGATGATCTTTTCCAAGAGCTCACTATTTCAAGGCTGGTTAACTTTCCTTTGTGTCACCTCAAGTTACCTATGTCCTTTGATGAAAAAAGGGTTGGTGTAAGAGATGGATCCTCTCACGCTTTTCTTTTTGAACCGATACATGTTAAGCTGGTCAAAGATCATAAGGGAGGGTTTTTTAGAAATTTATTACTTGACGTATAAACGAGGAGAAGTTCGAGTGGTGGCAGATCTGAGGAAGTACAATCTGCTCAAACCCTTCGGGGTTCGAGATGATGAATGACTTCCCATCGGATGACCATCGAATAAGGTCGGGATATTGTTTTCGCTTGGAAAAATTAGCAGGGTAAATTATGAGGGGTATACCTCAATTATCGAGTAGAGTTCTTCCATGAATCTACTTCGCCTGAACAGCGGCTTGTCGTTCATTTCCTCAGAGGAGGAGGATAATATTTGATCGTTCATGTTTACGGGGAAAAATGATTTTGCTGATGTCTTGATAACAAGGAGATTGAATTATAGGATTGGAAGAACCCGCGAGATTTGATTGACCCAATAAATCATTTTGAAGACTGAGCACTAACTAAAATGTATCACTGCTTTAAAAGATTCACTGTCAATTAAATTCGTGATTTAGAAATTTCCTCAAAATTTATTAAGTATCTAATCGCACTAACCAAAAACTATTCACTGAAATGTAAGTGAAATTTTGTATTTCGAACAGTAGATTTTTGAATTTTTTGACATTTGAAACCTGATATCGATTGGAAATTTCTGAAACATTATAGTGACTGATTGAGCAGAAACTTAAAGAAAAAATGGCATCAACCCTACAAAAGCTTTGCTTGGGGATCTAATTAATATTTAGTAGCCAGCTAACCGAACACTCACTTGAAAAAGTTATGTAGACTACGAAATATATGAAATTGAATGAAAATTTCACCGATTTGGAGACATCTCCTATGTCCAGATCGATAAGTGATGCTGGCTTTGTGGGTTATTGCAGCTCGTCTCGATGGATGTCTGAACATCCCTCAAAATTAATGTTTTAATCCAGTAATAACTGTGTTTCGTGACCATTGAAATTTTGCTGATCAAAATACGGATAGGAAAATCACTCAGTACTTTGAGTTTTTGGAGTGGATTAAAACGACCTATGATTATCAGAGGGAGGAGAGAGGAAACGTTTAATGAGGCTTTTTGGGCAGCTTTGTCAGCTAAAGTGACGCGCTTGCATGATTCTTTAAAAAAGGAGCGTGTTCGAAATTCTTTTGATTTTAGTGGAATAATTGTAGTCGTTAGAAATTGGAAAGTTCAGTGATTTACATTTATTCAGTGCGGCAAAAAGGTAAGTGCATTCCCAAAGCGATCAAAATAGATAGTTCAAAGTAAAAATTGCATTTTTTAGATTGCAATAGCATCAACAAACACATCATGGCAGCAAGATGCTATTAAGTCTCGGGAAACAAATTCATTTCGTAAGAAAAGAAAGAACAAGCTTAAGAATGCATCACTTGTGAAATTAAGGTCGGCGTGGGGAAGGTATTGGCGAGATGTATTAGGAATCAAAAACAGATTTCATTTTCTATCGAAATATTAAATTAAAATCTGAAGTGAACTGATGAAGATCGAATAGAACTTTTCGATAGGTATTAACAACTCTTTTTGTTTCTTCTCTAGTGAGAAAGGTGTTCACAAAGAGAAATTCCGAAATAATTAGAAATCGCCATTGAACTTTCAATAGTCCAGCCCTTAAATCAGTTGTCTATAAAAGATGCATGTTTCATTCCACATGTGTGTACTCACTAAAGATGACAATTTTAGCTCGTATTCCGCTCATAGCGAAAAAATTCCAGCACTGTTGGTCGGCAGGTTAATTAATTTGATGAACAGAGAAATATCGAATGTAGATAGGGTTTTTCTTCTTTTTTGAAAAGCGAGAAATTACAAAATAAAAACCGGCTCGCACAGAGTGTGACGGATTCGGTCATAGGCAATATTCATAAGTAAGGTAATTGTGACATGGGAAAACTTATGAATTCGTTTTAAAAATTCACTGAACTCTAAAACCAATTTTACGAGTTTTGCAAAATGATATTCAGTTTGTGGGAATCTCTCTGAAATCTTTTATTCAAAGAAGGACTCTTGCCTTGCGACTCAGTTGAATTTGTTTGAAAACTTACTCTAATTCGACACACGAACAAATCAGATTTTTTCCCTTTAATCTCTTTGTTTTTGGAAACTTCTAATTATTTCCTCATTCTACTAAAGTATGCTTTTTGAACGGTTGTGTTCTTGAAGACAAGCTTCTTCAACTCCAGTGCCATAACTTCTCATTGCAATACATTCTCGCCTTCATGATCAATAACGAACATATATTGGTATGGGTATATTGACCTAACATTATATCATAAGCTCTAATACTATAATTGCTAATTTAGTGAATCAATCGATCATAATAGCTTATCTTCACCTTGGCTCTTTAGACATCTAAGATTTATCTCAATGTTGCAACTTAACTCAAAGAAAAAAACAATTCATGAGTTCTCAGCTGTGATACTGAAATTATACCTCTCGCGAATTTGGTTCTGCCTACCCAAGGAATCTGAAGTCATACCCTATAATTTCTTCTCTCATTAGTTCCATATATGATGTTACTCTCACAAGCAAAAAGAACAATACGTAATATTCTTGAAAATATTGCAAAATTAAATAAAAGATATCTAAAAGAGCGTGAAAGAGAAAATTATCGATTGCACCGCTACAAAAGCGAGAGAACCAAATCTTTACTACCAACCTCAGCTCTTTTAAAAAATGAAGACACTTAAGATGCTCCACCAGAGATACAAATGCGAAGATTGCTTCTTCGACCACAAAAAAGGGATTATTATTTTCGTAGTGGGTGACGATGACAATGTCCTGATCAAACAAATATTCTACATGAATTTTCGAACACTCAAATGGCTACGCTCATTTCTAATTGTAACTAACTCTCCAGAAATGAAGTATTCCTCACGGTTGGAAACTCTAGTGGCGTTGGATTCTTCCTTGATCGTGAGTTACAGGCTGCTACCGTTTCCAAGAGAGCAATGGACGTTAATCACTCAGCACCACTTCTCCGGTCTAGAATGGCTTGACAACGAGCGTCGTATCGTCGTTGGAGACGAAGCTTTCAATTTTCAAATTTATGAATATTGTTCTCAGAAATTAGAGAAAAAGTTCAGCTACGAGCCTTTCAAGGGGGTCAGACCCAAAATCCTCGAAAGACGCGGGTTCCAGCAATTTTTTGCTTCGCATGGGAACTGTATCTGCCTCTATGATTGGTCAGAAGGCACGCGCTTAAAAACTGTTTATTTGCCAACGGCTGGAGGAGGATTGCTGAGTTACCTTCCTCAAACTGGGCGGTTGATCTCTTATCTCAAGGTACCGCTGCAAATTCAAAACGGCAAGTATGATCATCATTTCTATTCAATGGATGAAGGATCTGAAGAGTGCCGCAAGGTGTACAGCGTAATGCAAAATGAGGAGAAAATAGGGTTTTTAGTTGACCCTGTAAAGGAGGCTCTTTATATCGAATATTCGAGCAAATCTGTCCTTATGGATTTGCAAAAGGATAATGTCATTTCGGAAGAAGCTCCTGTACGAGGACTTACTCGGCAGAACCTAATTTTTTTAGAAAGTAAAAATAACCGTGCTATGTTTTTTTCTTTTGGCCTCGAAGGCTTTCGGCTGAATTTGAAGCAATGCTCTTCTTAATAAAATTCTCACTAACGTATTTATTCTTGTTTTAACTAATCAATGCCCTAAAGCTATTTGATACTCTATAGTAGGAGCGACTTAGCGCCCTCTTACTTTTGAAACATTTCACTGAAGTATATAGGGTAGCCAGTTATTGATTACTTTTATTTAATGGGGATGGAGCGAAAAGAGCTGTAATGAAAGATGTTGTAGAAAATACAAATTGTAAAATATACAATTAATTTCATGAGAAATATCGCTTAGCTAAATGGTTTCGACAAATTGCTCGAGGTTACTGTAAACAGTTTCTTTTTTATGAGCAAACGTCTCACCTACTCGTAGATTTTTTGTAGAGAGAGGTGCACTCTCGTCGTATTTCCAAATCTGGATACTTATTTTATTTGGGGTGTTATGCATGATGTCTTGATACAATTGAGCGACGTCTTCTTTAGTAAATTTTGAGGCAGCTTTCGCTAGTTTTTTGTTACGCTGGAAATCATAACTCATCCACACAATTTCCTGATGATAGGCACTAGCCTTGTCGTATAGAGTGAGTGGCGAAGCATCTAACGAGCTAATAAATGCGTCTTTTATGTTTTGGAAACACTCGTCGGTAAGTCCGTTAAGGTAGTTATTAAATTCGCCGAGGAAGTTCTCGATTTGGGCATCAAGTTCCAGAGGATTCTTCACAGGACCTTCAATCTCAACAGTGAATCCCATGACGTCACTTGTTGCGTAGTAACCTGCGTTGACAACATAACCGAGCTGTCTGACATTTCTCAATTCATCGAAGGCTTCGTTTCGGAATTGCATATTGAGCATGCGTAGGAAAGCTTCGATTCTATGAGTTCTAGGACCAACTTGGTAATAGTTGAAAATCTCGTTGTCGAGGCTCTTGATATCGCTGTTCCATTCTCTGTACACTGCATAAGTGTTGTTCAACAACCGAACTGGGTCTGCTGGTATTCTGGATTTATCAAGAAGTTCAAGATCGAGAGCGTAGACAAGCTGCTCCACATAGGTTGCTGCGGTGCTTTGATCGAGGTTACCAATGGCGAAGCTTTCGTAGTAGAAAGGCTTGGTTCCTCCGTACTTTTCCGACCATGTATCGTATGAAAGATCGTCTATTGCTGCAACTAATTCCTCTCCCATGTAACTATTCGCGTTTAATATATTATTCAGTATCACTTGAGCTCGAGATTGAGCATCCAACGAATCTTGTTGAACCACATCATCCGCGGCTATCATTTGGTGAGTCAGAAATTCGTCGCTTGATTTCCCAACTTCTGCTAACGCTGAGGCCACGATTTCTATCACTTCAGCCATTCGATCGGAGAAACCCTCAATGAAGAGATAAGCACTTCTTCCGTAACACCCAAATTCAGTTTGAAAATCTTCTTTGATATATTTGCTGAGGTAACTAGCTGGGATCGATTGTATCATTTGGCAGAAAATTTGGAATCCAGCATAATTCTCAGCGCTTTCCAATGCGTCTGGAGAATGAAGGACTAAGCTCACCACGAGTCGAGGAACTAAATAGGATCGATCCATTTGGTACCACATGACCGAGCCGTCATTCAAGGTCACATTCTCTAGTTTTTTTGATGCGTCCTCGAGGAATTCGGTTTTGCATTTTGTCCGATCTGTTTGGTTGCAAATAAGTCCCAAGTCATCAACGAGGTAGTCTTTAATATTCGGAAGCCTAAATCTGGGCATTCCATATGAATACTCGTCATTTGCTCGGTCAGTTGGATTGAATACTGTCTCCAAGAAACTCTCAGGTATCGGTCTGTATGTATACGTCGCGTTATATAGCGGAAGATATTTGTCTAAAGCATAAAATTGTAATGAATGAGAAGATGTGCGACTGGCCGCATCATAATCAGGAGGGTCAAGGAGAGTCCGCTTTTTGAAAGTCCTTGAAGCTTTTCGCTCAATAAATGCTTGCTTCGTAAATAAGCTTTTTTTGGTTTTGTGCTTGCTTGCTGTTTTTACTTGCGCTTTCGCTGAGTAGACTTCCTTTAAAGGGTCAGCGATTGTTCTAGCGTCTCGCTTAGTCTCATTAAGAATACTTGGATCAACAGCAAAAGCACTCGAAACTAGCATTATGACCATGTTTTCTGGATTCATCTGATCGAATGTGTCACGTAGGACCGTTTCGTTGAAGGAACTCAAAAGTTTCCCGTCGGTGAAAGCGTGATCCAAACCGTCATCAGTTATGTGTTGTGCGAGCGTCGACGCCTGATCCATTGGCTCCTCTGACTGAAGATCACCAAAATCAAAGCTTATTCGCTTGGCTGCAGCGTAGGCGTTGTACACATCTTCATTTATCGCTTCTGCCTTCAAAAATTCAATGTAATCAAAGATCACCCTCACTAAGTAATCCAAGCGGTACAGTCCTACCAAAGGAACTCCGATCTCAAAGGCCACGATTGAATAGAAGCTAGTTTGCTCATAAATACTGGCAGTGGCGAAGTACGCTAGTCCAGTTGACCTCAAGAAAGCATCAAGGCTCCCCTCACCGTCATCCTCAAATAAGTACGAGAGATATTGGATTGGATTCACATGTCGATGTTTTTTTGCAGATGGAAGCTGGAAATAAACTATAACTGTGTGTCCGTCGCTTTCTTCACCAAGAACCTGGACATAAGACTTTAAATTCACATCGAGAGGCTTTGGTAAACCAGCATAGAGATTATTCGGAAGATTGTCCTTTTTCTTAAACGAATCGAAATGAGAGATGACCATTTCCTCCATTGTATCAATGGAATCGTTGCTGATTACTGTCAACGTCATCAGGTGAGGACTATAATACTTTTGATGCTGCCTTTTCAGTTCTTCAGAGAAATTCCTTCCAGATTCTGTGATATTCTTGACCAAAGTATAGTAGTTACCGACCGAGAACTTCCCAGCTGGACTTTGACTATCATAGAGAGCTAACAGCACGCCACTGATTTTATCAGCAACTGAATTGTAGCTAAGCTGGAATTCGCTCTCAATAGAAAAACTTTCGAGTTGGCAGGTGGTATAAGGAAAATTAGGGTGTTCATACATATCAGCAAGGATTTTCAATGACTGATTCAGGGCAACAGTATTGACTTGGTAGTTGACGTCAGTGACCTCGCCCGTGGTGAAAGCATTGGAAATGCCTCCATTTTCGGCAATGAAATCGTAGAAATCATTTGTACCAGGGTAATTTTTGCTGCCCATGACAATCGTGTGTTCGATAAAATGTGCTAAGCCAGGCATGTAATCCGGGTCTGAGTAAGATCCTACCTTGACTTCGATAGCGACGCCTGCTAAAACTGCTGCAGGATCAGAAACAAGGAAAATTTGCATGCCATTTTCCAAGGTAACGCCTTTGAATTGGTATTCTTCGCTGGCTGGAGCAAGCATATCGTTGTCGGAGAGATGTTTCTTTGGATGCTTAATGCCTGAGGCAATCCCAAGCAAGACAAGGAACAAGAAGAAGAAAATTTTGAGAGAGTGCTTCATATTAATCTGTAGTTATAGATAAAGCGATCAGTATCTTTTTGTATCGATCTCAAATTAAAAAACGATTTTGAAATTGTGTTTGAACCGTTTTTTACTGTTAATTTGTGCCTCACACTTCAATAAAAAACGATTTAAACTTGAGAATGTTTGGAGCTTGTGTCATTGTGTGCTATGAAATCAATTCTAAATGGCTTTCACTTGCCTTCGAAAAACATCTCACTCACATTCTAAAGGTCCATCCGAGAAAGATATCAGTCAAATCAGAAAATTTAGAATCAAGTCTCAAAATGTTAGCAATGGCAGAGACTTTGAAAACGTTTATTTCATAGACCAGAAGTGTCCTTGGAAAACTTTGCAGCAAGATCGTGAAGAAAGTTGACGTGTTTTCTTTTGCTGTTGATCATATTCAAGGAATTAACACAAGTTGACTTTAACGTGCTTGCTTAAGCGTTTTAATATTCGAAACGGTCTCAGATTTTCAAGGTTTCTTATCAGACTTAAGAAGTACCGCTTTTCTGGGGAATGATCAGTCGTATTGTAATGAAAGATAAGTCAGTTCTAGTAGCTATTGTCAGAAAAAACCTAAAAAAGAGGCGTCGATTTATCCAAATATCAGCAATTTTTTTGAATATACATCTGCCATCACATCAAATACTTCAGGGCTGCAGATGTTTCTTTCTTAATACTCTTACTAAAGCCTTTCGTTTTTAGCCAACCATGTTCGAAAACTTTTACTTTGATTCGATGTTGAAGACTTGTTCTCATTACATGCAGAGAAATTAATCACAAAGTGAACTGTTTTAAGTATGCAGTGTTAATTGGTAGATACGATACATGCATTAAATTAGCACATTTCCAATCATGAGTCGTCGGTCCAATCCAATCTACGACTAGATTTCAACTCGAATAACCCCTCCGAGACTTCATTCTGAAGCTCATCAAATACATTCTTTCAGAGTAAATCCACAAAATCTTGCAATAACAGAGTAAAAAAGAATCTGAAAATTCACAATTAGTTGATCAGCCTTGGATTGAATAATATATTTACAAGTACGATCAACCCCACCATAATGTATTTCTTCATTGCTCTTCTCCTCTCAGTCTGATGCAGTTTTACCGCCTTGAGAATACCAGAAATAAAATAAATGTAGTCATTAGATGCTTCATACCCTTGCTTTCAAGCTGTTTGACGATTGTTCCACAGACAACGACTTCTGCGCTATCATCTCCAACTTCGCCTCGCGCTCGAAAATATCATCTTACAAATAAGTTCTATTCCAAATAACGAAGATAATCACCCATCGTTTGCATCAAGGTCTGCGTTGCTTCCTCTGCGAGCTTTTTCAGTTTGACAAGCTTATCTTCATCAATATCGTTATAGAATTTCTATTTCGTTCTCATATCAAGTAATAATGGTATTCAAATACTGTTTTTTCCTCTAGCACTAGTCCGAACGCTTTATCGAATCCATAAGAAATAGCCTTCTCTATTTCGTCATAAGAGAACTTCTGAGTAAATTCATCTCGTATGTCTTTTAGAAACCCAAGCGCCTTTGCCTTTGAAAAAGTCGCATCGATCAGGCACAAATAAGTAATACCATTTTCATTGAGACAAACGAATAAGTAGCTAATTCAAGGTCATGATGTTGACATTAGATTGAAATATCATTACTTTTGATTGTATGAATAGATGATTGATTGTTCTGCAGGCACTCTTTTCACGATTTCTCGCGAGATAAGAGGGTAATTTCCCGTTGAGGAGTCATATTCCACGAGGGTCACGTCACCGCGAGCGATTACAGCGTAGATAATCGACATCGGTATTCTTTGTCGAATTTTTAAATTCTATGATGTTTGCGAGAAAAGAGAATTAAATTCCAGAGAAAATAACAGATTTGTGAAGAATAAAAGCCCTTTTCTCAAGGAACTATGACAATTAATTAATGCTAGAGAATCCGAAGAGGTCACCAGGAAAATTTTTGGATGATGGTCTTAGAGGCTTGGGAAAATGTTTATTTCATATCTAATTAAACATGGTTGTTTGTACAATGAAATCAGCGGCTATTCCCGTGTTGTAGTTGTTATTTAGAAGGGTTTGCCTTGTTTTGAGCATATATCAAAGAACTAGATCATGACTCAAACGAAGCTCTAAATTTTGATTTTGAACAAATTTGTTTGTATTTAAACTGAGAATATAAAAGCTAAAAATATAAGAATCCTAATCCAAATAGCTCTTTCCAACTAATTTGTCGAACTACCAACGAACAGATGGGAAATTTCTGCTCGCGCATTGAGAACGAGATATATGCGGAAGAAGGTTCGCGGTTGCCGCCGGTGCATGAGAAAGGAATCAGTGACGATTATGAGTTGATTGCAAAAGAATATTACCTTCCGGGGAAGCAAGGAGAGGGTGCTCGCGCTCAAACTGAAGGTGGAGACAAAAACTGGGCACAGAAAGGAAAACGTAATCATTACGAGGACAATAATATACAGAAATCAGTTGGAATAACTAAAGTTTGAAACACAATTTTTTCAGATTCTGAATTTTCGAGTTGATGGAAGGGTAATTGCTAAAACTACAGATTACAAGATAAAAAAAGGCATAGATTGTGTATGCTTTTATGAATAATCTTTATTTTTAGCAATTATGGATTGATTTCTGCTTTGATTTGGATATTAAATGTGCGTTCATGTTCATTTTTTAATCAAGGGAAAAGTTGGATATGATGTGCTAATATTTTTCTCGCTGCTAATGGATAGGAGTTTGAGGATATTCTATGATAATTTCTGTTTTTTTGGTGTTTTTCGGAGATGAGAGAGGTTTGTTGAGTTCAGATTCTGTTTGAATGCAAATTATGAAATTTTTTCAGATGAGCAGCAAAGACAGTTGGATGCAAGTAGTGCCCATTTTGATTTTTAATTATGTCTTAGAAAAGGTAGTATATTTTTCGGGGCTGCTTGTAAAATGCTATTTTTTCAATTTGTAACTTCCATTCCATAGCATGCTTTATTCCAATAACGTGCCAGTTATATTGTAGCGGGCTGAGAAAAGTGCAATAATGTATGCAGAACTCATAGATGTAAGCTCTAATCTAATGATGTCTTTTGTTATGGTATTTATGGAAAATTTTAAGTATCCTGATTTTTATCGAAAAAGAAAACTTGAATTGCCTGACTAAGTATATTTAATATTTCTAAAGTCAGGTCACCATGAGCCAAGTCGGAAAAACTTTAGGCCCTGCATTTAACAATAAAATTTTCATTCACCTCAAAGCATCTTATAACATTTTCATTTCGTAACAATGCGAATCAAAACAGGTTTTACTTTTGAATTTTCATGATGGAATTTCTTACGCTCCTTAACGAATTATTTAAAGTCTGGCAACTATACAAATTTCGCAGAAATTTCACTTATTTCTGAGAGTTTACTTCAGTATTATGATTAAGAAACACAAAATACATAGTAATTAAGGCTGTGATGGCTGGTATTCTTCGACTTTAACTTTTTTAAATTCGAAGTCGCAGATATCGTTAGATAAAAGAATCTCCCGGTTGAAATCGCGGCTGCTATTGCTTGAGAGATAATTAGGTCGTGGTTGTATCAAATTTAGCAGTCCAAATCGCCCTGTGTGTTTTAAATACGCAGTAAATTCTTTATCGAGAGTGGCAGTAGCTCGATCAAGGATTTCATCTGATTGCTTTGATCGCATAATTTTGTGATAATTAAAAATAGAGCCTCTAATTTTTGCTTTCTTTTCCTCAGCAAAGATCTTGAAGTCGTTATGAACATCACTGTTTAAAGCATATTTTTCTTCAATGAAACTCTGAAAGCAATAGTCCAATTCCAAACTCTGAGATAGAGATTTACTCACTTTCTCAGCCAACCTAGGCCCTGAGCATATATTTTCTTCTAAAAAGTCCTTCGGTTTCTTATTTGAATCATATTTTCTGATTTGTTGACGACTTTGAAGTTCAGAGAGCTCTCTTTTTTTGTAGCATTGGGTCTCTTCTTGGTTCTTGTCTAAGATTCTTTTCGGTTCGTCAAATCCGACCTCCTGGTATGATTGACTCTCATTTGGATTGGTTTCTTTAGGTAGTTCGGCAGCGACTGAATTTATCTGATACTCTGGCGGAACTTCTACTTCTTCGATAAAGTTTACACAAGGTTCTTCATCACAGGAGAACTGTTCGGTTAATCGGTAAAAGGCTCTCATATCGATGCCTGGACTGATCATAGCAAACGAATCTGGGTAATAGTGATTTTTTTTTTTGGAGATAAGCCTTGTCTGAATCTAATGAACTTCAGTTAATAAACTACGATACTACGATACTAATTTGATTGATGTGATAGTAAAATTTTTCTTGTAAAATAGCTTTTGATAGTTCTGCACTAAAATGATTATAGTTGATTATCAAGCATTCGCCAAGCATATCGGGAGACATGTAATTTTCGATATATCAATCTGTTAATTAAGATTAACCATGCTAATTCATGAAAGAAGTGCATGAAGCGATATTAGATTTCATATGCTCCTAGCCGCACTAATTTGTATTTCTAGCAGCTGATATTTTACGTTCTATCCCGAATTTGCTACTAGTTCTGAGACATTTTGAATATTATTATCGTCAACATAAATTGTTAAGAGCCAATCCGCTCCTCATTCCTTGATTCCTTGAGCAAATTTCTCAACTGATACTGTACCTCAAAACAGAAAAAACCCAATTTTCTCAGTAAAAAAACTTACCTATAAAATTTTTTATCTCACTCTCTCATGCCCATTCTTTCTTGCCTGTGTCTTTGCTAAAGATAATTGGGATTTTGAGTGACAAAGGTCTCATCTATCTTCAATGATAGTTTCAAAATCTGACCGAAACCCAAATCCATACGATTGATATCTACTCCTAATTCTCGATTATGAAAATCATTTATTTCAAAGAAAGCTCACATAGCTTTGATTATGAAATCAACCTCACGGTTTTTTAAATCAAATCGCCTCCAGCATTCAAATTATTTTCAGGCAATTTACTGTTCAATTTAATTGGGAACTTGGAACCGTCTTCGAGTTAATTATTTATTTTCTTATTGAGGTGACTAATTAGAGAAATGGGAGGCTGTCAAAGTGTTCGCTGTGGCGCTCAACTCGAATATCGAATTTCATACGAGTAACTCCCAATTGGATATACCTCTTATGGACTTCCTGACTAGGTTACAAGTTAAATGTCTCACATGGACCAAAGAGGCGTCGTTCCTCTATGATTATATCGATAATAAACAGATCGAACATGAGCAATTCAAGATAACTGAGCCTGGTAAGCAACTCAGATCATTGAATGGAAGAACTTAAACTTTTAAAGGTTTTCTTGTGCGAAGAGAAAACAAAGTGACCTTTGAAGCCAAAACCTTAAACAATGTAACACCTATTTTCAAATTTCAATACTCAGATTTCTCAGGACGCTTTACCGAGCGACGGCGAGGTGCTTTTAAACGTTGGCATGAATGATAGAGGGATGTCCTTGGACAATATTTGTTTATTCACAGATGAGGAGAATTTTGCCAATGACAATGAAAAAGCTCTCACTAAAATGCCGTGGTTGGTCGCAAAACCTCATTCAGCAGCCAAGAATTTCGAAGTAAATAGATTTGTTCCAAGCCCGCTTATCATGGGAATATCAGGGTTATCGACTAAACGAGAATGATATCATCAGACTTGGAAAAGTTAAGTTCAGGCTGAAAAAGAAATTTCCTGATGATTCTCTGGACTTTAAAAGTGAAGTGGAGGTAGAGGTAATTAATTATGAGATATCCATTGATACATGCCTATTAATGAAAAGGATCCGAAAATGACGCGTTCACACTCAAATCAATCAAACAAGAATCCAAACGACCCGAGGTTGGAGACCGATTCAGCCAATAACGCTGGTGACGGAGGGATGATTTTCCTTCAGCCGACTCCAAGAACAAAAAATCCATATTTCTCTCCTGTTCATCGCCAGATGATGATCAAGCAGCGTTCGCTTTCATCACCGTTGATGCGCACAGATAGTCGTGCAGAAACTACACTTGTAACCCCCAAAACCCCAGGAAGTTTGGTTCATTTGGCAGATGGGGGAACGATATCAGAAACGAATAAAAACCATGGAAACATCAATCTCGAGTTTGAACCGAAAGCCGGTGTGATCGATACTTCAAACAAGCAAGGAGACTCAGATAGCAATGCTTGCAGAATCTGCTTAGACGAAGAAGAGACACCTGACAATCCTATCATCCAACCTTGCAACTGCGCCGGGACGATGAAAAATGTTCACCTCCTTTGTTTCAAAGAGTGGATTTCGAGGCAATTGACACAGAAAAAATCCGCGAATTTGCTTTCGATCGTCTGGAAAAAATTGCGATGTGAACTTTGTAACACCGAATGTGACCGTAATAAAATTGCGAATGATCAGAGAGCTGATAATTTGGTAATAGAAATACTAGAAAAAGACGGGAAGGAGTACGAATTGATTGAAATGCCTGTGATAGATACACCGCATGTGATCCTTGAATATTTCATCAGTAACAAGTCGCTGGGATATCATATCCTCAAATTCACAAAAGATAAACCGCTTATCGTTTTTGTGAGTTTATTTCCTCCTTGCAACGGATTTTTTGACCTTATTTTGATATATTTTAGGGAAGAGGAAACACATGTGACATTCGAGTCAATGATAATACTGTGTCGCGGTTGCATTGTTTGATAGCGTTTAAGAAAGGAAGTTTTTATTTGCAAGACCTTGGCTCGCGATTCGGATCGTCGATTTTACTGGATCGTCCTTCGGAGTTGATGACAGAACACAATCAGTTTATTGTTCAAGTAGGCAGGTCGATTCTCGAATGCCGTCTGCTTAAAGTAAGGACACCTTTACCAAGGAATCAGCCAAGGTAAGCTTACGATAATGATTTGTTGAATGCTAACCTGTCTCTAGAAAAGCGAGAATACATCCTCAAGTCTCATCCAAGGATGATGATGAAATTGATCTAGAGAAGAAATCGGGGAGCAATCCACATAATCAGTTGAAGATTAGCAAGGCGAATTCAGTCAATTTGACTGCTACGGACATGCAATCAACAGTAATTTTACTTTCTTAGAAGTTGTTAATTTTTTTCATTTCAAAGCGATCGCGTAGAGATCCAGAAATAGATGAAGAAGAAAAGACAGCCGAAAATCATGGCAATGTACCGGTGGCTTAGAAGGAAGAGACTCTGTTTTTTTGCATTGCGAAAACGCATAAGTATCAATGGAGGCAAGGAAACAGCCTTCGTCTTGTTTCGCTAGCCTTATTATTGTAGAATTTTAATACTAAATTTACTTTGGAGAAAAGGTTCTCAGGATAATCATCAATCGGTAGCGATTTCTACACACTGCATTTTTTATTTCTTATTCCATGAAATTTCTTTAAATGCCGATAGTTGAATTTCAAAATTTGAAAAGTAATTCCTCAGATTTCAACAACAATATATACAACAAAGCTGAGAAAAGTTGTCTCTTTGAAATAAATCTTTTTATCTTGAGAGATATGATCCAAAGCAAGTCTTCCTAATAATATTAACTTGCTGGCATTTAGGATTTTCAGAAACCATCGTTTTACGAGTGTTTTCAGCTTACTCAGAATTGAAAAGAAAAGAAATTTTACTCTATTTATTTTCATATTTGGCAATTCAGCCACAGAAAATCTGAAATTTATTAAAAACTTTCAAATAAATAGCATCACGCCTTTCTAACATTGATGTAACAACTCATAGCAGATTGTAAAAGATTTCTTGACCATTATCTTACACCTATTATCAATGATTCTTTTTTACCTCACAATAAAAATATTTCATTCCTCAATTAATCAGGAGTAATTTCTTCCTGGAGTACACATGGTGTCTCGTCTTTAAAAGAACGTCGCTCTTCAAAAGATTCGTTTCTAGAGTTTGCTCCTGTCTGAGTAGAATTATTTGAGATGGTTTTCTCGTCGCTTAAACGTGGTTGGTCAGTAACATCTGAAACAGCAACCGAAACTCTCTCGCCCTTTGGAAGAAGTGACTGTCTTTCTTTTATCCAACGATGCTCGAGGGCTTGCTTTGCGGTCATCCGTTTCTTTGGGTCTTTCTCTAGAAGACCCTTGACCACCTGCTTGGCTTCTTTAGAGATGTCTTTCCAGTATCTTCCGCTCAAATCCAAGCGAGATTCCCTTATTGCTTTGAAGAGTTTTGTTGTTCTCTCTCCAGAGAAAGGAAAATGCCCCGTAATCAGCACATACATCACCACTCCCAAGCTCCAATTATCACATCGCTGATCATGAGCTCCTTCGATCATTTCCGGTGCCAAATAGCTCGGAGTGCCAACAATATTGCTGGTGATTGGAGTATCTTCGTTGAAATATGTGGCAAAGCCAAAATCAATTAATTTGATAGAAAAATCGTCGATGTCATCTCTTTTGAAAAGGAAATTTTCAGGTTTGATGTCCCTATGTGTGATGCCCATCTCGTGTAAGTAGTCAACCGCTGAAAAAGCTTGATACATTATCTCAGTGACCTCAGATTCACTAAAGCCTCCTTTTTTTGCATAGCGTTCCATTATTTCTCCTCCTGCACAATATTCCGTGACTATATGGTAATGCTCACAATCTTCGTAAGAATCGACAAAAGAAACAAGGTTTGGATGGTCTAAACTGCTTAAGATATTGATTTCTTGTTGTACGCATTGGGTGGTGATATTCATGGCGTTTTTCGTGATTGTTTTCACAGCGAACAGCTCCTCAGGGTCGTGTCTACTTGCAGCAAGCCGAACTTTGCCAAAATATCCGGAACCTAGATGGGTAGCATTAGTCGGTGAGAAGAAGAATGAATGCTACCAAGGACTGTGCTTTTAAATTCGTAGAACTCATCGAATTTTTTGTAGTGTTCTAGAAAGGGAGCAGTAGATTGGGCAGACTGAGTTTGTTTCCGTTCAGTTGCGCAGACGAGTCCCATGCTATTTTGAACGTGAGAATCAAATTACTGTTTTTTAAATCGTTATTGAATTAATTAGAATCAATTATGGAGATAGTCACAACTTTTATTAACGCCCACTACTGAGATTTTAGAACAGTTCGAATGAGTTTCGAATGGAAATGAGTGAACTCTGCTAAAATCAGAGTTTTTAGTCGGAAGTTGAGAAGAAGAGAAACGAAATAGGAAACTGAGAACCCTTTCGATTTTACGAGTTGGAGTAGTACAAAAATCATCCTTCTTTCAAATTTCATTCGCTGCTTGTATGATTTATAAATCGAATAGTTTCTGTTTTTGCTCTAAATTGCCTAATTTTATGGAAATTCTCATCCAGTTATTTCCAATATCTGCCCTCTCCATTGATAATATTGAGCCGAATGTGCATAGTGAATTATCTTTTTTAAAGAATTTGATTAATGCTTTCTGATCTTGATGTTCACCCATTTTTCTGATGCACTCTTGTGAAAAAAGGAACCAAAAATTCTCTCTTCATGGCTTTCGAAATTTCATTTTAAAAGCTGTATTTTAATTCATAAGCATAGATGAGACAGTTGTAGTAGTAAATCCCCAATTCTTATGTTTCGTATAACTAATTTCCATAACTCAACTTTTAGCTCAGTACTGTTCTATCTTTGTTAAGCATCATTTTTGTTATTCCGTTATTCCTATCCATATAAGAACCCAAGAAATTGGCCAGTGTATATTGACAACTTCCACAATTTCAGATTTATGATGGCATTTACGAGGCTCATCATCATAGATCTCTCTGACAGAAGCAAGTAAGCAGAAATTACTTTTGTAGTGTTTTTGTTTTGGTAAATGATCCCTTCCATATGAAACTTATACCACAAAACGAGAGAACTACCCGAGCAGATTTCTTAAGCATCAACTATTGAGTTGTTTTTTAAATCTTATTTACTCACAATCGTACCCAATATGCATCGCAAAGTTTTACAGCAACAGTAATATCATTATTTTTTCAAGACCAAATCAAATCATCTTACGGCGTTGGAAATAGCGCTTCAAGTACCTCACTTGGATACAGGACACGATCAACACACAAATTGCTGTCACCACACTAAATATAATCAACGTTGAGGACATCCTGTCGGTTTCTGCCATTTTCTCGTCTTCTTTCTCCACAATCGCGCTCAACTGAGATTTCATAATCTCAAGTAAGTCTTCCACCATGCGAATATCGAGTTCTATCGGTTTAAAGTCTTTCTTCTGTGCAAAGCTCGAATAATTTTTAGCAGCGCTTCCACTGTTCAAAGAAAAGTCCACCATCAAGTGCTGATGGTTTGGATTGTGGAGACAAAACCGATAGACACCATTTTCAAAAGGCGTGTGAGAGACTTGAGTATGAGATTTTGCGATAATATTTCCATCGATGCCGGATATTTCCAGAGTTGCCTTGAGTTCAATAGGATCCGTCTCGATTTCAGCTAAAACAAGAGTTCCTTCAGCCAAATCCTCATAGAAACAGTAGGTTTGGGAAGGAGAGAGTTGGTAAACAAAATCGAGTCCGAATGAAACGGAGAGAAGCGATGAGATCGCGACTAATCCGAAGATCAATTTCAGATATCTCATTCCAATATATTTTTTATTCTATTGCCTCTTGGAAATTAGCAACACAGTTTAGATACACGTTAATATAAAATCGAACGTGTTAGCTCATGAAGACTTTCTTTTCCAGTTCAATCGTCATACTAATAAATCAGAATTTATTTTTTTTTTGAGTAGAGTGCAATGATTTTTTGGGGCGAACATCAGCAGATACTGGGCTATCTATTATGAAAAATAAAACGTAGATTATCATTGCTTTTACAATAAACTCAAGGTTGAGGGAATTTTCAAAGTTACTAGCTTCTTTATGATACAATTTTTCATTATTGGGTGCTTAAGAATTATTCACCACCTAATGGTTTCAGATATCGCAATATTAATTCGATACGTCAATAGAAGGACCTTTTTTATTTCAAGCATCATCATCCTGAAAAAAACGTCGAGACACATATTTTACAAAATAGAATTAATCACCTTCAAGAGAAGACGATGATGGCTGTATCATGAAGTTTTATTTCCAACTGATATCAAGATATCGACTTTACAAAATTTGTTATAAAAAATTTTCTCGCTAATAAAAAATAAAATAAAAAATTCTGACTGATTTTCGCGCTATTCACCAAGCAGAAACATCAATGTTTGTATCAAAAACGCGCCCTTCTGATCATCTTCTCCCGCCGAAGCCACTTGAACAATAATTTCTTGTTCTTTTGGAAACCACTCGAACTTTGCGTAAATAAACACACCTAGTCGCTCAGTTTCAAAGACACATAGGTATACCTCCTTCTGCTCTAATTCGTCTACGATGCTTTTGTCTCTTGCTGCTAGTGGGAAAAATTCCATAATATCCTCACCTGACTGCATAATTTCTTGATTAACCTTGAATCTTCCCGAATTCTGCAAAACAAACGCGTTTTTCGAAGACCAAGGGAGAGAAACATCGACATCATCATATTGCGGAACCCCTTCCATGAAGTTAACATAGGTGACAGGGATGAAGAAGGTGTGTTCAGAGAATGCATTTCCTTCTTCATGCACCAAAACTTGCTCGAAAGAGCACCGAAGCTCAAAGTGCGAAAAAACAATTGCTGCGCCGAGTCCAACCACAAAATGAATTTCTTGCTGCTTTTTTGGTTTAATATGATCATTCCTGGGTTCCGGACCCTTGACAAGCAGAAGAGCCGGATTCTCAAATATTTCAATTGAAAATTTCTGAATATGCAGCTTGCTTTTGTTTTCGACCAGTAAATAAACTTTCGTTAGACGCCGTTCCTTATCGATGTCTTCCAAATGCGCTAGTTTACAGGTCACTTTGATGATATCGTTTTCAAAAAGAAGGCATTTTGAAAGCAGACTCCCTCGCTTAAAGACGTTTAGAATTTTTCTCTTTTTGAGCCTCTCTGTCAAAGGATTAAATATCGCGTTTTGGCCGACTTTAAATGAAGTTTTTGCCGAAGCGGCGCTTTTTGGCGTGGGAGTTCTTTTCTGTCCAATGCTTGGCTTAATCCAGCTACTCGATGCGGACTGAGCGAGAGAAGTAAGATTCCTTATTGGTATCTGAAGTTTCAAATTGCCTGAAGAATTCCTCACACTAAAAGTCTTCTTAGGCAAAGAAATTTCAGGATCATCTTCTACTTCATTACTTTTGTTGGGTTCGGTTTGCTGAAGCATCCTGGAAAAAGTACTTCCTCTGAAGTTGCTAGCACTGTCGCTTACGTCAATAGATAAATTACCTCTGCTAGTTACTACCGGGATTGTGGAAAATGAGGTATTACTGTTTTCTCTTTTCGCTTTGAAAATATTATTAAAATTCGATAGAGAATTGATTGTATTTCTGCTCCTCTGCATATTTTTTTGAACATAATGACTACTATAATGTGCAGAAGGCTCTGCGTGATCGTTCTGCGCTCCATTGTTCCCCTGCGTTGGCCCATTCAACTTGAATCCGATCAATTTTCTAGACGGTCTCACTTCAATTCTATGTTGTACGAGCTTTGACTCACTCTTCTGTACCTGATGGCGTCTTTCTGTTCCACCATTATTAGATTGTTCGTCTTCAATTGAACTTATAGTGATAGCGGACTGAGTTTCATCTCTTCTTATTGATGTTTTTAGGAAGTCAAGCTCTCTTTTCAGCCGAGAATTCTCTTCTTGAAGCGTTGAAGTGACCATTTTCAACTCTTGAAGTTCTTTCACAAAATTGATATTCGTTGGACTGATTGGCATTTGCCGATCTGAACTTATCACACTAATTGAAGATGTGAACCGGTGGGAGGTTTCAGTTTTCGTCCGAGCCATATCGAGATTGCTACCGCTCGTACCTCTCGAAATTTTGCTTCTTCTTTCCGACATTTCGATGCTCTTGCCTATCTCAGATAACTCTTTACGAAGTTTTTGTGGGCTCAGTGGTTTTGGAGTAATAGACCGTCCAAAAAAAGACTTGAGAGGAAGACCAGCTCGACTTTGGACCGTAGAAATAGTTTCTTGAGTCCTCGCGGTGTGTTCGCTCTCTATCTGCTTGGAGTGTTCCTTCTCAAGCATTTCCACACCAAATGAGATTTTCCGATGCGCTTCATTGAAATCTTCTGCTGTTGTTTCTTTATTGGAAGATTGTCTCGAACCGGCTCTATTTTTAAAAACTGGAGTAGGGCTATCTATCTCATCTTTTTCTTCAGGTATGAAGTGATCGACCTTAATTCGTTTCAGTTGTATGGTCGGCTGCGGGGATTGCTCCTCAATCGCTGTAGAAAAATTGAAGAGCTTCGAAGGATGAAAATTTCCATCGGGAGACGCCAGATTTAGGGTTTTTGTAGTTCCTTGCCCGCCGGATTCGAGAGATGAACGCATCAGAAGCAACAAATCGGAGCGCGTACCTCCGCTAGATAGACTGCCTGGATCCTTGCCGGGACTGTGGCTTTGAGAAATGAGAGTTCCAAAGCTTGGAATTTTGGACTCATTTACTCCCGTTAGGGAGGTTAATGATGTCCTTGAAGGCACCATCTCATGGGGTTTGGTTCCGAGAGAGGTTAAGGATTCGCGCGAAGATACTTTTTCATTGGTTTCTGGGATGAATGGGAAATTCAAATACTCCGCAATGAGCGTTTTGGTCTCTGACAAACTAAAATCCATAAGATTTTCCTTTAAAAAATTTTCAATTTTCTTTAGACCCTCCTCCTCTCTTTCAAAATCTTCCAGCAGTTGCTTCTCCTCCTTGGTGGGACCTATTCTAACGGATGCGTATATTTGCTTTTTTATCACTGCGATTTTTTGCTTCGTTTTTGAAAGAAAGGCCAAAAAATAGTCTCGCAGCTCTATTGGTTTCTCAATTAAACCTCTCTGCACGTACATCTTGCTCTCTTCAGTTTTTAGTTTCCGTAATTCTCTCAGCATGGGGTCTATTTGAGCAAAAACTGAGTTTTGATTTTCTGGAATTGAACGCGCCTCACTTGTTTCCTCCTCGGAATCACTTTGTGATGACTGAGTATAAACAGAAGACTCATCTAATGATATTTCATCCTCGTCATCCGTTTTTTTCATTTCCATCACTCTTTCCAGATTCTGTATGGCCCTTTCAGATGATTGACTAAAAAATTTCAGTTTTCTTGGCATTTTAGCGTCGGTTTCAACCAATCTGAGATATAATCCACGGAATACCTTCCCTGTGTTCCCTGAAAGTCCACCATAATTTAACCTCCAATACACAATGCATTCGATTGCCAAACTAATACAATCATCTCCGCTCGATCCGACTTGATTCCCTCTCAAACGGCTGGCTACAGTTCCAAAGGTCTCATTGCGTTGCTTGGGCTTGAACTGCTCAGGTTCTGTTATAGCTATGCGATAGACGGCCGAATATAATGCTCTTCTTCGAGCCAGAGCTTCAGGAAACGCTTTTGACTTTTGCTCTGAAGCGTCTTTAAGAAGCAGTAGAGAGCAAAGTTTGTTTATGTCGTTACTCTTGCGATTTTTCAGAGTTTTCTCTATTACGTTGAGGAAGTATTCAATTCCTTTTGACTCATCGTTCACATAATATGACACAACTTTTTGAAAATGTTTTTCGTAATTTTGCACGTTGAGAAGGCTTCGAGCGAGAGCCTCCTCCCATTTTTTATTTGTATCCAAAATAGTTTTCATTAGTACGAGTTTTGGAGCTATGACTGTTCTTCAAGGATGATGTACTAAATGATGCATACGGTTTGTTTAATATGGGTAGGAAATTCCTGTTTAATAAAATTGAGTTGATTCAAGGTACTGATTATTAGTTTACGATGGGTAATTTTGAAAAATTATTTTGGTGCTTTTTCTTAATGAAGAGTGAACTATCCATGATTAAATGGACAAAGTCTCTTAGAACTGGTAGTCTGAAAAGCTTAATGTTTCAATGACCTGTAGAGGAACTTTGAACTTCGAGTATATGCCTTTTATTATTGTGTGCCGGAAATTTTGGCCAGGAATATAAAGTAGCAGTGTTGTTTAACCATTAAAATTCAGCATTTGGTTCACTTGAGACAACGGAAATAGAGCTTCGATCTTGCTGGCTCAAAAAGGGTGTAGCGGTTCGAATAGCGATTTCCAATATTCAAAAGGCTATCAAACTCTAGGAGCTTGCTCAATGAATGTTTGAGTAGCATCAAGGCATTAAAGAGTAGCAGATTCTGGCCACTGACTGCTAAATCCTAGTGAGAAGATGAGTATCAATTTTTCATATATTCGGGTAAAAAGAGAAATACCGATGAAATGAGTCATCCTTTGGACACCATGACTCAGCCTGCTGTAGCCTTTCTACATGAAATTGCGTTGCTAAGCTCAATTTTGTTGAATATGTGGATGAATTCAAAAAGTTCAAGAAGCGAACTCGTTCATGCTGTCACCGCAGGATACGCTGATAGTGCCTCTCGATAGCTAATTAAGTGCACTTAGGAAAAGGAGGAACCTCTTCGCTAAATGGACTTAGACACATTAATCATCAACTCCTGAAAAATTATCATTCTCATGCCCAAAACCCACTACTGACCTCGGCCCTAAAAACTCTCGACTTGTGTCTCTCTTTTCTTTCAAAAGATTCATTGCTTAGCACTTACCTTTCTTGTTGGTAAATAACGCATTGTGATTTCTGATAGAATCACTCTAAAAGAAGTTTCTGGAATACTCTTGATCAGAAATGAACAGAAATTGTTGACTATATAAACAATAAAATTCTGCAATCTTATAATAATTAACCAATTCTGTAGTTAGAAACTACTTGAGAGAAATTTTTTCATACAATCAATCACCGTATTTAAAAATGACATACGAAACCAAGCCTTTCAACTCTCCTAACTCTCCTGAGTCCTACATATGGATTAAATTTTTCAGCGAAAAAGAGTTCTCTCCGCTAATGTTAGAATCCTCTACCATAAGCATTGGTAGCCTTAAAACAAAGATAATTGCACATTTTAAACATATGTATCGCTCTAAATGCGAACAGTTCGACAAAATGGCTACAAAACAGAAAGAGAGACTCGAATTTGACCTCAATATTTTTGATGCTGACACTAAAGAAATGTTCACTGATGATAACTACATAATCGACGCTTATAGAAGAGTCCTTCTAGAACGCGTTCCTAAAACCAATACCAAAACAGTTGATCGCTCTGCGCGTGAAACTAAGAATCATAGAAGATTTACCACTCCCAATCGAGACGGGAGATATCACCATCGCCTAGCTAACGTCTATCTGCCAGATAGATACGAGAAAAGACGACCAACACCATCTAAGGCATTTAAGCTAATCAATGGAAATCCAATTGATTCTTCTGTAAAATTGCCTTCTACAACGAAACTAGATGGTTTATACATGCATATTCCTTGTAAGTCTAAACCTGAAATGGATGTCTATGCTTCGCAATTGAATCCATGTGTAGACATTGTAGATAGTAACAAATTTCAGTTTACCAAACCCAATTTTCAGTCTCTATCTGGGAATATGCCTCCAAGAGGACGAGTTATTACATCGAAGCCAGCTTTCCGTGAGCGTAGTCGCTCAAAATCTAAGGAATTACATAGGGAGTACTAATCTCAAAGATAAACATGCTGTCCTCGTCACCAAATGAGGTCAGAACGTTGTTTTAGAAACTAACATACATACTAATTCATGTTTTACTTAAAGACTTTAATTTCGCTCTCTATTCTAATTCCATCATCTATAGATTCTGTTTAAATTTTCATTTGTCATCGTCGAATTGCACTCTCCATGTAAATTTATTTATTGTGAATAATTCATTTAAAAACTGGCTATTGCCACAACAAAAAAAATCTGGTCTCTTAGGTAGGTATTTAGGAAATTTTCATTGTCGAGCTCGAATTTAAGAGGATCAACTGCTATTAGCAACATTGTAATTAACATTGGGTAATTGGTAGGGCTTTATCTAACTTGATTAGTATCATTTTCATTATGAAAAAACACTTTCCCACGAAATACATCATACAAACAAATATTGTTTTTGTCAAAGTATTTTCATATTCCAATCAACGAAAAAAATCAATCCTTAGCTACGTCACTCTGATCTTCCCCACTTTTTGCACTTTTTCTATCTGAATTCATTCTTCCTCCACTCGATCGCAAGCTTTCTCTAGACTTCAGCATCGAAATCACCGGATTCATGTCTAGGCTTGTAATAGCTTCATCATACTTCTTTTTAGCTCGATCAAGTTCCTCGATTTTGTCTTGCATCTCCTTCTGCTTTAATTCCAAATTTCCTGAAGCTGCAATTTGCACTCTTAGTCTCTGAATCTCTTTTTCGAGTGAAAAGTTCGACTCCTCAGCATTAGCAAGTTTCCTTTGTAGTTCCACAATCTGCGTTTCCAAACTCGATTTTTCCACCTTATATCTAACTTCCAAGTCATTGACCCCAATAGAAGTCCTGGTAAAGAGATCAAACTGAGATTGGAGTTGATCCAGCGCGGTATCCCTCTCCTCTTCAGCTTTATCGAGGTCTTCTCGAAGTTGATCGATCTCTCTCCCTTGCTGTTCGCACTGATCGCTCAGAATATGATTTTCTTCTTCTAATGCTTTCAGTTTCTTCGTAAGCTCCTTTAAGCTGCCTTCTAATCCCCCTTTCTCATTATTAGACCCTTTCTCTAGCTCGAAGACCCTCCTTGACTCGTCTTCAAGTTGTTTTCTCAATTCTTGTACCTCACTTTCTTTTTGTCGTTTGAGCTCCTCGAATTTTTGCTTCAATTCGTTAAACCTCTGCTTTTCTCTTTCAAACCCTTTCGCCTGCTCACTGAGAGCCTGTGCAGTTTCTCTCTGCTGCAGGTTTAATGTGTCCTCTAAACTCGTAATCTCATCTCTCAGTTCATGATTCTCTTTAGTAAGCGCTGAGATTTTCTTCTCCATCTCTTTGTGATTCTGCTCGACAACTTGCTCCAGTGACCCCATTTCGTTCAGAATATCGTGCCTCTCTTTATTGATCTTTTCCTTTTCAGCTTTCAGCATCGTCACTTTATTTTCCAAAATCTCCTTCTCTTCTTCAAGTGATTTACACTTGTCAACTAAAGCCTGCTTTTCTCTTTTTGCTTTCATAAGCTCTTCCGAAAATTTAGCATTGGCAGATTTCATTTCACTAATAATCTGCTCTAATTCTCCCTCTCTCTCTTCGAGATTTCTAATCTGATCTTCAAGCACCTGGCGGTCTCCCTGCTGCTGCTCTGTGTCTTTGCCTTCTAATTTCTTCTTTTCACTCAAGATCCGTTCGATTTTGAGATTAAGCTCATTAATTTTCGCTTCATACTGAGTGCCAGACTCAAATTCGTTCTCTTTATAGAATTCTAAACTTTCTTTGAGTCTGATATTCTCAGCAGTCAGCCTCTCTATCTCTTTTCTAAGCGTGTCTTTATCTTTACTTCTAAAAGTCTCGAAAGATTGCACCATTTCATCGATCTTTTGCTGCGAACTCTGTTCCAGCTGCTCGTACTTCTTCCGCCATTTTTCCGCCTCGCGCTCCATCCTGGTTCCATAGCTGTCTCTGGTTTGTTCAACATTTGAAAATTTCTCATTGAATTCATCGAGCTGGGTCTCTCTGTCCTTCAAATCTTTAGTTAATCGCTCGACGAGGTCAGACATTTCGCGGATTTTCCCATCTTTCTCAATGGATTTCATTAGATTATACTGCGCTTCATCTCTCAAGCGTTTGATTTCAGACTGATGCTCTCCGCGTAACTTAGCGATTTGCTGATACAAATCGCCATCTTTGGTGATATCCATCCTCTGTCTGAGAGCTGAAAGTTCTTGCTGGTGTTTCTTCTCATTTTCAATGATATTGCTATGAAGGGTTTTAATCTCGTCAGAGAGAGCATTGTTTCCAGAAAGTAACCTCGTGATTTCGTTATCGCGGTGTTCAACAACGTTTTTGAGTCTCTCATTCTCTTTAGTGAGGTAATAGCAACTCGCTTCAAGTTCTTCGTTTTGGATCCGAAGCTTATTCACCACGTCATCTGTAATTCTATTGCTACCTTCAAATTTTCTATTTTCTTCGTCTAGCATGATTTTTGCTTTTAGTTTCGCGATCTCGGCTTTCAGGTCTCTTTCAGAGACAGTTAAGTCCACTATTTCTCTTTGTAAGCTGTCGATCTGTTTTAAGAGGGTTTGGTTTTTAACTCGTATTTCCCGGAGATTTTCCGTCAATTCGTTCACTATTGGCGGAGATTTTAAACTGACAGTTAATTTATTTATCTCCTTGTCTTTTTCCTGAAGCAAGCTTTCTAATCGATTCAATTCTGCTTGCAGCTTTTTAATATAAGCTTCATTTGGAGTTTGAGTGGCAGATGGTTGACTTTGTTGAGGAGAGCTCTTTCTTGTGACATTGGAGCTCTCTTGGCGTTGAGTCGTTGGAGAGTAGCTCGTCTTCGGCTGTTCTCGGTGAAGGAGGCTATCGGGTGTTCTAAATCTGTTATTTCTATCAGAATACTCGCTCAGTGTATAGCCTCCTTTTTGAGGAGAGGTGTTGACAAACGATTGCGGTTTATGAGGAGCCGAAGTATCTCTCTGATTTGCAATGGGCACTTCAGTGCGACTGAACTGGAATCTTTCTTGATATTGGGGTTTGAGAGTAGACTCTTTAGGCGTTTTGCTCTGTGGAGGGTTGTAATTTGTAGTATACTGAGACACTGGACTCTTCTGTGAATATTTTGCAATTGTTTGCTGGCCAGGATTTTTGTCGAAATCGCTGCTTTGAGTGGCTATAGTGCCTTTTAGGCTTGTGCTACCAACACCAGACCCTTTATCTACAAAGCTTTGGAGAGGTGATGTGGTGCGGCTAGGGCTGGACTGCTCTCCATGCTGTGTAGAGCGAATTGGAGAGTAATATGGAAATCTCCTGTTTACAGACTCGTTGCTGACTGTTGGAGATTTTGGCGAGAGATCACCCGCTTTACTTGGTAAATTAAGCTTTTTTCTCAACTCTTCAATTTCTTTTAGGTTTTGCTCCTTTTCACTAGCAAAATTCCCTAAAACCTCCTGAAGTTTCTTCAAAACTGACTGTCCGGATGAGATCTTGCTCACGCTTTCAGTGGGGCCGCCTGTATTGGTAGGCGTGTCTTTCTGGAGGTAAGGACTTCGTGATCGATAACTCGTGTAATTCGTCTGCTTTCTAGCGATTTCGTCGATAAATTTGCTTATATCATCGAGCTCCTTTTGTTTTTCTGATAGTTGTCTATTTAATCTTTCAATTTCAGTGCTGAAGAGTATCGCATTTGCCGATGCCTTGCCTTCTGCTGCGCCAAGCGCATCAGTTAGGCGTTTGTTCACTTGAAGTAGCTCCTCTATTGATTTTTTTTCATTTCCAGAGCCTTGCGAGTCCTTTCCTGAGTATTTGGTGGTTTCAACCTTTCTTGGATAAGGTTTACCTAGCGTTGTGACATTTGAAGGTGATGCGTTAGGTTCGCTTAATTTCCTTTCTATTTTTTAGTTAGTATATTGCTTGCTAGTAATTGTTACCTGGTGTCTGATAACCTGAAACTCTCTCCACAGGAGATTTTGAAGGATTGGTAGGTTCAGATTTATAGCTAGGGTTGATCTGTCTGTATGGGACATTCGTTGGAATGTGTTTTGCATCTCTATATTCAGAACGAGTCATTGTCTGAATTTTGATAGGCTGTGTATCATTGGATGGTTGCTGCATGTGATGATATTGTCGATTCTATGTGCTGAGTTACGGTCCTTGTCTTGATTCTTGAATGTCCCTCTTTTAAACGGTTTTGATGAAATTTTTATTGCAGGTACTAAAATCAGTAAGTGCTATTCGAGACACTGTGCAAATAATATCGAGCTTTGATACTGTCGTCGATTATATAGATGATATTTTGAATAATGTAGTATCGAATGTCAATTCTTTTGTAGAGATATTGGGAAATATTTCTGAGTTGTAATGTGAATATGATTCTAGATGTTTTTACATTGTTACCAAGAATTGGTATTAGAAGCAAATCTTGCTTACTTCAGAAATATTAACATGGCATATCATCGGCTCCGTGAGACCATTTGATTACTTTCGATACAGATAAGCAATAGTAGAAAAATTTCTACACTCAATTTTCTATTTTCTTCAAATCAAAATAATTCGAATCAACATAGATTATCGCTAATCTCATAAATTCTCATCTTTTTATCTCTAGATTATCGCAAAACCTTATCCATTGTACTCGAAAAATTTGGAGAGATATGCCAATGCTACAGAAGCCGAATTATTTGAGGGCAATTTTATCTTAGTGATTTTCTACGATCTGATCAGAGAACTCAGAAGATCAAAACTGTGAATCTCTTTTCAATTCATATTCTTCGAATTGGAGGCATTGTTCCTTCATCACTTATCTCTTTAAAAAAATCCGATTACCTAATTTGACTTTATGGTCATAAAAAATAGACGTCTCGAATTCAATAAGATTATTCAAACAAATAAAAAAGACTCTTCAACAATTTTTTGCTCATAATAATTATTGTTTTCTCATTGAGAGCCTCCAAATTTTCAATGATTCCTCGCTTTTTATCCAAAATCATCTAAAATAAATTGCTTGGTTTTTCCATGATGGGACCGCATTTTCAGCTGAATAAATTTAACAGCAATCTGATAAACAAACACGCGGTATTTAGGATGGATTTAAATAATTTCTCAATCAATAAGGAGTGGATAATTTTAATGAAAAATTTCATTTGTGATACAGAAGATTTGGTTTTCATCTGCAAGGAACATAAGCATCCAGCTACAGTTTGTTGCATCGAAACTGGTTGTATTCAAAGGATCCTCTGTTCTGACTGCATAAACACTAGTCACCAGGGGCATAACGTGAAAAATATTGCAGATCTCTTCAGGCTTGCTCATTGGGACGAGATCAGTCAACCATTTCCTCACAGCCAGATTAAACAAGCCACTGAAGTACTCATTGACATTTTGGAAAAACTGAGAAAAAAATCTTTAGAACTCGAGGCAATTATCTCAACCAATAACAATGACGAACCAGCTCCGGCTGTAGAAGTAATCAGGTCAGCTTTCAATGAAATAAAAGAGAAAATTGGGTTAGACAAAGCAATTGTTGATAGTCCTGAACTTGAAGAAGCCATTCAAATGTACTTGCTGCTCTCTTCTAAAAAGCACGTTTCAAACGAAACCAAACACCAGGAAATGAATCTAAGGAAAGAAGCGCGTGAATTTTTCGTAGATATCTCTCAGAAATTCCGAGAACTGTCAAGAATATTCACACATATTTCGCCTATCCAGTTCGGAGGTGACCTTAAGATTGGATCCGAGGAAATTGCAGAATCACAAATCAATGGTGAAGTACTTCGAAATAATGAAAAAGAGATTGAAACTGCTGAAGAAAAACGGAGTGTTATAGATAAGAGCGAGAAAACTGAAGGGAATCGGGACCTCGAGGAATTCAATTTGGATTCCTCTAGCTCTTCAAGCTCAGAAAGATCAAAAAGACAGATGGAGATTGAGAATATACATAACCTTTCTCAGCAGAAGGGTAGACCACATCAGCAAGAATCGGAAATTTTAAATGAGAATAGATCGAAAGACAGTCAACAGCTGAATCAACAACCAGACACCCATTTTAACTCGGCTGGAACGAATGCTTCCCAGCTGGTCACCGTTCTCGAAGAAGTAGAGCGATACTTTCAAAGAATCAAGGAAGGGACATCAACTATTGCTGATTTAGAGGATTTTATAGATGCAAAGCAGTACAAACTAGCTTCTCAGTGCAAGAACTGGCTGGAATCGTCCGACATACAATCGCTCATTACACTTATGGACAAAACATATCTTTCTTCAGAGAGCTTAAAATTGGCACGCAGGGCTGAAGAGCATAAAACCATCATTAGCAAGTATGATTTTCTTTCAAACATAAAATTCAACGAGTTTGGAAACGACTTGCTCAGAATTTGGCAGCTCGAGATCAGACACTCGAACCTCGAAGAACTCTTAGAAAAGTTTTTTGAATGCAAGAAAGCTATTTACTATATCAAGTCTTTTCTGCACAGAACGAAGCTGTTAGAGTCAGATTTTATTAAATTCTTTATTCAAGGAAACGACGAAACTGAGAATCAGCGGATATTAGAAGGCTTAGAAGAGATTAGCATTTCAAATGCAGTTGTTGTTAAGGAAAAGGCGTTAAGTTACTGCAGAGTTGGATTCGACCTTGGTGCAGAATTTGCCATGCTTATTGACGCTATTGATACAGCAGAGAAAGTTAGAGCGGGTGTTATCGAGATACTCAACAATGATCCTAAAGAAATACAATACAGCATAGTACAGCTCGAGATCATAAAATGCATGCAATTAAATTTGTTCTTCGACGAGCTGACAGCTTTTAAGGACTTTTACATCGTATCGAAGGTTCATTGGGAGGAAAAATTATTAGCCTCGAAAAAGCCAGCCGCTAGAATAGCTTTCGAATGGCAGCCTTCAGTAGAATTTCAGAGGCAAGCATCATTCGAGAGAATCATGGAGCCCTTTAAAAATTTACAAAGGCCGTTATTACTACCGCCACCTGAGCTCAATAAGGAGTTCCTTCCTCTTCCGTTGTTCGAGTGGGCAGCAGAAGTCGCTAAGTTCATGGGCAATCTTTCTAAATCGGAAAAACTCTTAGAAGCGGTGGCGAAATTCAGCAATACCGAGGAATCATTGTCAGAAATCTGTTTCAAATTTAGACTCCTCACGCCCAGGGTAATTGAGAATTACGATGGACAGTATACTGGCGCTCTGCAGAGAATATTAACAAAAGGCCTGAAATTGCAGCCTTGCACCTCAGAGCATATAAACCAGCTTATAAAATGTCTCCAGGCCATTCGGTGGAATGCCTCAGCGCAAACGACTTTGATACGATCGAACGTGACTTACGAAGAAATTGAAGAGTGTTTCACGGATCTTAAAACCAGAGGACTTAATAAGCAGGATTATCCGGTTGCTCGGAAGCTAGAAGATAAACTTCGCGAGTTTCAGGCGGTCGAAGAGGAGATCTTAGCTCTTGACCAGGGACTTGATTGGCGTAGAGTGATTGATAAATCGGCTTACAATGAGATCATCGACAAATTCTATGAATTGAAGCAGAAGTGCAGACAACTCGGGGTAGACAAATACTCTACATCAGCTCTTATCGATGAAAATATTGCGGTTCTCGAAGAAGCAGCTAAAATCGCGAGCCCCTTGAAAATAAACACGAAATACAACTTTGAGTTGCTTGAGAAGCTGTTTGATAAGCTAAGCGAGGTCTTTGGCAGCGGAGATGAGACTCACTTTTTCTATTTGAAATTTTCAGGAGTATATTCCCAAGCGAGGTTTTATGCTGCTGAGAAAGAAGCGTTAAAAGGAATCCGCATCTCAAATCTCGTTGCAATTTTATCGGACATACTGGAGGAAAGGATGCCAAAGCACCAGCTTCCTGAGAAAATTGAGGAAATTAAAGAGTACGCTCGGCATTTAGAGAGCAGAATAGAGAAATTACAGCAGTCTCTTTTGGAGATACCACAAAGTTTTTTCGAGCAGATAGTGTTGGATGCCCAGAGCATCGGGCATATCCACGAGGATTTCTTTCTAAGGCCATTGAAAAAGGCCGAAATTCAAGAATTTTTGTTGAAATTAGAGGATACGACTCTTAATAAATATGAGCTATTGATAAATTGGACGTTGATCACGCATATTATCCTCCGCCGCAAAACGAACCCATTCAGCCTCTGGAAAAAAGCGAAAGAGCTTCTGCCAAAAGTACCCTCTGAATATAGCTCTGTCTTCTCGCGAACAAGCATGTGTCGATCACTCTTTCAGATTGTAAGCAGAGGAGAGTCCTTAATAAGAGAGGTCAAATACATTCGCACCGTCTTCAAGCTGAGGAAAGCTTTGGCTGAATCGAAAGAAAAAACTAAAATTATTCCCTATATAGACGCTGATTACCTCAAAGGAATCGGAAAAAGATTAGCAGCCAGCAGGATCTCATTTACGGAGACACGAAAGATACTGGCTTCGGCTATTGAGTTCTCCTACGAAGAGAAAGAAACCTTTCGAAAAATGCTTGGGTTGCATGAGACCGGAGGAAAAATTCCTGATAGCGAGTTTAAGAAGTTTGCGAAGAAAGCCTACACATCCGTCGTGATCAATAAACAGCTCGATAGCATGGTACGAGGGCTGATCGCTCAGAGGAAAGAGTGGGAAGAGAAAGCTAAAATGATTAAAACAAAAAATATGGCCCCAGCTACTCTCCTAACTGAACTTCAAGAGTTCTCGCTCTTGTATGATAAATACCCAATTCAAAGCCAAAGCTGTGAGAAACTTGTGAAAGCTCTCGCGGCTTTTACCCCTCTCTATGAAGAGTACAACGAGCTTGACAATGCGGACCGTGAATCGGTTACGCAAGATCAGATTGCGGAATTTGAGAAAAAACTGAAGAATTTTATAAACGAATTCGGAGCGAAAATCAACTCTTTCGCGTTGGTAAAGTTCAAAAGGCTCGTCTGGACCCTCAAAACAGAGATTATCTCTTCAACATTTTTAGGTCTACTTGCTGGGAATAAGATAAAGGCTGAAGAGGTGCGTAGACTCGTCAACGAGGCTAAAAAATTAGCTATTATTGAAGGTACTTCTTCCTCCGGTCACCTTGAGGATTTTTTAAACGAGCTGGCGGAAAGGATAAGAATCGCGATATTGGACATCGAGCGGGTGGAAAGCTTGCAAGAGCTTGAGGCGGTGTCTCAACGGTTTGATGATAATGTCGATTTGGGGCTAATATACAGGAATAAAGTGTCTGAATTGAAGTATAAGATTAGCAAGATGAAGCTCAAGGAAGAGGAAACGAGAGATAAAGAAATGAGGTTGCTTGCTGCGAAAGAGGGAAACCCTGAGGTGCCTTATCAAAAGGTCTCGATTATGACTGCAGATGCAGATTTACTGAATAATGAGCTTCAAAGCCAGCTTAGGTCTGAAAGCCAAGTAGTAAAACAAGAAGAGGAAATCCTTTCGATATCCAGCGAGTTCTTTAGAGTCAGCGAATTCGAATCATCAAGGTCTAGAGCAAGTGAGCCCCAAATGAATGAAGCAGGAGGCTATATCCTTAGATCACGGTCGAGAAGTCTTAGGTCAGACGACGATGATGATGTTTCTAGTGAGTCTGAAGAGAGTGTTGCATCTAAGAAAAAAAGAAGACCAAACTCCAAAAAAAGTAAAGGAAAGAGCAAGAAAAGTCGGGAGAGCGCGAAGGTAAAACAAGAAGAGGGAAACGATGATGATTTGTCTTTCAACTCGAAGGATATCGTGGCATTCCACTCTAAGTCGACGAAATCAGGGAGAATGGCAGCTGAACCTCCTATTAAAAAGAAAATTAAAAAGAATGGAGGAGATGAGAGTGAGGTGGTTTCTAAAGCATCAAGGAAGCAAACCAGATCGCGAAAAATAAAGACAGAAAAGGCGAGCTCAGAGAGGAATTATAGTAAAGGCGAAGATGCTGACGAAGAAGAATATTTTTGACGGCGAGAAACCGGAAATCTTGGCTACTTAATCAAATTAATAGACTGTTTGTGAACTGAATTAAGAATAGTATTTCGAAGTGTGTGATTAGGCGGGATCGAATTTTAATTAGCGGGATAAGATAAGCTCAGATTCGATAAATATTTCCAGTCGGATGATATATTTAATATATATGTATGGTGTGTGACGTGATAAATGAGGTAATGGGATACTTTTAATTTAACCCTGTCATAAAATAGGGAACCCCAAAGTCACAAGTTCTTGATCAAATGTTGATTGGATGAATCTTGGGAGTAGTTGTGTGTGTGTGCGCGCTTTTTTTTTTAATGTTTTATTAGAAAACGAGAAAGGTTGCTTTTCTTAAATTAAAGCTCATGGAAAAGATTCCTTTATTAAGTGAATGAAGTGAAGTTCATTTTGTTTGGTTACTTGAATATCATATGATTCGTGTTGTTTATTAAATTTGCTTGATAAGAGAGTGAGGTAATAATAGAAATGGAAGGAGTGAAATCCGATAAAAAAAAAAATGGGGCACGAGAGCCTTAAATCGATGCCATTAATAATAACAGCAAGCAACTCACAATATCATCGAGGTGTTTGACACTGCTCTAAAATTTCTATATTTATGTAGCTTCTATATTTTTTTTCCCCTCAGTGAACGGGAATCATCACGAGTGCTCTCATAAAAGCCTTTCGTTGGGTTTCTTTTATCTGCTTTCATGCCAATGGAAAAATTTAAAGCCAAAACATATCGATTCATAGGTTTTTAAGGAAGGTTTTTTCTTACCGAGTTTCTATCTTTCACTCGTACACCAAGTTGCCAAATCACAATGCGAACAGTAATGATAATTCCACTATTTTCTGAGAGAGAGGCTAAGATGAGAGGTGATTTTACATGCGGAGGTATATTCCAAATAATAAAAAATTTTATTTTGGCAGGATCACGTTCATTCCTCGAAAATTACTACCCTGTGGCGACTAACCCATCCTTCTTTTTTTTTTACATCAAGCTTAATATATAAAGAAAACTTTTGATTTTGTCTTTCTGAATAGGCGACTTCAAACAGCCAATAGCCTACCCAGAAAATCGAACAAAATCTCGGGAAACTGAACTAATTTGACCTGTCTTCAGACTAAGCAAACTCCCTTTTCAAGCTTTTCCATTTTATTTAAAATATTTCCTATGAAAAATCGAAATAAGCTTTTAATTTGACGCCTTCTTAGTTTATTTTCGGATTCTTACATCTTGAATCTCTGCTGTCGTCTATTATCGATTTAAATTTATGTTTTATTAAACTTCCAAAATGAATTTTTCATGCGAAATTTTTATTACAGCCCAATAAAATATCCTCTATGGTTAATATTCCAATTTGATGGAAATATAATTTCTCAAACGTAACTAAATTAGAATTAATACTTTCCCGTCCGAACACAGCGTCTCCACACTACTCACCCAATAATATCAAGTTATTCCGCGTGTTAAAGATCATCACAGGAAACTATGATAAAAAATCACTTAGGAGCCCTTCTTAGCTCCGGACTACCCAACGAAACAAACAATATAGAACTCAAATTACGAAAAGACAAGAAAGCTGACCTCAGTCTCATGGAGCAGAATCAATTACGCGAGAGAAATTATGATCGTCAAGATTCTAAAATCCAGTGGACTGGACTTTTTAACTCGGACCCTTTATATGAGAGGCCGAGAAAGCTCGTCCCTTTAAGTAAATGGAAAAAGGACTCAATGGCAAATCAATCAAATCTGGACCCAAAGCCACCCACCGAGATCAAACCAGCTGCCAATGGCCAAAGAACAAGCAATTATGAGAAAATTAATATTGTAACAGACTCTCAAAGCCCTCAGTCAATATATCAGAGCAAGCTTTTGCCAGCGCAATTAAAAATTGAAAGTACAAACGCAAATCCTATTCAACCCTTTAGAAAAACTCCAAGACGACCTGCTGCGCTTTCTTTAAATGCAGATTCATTCAAAATGCTCTCATCATACAATAATTCAAAGAATGTCACTCCGCAAGCGAACATAAAAAACAAGCAGGATGTTTTCCTTCCGAACAAAAAGAGCCAGTCTCAAATGAATTCTCGCGAGAATTCGATTTCTTTCGATGAAAGCTTGAAAATTCCAAAAAAAAGCAATCTCCTTTCCCTTCCTCAGATAACTCATAACGGTTGGAATCCATCACAAACCCAGAATATTTCGATCAAGGAAGACGCTTCAGCTTTGGATCGGTCGGAGTTTGCAGCTCCGGCCGATGACGCCAATAGATTGAAGCAGTTCCAAAAATCGTATGTACGCTATCTTCAAGCTCACATGCTGCAACATGTTGAAAACGAGTCTAGAATTAAAACGCAGCAAGGAGAAGTTGTCGAGTCTTTTGGTGAAGATGACAGGGATTTAACGCGCAGTAGTTTTGACAGGAAAGCTCGAGTAGTAGGCTATTCTTCAAAAATCAACGAAAATTCTACTATGGTTTGTTGGAGATTACCTAAGGCAGACAGCAAGCAAATCACTCCAGAGCCGAGGTTCGGAGCAACGCTGACGTCTGTTAATAATTGCGCAGTCCTGATTGGTGGAACGGGCAGAAACATTTCAAACTATGACACGTACGTATACAAATACATGAAAGGGAGCTGGAAATCCGCTAATGAAAGCCCTTCGGGAACTATAGTCGGTCATACAGCGGTTGAATATCGAAATTCGGTGTTTGTATTTGGTGGTGAGGTTCAAGAGAACGAAAAGGATGCGCCGAAAGTCGTGAATGAACTTAGAGAGTTCAATCCTCAATCTCTTAAATGGACTTCTCCTCTTGTAACCAAATCGACGCAAATAAGTCCTCGGAAACACCATGCAGCCTGCATATATAAGCATACGATGATTGTGTATGGAGGAATAGGCTCTTCCGGAGAATATCTGGGAGATGTCTGGGTTTATAACTTCGGTAAGAGATGCGTCCTTAGCTTGGGTTAAAATCAATATATTTTTAGAATCGCAGGCCTGGAAGCAACTTGAAGTCACTGATTCACTTTCAAAAGAGAAACCGCTAGCTTATCATACTATGGTAGCAGTGTTTGATAAGCAAAATGTCAATCCCGAGTCCAGTCAGGTAAAATACTTCAAAATCTTTTGTTATTTATCTGAAAACTTGCTAGATTCAGACGCAGGGCTTTTATATTTTTGGAGGAATGACGGAGCCTGGAAAAGCGACTAATAGACTCACAGTTATTCGATGGGGCATTGATCGGTTAACTTTCCATACTCCTATGACTTCCGGCAAACCTCCTTGTCCTCGTTATCATCACACCTCTGTTTTTTTGAGAGAGCAGAATCTGCTCGTAATTTGCGGCGGCCGTGATGGCGTGCGTCGAGATTCAGACTATTCCAGAAAAAGTTTAGCTTTGTTAAATTTGAGCGACATGTGCTGGATTCATGCCAAAAATATTGGTGAGTCACTTCGCGGGAGTTATGGTCACGCCGCAACAGCTTATCGGAGCCAACTGATCGTTTTCGGAGGCAGGATGGCTGATAACTCACTCGTTCAAACGGGTTTAGCAATTTTAGAAACAGGTATGCCTTTCATCGTCACGTTTAACCCTAATATCTTCCTTTTTTTAGATCTTGAAGAAATCAAAAAAGTCCTTTACTTAAATCTAAAAGAAAAAGAATACTCAGGATACTTTTCTCAAGAACAGAAGGAAATATCTTCTGCCGCCCTCAAATACAAAAAATTGTTGGAAGAAATTGATTTTCAAAGAAAAAATTTGAACACGAAAGCTATCGACGGAAAATCCATCAACGTGAGAGGTAAACTGAGCCAAAGCCTTCAGAACTCTCCGTTGATTCCGAAAAAGCGATCCAAAGCAAAGAATAGTCATTTACATGTGAGTTTTGTAATTTAATTGGAATCCCATTTTTTATATGTCCATTTTCTTTTTTTCTTAAGTAGTTAAAAAGTCATAATTTATACGTATATAGATTGTTATTTATGAAGCTAGTGCGAGCTTCTCAAATGACTTCGCCAGTATGTGAATATCTCTTTAAATTGGGAGGTCTTGGGATAATCTATTCAAATAAAGCTGAAAAAATTCCTTCCCAAAATTTTCCTAGGTAATAATAGGCAATTGGCACAGCGAGCAAAAAGAACCAGAATACAGTACAAAATTACTTTTGGAAATCGTAATTTCAATTAAAATTAGAAAAGCCATTTGGACTCCTCCAGGACTGAAGCTCATTAGGGCCAGGACCAGAATGAAAAAGGGCAAGGAGAAAAAAAAAAAGAGATGGAAAGAACTAAAAGGGAAATACGATTCGTTTTCTTGGTGCAGATTCCTCCATTTTCGCGATGTTCCGGAGAAATCGAATTCAATGCTAATTTAATTCAGGTAGTTGAAAAAGTTAATTCTTTCAAATTGGGTGAATGACCTTATTTAATGTTCTATTGCGCTTTTAATTTTTATAAAAGCAAAAATTGAGTTCTTAAACTCATCTCTTTATAACACAACGCCTTCCAGAAACTCCATCAAACCCATTTCTTTAGCATTAGCTTAATAGATACTTGCGTCTGAATTCCATCTAGGATGTTAATTCATTAGGTATCAACTAGTAATTTACCAGTAACGCCTTTTCAACGAAATTTGTAGAATTTGATTCTTACTTTTCGAAGGTATTATTCTTTCGGGACAATTAAACAAAAACCGTTCACTGCAGCACCTAATCAACCAATAATCCTTTTACCCCGTGTAAAATGCATAAATTAGAATATGCAGAAGGAAAGAAAAATCATATCACGCAATGCTATAGGT
>ENA-UOUE01000028-UOUE01000028.1-compost-metagenome-genome-assembly--contig:-NODE-28-length-94234-cov-10.850027_pt1 | contig 94234 bp, 53 predicted proteins | sample MGYA00238146_ERZ747223 | MGnify/ENA primary metagenome ERZ747223 (study PRJEB28781, sample SAMN06268865) | compost metagenome | isolation source: single cell | place: USA: California, Emeryville, Joint... | reverse complement strand
TTTTGGCTATGATAACAATTTTTGCAATTTAGAATGCTGCGACTGCCAAAAAAGTTATCACTTGGCTTGTCTTGGCATAACTGAGTCTCTTGAGGTGCTCATGAATTTTAAATGTTCTGGGTGCCGTGAAAATGTCGATGAGGAGGGCTTAAACCTACCTCAATCTCGCACTACTGTTGCTAGGGTTTTCGAAAAGAAAATTAAAGAGAATAATGAACTGGAAAAAGGAGAGGCCAGCGCGGATTTTTCCGCTAACAGCATAAAGAGAAGAAACCCTTTCTTGCAAGAGTTAGGAGAAGAAAATTTGAGCAAGAAAGTTAAAACTGAGGACAAACTCGTGAATACTCTTTCATCATAGGTTGATGTGCTATCAGAAGAAGATATTCATAGGAATTGAACAGATAAAGTTATAGAAAGCTAATTTATATGATCATTGCTTTTGTATTATGAAAAGTTTAAATGGACCTGATTTTCATCAAAATATTACTGAATAAATGCTTTTTCATCAGAATGAAAGTTTTTTGCGGGCTTTGTCAGATATATTATCTAAAGTATAGAACAGTCCAAGTCAAGGAGACTAGCTGGCTGTGTTTTTTAGCAGACTCGCTGCTATAAAAGATTAGCAATTAGTCGAAGTAAGTGTATCCAACTTGACATTAAATAGTCCATAGAAGTAATTTGATATCTGGCTTTACTTTCACGATAAGCTTAGAAATATACTAATATTCTGTAAAATAATTAGATAATGTTAGACTAATTAGCAAGATAATGGTAAGCCCTTCTTCTAAGATGACTGCTATTGATATCTAGAAAATAAACTACGTCTGGTATTTCAAAAACGCTAAAGAAAATTAAATTTTTTAGTTGAAATGGAAACTAATTATGCTTTTAAATGTTACTTTCATTTCAGTGATAACCTCTAACCTTTGCAATATAGCATTTCAAGAATGACTTACTTTATTTACCCTTCACCTTGCTATTTTCGACAAGCTACCTATTTTGAGGATATTACCTGCCTACCCTACACAGTTGGAAATAGATGAACTCATTTGTTGTATTTCATTTTTCTTACCAAAACCAATACCACTCTGCTCTTTCAAGCAGCAATGTCCCTTCTGCATTCAAAATAGAAAATTACATGATAAAACTTGAATTTTAAATTTCAAAAAATTAATTACTCATTTCGTTAACAATTCAAACCTAAATTCCAATTTGCTCAGTATATGATGTCTTATTATGATTTCTAAGTGCGTTCTTTAATAGCTTTATGCTTTTACGAATTCTCCACACATGAAAAAAACTGTGTAAAATAAGTTATACAACATTCCTTCCTCACATGCACTGCAAATTTCTTTTAGAACCTTACTGAATCTAGCTTAGCTTAAAAAACTTTTTGACATATATACAAGCAATAGAAATTTACTCAATCAAAATTTATGGTCTATTATCAAGGACCAAAGATGACGCTGATTTTCCGTCTCCAATGCTCTTAATGGTGAATGAGTTGTGGAATTTAGGCAAAAAATATTTTTCTTTCACGCCATGTTGATCGCAACTGGTATCTACAGCACTATTCTCAAAATGAATTCTTGCTCTTTCTCTCGAGGCTGTTGGTGGTTTTCTCCTGTGAAGGCTATTAATAGTAGTTAGATTGCCAGGAGTTTTCAAGATCGTCTCTTTTGAAGAAGCATTAGTTGCTGTCGCTGTCGAGTTAGTCGTGATGCTAGATAATTCATTTTTCTTGGCTGCGTCGTTCGGTTTCTGCGGGATTTCTAAAGCCTTAGGCCCATTTTTTAAGTTGTTAATGTTCGTGAAAGAAGTTGAACAATTTCCGGAATCTCTCGATTCAAGCGATGAGAATCGATTCTTCATGATAAGGTCATGTGACTTATTCGCGTTTGAGTCTTTGAATATGTTTTCTTTATCGAAACCCCGATTAGCTCTGAGCGGAGACCCCAAAGACTCACGAGAAGCTGTTTTGATGATGGTCCTATTTTTCTGCGACAGTTTACGCCTGCGAATCTCTTCATTTTCATCAAAAACAAACCTAAACTGCTCAACATCATCATTTTTTTGCGCATCTGGGACTTCAACGTTCGCCAAAAAGCTGCTCCACGCGTTTTCGTTCTTCGATAATCTAAAGTATGCGTTTAGCGGGTCAGCTACTTGTAAATTAGTTGTCATTCGGATTCTTCCCTTATGGCCTCCAGCAGGACTAATATGTGATTGACTCGTCTGCGCTCTCTGAATATTCATCGAAACAACCTGTTTGTTAGCAAGCGGCGGCCGACTATCACGTCCTGGCCCCATCTCATGTGATCTGTTTCTCTGAGATCTAATATCAACGCTCGACCTGTCAATTGTGTCTCTTGTAGGTCCATCTACCGTTCGAGGAGTATCTTTCTGGTGCTTTTCAACAATCCCGAGTACATGTTCCTCGAAACTGGTTACCACACGATCATTGGTGTTATCTCCTCCGAAACGTCCTTCACTATCCCATCTCAACAGTAGAGAATGCTCCTCAGCACGAGGTATCGCTGATATCAAAATATTTTCCTTCTCCGATTTGAAGTTAGCTTTCGCTGAAATGGTTCTTGGAGTTTTGTCGATGGAAATATTTTGAATGACATTTTGTGAATTTTTAACACAATGCGAGTTTTTCGGAGTGAGTGCTCGCCTTTCAGAAGCCTCATCAGGTGCATTGGTAATGCTTCGGTCTGCCTTGAGCCGCATTTGGCTCATTCTGCTTACCGAACTCGACTTGCCATTGCATCCCATAGTGCTGGGTCTGCTGGGAATATCAGACAGATTTGAGTTATTGTGTTGTTGAGATTCTGCCTGCTCTCGAAGTAAACTTGTCTGTGATGTCTGCTGGTGGAGATTTTGCGTGCTGGCAGAGCCTTGCTTCGAGGCTATGCGGTTCTCTCGGTCAGTAAAGGCGTTCAGGACCTTTTTATTAACTAAGCGGGCGAGTCCTACATGTTTCTTGAAGAAAGGATTTGACGGATCTTCTCGAGGAATCGCATTCAATATCTCTTTACTGAGTCTCGCATAATTCTCATCTCTTTGATGCTTTTTCGTCTTGTAAAATTTCTGGATTTGCTCTTCCATCTCAGGATGCAGGTTTATAAACACCTGCTTGTTTATCGACAGCACCGACAATTTCTTCGAAGTCACCTATTATATGATTGACTTTATTAAATATCCCACAACTGTGCTTTAGTATTACGATAACGCGATATTCATATTGCTCCTCATTCTTTGGATAGCACAGCGTCTCGTCTCCGATCAAGCTACCAGGACCCACAACACAGAGCGTCAGCCATTGGGTCTGCTTATGGATCACCTCATTGTGATTGCAGGGGTTTTTAATATCGTACTCGAACTTTCTCTGCAACTTGCATGAGCCATGCTCCACGAGATAAATTTTGGGGTTCGGCATCTTCTGACCTTCATCAGTCAGCATGACTCCCTCGTTGAATCCTTCGCTCTAACATTATAAATTCTCATTAATAGAAATAAATTCGGTGCTTACGAAGAAAGAGTAGAAGACCCTATATTGAACCTGAGAGGTATTTATTGACTTTAAAAAAGCGAAGGTGCTAAGTAGGAACTGATTTTTCTTGTCTCTAATGGCAGTTAGGAAATTCGTATAGCAGGTGGTGTCAATCACGATCAGTTCACAATCCGTTTTGCAAAGTATCGAAAAGGTTCTTCTCTGGCCCGGCTTTTTAAAAGCTTTACAAATTATTGTCATCAGAATTGAAATATTTTATCGGCAATTACCAGCATCCCCAAAATCACTTCCTGCGCTTAAAGTCCGAATAAGCTGTCCGTACGATTCAGCGAGCTCTTTAAAGTCTTGGATAGCGTTATTACCTTCATTTTCCATAGTATTAAGAGACTGTACGTTGTTTTTTGTCCTTAGCAAGAACCGAGCTTTTTGTGCGACTTTTTTCACCGCCATCGTCATGGCAACTGCGGTTCCAAAATTTTCACCGAATCGAAGTCCGCCTTTCTTCCCAACACTCTGTCTTGGATTCTCCTCCTCTTTTTTCGACTCTGATGGCTGTCTCTCGATCGAACTGGCAGGCAAATCGTTCAGAGATTGCGTTGTGGGTTGAAAATGAACGTTTTGACGCCCCACCCCAGGTTTACGGTTCTTTGCTGAGATAACTCCAACTTGGCCGCTGAGAATAACATAGAATTTATTATTAGAGACGTCGCCTTGCTGAAACACGAAGCTGCTAGCCTGAGAAACCTCGTATTTGAGTGTAGAGCATAGATCCAATAAAATTTCTAGGTTGCTGTCTGGATGATAAGAGGCAAAGAGGTTCTTAAAAAATTCTAATTCTTTTATCGTTTCATAAATTCTCTGAGCGGTAGATGATAGCATTAGTGAGGTGAAGGAGGAAAGGAGTTACTTTAGAGTCTTCAGGCTTCTTTTTGTCTTTCCTCAAGCACTCAATAAGTAGATTATGACTGATTGCCTATAAAATTTTGTTAATAGTTGTAGGTTGCCTGCATGCATGTGGGTTTAGGAATATACATTATCAATGACTAAGTCTTTTTCTCGGTGGATCTCAGTTATGAAGCCTTCTGAGAGATCAAGCATTGACATTTTGATGTAGTGAAGGCAAAATCGCTGATTTATTTATGTTTTTTGAACTGATATGTTACCGTTTAAATATTCAAAAATTTAATCGGTAATTCAGCAATCGAAAAGTTACTGAATCGTGCGGGATCACATTCAAATGTTCCGTGGCGGATCATTTATATTGAGAATGCATGTTTTGAAGAGCTTAGTGAAGCTTGAAAGGTCTCACGGGAGAATCGCAGCTCATTAAAAATTTTGTTGGGCTCTTGTTAGCATTAAAAGTTAGCATTTTGGCCAAAGTATCGAACTGTATTTAATTTTCGTTGTTCAGCTAAAAAAGTAAAAGATACAATACTTCCAGAATTTTGGTTAAAAAATTCCATTTTTCTGTGTGATCAGTGGTCAACGCAACTCCTTTCCCCTAAATAGCTCATTGATAGGTCGAAATGTCGAAAAAACCTTTCAAAATCGGGGAATAATCTATCCTCCAAACCAAATATGAAATCTGCACCAAATCTTATAGCTACTTTAAATGTGGTATGGTTTAGAGATACGAAAAGTGCTTACTGAATTGAATAAAACGGAGCTGGCTGTCCGAAGTCCGACTGCATTTGCTCTAAAGTGTGATCAAAATTGAATTAAAAAGTAAATTTCAGTAATTCTAATGAGACTAGCAAAATTTGAAAAACTTGTATCTTCGAAGATGAAAACCTCCATTCAATTAGGAATTTGGTATTGTGTCAGAATACACATTTCAAAACTTTGTGCTTAGAAAGAAAAAAAAACATAGCAGCGGTGTGCTTTAAGAGATTTTCCCACAAGGAGCCTATCAAAGTTAATTTACCGGGTGTTTTGAGATTTAATAGTGACTTTGAAAGTTTTAGGAGGAAAAAAAAAATTACATTAAACGTTTTAAGAGACTGAAAAAATTCTCAGATGTCATTCTTTAAATAAAACACTGGAACAATGACATTTGAATAAACCACCTCCTGTGACTGTTTTTTTTCTTCTTCAGCTTTCAAAATGCTCGAACACTGACCTTCAATCCCATAATTCTGGGATAGAAGAACCAAAAATTAGGGACCAACGAGAATTTGAGAGTAGTTTTACGATTTGCATAAGACTAATATGAGAATTTCCGAAACAGCAGTTCTATGTAAATACACTCAAATTCCTAATTAAAACTCCTTTCCAGTGATTTGAGAATAATCAAGAACCTTTATTAGACTCAATTTTAAGGAAAATCCGAAAATGGAATCATGAAATCTCTTTGTTGCTCACCATATTTTCTACTCTATTCTCCGAATTCCATCTCTTCTTGCTTGGCTCGCTCTGAATATTTTCTTCTGAGGACGCTTATTTGTAGCGCTCTCGCCACAATGATTAATCCCTATTTCGAATGTTTGATATGAATTTCATCCGATTACTCCCTAATATAAGCACTAAATTCAAGTATATAATCATATGAATGATTTTCCGACAATTTAAAAACTAGTTCCTCTTCTTCCCAGCCAGTGCAGATGGACTCTAACAAGAAAAACACTAAGAAAGCATCGAAGCTCAAAAACTCAACCACTCTGAAACACGAAGAAATCAAAGAAAGCAAGAGCGGAAATAGCGAACCGAGAGATACAAAAACTATCAAGGTTGTCTACGATTCGCAGCTCTCGGTGAAAATAACCGTGAAGAAATCGGAGCAAGAGTCTTTGACCTGCGATTGGCTGATGCAAGAAGTTTTAAAAAACCTAGTTTCTATCTCCAAGCAGAAGAAACTTGAAATCGACTTCAGTTCATTCATCAAACTCAAGACGAAGACCAAGAACGTACAGATGGACTACTGGCTTTCCCTCCCAGAGAAATCGATCGCGCCACTGCCTCATAATATCGTACTCTTACCGGTTCATTCTCTTGAGACCAGTATGAGCCATCGGAAGGGACAAGTTTGCCAGAACGATTTTGAAGTCTTAACGATCTTAGCTGAAGGAGGAAGTTGCGATGTGTTTATTGGTAATCGCTTAAAGTTTTGTTTTTTTTTTAATGTTCGAATATTGTGATTAGCGAGGAAGAAAGACACTGGAAAAATATATGCAATCAAGAGAATTGGAAAGAAAGCTTTATCGAATTTCGATAAGACGAGTATTGCAGTTAGAAGGGAGCTTTCTGCATTGAGGAAGCTGGACTCTAATTTCATCGTCAAATTGCATTATACTTACCAGACAGTAAGAAATTAAATTTTTATCACAATAAATTTAATGAATTCTCATGGTAGAATCACTATTATTATTTCGTGCTCGACTATATTCCTGGAGGAGACCTCTTCTTCTATCTCGCGAATAAGAAGAAGTTCACAGAAGCAACTGCTAAATATTATGTCGCTGAAATTCTTCTCGCGCTGAAGGAAGTGCATAATCAAAACATAATTTATCGAGATCTTAAGGTAATTTATGAGTGAGAAGATTAAAGCTAATGAACTATGTTAGCCTGAGAATGTGCTCATTGATATTGACGGTCATGCGATTCTCGCAGACTTCGGATTATCCAAAGAAGTTGAAGATTTAAGATCTCTTAACAATTCACATGTGGGAACTCCAGAGTAATTATCATTTACCCTGAGAAAAAGTATTCAATTTGATTATTAATAGATACATGGCTCCTGAACTCGCCGGCAGAAGAGACTACACCTACATGGTTGATTTTTACAGCCTCGGAGCCGTTGCTTTCGAACTCGTCGCTGGGAGAACTCCTTTCGTATGCAAAAGCATCAACATAGGAGAATTCGAAGAGAACGTGCAAAAGAAAGAGCCTGTGATTCCTGCGAAATTTTCTCCTGAGTTCAAAGACTTCCTTACCAAACTCCTTGAAAAAGACCCAGTGAAGCGACTCGGATCTGTAAACGGAGCCGACGAGATCTTAGCTCACCCATGGCTTGCTGATATCGATTTTGAGAGACTTGCCGCTAAGGAAATTCAGCCTCCACTTCAAGTCGACATGAATAATTTAAACCTCGTGCTCTCTGACATTGACATGCAGAAAGAGTGCGAAATCGACGAGGATGACCCGACCGTTGGAAGAGGTGTTCGCATTTTGAGTCAATTCTCGTTCTCTGAGGATATCGTCAAGTCGCCGCAGTCAGTAAGTGACCAAACTGAAGAAACGAATGATGAAGTGTCTGAACAAGAAACCGCGTCAAATGAGTCTGGAGAGTTGGAATTGAGTCTCACCACGATAGGATCGAAGAGATTAGATATTCCGAATAGCAAACAAGAGACGCTTAATTCGTTACTTCTTTCTGAAAAAAGAGACAGAACTTTGAAAGCAGAGAGTATGGGAGCTTTAATTGATCCACAAGGCGATGGTGATTCAAATTAAAGGAATTCGCACGAGTCTGCGAAAAGCAGTCTTAAAGTTTTCGAAGCAAGGGGCACTTAATGTATAAAGTGTCGTATTTTTTGCCTCGAAATTAGGACTATATATCTATATAAAAATTGATCGTAGAAATAATATCATATCAATAATTTGTATATTCAAGATTAAGTTCGTGATTGTTTATTTTTCTTGACACATTCGAATATTTGGCTATACAGAATACATTGGTAAGAATTGGTTCATTAGTTGCATATTTTGAAATGCCCGGAACGGGCTATTTAGAAAAAGATGTTTTTATTTGAACGATTGATTCTTAAACACTCTAAAAGTCCGCAAGGAAAGTTGTTGAATCTATGATTCAAATCTGTTGAAAATTGCTTGGAGTTCTACTCCCGAGAAGAATAAAGCTTCATATTGTAAGACATCATCAAATCATTCTTTGATGGCATCCGCTACATACTATGAAATATTCTATCCGAAGCATTTTTCGTTAAAAGGTTGCATTATTTCGTTCGAATTGCCTTCATTGATCTCGAGATACTAACAAAGGGCTCGGATTTTGCTTCAATTGTTGAATATCCTTTAGATCACATTACCAGCATGAAGCTACTAAAGAAATTAGTCGTAACTATGGGTTTTTTAGCTATCAGGAAGATGCTAGGCAAAGCTAACGGAGAGCTCCTTCTAAGGCAAAGACTGAAAAAACTTTGGGATATTTGCTTTTATAGACTTAATTGCGACTCATGAAATCTTTATTCGGATTTATACTTTCGAGCGCAGCATTAAAATTTAATAGAGGATTATACCTCCAAGAATACGACTTCTCGAGGATAATTTAAAAGATAGACAGACGATAATTTTTTGAGTATCTCAGAACCAGCTCAATATCCCCCAATCTACTGAATTACCTTCAATCTAACGAGTTATCTGTTTCCTTTCAGAATTTTACAGAGAGTCTCAAATCCAATCGAGTGTATTTCATCAACCTTATCAATAGGAATAGGATAGAATTCGCTCATTAATTGTATTTACTATTTTAAATTTTTCATAGACAATAGCTCTCGAAGAGTATGCTATATAGAGAGCATGGAAGTATTTATGGATTTATAAATCTATTTATGACCCGTTAATATGCAAATAGGTCGCACGAGTGATCTTAATGAATTTCAAATTTCTGCTGAGACTTCTATGCTTCGAACGAGGGGAGCTCTGGCTGAAAATCATTACAGAAACCCGCGCTAAACAGGAACTTCGAGTATTCATGTTAATTGCTATTCAGGAACACACTCTATTCACAAGAGGGATTTTTGAGCACTCACAAAGCTCTTCTAACTAATAGCCTTCCCTTTTGCTGAAAACGATAGTATTCTACTTGCTCTATCCATTAAATGCTTCGATTAAATGATACTTGGAGACTGATAAAACGAATCAAAATAATTTTCTTGTTCTAGAACGTATCATTTTGAACACATCTTCGATTATTGAAAAAACCTTCGAAATTTTCATTGTTTGCTTTTGCTCCGACCAAGCCAGCATCAATGAGAACCCAGAAATCAATGAGATCATCGGAGAGATTTAGCATTTGATCTGGTACGAGGCTGGATTTTTAAGGATTTTCTGAACTTTTCGATTCTTTAAGATTTTTAATCTCAACTTGAATCGGATTAGCAAATAATTTGTGTAAATTCTGAAAATAAAGACAATAAAATATTTATCCGGTTTACTTGGATACGATTAATCCTTACGAAATCGGAGGATATAAACGTTTAATCCAATCCGCAAACTCAATTTCTTCACAGCTTTACTGAGAACCTCAGAATTAGAATATAGGCTATGATTTAAAAGCTTCGAAACACCTTTATTTTCCATAATCGATAATTCAAAAACTTTTTCAAACATCATGACTCTGGATTTAAGGCGGGTTGAGAACCAAGCCCTAAAAAATTCAAAAGGGAAGAGCTCAAGTGAGAACATGTGTGGGTAGTGATGATTCAGCCCGCTGAAACACCGATGTAAGGATAACAAGTGATACGAGATAAGCAAGCGTCTTTAAGATTTGGTAACGGCGCTTAAGGCTTGCATTCATCGTCTCATTTGGGATCCTGCTCGTCAATTTGATTTGGCTGAACGCTGGGCTCATTCTTCGTAGTGTAAAAGAATGGATCAATTCTTTCCGAGAGGATCCGGTGACTAATTAAGATACCTCTGAGTGTGAAATGAAAGCGCGAATTTTTTTTGGGTTCTTTAGCTCAAAGCGAAACTACATCGATACAGAACTGACAATACTACTTGAGTTAGGAGTTCTGTGTATACATACTCGCTTTTTAAACGCTAAGTTAAGACCAATCATTCAAAAATTTATAATAAAATTTTTATTTTATTCAAATAAAATAAAAGGAGGCTTTTTAATAGGACTGATGGCTTGAGTGAGGCGCGAGTCCAATTTCTTTTGTTCGTTCACTATTGTATTGGTGGAAATATGAGAATTATAATGCTGTATTATTCTTATCGAGCTACAGAACATACCAAAGCTTTGTAACCGAGTCCTTAGGCAAGGTAATACATAACTTGCTGGGGTTCGAATGCATTCATGTTTTCGAATTTGTTTTGTTAACATTGAAAGTTTTCTTAATAAATAAATCGCGAGCTGTTGTCACATAAATTGTTTTGATGCGAAGAAACAATTGAATTTCTGTATTTCGAACAATGAAGCAGCAGATTTATTCCACTCACTGGCAACGGCTATTACTTCTTGCAAAAAATTTTCTAATATACACAAGTTCTTTAATTTTATAAGGTCGTACTTCTTGATGGAAATATCAACATAAACGGCTAGTTAGGAAAAGGAGCAATTTCTGCAAAAGCTTATCAGTTTTATTCTTTTAAAAAAAAAAGAATTTGCAGGTAGTCAGAGTATAACACTCTCTCTTGATAGAGCAAAACTGAATGCGAACCAAGTATTAAGGGTCTCATTGCATGTGATGAAAGTATTTCTGACGAAATAATTCAATTTCAATTAATATCGTGGACAATGGTGCCTCATTATGCAGTTATGTAGCAAAGTTCGTTGTATTCATCAGTTGTTGGGACTCGATCTCTACCCTCATTAAAATTTCGATTCAGGAAGGGGCTGGGTTGTTCCAATGAGTGATGTCCTCAGAAAAAATTTAAATATCAGCGCAACGAAATTTCTTGTCCGTATCTAGTAGCATTGAAATGGATACAAGCAGTAGCAAGAATTGTAAGTACGTCCACAAAAAAATGATCGCTATATAAGGTAGAGACAAGAATTTTAGCAACTATCTGTTTAAGACTGCTGGAAACTCATATATGTTCCTATTAAAGAAAAATCCATCTGCTTCGAAGGTATGTCATCAGCCTCATTCATTTGGGTAGATAATCTTCACTACGGAATTTCGAGAATAGTATATTCAAATTTTCAGATTGATTTCTGCTCAATCATTCAAGCTATTTTTCTTCTAATACATGCATTTGTTGTGGAAAAATCGTTTCGAGACCAATATCACCAAGTTAAGCTTGGCGATGACAAAGCGCTTGTAAAGCAAAAGCAGATTCATAGAACCTTCCCAATTCTCAGATAATCTCAAATTATACCTTATTCACTCAATAAATAACATAAAAGATCTATCATACGCATTACCGCAATTTGAAAATTTAGCCACAAATTGATTTCTTTTCGAAATTGATCTGTTGATGCTCACATCTATTACATAACAAGTGAATTGGAGTTAAACTGTATTTAGTTGAATCGATTCTTTCTGGAATTACTTCGCATTTGATGTGTTACTGGCTAAAATTTTAAACAAAGAGAATCACTTTAATCGTAGAAAGAGCTTTAATGCTGCAAACCTTAGCTGGGTTATCGTTAATCGGACTCTACGGGTTGACTCTGAAAATAGCTGAACAGCATGAGCGTAGAAACATTGACACCAACACGAACGAAGATGTAGAGGTCGACGACATACTTTTACTCCGAAACGAAATAGAAGATTTTCCAATGACTGAAAAGCAATTCAGAGTATTCGCTGCAGCCATGAAAGAATTTAAATCCGAACTGTGCCAGATGGTATGGTGCCCCAATATTCATCACCATTCTCAAAGAAACCAAGAGAATATGAACCCTCAGGGACATTCAAATCATCATCTTACAAGAAAAGAGAAGATTTCGAGGGATATTGAAGAATATATCAGCATAAAGCATTAGCACGGAGGATAAATTCGAAAAAAACGACCTAAAGCTTGCTAGCTCTGATGACTTTTATAACTTTTTAAATATCCAATATCCAATATATGCATGGAGTTAATGCCTTAATTATCTATCAATCAGAAAGCACAACTAGGTTAAAGATTCAGATATTGTTCTGTCCATAGTTGACGTTATTCATTCAAATGAATTTATCTTCATATGAATCATAATACAGAGTAAACTTATTTCAGGAATCTTCTCTATCATTCCAATGAAACGTAATTCTTGTCAACAGCATACATAATTCTCATTGCTGTAGCCAGCATCATCAGCAGAAATGTTTAGTGTCCCGGCAATCGAATATTCCCTAGTATTAGAAGAGATAATCAGAGCTTAGTTTGTATAATTTCCATCCTTTTTGAGTGGTAGTCAATGGTCACAGATGATATCTTCCAACAGCTTCCAAGGATACAATCAATTCTTTTGCAAGAACGAGAGAACTACCTCAATATGTTCAATAAAGTGCACGAACTTCAAATTGAAGGGGGTTTTTTTTGCTCAAATAAAGTTGAAAGCAAAGAATCTCACAACAAACGGAGAATGAAATAAGTGGAGAATTTGAAGGCAGTGTACAGCCGTCCCAACTACGGAAACCGTTGAATGATGAAATTAAGAAAACAAACAACAACAAAAAAAATTAAAATAAATAAAGGAATATTTAGCTCTCTCTTGGAAGAGCTTCATACAGTCCTATTTTCAGGAGGTCGGAGCTTTCTCCACATCTAGAGCATCATTTAAAAGTCAGCAAAATGCAGTTAGTTACAAAGAAATCAGCGATATTAAAATTGTTCTTGAATCTATTTTATTTCTGCCAATATTCGCTTGAGTTTTGAAATTAAAATAATTCTTAAGAATCATTCTCCTCGACCAGATTAATTTGCATTTTAAATGAAGGATGCTGAAAAATCAAAATTCTCATTCCAAGGCCTATTCTCGAAAAAATCCAAGCCTTCTCTCCCAGACTCCCAGTCAAACGGAAACAAATTAAAGACCCTTACAGACCACACAATCTCCATCAAGCACTCCACTTTACCTCTTATTCAAATCAAAATTTCACCTCAAGATCTTCCTACATTCACCTGTGGGAAACTACTTGACCTCGCCAAGGAGCTCGTGGCTGACAGAACTTCAAGTCAGTCTTTGGAACCGAAGGCCGAAGATATAACTCAGTTGATAACCCAAGATCGCTGTTTGAGTATAGATTATTGGCTCACACTCAAGGAAAAGCCCGTGTCGGAGCTTCCCAATGGGATTCTTCTGACAACCTACACGAAGAAGGAGAGAAATAATCCGATTTGCATTGATGATTTCGAGTGCCTGGCTAAAATTGGTACAGGAGCGTTCGCCAGTGTTTATCTCGGTAAGAACTATACGAGTTGCGTTTCGTTTCTGATCTCAATGGCCTTGAATAGCGAAGCAGAAATGGAATGGCGAGTTTGTTGCGATAAAGCAGATCGCGAAGGGTTTGCTTGATGAAGCCAAGCGATCGATGCTCATTCGCGAGAGAAATACCCTGATGCTAATGAACCAAAATTCTCATGTTGTAAAGCTGCTCTATGCTTTCCAAACAGTACTTTGTGGCATTTTCCCAATCAATAACTTGTTGTTTTCATTTGACAGGATAAGTTTTGCTTTTTGGTTATGGAGTTCATGCCCGGCAGCGATCTCAGCCGCCAAATGCAAGCGAATAGCAAATTTACAGAGAGCACAGCGAAGCTATTAGTTGCTGAAGCCTTGATCGCAGTTGAGTCTTTGCATCTTAAAGACATTATCTATCGAGACCTCAAGGTAACGCTACTTCTTCAAAACGGCCATATCATCATCACTCTCCTCCCATTTACAATATAGCCAGAAAATCTGTTAATAAATATCGAAGGAAGGATCCATCTCTCAGACTTTGGACTCTCGAAAAAGGTCAAGAGGTTGGATGACTTAAACTACACCATTTGCGGCACTGAGATGTAATAATTTCTTTTTGATTCCACAGTTAAATCGTTTTGAAGGGTTATGGCTCCGGAAGTAGCCAAGCAGAAAGGACATAACCACCTTGCTGATTTCTATAATATTGGAACTTTGGCATTCGAGCTTGTTAGTGGAATGCCTCCTTATGACTACTATCGGAAGTTTACAACGGAAATGAGAGTCAACACCCCTTACCCACTGATTCCCAAAGCTTTTTCTCCAGAGTTCAAAGATCTGTGCAGCAAATTGCTCATTGCGGATCCAACCAAGCGCTTGGGATCTAAAGGAGGAGTTGCAGAGATCCGCCAGCATCCTTGGTTTAAAGACGTTGATTTTACACTGTTGGAAACAAGAAAAGGGAAACCTTATCTGGACGTTGGGATAAGCGGAGTTAATTTGGCCATATTGGACAGCAAGATAGCGAAGAATCCTTTCGATTCGGCGCTTACAACCTCACAAAGGAAGAATTTCAATGCGGCTTACTTCGAAATAGCTGATTTCAATTACAACTACGAGGAGAGTAACGTTATGGTCCTTAGCGGAGTGTCAAAATCGAAAAACCAATGGGATGACTGTCCTGATACGAGCTCTGATAACTGCTGTTATACAGAGTATATGGAAGAAAAGAATTCATATGATCCCTCTGTATACGCTACTGAACGATTTTTTAATTCGTTCTGTAGTACTGAGGATATGAATCGAACTGTTCAGCCTTCATAAGACTGAAATGGGGCTAATCAATGATATTGCTAAATAAGACTGCTGCCTACAACTAATTAAGGGCTTTAATACAGATATATCTATAAAAAACTTATTTTTACTGTGAGAAAATCAAAGTAGTTGAAATTTTATGGTTCTAAATCTATATTATTTGAAATTTTTATGAAATGCATAGATATGAGAGAACTCATCTTATTTTTTCATTATTATTTAATGCATAAGTTGTCAATTTGTTGGTGCAAATTTTGACAATGACGATTTGGAGAATATCAAATAATTCTGTTTCAAGTTCTAGAAATCCTTTGAGAAGACAAGAGAATTGCTCATATTTAAGGTCGCCGAGCAGTGATAGACAAGTATTTAACCTCACTAGACGGAGCGGGTTGTGGCAAAGGTAGAATACTTTTTTATTTGTAATCAACCCATGAGACTTGCTGCCTTCAAAAACAGTTTTATCAGACATTTTGCGCAGGGTGATTCTCTACTGAGTGCTACTTGAGCAACTTAAACTGAAAAACTTCAAAAGCCAAAATTTTGTATCTAAAATAAAATAATTCTGAAATGGAAAAAGATTCAGATCCAGATCACAGGTTAGCCCATCTTCGGTTTGTCACAGCAGCCGACGGGTTTTACAGCGGTACCTTGATTACTTAGTTACCTTGATACTTAGAAGCTGAAAAGTTTAGGACCTCTCACTTGTTTGTCCTTATCAAGCGATGGAAATATTGCTGCTGTCGGTTCCAGAGACATGACCGTGAAGCTGGTAAGCATTCCAGACAAAAAAATGCTCCACTCCTTCTTCGGCTATCATTCAAGTACTACTAACCATCAGCTCTTTCTCAATAATACGCTTGTAAATTGCAGGTTCAGTGACTGCAGTGCAATTTTCTCATGATGATAAATTCATTGCATCCTGTGCTTATGATGGGCGCGTGAATTGCTTTTGGGTGGCTTCGAAAACTCCAAAATTCATTTACGTTGAGCAGACCAACGATTGTAGCACAATTTGCTTCCAAATCAAGCCTCACTATAAATTGTTTCCCAGACCTTTTACAAGAGCTGGCTATCAGTCCTGATTCTAAGTTGATTGCTGTTGGTACAAGAGGAAATAGAATTTTTTTGCTTGATGCCGAAAAGGGGATTATTCAGTCGGTGTTCAAATATCAAAATGGTGAGATTTTTCCGTTGGTTATATCAATAATGAGCCAATTCAGGCGGAATCTTTGCTTTGGCATTCAGTCCCGATAACAAATACCTGGTCTCAGGCTCTCAGGATTATTCTCTGTCGATTATTGATCCTCATGGGAAAAAGCTCGTCACTAAGCTGAATGATTTACAAAAGAGTAGAGTTTTTCTCTCTTAGTGAAGTGAATTTCATTTCAACTTAATCAGGCTGGATTTCTAGTGTAGCTATTTCGCCAAATGGCAAACAAATCGCAACTGGAGCCGATAGAGAGATCAAAATAATCAGTACTGATACGTTTGAGGAGCTTTTTATGTTGCACAGATTGCATAAAGGTAGTTTTGTTGTAGTCGATGTGGCTGGTCTAACTCGAAACATAAGACTGGATCACGGATATTTGCTTTTCCGCCGATGGTAAACTGTTGGCTTCGTGCTCGCATGATAAAAGCGTCAATATTATTGAATTTGAAAAGAAAGAACTGCTTCACAGCTTGGATTATCTTCATCAAGGTAAAAAGACTCATGCTTCAGCAACAGTTGTCATCAACATGACGTTTAGGCATTATTTATGGAATTCGATTTTTCCCTGATGGTAAAAGATTTATCACAGCGTCAGCAGACAACTCTATGAAAATAATCGATGTGAACACGACGGAAGAACTCTATTCATTCAAAAACGTGCATAAGAGTTCGAAATCTGCTTTCTGCGTGGTTTAAAAAGCTTCTTTGCTAGATTCCGTTAGTTGTCTCGCAATAACACCAGATTGTTCGACTCTGATATCAGGTTCATTTGACAAAACCATCAAAATAATCGACATTGAGACTATGAAAATTACTCATGAATTAATCAATTGGCACAGAGGTAATACTGTCAGTTCGTAACCCAGCTAATTAGTGTCTTAGCCAGGATACTGTTGCTTGCTGTATCACCAGATGGCAGACTGCTGGCATCTTGCTGCGAGAACTCAATCGTTAAAGTATGTGAACTATCGACAAGAAAAGCACTCGGGTCAATGCAAAATCTCGGAGAAGGTTTTCAATTTCTGAGATTGTCATTGATATGCATCATCTGCTTTTTTCGATTTAGAAAAAGACCAAAATGTCCTCTCGTTGTGCTTTACGCCTGATTCAAGCCACCTTGTGTACACAAGAGATGATAATCTGGTTATCTTTTTGGAATTGAAAAAATTTACAGTTGCTCACCAAGTTCTGGTGCAAGGTTATTTGAACATACTATTCTTAAATGCAAACCCTTTTCACTAGATTTATGGAGTATTGTGAAGCCGTTTAAGTCACAAAACGCGATTTTAGCCTGCACGGTGGACAATTACCTCCAGCAAATGAGCTGCTACAACAGAAAAATCGTTTTTAAAATGCCGACTCCTAGCAAACGTACGTCCTATCTGTTTTTACATATCCATAACAGAACATTGAAAAAAGATACTGTATCTGAAATGGTCCTCTCCGCAGACGAGAAGTTTTTAGTGATCGGCTCACATGACAGCTCGATCCTTCTGCTTGAAACAAAAACAATGAAGCCTTGTTTGAAAATGTCTGAACCCTTTGAGAGTAAGCGAGATTTTATAAAAGATGTCCAGCTGATGACATTTCATTTTTAAAGAAAAAATTTTCTCGATTACATTTGCTTCAATGAAGAGCTTACGAATCGCAACGGGTTATAATGATAATATGATTAAAATATGGGATCTCCTGAAAAGAAAGATTATCAACGAGAAAAAAAGCGCTCATGCAGGTAATTCTGATTTGATTGGAGGAGACTTATATCTTTTCGAATGAATTTAGACAGCATTTTTAGTCTAGTGTATTCACATAATACATCGGAGATCATTGCAGGCGATAATCATGGAGTTATTGCGGGACATAGTCTAATGTTGTTTGATGGCAAATAATTGAAATAAAGGAGTTATGTTTGAATTATTTCGGTTGTAATTGAGACATCTGATTATTCTCATTGCTAGTATGCTAGTTTTGCATTTTCTATCTATTATGTATTGCCATGCTCTTTTGGTGATTTTCAACAAATCAGAGTTTCTATTTTATTGGAGGCTTCTCCTATTATCTCTGGATTAACTCTGGGGTATTCATTTCAAAGAGCTAATTGAGTTCATTCATGCTGAATTTTCAAGAGCTATTAAATTGATTATAACTCTGTGAGCTTCCAACTCCAAATATCGCCTATTTTCCCTCTATTTTATTAACAAGTTCATAGTTTTGGAGAACAAAAAGATTAAATCGTGCCCAATCTCAATTTAATTGATAGAACTCTGGCAATTGTACTCGATAACACTTTTTCGATGAAAATCGGAAGCCTGCGAAGCCACAACTAATCATCAAGTATATTATTGAGAAAACACGGAAAATACTCTCTTACGACGAGCCCTGAACACTCCCAAACAAGTTTTATTTTACAATTTGTCTTTGCTTTGTGAAATCGTATTTCTAAGACCAATCCTATGAGAAAAATTCTAAAATACTTGTTGTCCCAATTTTCATCAGATTTTATGCCAAAGAGCAAATTTTTAGAATATTCGATTCGATAATTCGGTTTTCAGCCCAGCTAAGCCAATATGTAAGTTTTTGACAACCAGTATGTTGTGAGTGTTGAGCTACGCTCTAACCATCCTCACTTAGAGTCTCGCATTCAAAGCATCTTTTTGCTTTCATTCTTCTCAACTTTCAAAAGAATTTCATTTATCTTAATTTAACTGTATCCTATGAAATTCGAAAATTTTCACAGAGTCTAATGCTTTTTTTATAATACATCTCAAATCTTCCATTGTCTCGAAAAACACCAATTTCTAAAACAAATACTTGTCGGAAAATAAGCCATCTGATCATTTGATATTCTCGATCGAATCATCTTGAGGATTTTCAGTAATACATGCAATATAGCAATTTTTCTGCTATACCTTTGAGCTCAATTTGAAAACCACGATGCAAACCTTACACCCAAAATCCGGGTAGAAGTGACTCTTTCACATTTTTATTTATTTCTTCAAGGAAAATTTTTGTTGGCGGCATTTCTCCATTAACAACCCAGGAGAGCCTTAGAAACTATTTTGGAAAATTTGGCACACTCACCGATTGCGTGATCATGCAAGACCGTGAAACAGGAAAACTAAGAGGTTTTGGTTTCGTAACATACGAAGATGCAAACGTCGCAATGCAAGTTCTTCAGAGAATGCACACACTTGATGGAAAATTGGTTAATTGCTTCTATCAACGCAATTCAGTTGATAATTTACCTTGATAATTTAGGTTGAATGCAAGCAAGCACTGCCCAAAGAGCAAATACCCGAGAATCACAAAGAAAGCAATTTGCTGCTCAGGAAGATATTTGTAGGCGGACTCCCTCAGTCCGTTCGCGACAATGAATTGAAGGATTATTTCAAAAAATTTGGGAAAATCCAGAAAACCGCAGTTATCATCGACAAAAAAACTAAAAAATCTCGGGGTTTCGGATTCGTTATTTTCACAGCGGAAGAGTCCGTGGAGTTGGTTATGAAGAACTATTTGGATCACTCTATCCATGGCAAATGGGTACGCTACCCAGTGCTTCTTCTTCATCATTCTTCATTTTATTAGGTTGAGTGCAAAAGAGCAATACCGTACATAAAATCACAAGATTCCATAAAGCAAAACTCAACAAAGCCTCAGGATGAGCATCTTAATAATAATCATCTGCCTAACTTCAACAATTTTTTCTCTTTAAACAATGCTCCTTCACACATACCTGACCACATCCCTTTAAATCTGGTATATTCGGAGAGCCATTTCTTAAATAGCCTTGATGAGTTAACTCATAAATCGAACTCAATTGAACATGCATCTGAATCGCCAATTATCGCAGAGGACTCTCCTTGCTTCCATGATTGGGTCGTTCCGAAATACTTGCTGAATAAACCTATTGCAAATCCTCCTCCTCAGCTCGATATAAGCTCTTGCTTCAACTGCCTGAGCAGTAATGATGGCAATATACCGAAAGAACACCTTGGGAGTATCTTTTCCTCTACGTTGCTTGGTAACAATAATTTTTCAACTCCTATGCATTAAATCATTTCGATTCAAGAAAAGCGCCAGAATTTCCAGAAGCTACATTAGAAACCCAGTGAATATATAATAATATATAGCTCTTAGATTTATAAACCTCGATGTATTTAACAATTTACCAGATGAGTTATAGATCTTTCACTTAGGTGTTAGCTAGATTGGATAACAGAATCTTAAGTCGTTTTTTTGCTTTTGCTTAGGAACAAACAGAGGATCTCAATATATATCTAATATATAAAGGATATATACACGTGTACCTCAATAAAAGTCTGCACGCTTAGATTTTCTCTTTAGAATCTTAAGCATTCGAAGTGATTCAGAGGGATACAACAAATAAATTTCAAATAAATCTTCGGATTCTATGTATTTTACGAAGAACATTATCATATACTGGTACACAGCCTTGCTCATCCTCGTAGCCCTGGCTTGGTACCACTATGGACCCACTCGCAGAGATATCACTTTTTCTGAGAAAGACATCGATGAAGCAACGAGCCGAGCACTGCAACTAGCGAAATATAATCTATTCATTTCCACAGCCAACCCAAAAGACGCCAACGCTCAAAAGGTTCAACAGCAGCTCAGTCAACTCCTGTCCAACGATGCTCAACCAAGTGAAATAACATGACTTCCTTTGGACTGAGATATCTTAGGTGATAGCTGGATTCTAAGCTCAAGTGGCACTTCTCTTGCCCCAGGATTCGCAAAGTAAACATCCTCGCAGAGAACCATGTCTTATCCCTCTTTAGCCTTACAATTATGATTTCATGTGGAAGCGAAGGCTCGATGTACCTGACATTTAAGGAAGGGATAGATCTCCAGCTCACGTTAGATTGCGCTGGTACGAAAATCACCAAAGCATCTCAGCTGTACAAGACTCTCCTGAAAGTTATTAAGAGAGTGACAGATGCCTCGATGGTTTCGAAGCATCAGCAAGCATTTGCTAATATAAGCTATTTTGAAATCTATTTGCATGAGGATGTCGCCAATAACTCAACGTTAAAAAATGAAATCGCTTCTATTTTAAGGAAGTCGTTCAATTCGCTCAGGATACCGACTGAACAACTGCGCATCGATTTCAAGGTACCTTATTGCTATAAACTAGAGCGATTAATGTATTTTATCATGCATAGCCTTTTGAGCCAGACGCTCCGCGGGTGGTCAATCGCATCGGAAACGATTCAATTCAAGCTCAATATACAAGAGATGATTTAGAAAAGCTGAAAAGCGAATACAATTTCAATTTTGATCTCTATTACAACGTTCCGGTGAACCTGCTGCAGATTTTTGTTTGGCAAGATAGCAAGTCTAAATCCACTCGCTTTGAAGAAGTAATTATCTCATTTTCTGCATTTTCTAAAAGAAATTTACAAAGGACTCTGAAATATTTGACTTCGTCCAAATAGGAGACTCATATTTTATCTCTGGTAGCCCAAATTACAACCGCCTCAAGTTAGTGAAGATCGTTTCGAACTTCTTCGGATTGAACTACCTCGAGAAAATATCAAGTCTCTGCAGCGGTTTCAACTGCAGGTATTCAGAAGCAAACACCCTTGATTTTGCTAGACAGAAGATGATTCAGGAGAATTTGGCTACTGTAGCAGCTGAATTACCGAAGATAAAGTTTATTCTCAGTGAAAACGAGTTTATCGTCGAATCGGAGTATGACCAAGCGATCAAGTCAATCTTCAGAGATTTAGCTGAGTTGTCTGGTCGGGAGTTAAATCTGACGTTATCACAAGAGTTAGTCGCGAGGATGAGATTTATCAATGAAGAATATTCTGGGAAATCAACGACGATAGACACGTTCCCATGGGATTATTTGTAAGGGCTAGATTCCTAAGTCAATTTTGTTGACACTACCCTAAATAGGCTTGGTTTGTATCTTCCGTTGTTCGTACCGATCGTTGTGCCTGTAGTAAAGACATTGTTCCAGGTAAAATTATTGAGTGGCTGCTTTTCTAACATTAGCCAAACAGAAAGCTAAAGGCAAAAGGCTGTGCAAGAACCCGAAAAAATACCTGTAAGAAGTATTCTGTGGCGCAAAACCTGATTGCAGAGCAAAGGACTTTCTAAAGATATTAATTGCAATTGCTTAGATTGTTAAAAGCTTGTTATCTTCGTTCGAATGGGATGATTATATCATGTTACTGTGATATTTAGGACTCTTCATGTCTGTTTATGTCTGAAAAACCTTCCTTTAAAGCTATTCACGTATCCTATATGTCGATATCCATGTTAAGAGGAGATATAACATTTTATTTGAAGTATTATTAGGTTTTTTGTAGGAAAAATACTCAAATATTTCGATAATAGCAGAGATATTATTTGTCCTTGGCTTCAAAATCCAAAATCTTTGCTGATTGATCACTATCTAGGCAAAAAACCTATAAGTTTTGTAATTGATTCCTGTATTAATGAATTTACATTTAGGTAGGTACATGAGGAATACAAATCAATAATCCCGGTAGATCGTAAAGGAAAATGAAACTTATATTGGATACCAGCCTCTACTATCACAAGCAAAGACGATACAAACTAAACTATTCACAGATAAATCTTTTCATTACGATATTGTCTAAATTTAACATAAATCCCCCTTATTTCTCCTCTAAGATCTCGAGCTTTGTTGGAACATCAATTCTGTACGATAAGTCAACCCACCTGCTTCAACACCCTCTCTCTCCTGCAAATACCTCTTTATCGGGCTTATATAGTTGCTTTGATAGATACTCTCAGGTTTTTCGCTCTCCCTCTCATTCTCAAAAGACTGGTCACCTATAGAGGGCTCAGGCTCGTCTTTTCCCAAAACGAAACTTTCAACAAACTTCCCTCGAACCGTTAGCTTCTCAATTTCCGGTTGTTCTTCAACTTCAGATTTCCTCTCCAGCGTCCGGAAACGGATTGGTCTCTGTATATCTTCGCTGTTGTTTTTGCTGTGCTTATTCGAGAAGATGTCATTCGTGGAAATTGAATCGGAGCGGTTCTGTTTGAAGCTGTTGGGGATCCATTTCACGCTCTTTATCCGATACTCGTACTCCCTTTCCTCTATTTCGACGTTGGCAAAAGTCTGCTCTTCTGGAAGGAAAGAGCTATTATCAGCGTGGTGAGCCACTGCTTCTTGTGTGTCAAAGTCTCTTCGCTCGGTATTATTCTCTTCGGTGCATTCAAAAATAGTTTCGTGAGGGTTTAAATTAATGTGTACGACCGTGATTTTTGGGATCTCAGGCTGCTGGCTCATTCTTGTATCGAATTTCGGAAGCAAGATAATAGGATTATTGTTCCTCCTATTATGCTCATCCATCTGTGAGCCCTCTTCAGCGGCTATCATCGACTCGAAGTTGCCATCCGATGAAATCTCTGATTTTGAGACTAGAGCAATCTCATTCGACTTGTTCACCAGCATTGTTTTCTCCATACACAGGTAAGTCGCTTCTTCAGGCTCTTGGGCGAGTTCCCCAAACACATCGTCGATTTCTACAGCGATAAATGAATTGTACTGAGCCTCGCCATGAGCCTCTTCAATTGCTACAGGTCTCGATAAGCACGACTTCGATCGATTCTTTTTCGTTTGGTGGAGTTTCCGGTATGTCTCAACGATCCGGGTGTCATCTAGTTCCGGCAGCTCTGTGAACAAATATTGGCTTTGAGGAATTTCGATATCAACGCACTTTCTGCTTTGTCTCTCGAGTGGCTGAGGCAGCTGTGAAACGACTCGTCTATGATAATTTAATCTGACTCGTTTCGGCTGCAAAGCCCCTCCAAGAGTTGAAGTCGTTAAATTAAAAGTGCTTCTTCTTATCGGAGCAAAAGCAGAATCGTTTAACAACGAGCTCTCAGTCCTTGGAGTCAGTTTTGCTCTATGGAAAGAAGGATTTGATGTCTTTCGATCTATCTCGAGTAGATAGGGTATTAGATGCTGATGAGGGGATCGGAGATGGCTTCCTCCTTCGTACTCTCGCGTTGTAGAGTTGGAAAGTGCATCTTTTGATTCTTCATGCTGTGTATTGGGGGTGCTCTGGTGTCGTAAGATACACGCAGGGTTAAACTTGTAATGGAATGAGCCCGCGACGGTGTCTCGAAGAGCAGGGTCGATATCTTCATCAAGATCTAAAGAGTGAGGTTAGGAAGAAAGTAAAAAAGGAGAAAAACCTAGTTCATATGCTAATCCTTCATCATCGACGTGTTTTGGCTGTAAAGGATCCTTCGGATGAAACAGCAGTCCCTTTTGCTTGACGCGAGTGAACTTTGGGACGAAATTTTGAGGCAGAGGCCTCTTTCTTTCAATGATTACTTTACTATTGGCTTGATTTCCCATTTTTAAAGGTACAGTTATAAACAGTTACTATAGAGATCTACTGATAATTTAATGATTGTAGTAGACGTTGATAAATTTAAATTTTGAGTGCGTTCAGTCTTAAGCGCCACTTTTACTGACATCATAATTCAAACACGGTCAGGGTTCTTAAAATGCCTGAGCAAAGTCTCATCATGAGTTTACTCCCATTGCAGCCTCAGTAAGAAAATATCAAATATTCTTAGTTCACAAATGGAAATAGGGGAAACAAGAGCTATTGATTACCTATCTCTAAGGCATACAACCTAGCAGCACCTTTATTTTTATAACTTTTTCAAGGGATTTTCACTCGAGCTCAACTAAACTCAAAGACAAGACGAATTTATTATGACTGATATATTTTGAACAGAATATGAATGATCTAAATAGTATGCACTTACTTATACATTTGCAACATTATCACACCATAGATTCGACAGAGTATACAGATAACACAAGCCTCTGAAACTCAAAAAGAGAACCAATGACCAGTAATTATACTGCATTCACATAGAAACATCAACGATGGACATGGTAATGATAACGATAATCACAATAATAAATAGAAGCCTGATATGCTCTAAAACAGAGAGAATGAAGACTTTCCGCCTGGAGGATTGTGGACTTTGACTGATGTCTTGGTATCAGCTAAATAATATAATGGTAAACAAACTCGACCAAGAGATGAGAAATTTACGCATTGGGCCAAAGTTGAATTGGTCCTGAGGCTTGAGGTTCTCCTTCTTGACAGGAGCGGTGGTAGTGGTGCTGTCACCAAAGCTAATCGAGCTCTGGCCGCCTGGAGCGTAATGCACCTTAACGGATGTCTTAGTTGGCTCGGTTGTGGTATATGGGGCCGAATAAGTAGGTGCGGTGGTTTTCTTCTCAGCGAGAGGCTTGGTAGGCTCATCATTGCCGAAGATGCTTGACTGGTTTCTGTTTAAACCTTGGTTGTTGGCTTCTCTTCGACCATATCGTTGCCCCATCCCAATGAGAATGTGCTCTTGCCGCCTGTAAAAGGGATTATATTAAGTACTTTTTTGCAAAGTGGCTCTAAAAACCTGAAGGGTTGTTGACTCTGACGGAGGTCTTTTCGGTTCCATCAGGTCTAATGCTGAAAGCTCCTCTTTCCATTATGATATTTGCTTGGATTCTGAGTTTTTTAAATTTTAAATCTGAACTGCTACTTCGACTTGATAGCTGAGTATTTATAGGCAAATTTCAAATTTGAAAAATATTTGGACTCAACTTTTGAAATGATTTGGGCTGATTTGAAGTGAATCATGATACCATTATCAGACAATCCATTTGTTACACTTCACGTCTGACAATTATGATATCATCAGCGAATTTTGGTTGTATTTGATCAATTAGTAATGATTTTGCAAAAACTTCGAGGTCATCAAATCAGATAAACTGATTGAAGTAATTCGAACTCATAAGAATTTCAAATCATGAATCTTACAGCATTTCTGAGTATTTCAGGATTTGTTGGAAGCCTATATTGGAAAAAAATAAGTGAGTTGTTAGAAATCTAATCGGAATGGTTGAAGACCTTCCTAACTACTGAATTTGCTTAATACTCGCCTCCATGTCAAGCTTTAACGTCATAATGGTACACGAATAAGCTCCAATGCTATTTTACGAAAATATAAGACGCTTGACTAGGGTATACTCAAAGCTATCAATTTAAGAGACTCATTAATAGGAGAGAAGGATGAAGAGGTTTTCTGATCGCTCAGAATCAAAATCTGCGGTAGGTAGACTTTAAAATAAAATTGAAACTCATGAGAGAAGTTTTATAACAATTTTGAGCACCTAAATTCTGATGGATGCCTTCAAATTTGATATGTTTTCTTTCCATAGCCTATGTAAACTCGTCCACATGAATGGATAAATATCAAATATACTAAGATTAAATTTTTTTCTGTACAAAAAATTCTGATGTACTTATTCAATATGCTCTTTGTTATATTCATTGTGCTAGCCCTCAGTTCTAATTATCACTACCTCAACCTCCTTTCTCTCATGAAAAAATCGATCTTTATGTTTCGGAACTAATAGAATCAGTCACAAATAAAATTTTCTGACTTCAGGCTAGCTTCAGCTACATTAAGTCGAAACTTACTAAAATTTAGTAGAAAACTAACACTAACTCACAGCGAGCACTTCCTTAATTTAATGCCCTTACAAATCGTTTCGACAATCCCTGAGCCTTACCTCCTTTGCTAGCAATTGCGACTAACATCAGAAGATTCGCTCTGTTTTATTCGGAGCAGTTGCCTAGTCGTCATCAGAATCTGATTATTAAACTAAATTTTCCTAATTGGGAGTTTTATTATAGTTAATTACCTGATTATAAATTCTTAATTAACTTTTCAAGGAAAAAAAGAAATCCCTCAAGGGCGCGCAAACTGACCAGATTTCCATTCTCTTAAATGTCAGAAAACCTATCCAAAAGGTACACTCAATCGCAAGTTCTCATTTAATCTGCCAAGTAGACCAACTCTTTCTCGCAATAACTCCAAAACTAAAGGCTCGCACGAGATGTACGCCGAGTCAGCTCCTCAGATCACAACCGTAACCCCTAAACTTGGTAACAATGTGACTTTAAGCTCTGATAGGTGGATGTAATCATCGTTTTCCTACCCAAAAACGAAAAGGAGCTCATTCCTGGCGTCCGAGTGAAGTTCACTCAGACCAATGATATCGATTTCTGCGATCTGATCAAAACAATCAAATCAATGGGCTTCCCAGTCGATAAAAACATGATATACTACTACAGTCCTTCCAATGACCTCAATGTGTTTTGTGGCCGTGACCCTCTTGCTCCAGGGACCATTATTCCTGGAAGAGAGATCACTCAAACTGAAGATAAGTACCAAGTACCAATCTTTTTCATGCAAAACAGGACTAATTCGTGCAAAGGTTACCATCAAGATCCGCCAGACCGTAGCCACGCAAGTTGGCACCACCGAAGTTCCAATGGAACTGGAAGCCGTCAAATCAGACTCCTCTCAGCCCGCCAATAATGCGAGCGGGTCGAAACAAAAAAGAACAAAGGAGCGAAAGATCGGGCAGGTCATTGACAAAGTCCTCACTTGGAGAAAACTTTACACCGGGTATAATGACCCTGCGACAGGCCAACTTGTGAAAATGTCTCTCGAAGAAGCTGCCAATAAAGTTGGAATTTCAAAGAAATCATTGGATGATTACCTTTTACAGATCAGGTAAGCGTTCTTGAGTGCCTCTCGCTTAATTTACCTACAAATAATACAGATTCGGAAAGAAGTACGGCTTCAATTTTAACGATCATTTTAACGACCGAGTCGGAGTACTCAGAACTTTTGTGAAGAAGCATAAGTCTGGCGGTAAGCCTGATAAGATGAGCTACGATGATAATAGTAACAATTACGTGAAATTCGCCTTCTGATCCAAGTTTTTCATAGAAATGTCATTGGAGTTGTCTCAACTCGTGGAGAAGAAAGAGCCTAGAGATAAACCATTTAAAGGAGAAATGAGCGCTTTCAAAGAAGCCATCCAACCGGAAGGGATCAACGCGAGATCAAAGAAGATCGCTGGTGGCAAACGATAAGAATTTAATGATTTGAACTGCCTGAGAACCATTTTTTGTTTGATACAAATACACATGAATTGATCTTCGCTATTGTGTCAATGTATAAAATCCGAGTGCTTATCAATTGCAACTCCTTATTCGTCAAAAATACAAAAAGGATTTTAAGTATATCATCCTTACAAGTGTTAATTCTTCCTTAATTGTAGAGAGAAACCACTGATTTAGAGACTTCCTATTATAATTTTGATAATGAGGAGTAACGTGCTTTAATTCTTCTTTTCAGCTCGCTAACTATTTTTGCTTTTTGGTTCGAACCGCGCGAAATATATTTAAAATATACAAACAGAACTTTACTGATTATATATATTATCTGCATGGAATTTAGGTTTTCTGAGGAATTTCGGAATTATAAAGAGTCCAAGTAAATATTAGTGGAGGTTAGGAAACAGGACATATAGGAGAACTTTTTCATTATGGGTTATTCAAACTCAATGTAAAAAGCAAAAATTGATCTGTCAATGAGTTGAAGGTGAAATATAATTAGATATATCTATTTAATCGATTACGATAGTTGCGTTCGCATTCTGCAGCTTAATTACATTATTCTTAAGCACCTGCGCATTGGCGTCCTTGTGCGACAGCAAAGTCGCATCGATATTCATATTTAAATGCAGAAATCGTTCTTCGGTTACTTCAAGCACAGCCTGCGTAAAGTTACACAGCGCGTCAATGCTCACCTTTGTCCCCCAGCAATAAAACTCAAGTCTCGTCAACTTCTTCATATCCTTAATACCTTTCGTGATTTGCGCCAGCGCCTCCGAGTCGAATCCTTTACAGTGCGCTACATGCAGCGAAAACGAATTTAACTCGACTCTTGAAGCGATCGTCTTCATCAAGTTTTGCATCCCCGCCGAGTCGCCTTCATTCGCGTTTTTAAACGTCAGTTCAAGCGCATGGAGCTCCTCGAGGCCTTTTATCATGTTTGCTAGGTTGGACAAGTTATTATTATCGATAATCATCTCGTCGGTGAAGTGCAAAGAGATGCTTCTTAGCGTCTTTTTGTCTCGCAAAGTCGCGAAGAGCGCATGAAGGATATCAGGGTTTTCGAGCCTAAAGTGGATTTTAAGTGAGTTTAGCTTTTCCATCGATTTGAGGTTCTGTGCCAGCGTGTCAACAGCTCGTGACGAGCTTATTTCCTTGAACTCGAGGGACTCTAAATTCGGATTCGCCACCAGGGATTTTATCAGGGATATCTCAAGTTCTTCCTGGGTTGAGTCAAATTGGGTGTTTTCTTGCTGGTAAATTGAAAAACTCGTTAACGAGCTAGCCTCCCGGAGGATATCGCATAGGCTTTGGGCGAACTCATGGCTGTTAACGCCTTTTAGTTCGAAGAGGCGGATTTTTCCGCCGCCGAGCATCTGATTCGTAAATTTAGTGATGATTTTGGCGTTCGAATCTATCTCGATATTCGCAAGATTCAAGCTAACTCGCTCTGCGTCCGGGAGAACGAGGGATTTTTCGATGATTTCTGTGAAGAAACTTGGGTCTTGAGGTTTGATGACGATTTGGTAATAAGTGGTGGGAGTTTCGTTGCTTTTCTGGGCCGACTCGAGGTCTCGAATATTTTCGATAATTAAAATGTTCCCGTTTTTTGAGGGACTCTGGCTTTTCTCTCTAAAAAGACGTTTCATAGGCCTGGGACTCGGAGGGATCTCATTGTTTTGGGGCTCGTTTGATTGCATTTGGAAAGATTTTTAATGTTTAGAAATTCGTGCCTGGAAGGTTGATAATTAATTAAAGATACTACTTAATAGAAGCAGAGTTGACTATTTAGCTAGTGTAGTCATGAACAAATCAAAACATTTTTTTATTACTTAGAGGACGGGTTTTTGCGAGTCTCAAACTTGATCGGTGAAGATTTCAACTTATTTTTTCATCAGACAGCAGAGATAATTTCAATATTATGGAGCTTTATCGATCTGTAAGCCAGAAAAAAATTTGAAAATTCTGTTCTTAATGGGAAGGGAGAAGGAACAAATACTGAGACATGAAGAATTTATGCCTTTTTCAAAGAGAAGTGGTGTCATTTAGAAAAGCTTAGAATAAGTATTATCATCGTGATTAAATGATGATTATAGCCAAAAAAATGGACGAGGGAAATTTTATGCGAGAATTTCTGCAGAATATGGTAATTAACTTTTGAGTAAGCTCTGAGAAATAGCAATTCTGACCAATTTCAATTTTTCTATTTTTTTGTTTTGCAATGTTGGTTCTGGAGAATTCAGAGTAATCATGAGGTTCTATAGGCTCACATCATCATCGATGGCAGCTCGTGAGTACAGTGACAAGTCGCGTTTTAAGAAAACCGCTCTAGTCACATTGAATCAATCAGAAAAAAAAAAAACTAAAAAAAAAAGAATCCTGGCCAAGAAAAAATGATTTGTCGGAAAGAATGTCAGCAATGTAATTAAAGCCTTTCTCTGCATGATTGCATGATGAGATTTATTGCAACATTTCGGCAACCAGACCCAAAAAACGGCATCCTTTCATTATTCTCTTGCTAATGGGGTCCGAGTCCGAATCAAACGGATATAGTCTTAATTCCACTGATTGCGAATATTTACACTCGACAATTTAAAAATTTAATACTTTCGAATATTTGCAAAAAGGACGCCTAATAATGGGGTTGTGTAACTCAAAGCAAAGACTCGTCGGAGACGAAGAGAAATTCGAGCCATACAAACGCACGATTTCCAAACTCGAGCACAATGAATTTATCCGCAAAGACGCTATACTTTCATTAGGAATTCACAACATTAAAGATTTCTTCGTGATACATGAGAAAAATTTGCTCGTTCTCCTCACCGGCGACTTTTACAAATCTGAATTCAGTTTCAAGAACGACATTAGTATCCCCTCCAAAGAGATCTTCACGCCAATATTCTCCAACTCACTTAGCGCTTCTGTTGACTACATTCCACAAGCTTTTTTTAGCGAGGCTCAGAAAGAGTCCTGCGCGCCTGCCCAGATCACTTTCTACTCTATCAAATCTCGTAAACCTGTAAAAAGGTTCTCAGGGTTCTCACAAGGGTTGTCTTGGTACACTAATTGCCATTATAGTAAATGTCTCAAAGGGCTTCTGCTGCTGGAGTTAAGTCTGAACCTCTACGTGCTCTTTATGAATGGTAAAACGCTTTCAAAAGTGATTTTCCCAGACGATTGCTGTGTGGATCTACGTACATATGAAGTTCTTGACAACCTCGGCCTCTTGATCACAGGCTGTAAAGACTCTTCTATTGATATCTATTCAACCACCTCTGAAAGGACGCAGAGGTTTGTGAACCAAGGGCAAAGATTCATCTATCTAGATCCTCATCAGAAGATCAAAACCAACTTTTCTGATCCAATGGCCAAGGTGTCAAATGTGAGCTACTGTCAGCAGTTGCAGCTGATATGTGCGATTTCAGATCAGAATGAGTTAAACTACTACTGCTGGAACGCATCCGATAACCAATTCGGACAGATCGAGCTGATGAGTTCAGATAGCGCAACGAAGGCGCGTCAGCGGAACTCATATGCGAGTAGGACGGTGAGCACGAACTTTTTCAAACGATTTGATTATGTGGCTGGAAGGAAAAAACTCTGGGCTTTCGTGGAAGGGAAGTGCTTATACCTCTGGCATACGGATTTCTCACAAACAGAGATATATGACATTTCAAATTTTGCTGAAAGGCAAGAGATAAAGCTATTAACGTCAGTCAACTGGGGAAATTTCATGGGTTCAACAGCGAATTTTGGTTGGGATTCTGTTTATCTCGCACTGAAGGAGATATACGAAACGATTCGGTCTGAAGCAAAAGCGTTGATTATGCTTGCGAGGTTGTATAATAGTCATCAGACCTATGAAAATATCCTGAATGATTGTATCTGTAAGGATGACGGGGACTTTGTTCTGGTGAGCTTGATCAATGACCCGCGTAATTCTGTGTGTCAAATTACGTCGGCGGCAATGGTATGAGAAAGACGAATTTCAAATTCGAGGGTGTGAAATAATTTATTAATTGGAATTAAGAGGTAAGGTCAGGTAAATAAGGTAGAGGCTAATTTCCTTAAGTAGGTTCTGCATCAAAATGAATGTATTTAACCTAAAGTTTGATAAACATTTTTATTCTATATCAAGATTTAAACATGAAATTTCTGAAATAAAGTTGAACCATTTGCTTGTAAGGCTAATTATTTAAGATTCTTCAAGCGAAGACTTGCATTCCACCATGGGTTATACTTTAAGTATTACCGGTAGATGGTTTATAAAAGCCAGATTAAGATATAAATCCTCTTCTTGTTGTACACAACAGAAAATCAATAAGAAAACTCAACAAATACTTTCTTAGAATTACAAACTTAAGCTTCATATCATTGTTTTGAGCAACAACAAACCATGGTTTTCATATCTTGATTAGCTAACGAAACAAGACTGTAACTAAACAAGACTTATGCTAGTGATATATTCTGATTTATTTATTTTTTTTGAGGTATTTGCTTTTTCACAAATCTAGATTTATCAATGAAACCTTTGCTCATTGGATTTTAAGACACTCTGAGTTCATTACACTGAGCTCCATTACCAAAACTGCCTATTAAACTACTGGCATTTTAGACTACAAATCACCAACAAAAGAGGATTAATGAACCTATATCATCTAAAGTGTCATTGGCCATGCTCTCATGGTGACATCTAATCGCTAATATAGATTCCTTAAAGCAAGGCTTTTCTTGATTTAAAGATTTTTCTTCTTTTTAAGATTATTTTCAGACAAGAAAATTCATTATCTTGCCAGCTAATAGTAGCGTCTTTACATACTTCAGCACGAATACGATTTTGGAAGAGCTCCTTCATGCATCATAGACAACCGCGTGCTTACATGTAATTGATCATCAGTCCAATTCAGTACACCTAATTTAAACTCTTTTCTTCCTTCCTCAATTTTTATTATAAAAAATACTGATTTTAATTTCCATTCAGTGCAACTGACACTCTCCAATAGTTGACGTTCACACAACAATTTTCGTCATGATTGCTTTTGCGGAAAGCAGCAGCATCCCTCTCCAACGCTAATTACCCTTTCCAGCCACTGGAATGCTTTCAGAAGTAACTCAAAACCCACATATTTCTGACACCAGCCAAATTACCTTGAAATAAATTCTTGCCTTGACAAGTAATTCATAAACCCACCACAGATTATTGCTTCTTGTCCTTCTCACAGTATACCTCTTTGATTTAGAGACTATCAACAGTGCACTGTTGACAAACGGATTTTAAGGCGTTTACTGGACCTGAGCAATTCAGTAGCTCTCGGTCTAGATTTTCGTTGTACATTTAAGGCTATTATCATAAAACAAAGCGTTTGAGAAACGCCGCGAAATTAGCTAACTCTTGCATCTTGCTTAAAAATGGGCCAGAAGAATTCAAGAGAGAATTGCCTTTCCACCACCGCCACCAAAAAGATCCGCCGTCATTCTGTGTGTGACCGCGCCGAATCGGATTTTGAAACGCTTCAGGCTCCCAGAGGAAACTCGGACCGACTAATCACCGAGCCTTCTAAAGGGCAAGAGCCACTCGAGGATTTCTATCCACCACATGACCGTAATAGGACTCCGGTTAAGGATAAAGGAAATCTTTATTCTGAGCTACGAGGCCTTCCTCCACAAACACCTAGAGGAAATCTTTCAAGAACATCATCAAATGAGATGGCTCTTGAAATAGACTACCCTCGAACCTCAGGTCGCTCCCAAGCTCCGTCTATCCTCTATTATTTAGACAATCACCAGTACAGGCTCTCTGTGCTTGATCCCAAGACCGAAATTTGGAAGAAAAACGACTTGAAACAAGCTTCCTGCGAGCATCCAAACTTCGGCCTTTCGTCCTACGCGACTGTCGTATTCCGAAACCAAATTCTTTCTCAGCTGCAGGAATCAGTCCTGGTGGCCGTTGACAACGATACAATACACGTCATTGGGAAAATGCACCTGGAATACAGCATCTCCAAGAACAATTTTACATTATTGAGAGAGCAAGCTCCAAAATTCACCAACCCTACGGTCTGTTTCGGAGCGAACAATATTTTCCTCTTATCTGGCCAACATGGCACCGAATGCGTCAACAACTGTGTAAGATACGATCTCGCGAAGAAAGTCTGGATCACGATGCCTTCGCTGCCATCACCACATGTCAATGGCAGTGCTACGGTGTGCTATTTCGACGCTGAGAAGCGCGATTCTTACAAAATCGTCATTGTTGGTGGATTTTCCTCGAGAATTCCAACACTATTCAACTATACAGCCAGTGTTTTCGATTCTGAGAGTAACAGTTGGGAAACCAATAAGATTTATTCGAGCACCTATCGTGCAAAACAGTGAGAGAAACCTCTTGATTCTTCATCATGATGGGGAAGAAATGGACTTCTACTTGCTGGATATTAATTCGCGAAATCTATCAGAAGCTGAAGGTCACCATACTGAAATGGGGGTGAGTATTCAGAAGAAAGCGCCTTTTTGTGTTACTGAAGACAACAATTTGATGTTCTTAGCTCGAGGGTGTAAATACACAAAAAGTCTACCGGACCTGGCAGAGGATCCCTCCGAACGAGCTGATAAAGGAGGGCTTTCACCAGAATACTCCGTAATTAAAATCAATCTCTCGCCAAATCAGAGTTTACTCAGTCTGTAAGCTCGTTTGCTGTGAGGGTCTTGGAGCTCAAAGCTCAGTAATCAATGTTGAATATCGATAAAGAGATTTTTTATTATTAATAAGAGGCTAGGTTTTTTTTTTGTACAAAACAACAATAATAAGAGTTTTTTTTTTTAGAAATTACATCTATATAACAATATTAATAATGGTAGCTAGTGGGTATCGTTTTTTTTTAGTGCATATCTCGAAAGTTTTTTTTCCTTCTTTCATGGTGAACTATCACCATAAATATTTATTTATTCTATACAATTTAACAATTTTGTTCTGGTAGGAGGAGCTGCTTATTTGTAATGCACAAAGAGAGAATTCATATAATTAATAGTGTGCCTTGGGCGTTGACAAAGGAAATTTGTTGTTTCTGACACTATTGAGAGATTTGATAGACTTTACTGTTTCAACAATCTCAATAGAGTGGAATGGCAAAGTTTAAAGACAAGGGGCTAGTAGTAATCGAATTGCACTGACCATTTAGTTGAGAAACTTCGAGGACGGTCTTCTTGAATCCCGACCGTAGGAAAAATTTAAATTCCAAATTAAAACGAAAGAACTCATATTAGAAATAAATAGATTCGGAAATAAAAGGACTGAGAGAGATAGTTGCCAAAATATGAATTCAACAACTCAGAAGATTGAACCAATTACCATCACAAAGGTAGTAGACGGTGTTGAGACGAAGGAGACCCTGAAGCCATGCTGCGCTTGCCCAGAAACCAGAAAAATGAGAGATAATTGCATTCTTAACAACGGCGAAGAAAAATGTCTCGAGTTTATTGACGCACATAAAGATTGCCTGAGATCAAAAGGTTTTAAAATATTGTAGTAGCCACCCTACCTGTTTGAAGTTCGATATTTTTCTTCATAGACTGCTTGATTGTGTGATTGTTCGTATTCAAAAGACCAAATATATCAGAATTGCTCTTTTTGATGATGTGTTAAGTTGAAATCAGGGGAACTGTCATTCGGAAGCACGTTAAACTCAAATAGCTTTCGAATGACAAGAGATGGAGGTGTTAGAACTAGCACTTAGAAAGATCTTTATTCTGAGTAGGGCTTATTGATCTGAGAAAATTGGAGAAAGTGAGCTACGTTTAGAGTAGTTTAATGATAGGCTGCATTGAAGTTGGTTCGTAGCAACTTTGCAATAGGTTTCTTAACTTGACAAGTGAATAAGATGGTAGTTAAAATTTTACGATGGAGTTATTTAACGTCATTTTATCTATTTTGGCATCCTCTTGACGACGTATTAATGTCAATTCCGCATATATTTTCTGAAATGGTTCACTCAAACTTATCTTTACAACACAACGTCACTCACTGTCGCTCTACAACAGCAGCAAAGAACTAAGAAGGAAACAACGTTCAAGTGATCGAGATTAAGAAAATCAGGAAAAACTGAAGCAACATCAAATCAACATCTATTTCAATGGAATCAATATTTGGCAAATTTTCCCATATATTGCAATATGGTCGCCGACCAACAAACATTTGTTTTATTCAAGATCGTAAACAAAATTTATCTAGCATTTTACACATGTACAATCGTCCTTCTTAACAAAAAAGCATGGTGGATTTGACAAAATTAATGGGTGTTAGCGCTCGTGTCCACAATTGATGTTCCTAATTGGATAATCCACACTGTTGATCTGAATTCTTCAATTTCAATGACTCATGCTTTAACCTGATGTGGTGCATGAGTAATGTTTCGGACCTGAGGTTTCAAGATCAGTTGTTGATTTTTAGCAAGCCAATCTTACCCATATACTTTCTGGCATCTCTCTATGGAACACTTATAAGAACGATTAATCTGTGCTGCGGGCCTTCTCTTTCTTTTTGTTTTTTGAAGACAATGATAGCTCCTAATTTTAAAGCTTTCTTCATTCTTTGATTCAGGCGATTGCTGTTCCAAGCCTTTCTTATTCTCCTAAAAATCCCAAAGATATTTTAAAAAAAAACATCATTAGTTATTACTTCCTTAACGTTGGCTATCGAGTCTGACGGATGTGCTGGTACCGGCAGCAAGTCTAATATTATCATGAAATGAGAGCATCTCCGATAATTACCATCTGAGGGAGGCTGCCCATTTATAATTTGTTGAAAAGGGCTCTGTGGTACCTCAAGTCCCTTCTGCAACCCAGCTCCAACCGAATTTTTTAAAGAGAGAGGAAGGTAGGGGTTGATGGCAGTTTCCAATGTGGAATTCTGTAAGGGGCTGAAGCCAACGTAATTGGTGAGGGTGGTTTGATTTGGCATCTCAATTGGCATGGAGAGATTTTTTTGCTGAGATTTGGGAGCCAAGTAACTTGATACTTGTTCTTGTTTCCCATGAGGGAAACTACTCATCAGTGGACTTGGAAAATGATTTGAAGTAGGCGGTTGTGGCAAGCTTACTGCTCCTACAGCCTGATGATTAATCGGCAGGAGGCTCAACCTCGTATTCATGAAGAGCCATGAACTCTGATCGTTGGAAACTAGGAAATTCATTTTGATACTTTATAAAATCTCTACGGTCAGCCGATTTTAATTCTCTATTGTAGGCCATCACGGAGCACGGTAAATAAATCTCAAGTTAATGCTGAGGTTGAAAATTTTCTATTATTACTGACAGTTATTTGAAGAATCGTCAGAGCAAATTTTAAGATTTGAAAATTAACCCAATTTTTCCTTTCTAATATACCAAAAAGCTCTTAATAAACTGTACTGCTCTCTCTTTATGCTGGAAATCGGCTCGTTTTTCCTTTATCTAATGCTACTACTAATTCTTTTGACGGTACGACGGATTAGCTTTCGCAAGCTCACAATGCAGATGATAGCAACGCCTCGATATTGCTGGTCCATTATTGCTACGAGACCTATAGGAATTATTGTTCGCAGGGTAAATTCCTTATCTTTCCAAGAACTATAATTATACAAATTTGAAATTAATATCCATGAGATTAAAAAGTTTTATTGATGATTATTGAGAACTCAATCATTATTTTGTTCTTAATAAATTTATTACCTCTTTATTAAATCCACTTGGAACCCCTTGATAAATTTGGCAAAGCTCCACTATACAATTTATTGGAAACCAAAATTTAAAGCGAAGCAAAGCTGACCAGTCCGATCATTCGAGCCGAAAAGCTAGCATACGATAAATGCTTCGAATAATTTCCTTTATGTGGCTCTTTCTGCAGTTATTTAGCAATACTCGGTACCGATATGCCTAGTTCCTGGAAATTTGAATATCTCGCATTTTTAAAGAGACTGGCTAATCATGTGTAGAGCAAAGTTATCAAAAAAATTAGAATGCAATTGCTTAGTGCTATGTTTTGGTGGTTGGGCTAACTGATGATCATCGAAATTATTGAAAGGGTGAGTCAGAACATAATTATTCGCATTCAACTTGCAGAAATGGCCTTCCTCGTGATGGAGTGCAGCTGAAGGTCTTTGGGAATGTTTCATAGTGAACGAAGACAAATTTTACGCTTTGAATCGAATTCTTTGACTCTAAGTTCCCTTGAGAAGAGTGTCATATAATCGGGTTAGTTGAATGGAAATATTCACAGCAATTTTCTCGTTGTAAGAGACTAGCTACTATGAGAGGCATGATCCTGATAATAAATATATAAGTTGACACTTTTCTGAGTCAACTTCAGATAATAAGTAAGACCTAAAACAAAAAATTCATTAATTCTGTGGCTATGAGGGTAATTCTACAGAAAAATGACATTATCAATAAACATTATTAAGATAATTTGTTATTTCTGAGAATGCACTTAATTCGAATGTTCAAGGCTGAAAGATACGTAACTCAATCTGAACTTCTGTGTAATTATAATAATGATAAGGTCAATTATAATAAAATCACTTTTCTAAAAAAAATCGAGAGTAAGGTCAAGACTTATTGCCCTGCCTTCTGATTGAAAAAAGAAATTTAGTTATTAATTCCAAAGTTTTGTCACCCTGAATCTGCTGGGGGAATCCCGTTAGTTTTACATCCGTTTTCTTTACGAAGTTCGGACTTTCACTGGAAATGGAACTCTATGGCTCAATGCTGATCCACCTTTAGTTATTTGTCTCTAGAGACAACCTATTAGATCACTGGTTCTTAAGTGGAGAGCCAATTAAAATCGGACTGACATCAAGAGGTCTCTTTTCTTCCAAATTTTGACTGATAGATGAAGATCTTGAAAATTCTTTCGTAGGTGTATTAGTGCCTGTAGCTGCTTTTTCGATAACACTTTTCAAATTGTATTGCTTGACCCAGGGAAGCGGTTTTCTACTTGCGCTTTGACTTATCAACTCTCTTGTAGTCATGTCTGCAGTTCTGTTGAGGCTAGATTCTTGAAGTGATTCTTTATCAAGGTCTTTGATTTGCAAATTATCTTGCCTTAAGGAAGGATCGTCGATGATCCTCTGGAGTCGTTTTAGTTTTCGATTTTCAACGAGGATTTTACACAATTGACAAACTTGAATTGCTGCTTGAATGCCGCCTACCACTGTCAATATCAAGCTTCCACCAATGAGCATAAAATTAAAATACACGATTGGCCAACCTAGATTATTCCATAGTTCTATACGATCCGAGAAGTCAGCGCTTTTGGTCACAATGGCGAGTCCAACCACACATGACGTGACTCCAATGACGCATAATTCAAAGTAGATTCCCATGATAAATTCAAATTTGTTCTTGACTGGCCTGAAGATCACCATATAAGCAAAGTATGAGCAATGTATGGCTAATGCTGCGATACTCTGCCATTGAGGATAACCAGGAAATAGGGCCAAATTAACACTGAATAAGAACACTCGAACACAGGTGACTGGAATGTACATCTGCTGGGCAAGATTTTTGCTCTCGTATTCTTCATGGAGACATTTTACCTTGGGAGAGATTCCATCATCGTCTCCGCTTTCGACACCCTGCTTTTCGTTGTTCTCATTTTGATCAATCCCATGCGCTTTTATGAGTTTGATTGGGCTAGCTTGTTCTTGATTAGAGTCGTCTATAGGTGGTGATGGTGGTTTTCTGTTAGCTTGTTTCTTGATGTAATAGATATTTTTCAGTCTAATGACTGACCAAACGAAATAAATGAGGAAGATCGTCACGAGAATGATCGAAGAGATGAAGTTAGCATATCCAAAGCTCGTGTAAATTGTTGGATAATACAGGTTCAGCAATGAATAGAAGACTATCTCAAGTGTGTTTGAAAAGACAGTCATAATTACAAAATTCGAAATGATGACATCTGCCTTCTTGAAGAATCTTTTCATTCTTTCGCTACAGATTCTTTGGAAACATTTAAAATTGGCAGTCCCATATAGAAACCCGGCGAAAACGAGAGCTAGTAGAAGGGATGCTACGGAGTCAGCTACATTGTCATAGACATATTGGCTCACTTCAAAATACTCTAGGTTGCCGTTGTCATTGATCTGGTTCATTGCTGTATCTTCTACGTAGTTATTTGAACTGATAAGCTCCTCAAAATCGATAGGTAATACCATGGAAATTGGATTTGAGCTATTGAAAAACACCATGACATGCTCTGGATAAGAGATGTTCATGAATTTGCAAAATATGACCATTTGTGCACCGAAGGCTGACCCCAAAAGATTCGCACCACCAGCTCCTCTGAGTACATTGGCAAGCATCGCTGCACTTGCAACAGAAGCACCTGTACTTGATGCGTCTGCCATTGACTCAACTGTTGCAATTAATTCTGCATTAGTTGTTTCGTCACAAGCGTTTGTATTTCTGTTGGCGGTGTAACCTGACGGACAGGTTGACAAGCAAGTATCATTTAATAGATACAAGCCATTCGAACATGAAGTACACTGAGTTTGGTTTTTTGTGCATATTGAGACACAGACACTCGAAGAAGAGCATGCTGGTGTTTCTGTGAAATGACAATCGGAATCTTGAGTGCAAGCAGTGCAACTACCTGAAGAAGAAGAGCATTTAGGAGCAGAGACTGAGTCGCAGTCAGTATCTGTGAGACACTCAACACACTTGCTTAATGTTGTAGAGCACATTGGTGTTGCTGGTGTGGTGGAGCAATCTGAACCCTCGGTACATGAAGTACATGTGCCCGTTGTCGCTGAGCATTTTGAGGTAGAAACAGAAGTGCAGTCATTATTTGAAAGGCATTCTACACATTTCAGTAAAGTTGTCGAGCAAAATGGGGTCAATGCAAAATGGCAATCATCATTCACAGAGCATGTAGTACAAGTACCTGTTGTCGGTGAGCATTTTGAAGCAGAGACTGAAGGACAATCTGTATCCATGAGGCATGCTACGCATTTCGAAAGGATTGTTGAACAGAAAGGAGTAAAAGTGAACCACTCGCAATCTGTATTCTCGACGCAGGTAGTGCAAGAGCCTGTCGACGAATCGCATTTGGAAGCGGAAACCGATGTACAGTTGCTATTTGCGAGACACTTCACACATTGATTTAGAATTGTCGAGCATAAAGTTGTACCAGTTGCACTGAACTGTGTGCAGTCAGTACTTGCCATGCATGTTGCACAAGTGTTAGTGCCCGAGCATCTTGAAGCCGACACTGAAGTACAGTCATTATTTGCTACACATTCGACACATTGACCACCTGAGCATTTTGGGGTGGAAGAAAAACGTTCACAATGAGAATGCGCGGTACATGACGTACAGGAACCGGATGAACATTTAGAAGCAGTAGTAGAGGGACAGTCGCTATGTTCACCGCATTGAGCACATTTATTTGGCGATGTCGATGTCGAGCATACTGGGGTAGAAGAAAACTTCGTACAATCATTATTATTTGAGCAAGCAACGCAGGATCCTGCACTCGAGCATCTCGATTTCGCCACAGTAATGCACTCATCGCTTGAGAGGCATTCAACACATTGACCAGTCGCCCCGGATAATTTGCAGAAAGGAGTGGCAGTGAGGTGTGAACAATCAGCACTCGAAGTGCATGCAGTACAAGCATTAGAAACGCACGCCGAAGCGGATACTGAGCCACAATCAGAGTTAGATTTACATTCTTTGCAAGTTCCTCCAATGCAATAAGGAAGCGAACCGCCCTTCCATAACTTGCAGTCTCTATCGACCTCACATGCAAAGCAGTATTTTCCACTACCTCCCCAACTATTGGTATTTACGCAATGAGGCCGATCGGTTGGACATTGACTGTCGGAATTGCAGCCGCTGTTTGAACCACACAGGTATGGAAAGTCTGATCGACACGTTGTTCCTGAAGGGCAGTCTGCGTTGGTTAAGCATTGAGTGCAATATTTGCTAGAACTGCATTTGCCTCTCACTGGATGTTGCGTCGAGCAGTGGGTATCTGTGTTACACTTTGCACATGTTCCAGAAGGGCAGTACGTTCCAGTTTCACAATCACTAACATCAGAGCAAGTGCAACCAGGATCTCCAGGACAGCCAGCAGAAGAATTTGACAATAGCAGAGTAATTGCGAAAAGGATCAACAACCAATTTTTTCCCATGTTAATAAAGAGCAAAAACCTTGCGAATCTTTTAAATGAAATTATACTCATAGCAGAGTTAGAATTTAATAAAAAAGAATTTCAGAACGCTTAAAATAGAACTTATTAGATACTTCCTCAATCCAACTTACAAAATCGAAGCTGGTGCATTCAACACTTTCTTCGTTTGGTAGGAACCGCTGTGTGGTTAAACTTTTCTGTGATCATCAGATTTCAGCAATGAAGGTGCATTATTTGGAAGCAAATTTAACCAACAAAAAAAAAATGCTTGCGCAATTTTATTGTATTAACTAAAATACTAACATGAATTCCAGGAAGAAGAGAAAATGTTACAACACTCAAAATGGAAGACTTTAGGAGATTGTGATTAGTAGAGATCGAATCGGATTGAGTGAAATCAATAAACAAAGTGGAAATTTTTCCTATGAATTAGACTGGTGCATTTAGGAACTGCTGTTGAACTTATATAATGGCTTTCGTGATATTTTCTTTGCTTTATTTTCTTCAAATGATTAAGTCCTACATAAATTTTCGGAAGAAGAATTTGGTTTTGAATCTTAAATAATTTTTATTGGATTTTATACTCGTAAAGCTGCGAGTCATTCGCTTCGATTAACAAACCCAATAAAATCGAATTCTCAGACTCAATAAGATAAAAAAAAAATTACTTATTTTACTAATATTCGTTTATTATCGAGGTGCATTTCAATAGTCGAGCTGTGAAACTATTGATAAACTTCAAAAATGAAAACGAATCTTATAATTTATGTGTGGAGAAGAACATGGAACGAGACTCTTCTTGAAGAGGAAATCGAGGCATTAATGTGTAAAATAATCAGTTAGAATCTGCTTCTCATAAGCTACTTGTTGCCAAAAGGCATTCATCTGAGAGACCAGAGCTATATGTTTGAAAATTCAGCTCAGAAAAATAACATGATTATCAACATAGGTCTTGAATAATTAATGACTAGGGAGATTCAAAAAAAATAAAAATTCTGGTCACTCGCTAGAGTGAAAAATGAATGTAGCCAATTGTGAAATAAGGGAAAATGCGCATTAATATTTCTCTGATGTTTCCTGCCACTTATTCTCCCGTTTTCAGCAGCTATCTTCGAATTTTGGCCCTTAGTACCGAAAGAAGTTGATTTTTATGTTAAAGTCAACGTAAGCTTCGTCAAGGTTCTATATCGGTGCTCATGGGAGAGCTGGATTAGAAGACTAGCAAGCCTTAAAGAAAAACTTCGAGAAAAGAGAGAATTTGAATAATTTTTAAAAAGAAGAAGAGGAATTAACTCAAGGTTATATGTTTTCTCCTCGTGTTTATCATGTTTTGTTGTTTACTTGACAACAAGAAATAATCAATTGCATCGTCGAAAACATTTTGAATCCTTTTACTTTTTGGAGACTCAATTGAATAGTTGTTAACTTAAGCAAAAAAAAAATCGCTAGTGCTATGAATCAATTAGGAGTGAAAACTCATGACCTAACCTATTTTGTGGAAAAACAGTGTTTGGTTAGCCACTCCAAAGTTTCGAAGCACTAAAGCTCCCGTTTAATAGTATTTTCTGTATTCTTTATAGAACTTTGGCTCTCATCATAAATCGGAATTTCCTTGCCCAATGATGATCCACCTTCAACATTCGCACCTAAGGGAGGTCTGGCAAGTGATCGACTTTTCAGAGAAGGGACTACTGAAACTTGACTGATTTTGAGAGATCTTTTTTCTTCCTCCAAGTTTTGACTCAATGTGGGAGTTCTCAAAAAGTCTTGCTTAAGTGAATCAGTGCCTGCAACTGTTTTTTCGATAACATTCTTCAAATTGTAATGCTTAACCCAAGGAAGCGGTTTTCTACTCGCTTTTTCATTCAGAACATACTTCCTCATTGAATCTTCTTCATTCATTCGATTTGAATCAGGTTTCTCGAGAGCTCTATGACTTATCAGCTCTCTTGAAGAAATGGATACACTTCCATTGAGCTGAGCTAAGCTCAATCCTTGAATCGATTCTCTATCAAGGTCTTTGATCTGTAAATTATCTTGCCGCATTGAAGGGTCATCAATGATCCTCTGGAGTCGTTTTAATCTTATCTTTTCAATGAGGATATTACATAATTGACAAAGTTTAAGTGCTGCTTGAAAAACGCTCACAGCAATCGTGACCAAACTTCCACCAATGAGCATCAAATTAAAAAACACAATTGCCCATCCAAGATTATTGGATAGTTCAATACGATCCGAGAAATCAGCGCTTTTGGTTACAATGGCTAATCCAACCACACATATCGTGACTCCAATGACACATAATTCGAAGCAAACTCCACAAATAAAATCACATTTGCTCTTATTTGGTCTGAGAATCACCAGATAAGCAAAGTATAAACAATGGATGACTAATGCTGCGATACTTTGCCATTGAGGATAACCTGGAAATAGCGCCAAATTAACACTGAATAAGAACACTCGAACACAGGTGACTGGAATGTACATCTGCTGGGCAAGAGAGTTGCTCTCGTATTCTTCATGAAGGCATGATAACTTGGGAGAGATTCCATCATCGTCTCCGCCTTCAACACCCTGCTTTTCTTTGCTCTCGTTTTGATCCATCGTCTGCGGTTGTATGAGTTCAGTTGGGCTAACATGACTTCTAAAAGATTGTTCTTGATTAGAGTCGTCTATAGGTGGCGATGGTGGTTTTCGTTCAGCTTGTTTCTTTATGTAATATATTTTTTTCAGTCTAATGACTGACCAAACGAAATAAATGAGGACGATTGTCACAAAAATAATCGAAGAGATGAAGTTAGCATATCCAAAGCTCGTGTAAATCGTCGGATAATACAGGTTCAGCAATGAATAGAAGAGTATCTCTAGTGTATTTGAAAAGGCGGTCATAATTCCAAAATTCCAAATTTTGATATCTGCCTTGTTGAAGAATCTTTTCATTCTCTCGCCACAGATTCGCTGAGAACATTTGAAGTTAGCAGCTCCATAGAGAAGCAATGCACTAACAAAATTTAGTAGCAAAGTCGCTACTCCGTCAATGATGTTGTCGTAGACATATTGGCTCACTTCGAAATACTCTAAGTTGCCATTGTCATGGATCTGATTCAGTGTTGCATCTTCCGGGTAGTTATTAGAAGAGATGGTCTCTTCCAGATCGACAGGAATTACGAAAGAAGTTGGCTTTGAGTCTTTAAAGTAGACCATGACGTGTTCTGGATAAGAAATGTTTATGAATTTGCAAAACACAACCATTTGTGCACCTAAAGTTAATCTTAGAAGATTCGCACCCCCAGTTCCTTGAAGTGTGTTCAGAATCATCGCTGCACTTACAACAGAAGCTCCTGTACTTGTTACTGTTGCCATTGACTGAGCAGTTGCAATTAATTCTGCATTAGTTGTTTCGTCACAAGTATTTGTATTTCTGTTGGCTGTGTAGCCTGATGGACAGGTTGATAAACAAGTATCATTTAATAGATACAAGCCATTCGAACATGAAGTACACTGAGTTTGGTATTTTGTGCATACTGAGACACAGACACTTGAAGAAGAGCATGCTGGTGTTTCTGTGAAATGACAATCGGAATCTTGAGTGCAAGCAATGCAACTACCTGAAGAAGAAGAGCATTTAGGAGCAGAGACTGAGTCGCAGTCAGTATCTGTGAGACACTCAACACACTTGCTTAATGTTGTAGAGCACATTGGTGTTGCTGGTGTGGTGGAGCAATCTGCATTCACAGCACATGAAATACACGTGCCCGTCATCGCCGAGCATTTTGGAGTAGAAACTGACACACAGTCAGCATTTGAAAGGCATGCCACACATTTCGATAAAGTTGTCGAGCAAAATGGAGTCAATGCAAAATTCGCGCAATCAGCATTCACAGAGCAAGTAGTACAAGTATATGAGGGAGAAACGCATTTTGGAGCTGTAATTGAAGTACATCCACTGTTATCACTTGTTTTACAAGAAATACATATTCCTCCTTCACAGTGCGGTGTTGAAGATAAGTGGGCACAATCGTCGTCAAGTGAACAGGGAATGCAGACATGTGTAGCCAACAAGCATTTGGAAGCGATAACTCTTGTGCACTCACTATTTGTGAGGCATTCCAGGCATACACCAAGTGATATCGCGCATGTTCGAATGGGATCGTATTTCCCACAATGAGAATTCTCTGTACAAGGTGTACAAGAGTTAAGTGAGCACCAAGGAGCAGCTGCAGAGAAACAATCGCTTTCTGCAACACATTCAACGCATATACCATCCAATGTGGAGCATATTGGGGTGGAATGAAAACGCGCACAATGAGATTGCGCAGTACATGCCGTACAGGAGTTGGATAAACATCTCGAAGCAGCGGGAGAGAAGCAGTCACTATCTGTGACACATTCGACACATTGACCAGCCGCCCCTGGGCTTTTGCAGATAGGAGTAGTACTGAATCGCGAGCAATCAGTACTTGTAGTACATGGAGTACAAGCATTCGAAACGCATGCAGAAGCGGAGACCGAGTCACAATCAGAGTTATATTTACATTCTTTGCAAGTTCCTCCGACGCAATAAGGAAGCGAACTGCCTTTCCATACCTTGCAGTCTCTATCGATCTCACAAGCAAAACAGTATTTTCCAGTACCACCCCAATCAGCGGTATTTACGCAATTAGGCCGGTCGGTTGGACAATCGCTGTCTGAACTACAGCCGCTATTTGATCCACAAAGGTGTGGATAATCTGTTTGGCACGTCGTTCCTGAAGGGCAGTCTGCGTCAGTGAGACATTGAGTACAATGGTCGCTAGAATCGCATTTGCCTCTCACTGAATGCTGCATAGTACAGTCATCATCTTTCGTACACCTTGCACATGTCCCAGAAGAACAGTACGTTCCAGTTATGCAATCACTAACATCAGAACAACTGCATCCAGGATCTCCAGGACAAACAGCAGAAGAATTTGACAATATCAGAGTAATCGTGAAAAAAATCAAAAACCAATATTCTCCCATCATAATAAAGAGGAAAAACTTTGCGAATTTTTAAAATGTAATAATGCTCATAGCAAAGTTAGAATTTAATAGAAAGAAAGTTCAGAATACTTAAAATAGTCCTGATCCAATGCTTCATAATTCTTACCTACAAAATCAAAGTTTTTGCATTGAAAACTTTTTCAATCAATAGGAATCGCTACTGTTAAACTTTTCTGAAGTCATCTGGATTTCATTATGGAGAAACATTTCTTGAAGAAACTATTGAGATAGATACAACAATTTATTTTGCTGACTCTTTAAGAAGATTGATCTCCAAAATGCAGAAAGGCTACCTGTAATACTAGCACACAATGTATTAAACGAAAAGTTAAATCGAAATGAGTTAAATCATTAAGCTAACAGGTAATTATCGATGCTCAAGACTCAAATGACGCATCTAAGAATGACTATTGAACTCAGATAATGATTTTGGTAGTAGTTTCTTTATTTTCTGTTATACCTTCTATTCAGGAGATTAATCTTTTCAAAAGGGAAATTCTGACTTGAATTAATAAAGTTTATTGGATTTTAATACAGCCAAAGTTGCATATTAATTTGCGCTGGATTTGTCGATATATAACTAGACTCATGAAAACTGGATTTCACTGACGGAATAAAATAATAAATACATATTTTATCCCTCTTCGATTATGATCGGATGAAACATTTCTTCATTTGTTTGAGGAATTCCAATATAGGATAGGATATTGATCTTCAACCTTAATGACGAAGAACATAGACGCTCTCTTGAGCTTTCAAGGGGTATTTAAGCAGTAAAACCATGAGTATTTGGAAAAATTATGATTGAAACTAGATATAATAATCGAAGAGTAGATGATACACAAGGAACTAGACTCCTCCTGCAATCTAGGAAATATGAATGAAATAGTAAGTTTTTAACTTGTCTTTTGCACGGTCTCCAACTCAGTTTATGTTTTTCATATAGCGAGAAAAACAAACAAAGCGCAAATACTTAAGTTAAAAGCTTCTTCTCTCTGGTTGCGTTCTAACTGTAGCTATTCGTTTTATAGAATAAAACTACTGGTCTAAGGACTCGATCATATTTATCAAATTAGGTTGAATAATGACTAATTGTTGCTTTGCTCAAGTGAAAAATGGATTTTGAGCAACTAGAAAAGAGGTGATAGAGATTAATGTTCCTGTGAGAATTTTAAGTTAATTCTTCCGAGTTCGGCGGCTCTGTTCGAATGGGGAACTATTACATAACATTAAGATTTTCAAAGACAATGAGGTTAATTCTGACGAAGTTAACTTAGTATCCTCAGAGTTCCAATTAAAACCACATCAATTTAGAAGCATAAGGATTTAGGATGCCTTGAAGTGAAACTTCGAGAAAAAGGTTAATTTAAGCAGTTTTCGAATGAATTAAAATCGATATGTTTCTTATTCACAATCAGCAGATATTTCGGTTTCATCGAGAAAATGCAATCTAACCATCATTGGTTGCATCTAAGATCTCTTGACAAATCATCACAAAGTATCTTTCTTTTAGCGTGTATCAGGCGATTATAGATTGAGAAACTCATGGCTACAGCCGTAGCTGCATTGCACTTATTAATTGTTTTAAGAAGATCGCAGTTGATAATGATTTAGCAATTATTACTGAAAACCCTAATCATACATAACTAATACGATTCGGATGTTTGAATATGTAGTTATTTCATATAATAAATGAAAAAATTCTTTTGCTTGAGCAATCAATTGTCGCTTTCTGGAAAAGACAGTCAAGAGTTAGCTCTTCACTTAGTTGTTGAAAAAAAATCTTTGTTTCGCGATTTCACAAAGCTTTGCAATATTACTTCAGGAGGCCTAATCCCGCTGGTAAATTTCTCTGTTTTCTTCTTCTTATTTGGACTCTCACCAAAAAATGAGGATTTCTTGCTCAATGATGTTCCGTCTTCTAATGCTGCCTGATGAGACATCTGCTCTGATGGCTGATTTGTCGGAGTGGGGCTTATTGAAACTGGGCTGCTACTAAGAGGTTTACCATCTATTTTTTCGAAAGTGGTTTTTAGATCTTGACCCATTACCCAGGAAATCGTTGTTCGACTTGGCCTCTCATTGCTCTGTATTATAGAGCCCTTATTATTCAGATATTGTTGTAATGGCGGAATTGGAGAAGATTTGATAAATGTGCTTTGATTAATTGTGTCATTTAAAATGTTGTCCGAGTTTGCATTAGATAAATCAAACGGTGCAAGTTGAATTGAATCTTGACGATCCAGATCTTTGTTTGTAAAGCTATCTTGTTGAGGTGAAAACTCAATCGCGGCTTTCTGAAGTCTTTTTCTTTTTCTTTTCTCAATGAATAGCTTTATCAGTTGATAAACCTGGATTGCTGTTTGAAAAACTGAGGCTATTGTTAAAATTAAGCTTCCTCCAATGAGCATGAAATTAAATCCTACAATTGCCCAGCCAAAATTATTCCATAGGTCAAGATGATCTAAGAAATCATCCCTCTTAGTTACAACAGCAAGTCCAACCACACACGTTGTGACTCCAATGACACTTATTTCGAAGAAAATCCCCATAATAAATTCAAACTTATTCTTGACTGGCCTTAGAATCACCATATAAGCAAAGTAGCAGCAGTGTATAGTCAACGCTGCAATGCTCTGCCACTGAGGAGAATCTGGGAATATGACCAAGTTCAGACTGAATAGGAACGCTCGCACGAAAGTGACAGGAATATACATCTGTTGCACAAGAGAATCGCTCTTATATTCTTCATGAAGGCATTTCACTTTTGGCATCTCACTAAATTCATCGATCACTTCATCATTCACTTCATCATTCTTCAAGTCATGATTCTCGCTTCGCTCCTTCACAAATGAGTTTTCGAGTTTAGATGAGCTGATATTATCTCCGCTAGTGCGGTCTTTACTCGTGAGATGGATAGAGGGTTTACTTTGAGTCCCTCTCTTCAGCAGATATATTTTTCTCAGTTTAATGATTGACCAAACGAAATAAATGAGGATCAATATTACGAAGACGATCGAGGAGACGAAGTTCATCCACCCAAAGCGTGTGTAGATGGTGGGATAGTACAAATTGAGAAGTGAGTAGAAGACTACCTCAAGTGTGTTTGAAAAGGCCGCCATAATTACAAAATTTGAAATGAGGATGTCCGCCTGCTTGATAATATTTTTCGCTCTTTCACTATAGGCTCGCTGGAAGCACCGGAAATTGGCAGCTGCATATACGAGCCCTGTAACAATGATAGTAAGTAGAAGAGTTGCTACTTGGTCAAGGACGTTGTCATAGACGTATTGACTCACTTCGAAATACTCTAGGTTGCCGTTATCATTTATCTGATTTATTTCCGAGTCTTCAGGATAGTAATCTGAAGTGAATATCTGCAGATCGATAGGAATTGATAGAGAAATTGGATTTGAGCTATTGAAAAACACCATGACGTGATCTGGATAAGTAATGTTCATGAATTTGCAAAATATGACCATCTGTGCACCAAAGGCTGACCCCAAAAGATTCGCGCCTCCAGCTCCTTTGAGAGCATTACCAATCATCGCTGCACTCGCGATAGAAGCGCTTGTACTTGATGCGTCAGCCATTGACTCAACCGTTGCAATCAATTCTGCATTAGATGTTTCGTCGCAAGTATTTGTCTTGCTATTGGCAATGTATCCAAAAGGGCAGGTCGGCAAGCAAGTATCATTTAATAAATACAAGCCATCCGAACACGAAGTACATTGGGTATGATTTTTCGTGCATACTGAAACGCAACCACCCGAAGACGAGCATGCTGGAGTTTCTGTGAAATGACAGTCGGAATCTTGAGTGCAAACAGTGCAATCTCCCGAAGAGGAACATTTAGACGCAGAGGCGGAGGTGCAATCAGTATTTGTGAGACATTCAACACACTTACTTAAGGCTGTAGAGCATAGGTTGGTCGTGTTGAGGTGTGTACAATCATCGTTTGAGTGACATGCTATACAAGAACCTGTCGCCATTGAGCATTTGGAAGAAGAAGCTGAAGTGCAGTCAGTATTTGAGAGACATTCCACGCATTGTGATAAAGCCATCGAGCAAAATGGTGTCAGTTCGAAATGGCACTCAGCATCCACAGAGCATGTGGTGCAAGTACCTGTCATAGGCGAGCATTTTGAAGCAGCGGCAGAAGGGCAGTCTGTATCTACAAGGCATGCCACACATTCTGATAGAGTTATAGAGCAGAAAGGAGTAGTAGAAGTGAACCGCTCGCAATCTGTATTTGCGGCGCAGGTAGTGCAGGAGCCTGTCATCGAATCGCATTTGGAAGCGGAAACCGATGTGCAGTCATTATTTGTGAGACACTCAACGCATTTATGTAGCGTTGTCGAACACAAAGTTGTACCAGTGACACTAAAATGCATGCAATCCGTATTCGTGGTGCACTTTGTGCAGATGCCCGTCCCCCAACATCTTGAAGCAGAGACCGAAGTGCAATCACTGTTTGTGAGACATTGTACACACTGATTTAGTGTTGGCGAACATAAGGTTGTACCAGTGGCAGTGAACTGCTGACAATCAGTACTCGTCTGACACGTAGTACAAGAGCCTGTGGCCGAACATTTCGAAGCAGAGACTGAAGTGCAGTCGCTGTTTGTGAGGCAGTGGACACATTGATTGAGTGTTGTCGAACATAAAGTTGTACCAGTGGCAGTGAATTGCTCACAATCAGTATTCGTGGCGCAGGCAATGCAAGAGCCTGTCGTCGAATCGCATTTGGAAGCTGAGATTGAATTACAGTCATTGTTCACAAGACATTGTACGCATTTTTCTAAGGATGTTGAGCATAACTTAGTCGTTGAGAACTGCTCGCAGTCACTATTGCTAGTACATGAAACACAGAAGCCTGACACTAAGCACTTTGAAGCGGAGACAGAATTATTACAGTGGCTATTTAAGAGGCATTCGACACATTGTGATATAGTTGTCGCGCAAAACGGAGTCAATGCTGAATGACAATCATCATCCACAGAACATGAGACACAGGTGCCTGTCGTAGGCGAACATTTTGGAGCAGAGACTGAAGGGCAGTCAGTATCTGCAAGGCATGACACGCATTTTGATAAGGCTATTGAGCACTTAGTAGTACCAGTAGCCGTGAACTGCTGGCAATCAGTATTCGTGCTGCAGGCAATGCAAGAGCCTGTCGTCGAATCGCATTTGGAAGCTGAGGCCGATATACAGTCGCTGTTCGCAAGACATTGTACGCATTTATCTAATGATGTTGAGCATTTTGTTGTACCTGAGGCTGTGAGGTGTGCGCAATCAGGATCACCGGTGCATTTCTCGCAGGTACCTGTTGTTGACGAGCACTTTGAAGCAGTGACTAAAGGGCAATCACTGTTTACAAGGCACCGAACGCATTTATTTAAAAATGTTGAACATTTTGTTTCACCTGTACCAGTAAAATGTGCGCAATCAGTACTTGACGAGCATGCCGTACAGGTGCCTGTCATCGATAGGCATCTGGAAGCAGTGACTAAAGGGCAATCACTGTGTACAAGACATCGAACGCATTTATTTAGCGATGTCGAGCATTTTGTTTCTCCAGTACCAGTGAATTGTGTACAATCATTATTATCAGAACATTTTATGCAGGAACCTCCTGAGCACTTTGAAGCTGTGACTAAAGTACATTCGTTATTTCCAAGACACCGAACGCATTTCTGTAACGATGGTGAGCATTTTGTTTCACCTGTATCACTGAACTGTGCACAATCATCACTTGTCGTACATGCCGTACAGGTGCCTGTCGCTGTGATGCACTTTGAAGCAGAAACTAAATTGCAATCGCTGTTTCCAAGGCATTGAACACATTTATTTAACGAAGTTGAACATTTTATTTCACGTGTAGCACTGAAATGTGTGCAATCTGGGTGACCCGTGCATTTAATACATGTACCGGTCGCAGAACACTTGGAAAAGGAAATCGATGGGCAGTCGCTGCTTTCAGCACATTGAGCACATTTACCCAGTGCTGTTGAGCATTTTTCTGTACCGGTTAAATGTGAGCAATCCGAATGAGTTGTGCATGTAGTACAAGAGCCAGAAACGCAGGCAGAGGCCGTTACTAAAGGACAATCAGAGTTATCTCTACATGATCTGCAAATCCCTTCAACGCAATATTTCAAAAGTGGGTCACTATTAAAAAAATTACAGTCTCGATCCATATCGCATGCATTGCAGGATTTTCCGGACCCTCCACCGACGCTTTTGTCAACACAATAAGGCCGAGCAGTTGGGCACTGACTATTTGAAGTACATCCATTGTTTGAACCACAAAGATATGGATAGTCTGATTGACACGTCGTTTCTGATGGGCAGTCAGAGTTGGAGAGGCATTGAACACATTTACCAGAGGAATTGCAAAGCACTCTTTTCGGAGATTGATTAGGAGCAGTACAGTCAGCATTTGAGGAACAATCCTGGCATGTACCTCCTTTGCATACCTCCGCAGTGTAGCAATCACTGGCACTGCTGCAGGATTGAGAAAAGTTTGGCAACAGGAGAAGAATTAGGAAAAGGATCCAGATGCAATTATTTTCCATAATTTAGTTGGATAATTTGACAATTCCAATTAAAAAGTTATTTTGAATTGTTCAACTCAATTTAATTGCAGTAGAAAATTAGTGTACTTGCATTAAACATGTCTAAATTAAAAAAAAACAAAACACTCCTGGTTTCGAAGATCAAAGTGCTTTTTCTAATGTATTTCTTTCTATCTCCTAAGAAGGGCTTCGACGGCTTATTCATATTATATGGTCTTTGAATCGAATTGAGCGTGTTTAAATTTGAAAAATATCCCGCAAGAACACAGCTTTGCTGCTGGTTACGAAACGAGAAGGGGACTAATCATAACAAAGAACATTCAAGGCCTTTGTACAAATATTAAGGCAATATTTCCTTGCCTGATGAAGGGCGAACCTAAATCAAAACGATCAATTTAGAAAGAGAAAAAAAAAACGTCTTCAACTCATAAACCAAATTTAAAATTCTATTTGTAATGATCTTGGTAAAAAGTCTTAATGAAATTCTTCCTCGTTCTCTCATTGACACAAAACTATGGATGAATAATGAATAATAGCTAGGAGAAAATATTCAAAGCATGCGGACAGCTTTGTTCAGTCGTGATGTGTTGTCTCTAAAATTTAGTTGGTATGTATGCCAAATAGTTTAAAATTCGTCTCATGTGTTGTGAGATAGTAGCAGTGTTTTGTTTTTTTTAATTTGATTTTTGGCTGCTAACTCAAAGAAATAGTAGAAATATTAAAGGAGTATAACAAAAAGATACTAGCGCAGCTTGCTTTCAAGTAACGGAACTATCGAAGAAAAAGCAAGAAAACAAGAGATCAGATTTGATCTTATCGGAATCACATTCAGAAAGACAAAACAAAAAAGTACATCTGGTTCCTATTTTCTCTCAGTGTTATCTTGTATAGCAAGAAAGACGCTTGCTATAAGATCCTGCATCGTGGATGAAAATTTGTAAACTCGTAGAAAAGCAAATAAATTAATTACAGATTAATCTTCAATTTCTAAGCGCATATACTCGCAAAATGCTGATCCGAAGGCTGATACCCCCAAAAAAAGAGAGGGGGCTTCTCACTTGCTGCTATTGATTTTTCTTATCTTTTCTTGTGATTTTACACGTTGGACGTAATCGTATTTGTCGGCTTCTCTGCTTCAAAAACTTAATTCCAAAGCGTTCAAAATAAAAAAAAAAATAAAATCAAAACCTTCCTAAATCTTTCAACTTGAACCGAAAACTTCAATTAAGCCTAAATTTTATTGAGGAATTTATTAACTTATGGATAAGTAATGAACAAACCCGAGCCGTGGAAGTCAGATACTCCAAGTTTTCGACTCAAAAAGAACGACCCAACCGCATTTCGGTACCTATTTCTTATAACTGTACCTCTTCAAGATGTCCTAGCACTCAGGGTGTTCACGACTCGCATCCCTTAGATCCAAAACTTAACAAAGGCTTCGGTAGCGTTGCTTCTTTATGCTCGTTGGATAATAGAGTATTAACTCCACCAATAATTCCAGTATGCAAATGATATCTGTAACTATCGTAGAAAAATCTTGTGATTGGGTTGAACTCCACGCTGTTGCAGTTAAAACTTGCTCGAACTGGTTTGAGTCAACATTCACTCAACCACCGCACTCGGGTACATTCTTTGTTGGATAAAAGAAGAGTCACCATAACTAACACCCTTCATCTATAGGAAAATTTACAGCAGATGGATATTAAAATCATCAACAGACCAGGAATTGAACCATTTCTGATTGGGTTAAGCAGCTGTTTTAGAATATACGCATTAACAAGTTGGAAGGCTGAAGTAATATCGTGATTTTCTTTCACACTGACTCGATTTCTAAAAAGAAAGCGGCCCTGATTGTCGAAAAAGCAGGAATAAACGATTATTTTCATGGGTTTATCAGAAACAAATCGAAGGTTTTCATTTCCGGAAAGACTCGAATCAAAGGAACCAAGCCCTCGGAAGCTTCGAAAACCATTGTGATCGATGTAATATTGAGTAGCCCGATTTATTCTAACAGAAAGCAGAGTTGCAGGGATCAAATAGCAAAAAACCATGCAAATGGAATTTTGATAAGCTCTTTCGCAAACGGGGAAGACGATGAAGCTTTGCTTAAATTAATACCCTTCTTAATTTATGTTTCCAAGGTCGTTTCCTTCTTTTTCCTCTTCTCATTATCTGAAAAATAGTTTGATGATGTACGGCCGATTAAATTTCATTACGAGAGTTATAGTAAGCAAATAGGGAAGATTAGAGGGCAAGTGGTGTCTTTTGTCATGCCTAGAAACTCTGAATTTGAACCTCCGGAAGATCTTCCCGATGAAGATGAACCCGGTCTTTCCAAGCGTGCGGCGAATTTGAAGGGTAAAAGCAATGATGGAATTTGCGAGCTGAAGCAAAAGATTTTTCAAAGTCATATTCGCGTCGCAAGCCGAGGAACTATGGGCAATGTCTCACGTAATGCAACGCTAACCGCCATGCCAAGTGGTAGACTCCTGGATACACTGAAGTTACCTAAAGAATCACTTATTGACTTAAACAATGAATATTTTCAATCCACTGATGTGTTTTCACGGACGATGAACACCCTTCCTAAATCTTGGAATCAATCGAAGAAGCTTGACTAAGCTAAGTTAACATTACCAATTGAATATAAATTTTTTTTCCTAAACATGTATTCAATTTTTCTTCTTATTCTCATAATGAAGATTATTTTCCTCAAATGCATCAAAGTTTTCAATAATATTGGCCTTGAAATTATTTGTTTTTGTACGCTTTTTGTCATGTTAAAATTGTCTAGTATTTTATTCCCCTCAACATCCAAATAATCGAGTCTGCTCGCTTATATCCATTGTGTATAAAATATGAATCTTTGCCATTAAGAATAGGAAGTCGCAAGAAGGATGTGTTAATTAAACGTTAATATATATATGGCAATAGGTAACTTCCTAGTGCTTAATCTTGAGCAAGGACAGGTCTTGTGCTTAGCCCCACATTTATAACAGAACTCGTGGCCACATTTACAAGTCATATGCAGACAGCCGTCAGTCCTTTCCACCCAGAATTTACATTTCGCACACTGCTTGTACTTTGCCCCTTTAACGAACTCTATGAACTGCGCATCGGCTTTGCTGAAAGTATTATTTACTTTTTCTGCCTTATACTCAATGCAAGTTCTTCCTGTGTGATAATTCACTCTACAGTCAAGGCAATAGTGCGAATTGCATTTGGGGCATCTAAAGTCACTCTCTCCGTCATGAATGAAAACGTAATTGCAGCCAGGTGTCGGACAATACGAAAGCTCATCCGAATTTTCCGCAATGTACATTTCTAATTGATTCTGTTGATATTTTTGAAGATCAATGCCATCAATGACTTCTTCAATATCGTCCATGGTCAAATTATAAGGGCATTTTTCATGAGGACATTTAATCGTCGTCTTTTTCGAATGCACAGCGTTTTTCACGAATTCATGTATGCATAAGATATGAAACACGTGTCCACAGGTCTTAAACCCGATTATCTCCTTGCTAAAAAGTCCTTCGAGGCAAATTTCGCAATTCATCTCAGGTACTTTGACCTGATTCACTTTGGACTGAAAAATCATGCTTCCTTCACTCTGGTAGAGCTGAGCTAATAACCGATCAGTTTCTTCCTGCTGTTGAGCTTCCAAAGTCTTCCTTAAGATCACGGATTGCTTTAGAATATCTTGATTCTGCTCCAATCGCCTCTTTTCGACCGGATTTGACCTCTTTTGGTAGCCATTTTGATGCGGTTTGATCTCTTTCGATTCTTCTTCAATAATTCTTACCACGCTTCTCTTTAGATTCGAAGTACTTATAGAATGCTTATTTGGTTCGAACTCCCAACTAAATTGAAGTGGATGGTTGTCGTTGGCAAAGATGGCTTGATAAAGATCAAAATGCGGGTTAGAAGCTAGAGCGAGAAATAAGTTTTTCTTTTCGGATTTGCTGATCAACTTCAATTCAAGGCCCTTAATGAGCCATTGGACTCTTTCAATTGCAGATTGAATCGTGACTTGTTCCCAGCTACCGCAAAGGAATCCAACTTCAAATAGACTGATTGGATTTTCCCAAAGTACGGCATTGTCGGGTTTTGTAAGCTCGGATTCGAGACTACTAGGGTAATCTTTGGGTAAGTTGGAGATATGCTGGATCTTTATCATTGTAATGAGAATTTCCTGGAAAATCTTTATCTGAATTAATTATTTGTGTCTCAGATTTTGTGAGTAAGTTGTACTAAACTTTGAATAGATAGTAATCAGAAAAACTTTTGTTGGCTAATGGAATTGATTCTAACTGGGCTAGTTTCATCATACTTGATGGGGAAAATTCTTGGGGCATTTAATAGTCAGGTTTTCTTTGATATTTGAGGTCAGATGCGTATGATTGATATCGTACTAGAAGTCAGAAAATTTTTCCTGAGGCTGCTGCTTTTGAAATTACTTGATATGATGCAGCGTGGATTTAGCTCTTATTCATGTACTATTAGGGAAAACTGTCTGAGGAATGACTTTTGGTAGGTAATTTTTCTTAATGAAAGCTAATGTTTGAAAATGCCTTTGGTTTAGTATTCCAACAAAGGAGAAAAGGTAAAATTCGTCATGAGATAAACATTGTTATGGGGGTTCGTCCAGAAGATCGGAGGATAATTTTCTACCTATTTTGCGCTTTAGAGACTTTAATTTTTTGAAAAATTCAATCCAAGTAAACTCTGGGAAATACTAATAGTGATGAATAAGGGCAAACAATCTACGAAATGTTAATGAATCAGTGAGATTCGAAAGAAATGACTGATTCACAATTACAATGTGTATAATTTTGTAATTATGCGTGTTATACTTGCATCGATATGAAACTTCATGCAAACATACTTGCATAGCTTCCAATAACTGCGTTATGCTCTCTGGAGGGTTTCACACATTCTAATGCTATATAAACATAAAATTGGGCTTGAATAAATTTTCCTTCCAGAATAACACGGGATGAAATTCATTGCCACTTAGTCACCAGCATCAGCATTAGATGAAGTCACAACCCCATTTTTCTTCACTCCATAGAAAGGAATCATAGAATTTATATAAAGTGAATACCTTATGATTTCGAAAAATCTCCTCTCTCTACAACCATACTTATTTTACATCAACAAATAGTGAAAACCTGTGCCGTTTTTACCTAACATAATTATTCAAATTGTATATTATGATTCTTGCCACTCTAACTCTTCATTCACCCGAATCCCTCTACAATTATTTTGAATAACTTCTCAAAATTAACTAATTCATCACCTCTATTCAACAACTCCCTCATAAACTAAATTGACGAATCTATAAGGACTCCATTGATCCTCTCCCTCTCTTGCCATTTGAGGAGTTTTATTTTTTAAATGCAACAAAGAACTCATTTGCAATTTTGTATCGGACTCCCAAACTCTAAATTTGTTATTTATCAGCAAGATATTAAAGCAATTATCTAAAGCTAAAAAGAAATAGTTTATTGCGCTCAAGTCCTCAAAAAAATGGAAGAAGCAACCGGAGTTCAAACCCAAGAACAATTAGATTTGTCCACTGCCCTCCAGAGAACCATCAAGGCTGGTTTGTTCAAGGATACCGTCGCCAAGGGTCTCAATGAAGTTTGCAAAGCTATTGATAACAAGAATAGACCAGTTCTCTGCATCGTTGCTGACGATTGCAATGAGGAAATGTACTTGAAACTCGTCAAGGGTCTCTGCAAAGAGAACAAGGTCCCTCTTATCCACATCGCTGAAGGTCTTACCCTCGGAAAGTGGGTTGGACAATGCAAATATGACGCCCAATTGAACCCAAGAAAGGTCAAGAGATGCTCCAGCCTTGTTATTAAAGCTTTCGTCAACGAGGACGACGAAGCCGCCAAGCTCATCAAGGAAAGAATCGCCAACGAAACCGACATCACTCTGTAATGATGCAAATTTGCTGATATCACCTGCATAGTCGTAATATGCGTAAAAGTACTCAGATTTGGCTGTTTTACCTGATTTGCATATGTAACCTCTCAAACTTTCTGATTAGTCTGGGTCAATCGTGACGATTAAAAATCATTACATTAAGATGGGTGACTACCTCTTTGTCATCAGAATCGGTAGATAGGATATGTAGGCATAAATAGAGGAAAATCAAAGAGATATTTGAGCTGATCTGCTCTGCCTCAGAGGAGGAACCCTTTGAGATATGAGCAGATTTGAGATTTACCAACAACAGCAACCACATTAGGTGCTTGTAGGGATTAGCAAATCTTGAAATTAACACGTTATTTCGCAAAGTTAATTTACCAAATGAAGAGAAAATTGAAAATGTTGTGCTTTCTTTTTCGTCACAAATCAATTGAGTCTTTTTAAATGAGTATTATAGGGGAAAACGAGTGAGGGATGATGTTCCTTGAACTTTTAATTGTGTTTTCATTGAGTTGAGTACGAGAAAAGCTACTATGTAAGCATTAAGTCAAAATTTCCATTACTCACTCTGTCCTCATTTTACAAATTGAGAAGCTTGACTACCATCTGTTTACATAAGGTCGGCTCCTTCTTCAAATGTATGAAATATACATTCAACAATGTAAAAATCTTTAGAATTTATATGTTCCTGATGAATCAGTAATACGGAAGTGATTTTCTGAAATAAATTTAGCTCTTTTCATACAAATCAATGAGCTCTTAGGTTAGTGGATTTATTCTTAAACACCGTATTCAACTTATATCTTGATATAATTCTAATATTCAAAAACATTATGGGAATCTGATTTCAATTGTCAATTATAATCAAGGTTGTTAGCGCTAGCGTGTTGGAGTGCTTCGAAGCCGAATCGATTTCAGATTCTCTGATAAATTGTTATTACCTTAAGCAAAACTAAAAAAAAATTGTGATAAATCTTATTCATTTTTTTTTTCCTATTCACATTTCAAAGGATCTTGAAGGGGTTTTTTAAGATCTTTTTACAGTTAGCTAGCTTTAGTGCTATCCATGGATGATGGACGTAATATTTCCTCCATAGCGACGATAAATATGATTTTTTCATTCAATGTAGTATGTAATAATTTTTCTTTTAGAGTTGAAGCTTGTTTGGTTTAGCTCTCCCAGACTTAATAATTGCATACTGAATACCGTAAACGTTTACTAAATTGGAAATTTTTCTTCAAAGTTCTGAAGCAAAGAGCAATAAGTATGATATAATGAGGCACTAAATTTCAGTATATAATCAAATTTCCAAGCTCTTTCAAGACCTATCCAACACACATCAGAGGGAAATTTGTCTGTTATGCGTTCAAAATTACCTTTCCAAATTGATCTCTCGAGAAACAAAATTAGTAGTTAGAAATTAATGCCATTTACAGCGGTTTTCATTGATGGAATAATATTTTCTAACAATATGTATTTAGGTCAGCTGCTATTTACATTAACAATTAATGAAGCTCTAATACTGGTATATCGAGTATTTCACATGATAGCTCTCAATATTTCCACCAAAGATCAGTTTAGAAAACTATAAATGTTTGTAATAAGTATTATGAATCACACCTGCTATCCAGGATTTACTGTTTCCAATACTCGACAAAATCAAACAAATTATTGTCTCTCGGCAATTTCTCAATCACAAAGGAGCTCATACTTTCTATCCAAACAGGATAGACCTGGCTCTTCTTCCCTTTTAGCAGATGCTCCCCTGCCTTATTAATCTCATCCATAAGGAAATTTGTCAGGTTGACGAACATCTTCTGCCAATCCGATCCTTCCAGCCTGTCGAAACTAATCGGACAGCTTTCTTTTATCGCCAGCCGGAAGTGAATCCTGACTGAATCAAAAAAGTCTCTGTAAATATAGGTCTTGTTTAGCTTCATATTATAGCTCGCGAACCAAAGCTTCATCTGTTTCTTGAGCCCTTTATTGTTTTTCCTCAATTTTGTCCAATTTTCAAAGAAAGGAGCCAGTTTTTCTGCATTATTGCGAGCAATCGCCTTCACTTTCTTTTTCCTTGAAATCTTCTTTGAGGGTTTTAACAGCTTTGTCACAGACTCATCATTTGTCGCCTCGCTTTGAGGTAAACGGTCAGTGAAATCTTCAAATGGAGAGAAATCTTCAAATGGAGGGTAATCATAGTCCCTGAACTCGATGAAGTCCAATGACTTTGTATCAGAAGTGTCCATTTCTCTTTGCTTCCTGAATATAAGTATTGTCGTCGTTGGAATTATAAAATATTCGATGAGAGAATCTCGCTTTTATACCAGGTTAATAGCGAATCGAAAACGTATGCTGATTTTTTTTTTATTGAAAGAGGGAATCCTCGAATAGTTTTGTAGTTTTGGGCAAGTGCGAAGATTAGCGACTTCGTTTATCGATAATAAAAATGAATGGCTTGGACTGAATTTTCCGTTTATTTGTTTGCTTGAATAACAATTATTTCTCAGAAATAAAACTGGTATAGTTGTCCTAAAATAATTAGCGCAATTTCCTTCTCATTGCTTCGAGAATGTCAAGCAAGAAGGGTGCATTATAGTTGATTTCTTTTCGAGGCCATCTGCGCTGCCTGTCACGAGATAAAGAAGAGAGTATATTTGTAAGATGTCTCTCGAGATTGATTGTTGATTCATCATTTTTGCTGTAGAAACTATTGTATTATCATTGAGAGGAGGACTTCAGGCTTCTTCTCTGTAGATCAACATTATTTGTGAGAAAAACTGCTTTGAATTATGCTGGCAAAATATTTGAGTTGGTTGATTTCAAATGGAGTTCCAACTCTGTTGGGTTCCTGTTTATTGGTGAAAGAGCGTGGTCTGTAGTAATAAAGAGTTTCATATGCAGGATTTGAAATGTCTGAAAGTTGTGTGTGCTTATCTCCGCTTAAATGTATTTTAAATCGAAGCATGTACCCCCGCTTTCGCACTATCTGACTGCTGCAGAAAAAGTCCTTCAAGAGTCTCCGCTCTGTAATTGCTGGTATTTTCTAGCTCCAACGTAGCCTTATAGAGAGCATTTTTCGCCTATTCGAAAAGTGAGCGTTTCTATTGTAACTGCATTCGAGATCCTTTGAAAATCAATCATGTCACCTCCAAAATCAATGAAGTAAGTTCGGCTGAAGTTAGAATGGCATTTCTGATCATTTGGGAAGCTTTTTGCTAAATATTTTTCTTATTTTTGTTATTAGAAGCCATATCGCATACTCCTTATTTATTTGATTCGCGGCCGCCAAAATCAGAGGCTGCTTCGAAAACTACAAATGTCACACAAATTTAATGGAAAATCCAATGGCTCTGCTTGTATTACTTGTATTACTGCCCTACTCATGTTTTTCAGAGCATAATCGGTTGCTTTAACGATTTTCAATGAGGGAATCGAATGATAATGCATCTTAGTAAAGTATTAAAATATCACAGGCAAATTGTATTGCAATATATTTAATGAAAGGTAAATTGTCTCCTATACTCATACATATAGACTTTGTTCTACTTCAAGTTATTTCCGTGAGATAAACATGATTGAACATTAGTTCCAATAGCCCTACAGAATTTTTTTTTTTTTGGATTTATTCGATTGAATTTAAAATATTTAGAACATTATTTCATCAGCATTCTGATCTGAAAGTTTTTTTTTTTGGTTAAATTCTTTAGTGATTTCTTTGCTAAGTTTAGCTCTGATGTGGCAAACTGGAGTTTGGAGTTAGGTATAATAGACCAAATAGAAAATTAACTTAAACAATGCCATTGAAACTTAGTTGCTTAGGCATAAAGCGATTGAAGATTATATTAAATTTGGCTCTTTCGAAGCTAAAAATCAGCTAGCAGTCCCGCGAGCATCAAAAGTCAGGTCAGAAAAGTTGCAACTCATTTTCAAAAGAAGTGAATCTATTATTCAAAAAATAAAAAGGAAATCGGAATTTTTTTAAATTTGTTCCAAACGATTGATTCATGGAAGTACAGACTTGATCTGGGATACCCCAATGTTCCTCTCAATGGTTGCAGATAATAATAATTATCATCGAATCGCTTCTGCTCTACTTTCATTGGTAGAATTAATACATCCTAAGTTTTGAGTGTGAAAGAAATCTAATTCTAAAATCAATGACAATCAAGGGAATTTTTGACGAGAAAGGCGCTGAGAAAAGAATCTCGTAAGACCCCTGTAATTCCAAAATTAGATAGATATTGCTACGTCGAAAGAATCGACGACAAATAAATAAAGTTTGAAGAAAAGAAATAGTTTTCAGAATACATATCATAACAATTATTTAATTGATGGAATTAGTTGAATTAATAAATAGTTTTGGCTTCTCATACAACAAGAAGGTCATAATACAATACTAACAAATTAACTGTAGACAGGGTTAAAACTTCAATGTAAAATCAAGCCAATTGAAATTCGAGGTTGATTTTTAATTATAAACTCTATTCCTGCGCTCAGTTTTGTTCAATGCCAATTTGATCTTGCTCTTGCAATTGCGCTGGACGCTTGCAAGTCGGACAAGTATTATGCTTTGCTGTCCATTTTTCCAAGCAGCTTTTATGAAAAACATGATGGCAGACTTCCCAATAAACCACTCTCTCATCCTTAATAAAGTTCTCCAAACATATAACACACAAACCAGTTTCTTGAAAGGACGGACTATGAGCCTGAGGATCAAAAGACTTGCTTTCCAGTTGAATAAGATTCAATTCAACACCCTCATTTTCATTGGAATCCCTTCTTCTCCTCATCCATAACATTTGTGGAAGATATTGAGGGCATACCAGTCTAACCCCGAGATATGCAATCAAACACAACGTACCCAGGAACATGTTAATAACGAACCAAATCATCCCCATAATACCCGGAATAGCAAGCACAGTTTCGATAATAAGCTGAATTGCAGTTGAAACAAGGTGCTCGCTGCATCTTGAAAACGAGCCTGTGCGAATGATTTGAACACAGTTCTTATACCAAAGCGCTCCCAGAAGAAGGAATCCAAAGGATAAAAACATCAGTACTGTCACGAGGGCACGGTACCTGTAAGAAGTGATTAAGATGATAACTGCAGAGACGATGCACACGATGCTTAACAGATATTTCCAAGCTGTGCGTATCCAATATGATCTAACTGCCAAGCATTCCTCGCTTTGGGATGTGATTTGAAAATTCAAGTATATCATGATGCAAATCAGTACGAAGATCGCCGAGCCAATGAATGCGTATATGTTAAGTTTTCTTCTTGTTGAAAATTCTGGTGTGTCTAAAACTGAACTTAGTGACTCGGCTATTAAGAGTAAGATGATAAAGTTGGAAAGAACGGAAAAGATGACAGTATAGGCTGTTTTCACTGTGAGTAAGGCAGATGGATCTTGAAGATATAATGATATCAAGTAACTGGTGCTGCTGAAGTTCAAAAGAAAAAGGAAAGGACCGAACTGAAGGGTAAATTTGTTCAAAGGACGTAAACTTGTTCGGATATAATAATCTGCAGCTGTCCAAAAGATGAGATGAAGGCCATTCAGCAGAGAAGCTAGAGCAGCGTAGAATGGAAACGGTTCGTTGGCTTCTCCAAAGATAATGGCGATAGCAGGCCAAGTGACGATCGGGAGCAAGAGAATCCACATTATTCGAATTAAATTTGATTGAGGGCAAATGTAATAAATAATTTAGATCTGATCGAACTTTGTATTGGAACTTCTATTCCAACTATTAGAAAATTGCTGCCACTGATTATTATCATCATCATGTACATTCAGCTCTTTCAGTAGCTCTCGCTCCGTTGAAAGTCAGTACATCCTCCAACGTTTTCATTAGTCGTCTGTTAACGATTTCATCTCACCTTAGAAAATATCATTCTCTCTATCTCAGTATTTTGCTTTTCGTATACAAAAAGTTAGGCTAAGTCAATATTTGCGATCGAGGAGTGCAATGAGGTTTACTCAGATCCTCATAGATAACAACAAATTTGTTGATATAATCTATCGAAAATAGATCCTACTTAATAAATACTTAATAAAACTAATGTCTTCCTAGCTGAAAAGATGTAATCGGCATTAACTCCCAGTCGGGAACAAGCATTTGTTGGAGGAGATTCTCATTTGTTTAATTCAGTAGGGCAATGATTAAGAGGTTATTCAGAGCACTTCAATTTCGATTCAGAGAACGCCGATCAGCCTTTGCATACTATCCAAGCATAGTCGCTCGGTAGCTGTAGAATATCATCTAGCAAACATTCGGTTAATAAATATCTAATCAGCTCAAAGTATATATTTGTCAAACATATGTAAAACCGAAAGGAAATTGCGTTATTTCTAATATTAACAGCCTCAGCGAAAAAATTCTAACAAAACATCAAATGAGATCAAGCCATATACAGTTCGCAGACCTCTCATCCCATGAGAAAATCACGCTCCTCAGTAAAGAATTTGACAGGATCGATATCAATAACGATGCGGCTCTTGACTTCTCTGAGCTGTGCAGAGCACTTGACGAAATGGTAACTAATCTGACACCAATTCCTAACGCATCCCCTCCTCTATTAGAACGACGGCAGAGAATTCGACCGAGACATCGCCAAGCAACTCTACGAGGAAATGGACAAGAATCACGACGGCTCAATCAGCAGAAAAGAGTTTATTGACGTCTATCTCAAAGGCGAATCTGTCCTCAAAGAAAAGATCCGCCAATGCCAGCTCGTTATCGCGGACTGTCATAGACAACGCCGAGATGTAGAGTATAAATTAGCAAAAGCCACCAGTACAGAGAAATTAAACCCGTACATGGTCAAAGAAGGGAGCGTATGTACAGTCAATATTGTCGAAATTTCAGACTTGCAAGTGCGAGCTGGCACTGAAATTACCATGAAGATTATTTGCGGAGACGACGTTTACGACGGCGCTCGATTCAAATACCGTGGTGAAACAACTCGCATTAATCGGACAATCAATGTGTGAGTGCAATTTTTTGTAACTTGATCAAACTGAAAAATTTTGTAAATAGAGCAATTACGACCGGTCAAGAAGTCATCAGACTCGTGGTAAGCACAAATGCTAATGGAAACTCTGAGGATCTAGGAGAGGCTAATCTGCCTGTTGTTCAGCTGTATGACCAAGCGAATCATAGTGGAGTGGTAGACCTTCAGAAAGCGAATCAAGAACCTACTCATGGGAAGGTGAATGTTACCTTGCAGTGGATACATTCGACGGTGAAATATCTTAAAGATGTGCTGAACAAATGGGATGAGCATATCCAACAGATAAATAAGGATCTGAATGACTACCAATACGATCTAAAAACGCTCTATGAGCCGTTTAGATTATTGAAAGGATTAAAAGAGTTCGGAAGACCAGAACCAAAAAAATACATGGGACCTTTGGTTGAGAATCCTTTCATTAAATGGCAACGACGTGGGCAGTACGTCACGCTCATCATGCTCACATTCGCTTTCCTGGCATGTTTCTCACGAAACTCTTTCCTTGATGTAATTTAAATGGTTTTGAAAGTTTAAGCTTACAAATGACTAATAGATATTGATCACTGGTGTTTATGTTTTCATCAGACACACAAGACACACGTTTTCAAGAAATGCCGGGATATCTAGGGTTGGTTATTGGTGTTGGGGTTTCGATTCTGTATGATCTCATGTGGTTGACCATCTATTCTTCGGTAGAATCAAAAATTTTATGATTTGGCCTCATTATTTTCTTTCTTTCAAAGGGATGGGCATCTGAGCAGACACCTGACAGATCTTTTTGCTTAATAATCAGTTATTTCCTTTTCCTTACAAAAGTAATGGCCGTTCGACTAAATAAACACGCTAACTAAATCTGGTCTAGTGCTTGGCTTTTTCCGTTTACGCGCAGGTGGATAAGCACTCCAAGTTGGTAGCGAAGAACACGAGACCATCGACAATGTTTGAGTCTCAGAGATTCAGAAACACGAGCACCGCCCCAAACACAAATGAGATCCCACAAATTGTCTTTCAATAGTTTAGCAGTCAATGGAAATGTGGATTTATGATTTCTCAGTTTAAAAGCTAATTGGCTATTTTTCGACCATAAACTCAAAAACATAGTTTCTGCGTTTTTTTGAACTGATAAAGAATTTATATTTATAAAATTGGATTTCTTGCATGCAATAAGAGAGCAGAAAAACACTGGAAGAATAAATATTTTGACTTGTCCTCAGCAACTTACTTGATTTTATTTCTCAACTTTGTTTAGTGAAGGTTAAAAATTATAAGATAAGCAGAGTTTCAGGATTCACAAATGTTACCAAACTGAATCGTACTGAAGCTGAGAGACGATGTATTAGTTAAATGGGAATTATCATTGAAAAATGCAAAAAACTGAAGTTTTTATTCCCAAAATATACATATAAAATCTACCACATTTTATTCAAACTAAATGAACAAGCTGCTCTCTTTCATCAGACTCCTCCTATTTTAACTTCGAAATATCCACTCTGAAACCAGGTTCTGCAATGAATTCGGATCAACACCTAATTTATCAATGTAAATTACCTGTGTCTGCTATGGATTGACTTGGCGTTTGAAACGAGCGAATTGAACTATACTTATAATCGCTATAGATCCCTTTATCAGCGTCTATATCACAGAAACGCACGGTTATTGATATTCCATTAAAAAAATAAAAATACCTTGTCTTTTTATTCCAAATGTATTTCGAGCCTCTCGACTCCTGAGACTATCCTACATAGATGAAGAAAGCAAGTTAGCACAAAAGTCAATTTAGTTTTCATCGCTTACCAGTGCAGCTGTATGATCATTTTCCTTCTCATGCACCTGTCCTCTATATGCCATTATCCCATACTTATTGTTCTCAGTTATCTCATCAGGCTCAGTCTGTCTCTTCATCCTCGCGAAATCACTAGCGCTGTTATACGAAAAACGATCGTCTTTGCCTGGACCCACAGACTGGAACGTGGTGCTATTTCCAAATGAAAACATTTCTAATTCTTTGGTAACATGCGGTCGTCGAGGATCAGATAGCTCATGTCCTTTATTTTGGTCCCTTACAAGCACCGTGCGATCATTTGACGAAAATCCTGAAATTGACGAGTATTTGCCTTTGTCAAAAGACACATGCGTAAACGGCTCGCTTTGCGTTGGATAATCCAGATATTTGGCTGAAGCCTCCGAATTCTTGCGTGAATGAGAGATATTCGAGCTCGACATTTGAAGTGGGAGATTGCGGCCTTTGACACTCTCGTAGGTCTCGATCGATTTGGTAAGGTCTTTATTGATTTCACTGACATTACAATCAAATCTCGACTCTTCCTTCTTAGATTCTTGATCAGAGCGGATAAACCGGAAAGTCTCAGAGTGATGAGTCTCATCATTGTGGTTGTCATGGGTGACTAATACCGGCTTGCTGTATTGTCCATGTAATGATGAACTACTCATCGCGCGAGAAAGACGACTGAAACTTTTCTCTCGGATTTCATTCAGCTTATCGAAGAACTCCTTCTCGAGGTCGGTTCTCTTCTTTTCTTCATTGGGTTGATATTGGCTCTCTTCAGTGATAGGCTTTTCAGAGGTTTCTGAAAAATTGAATTCTTTGGTCAATTCAAATTTGCCTGTTTCTTTTCCAGCTAACGTAAACAAATTAATCTCGTTGGTGCCGGTCAACAAATCAAATGATTGAGTAAGTGGTCGGTTTTCAGGGTCTTCCAGGGTGATGTGCCCTTGAATTGAGTTATTGTGCTTCGAGCTGAGTTCATCAAGTAAAACGTCCAATTTAGTAGCGGATCGGTTAAGCTGTTTCTTTTGACTCTTTATGGTTTCGTTTTGCTCTTCTTTCTGACTTTCCATAGTGAAACTAGGGAACAAATTCGCGATAGGAAGTGGCTCGGCGGGTTCCGTGTAAGTTTGTTTGTTCTGTTCTTTTTTCATCGTTGAGATTTTTTGTTCTGAGAGAATTTTAACACTGAGGTCCTTTACAGCTGTCTCTTGATTATTTTGATTCACATAATCAAGCGAGGATAGCGTGAATCGAGGCTCTTTCTGGCAGGAAGCTATGCCATCATCTTTGCTCTGATTGATCAGCACGGAATTTTGCCCATCTTGCTTCCTCTGGCTATATGTATGCTCAGCGAGCATCTCTGAAAGACGGTTAGTCTCACACATCATGCTGGGAACTTCATGGTTGGTGTTCATGTCTGCATGCATACTTATCCCAGGACTATAACGATCCTTGACCTCCGTATCTTTTCTCGAGATCTCAGAGCCTCTGTTCTCGGTTCGGTACGATTTCGGCTCTGCTGAGCGAGGAGGAATGCCTTTACCTTCTCTCGCAGAGGGTTTATTGATCTCAAGACCTGTAAGAAGGTCTGTAAACAAAGGAAGTGAATTATTTTGATGATTGTTAGTTTGTGATTTTAATGAAACGACGCTTTTTTCGCAGGTGTTGTCCAGGCTATGGTCTCTCTGACTCTGATTTAAGCTGCCATTTGTTCTTCGGGGCATCCTTTCCGAGGATTCTAGGCCTTCCGGACGACAATCTATAGAATTGAGGTTTTTGCGTCTTTCAGAGTTGTCTTTGCCTTGGACAACGACATCGTTTGGATCGTCGATGATTAAAGGCGTGGGTTTCTTGATATGTCTTGTTGAGAGCTTTTTTGCCTTCTTCTGGACGATTGGCTTTGGCTGCCCAGTCAGTTGAGAGGCAACAAAAGACTCGTTTTTAATGTGCTTGTAGGAGGGTTTGACGTAACCCATCTCTTCATCGATGTCTTCTAACAAATTTATGAGAAGAGGCACTTTTGGTTTGGTTTGGTTTACCATCGATATTTTCGCTTGATACTGCGAATTGGCTATCCGGAATCCGACTGAAACTGCTGAAGGTAATATCGAAGCTGGCGAGATCCTGTGGAAGATAATTGAGTTAATCTCAGGCTAACAGGAAAAGAAACCTTTCGGATTTGATTTGAGCAGCAATTGTTACCCATACTGTTTCTTTAACTCCAAACGATTCAAATTTTTATTCCCTTTTAAATTACAACGTCTCTTTATTAAAAAAAATACTTTGTTAATGAAGCTAATATCTCGCAAAAATGTAGCTCAGTGCTATCAATGACCTAAATATCCAGCTCATTGACCTTCACATATTATATAGAAACTATTAATGGTTTATTAGTCAGTATATCAGCCACTTACTTGATAGAAAAAGCTTTCATTATGTAGCTGCAATGAACTTTTTCTTGCTAATTTTGAAGCCAACAGCTGAGTCGATTTGATTCATGGCAATATTAAACAACAATCATATCAGGGCTCTGCTTCAGATCATGATTTTTCATAACTTTCTCTTTTTTTCAAACAAATTGACTATTAAGCTTAAAAAACAAATCAGTTTCTGAGTCACTAAGCTCTAATGGTTACTCCTTCATGAATTTTCCTGAAATAGTCCTTTTCGAATGAGCCCATATTTTCGGAGATCCCTGAATTAATTAAGAATCGAAGGTATTATTTGCTTTTCTGGAGATTCAAATCTCATTAAAACTCATGAGGGGGTGGATTTAATTTCCTTCAGGCTTGCATCCTGAATTTAGATTTAATAAAGATCTATTAAAACATGGGATTTAAAGTCACACTTCTCGTTTTTGCTGCCCTTTTAGCCTTCGCTTCATGCGCTAAGCTCAAGAGCGGATTCAAAGGACCAGACCAACTCAACCCTGTCAACTCCAGTGTCACTTACAACGAATCAAACAAGATTGATGCCGCTGCCCTCGGTAATCTTTTTGCATTGTACTCATCAATCAACCTCTTTAGGCATTCCTTTCGTTGGTGAGTTCAGAACCGGCTACATCACCGTGAACACGACCACCCAATCCAAATATTTCTACTGGCTTTACGCTGCTGGTGGTGCCACAAACCCCGCCGCATCTCTCAACGACGCCGCACCATTGTTCCTTTGGATGCAAGGAGGTCCAGGCTGTGCTGACGGTACTGGTCAATTCGACGAAATCGGTCCTTACACAATCGTGTACGGCGCCAACGGCTCCATTCAAGCTGTTCCAGCAAATATTACCTGGAATGACAAGTACCATCTCCTCTTCATCGACAACCCAGTCGGTGTTGGTTACTCTGTCGGTACTGACAACGTGAACGCTGCCACTATCGTTGCTGAATATGTGCAAACCTTCCTCATCAGATTCTTCCAAATCTACACATCGCTTGCCGCTCAACCTCTTTACGTCTTTGCTGAAAGCTATGGTGGCCACTACGGACCTGCTGTTGTTCAGAAGTTGATCGCAAACAATTCTGCTAATGGAATTAAAATCACTGGTAAGATTGCCCCTCGTCGATCAGAGCTAATTTTATATAGGAATGGGAATTGTTGACGGATGGACTAATCCTTACTACCAAGCCACTGCCTACGCCGAGTTCGCTTATGCTGCTGGATTAATCGACCCTAAGACCAGAGACATCATGTCAAGCGTTGAATCTCAAACGAAAATCGCTTTCTTGAACCAGCAACACGTCCAAGTCGCTAATCTTTTCGGCTCTTTGACAGATTATGTCGCCTTCGAAAATATTAACGTTTACAACTACAGAGAATACAACGACAACATGGGTAAAACAAACTTTCATTCGGAGCTTTTTGCTCACATTTTCATTCAGCTGGAGGCTCTCCTTATCCAGACTGGCTCAACAATAACACTATCAAGAAAGGCTTAGGTGTTGACCCTTCAGTGTACTATAACGATTGTGTTGACTCATCCTACAATGCTTTCATGGCTGACATCGGAACCAGCTACGCTGATAGCGTCGGCTATATCCTCAACTCAACGACCCCTAAAGTCAAAGTGCTCATTATGAACGGAGCAGACGACTTCATCGTTAACACTGGTGGAGTTGAAAGATACGTTAGAAACGTGAACTGGGTCGGTGCTGGCGCCTGGTTGGCTGCACCCAAGGAAACCTGGTACCAGTACCCAGATGCCCCAGGCTACGTTTGGGGAACTTGGAAGAGATACGACCAATTCACTTATGCTGTTGTCAACAAAGCTGGTCACGAAGTTCCTTTCTATGTTCCAGACAGCGCACACAACCTCGTCGACAGATTCATTAATGATGATTGGAGCACTTAAACCTTAGACAAAATATTTTAAGATTTATGATTGTTAAGACCGTATATACCACAGTGCACATGAGAAAACTCAAATAAATAATTTCGCGATAGCAATCTTTTCAAAAAACCCGAATGATTATTACAATAAATTTCCATACGCCCACTCGCTCCGAGAAAGTATTTAATGTGTTTATCACAAAGAACGAAATTTAGAATATGCCGTGCGATTTTCAAATTTACGTAGGCCACAGATATCCACAAATTCCGTTCGGTTATAAAAAAATCAAAATTATCTCACAGTTAGTTTAATAATTTGAAGTTTTGAGTATTTTTAAATCCAAATATCAACGAGGTGCGAATCACAGATGAGCAATTTCTTAGGAAATGCGAAATATGGACGAATGAGTAACACGAGTTCACCTTTGCAGCTAATCGGTCAGCATAGCCAAATCGATGACAATTCGCAAATTTCCTTGGGCAGCTTCCCGAACCCCTTCTTATCCGAGGAGGAAAAGCAAAAATTTATTCTTATTAGTACGCTAGAGCATCACATTGACCGCTGCAGAAGACGATTGCTCGGGAGTTTTTTCATGCGACTTCAAGAAATGTATAACAAGTTTCTGCGTCGAAGAATAGCCGTCGCAAAACTCAATAGACTGATAAAAATATATTTTCAGGGGCTGAAGGAACACGCCTTTGAGACCCTCCGCAATAAAGCCGGGAAACTCCGCAGAGCATCAGAATTACCACGAAAAGTCAATAAAAGAGAGTTGATAACACTTAGTGACGAGGTTTCAACTTCATTTGAGGTTGTAGCAACATATTTAAAAGAAACAACGCCAATCAAACCCGTCAGTAAAAAAGTGATCGATAAAGCATTTGCTGCACAACAACTGCTAGCAGCACTGCGTTTTGTGTTTAAGGAGGCTAGAACGAAAAGGTATGCTTTTGGAATTTTAAAACGACCTGTGTTTTTAGCATCCCAGCCAAAATCTTTCAGCCTTGACATATCGTTTCCGACAAACCGAGCGAGTTCATTTGATCGAATTCTCGTCGATAAGAGCAGAAACAAAGAAAATGGTAGCAGGGATCGCCTATTAAGCGGTATTAAGAAGCTCGCAGATGTTGTGCATTTACGACGAGCGAAGATCTTTGCTCTACTTAGTGAAAAAACCAATGTTTCGCGAGGGAAAAGTGAAGCTATCTCAAACAGAAATTCGCAAGACAGTGCCTATCTTAATAAAGTCTCGCAATTTTTTTCTTACAGACAGAATCGCAGATTGAGATCTATTGACCTTTCGCATATGAAGCACGTGAGGCAGAATTCGGAATCTCAAAGTCGCAGTAATTATTTCGACACAGAAAACCGGAGTTCAGATTCTTCTCAAGTATATTCGTTTGGCAACGTGTCACCTAATAGCACGAGTTTGAATAATTTGATTTCGCCGAAAGGAATCAGACAGAGCACTCCCGACCGAATCGAGCGGGTTCGAGTGAACGGGCGTAATCGAGCTGAGAGTCCAGAGCAATTGGAGAGTCTGAACCAGACGCGCAATTCTGAGGATGTTAATCTAAGTCAACGAGATATAATGATAAAAGAGAAACTAAAAAAAGTGGTGTTGAACTCGAGACCAACGTTCAAAGACAAGCAAATTGAGAAGTATTTACGATACGAGCACACGTTTTATCAAGTGCTGAGAGTTTTTAAAGGGGCTTTGAAACGGGAGTTGTATTACTCTTTTGAAAATCTGAAAAATTGGGGGAAAATTGACCCCAGAACTCACAGGTCCTTCGTGAAAATACTCAATCGATTAAGAGGAAGAACCCAGCAAGCGCTTTATCAAGCATTGATAGCCTTTAGGGATAATGCGAAGAGAAAGCAGCTGGAGCTTATGACGTTTAAAAATTTCCTCTTGATCCTCAACTCGAAAAAGAATATGGTGCTTGAAAAAAGTTTCGTGCATCTTCAATTAGTCCTTTGGCTGGATCCGGAAGACCGCAGTTACTCTAAACAATCAAAATTTGTAACGCCAAACTTTGGTTTGTCAAAAGGTCTGCTGAGGCTTTCGCCGTTGAAGGAAATATCTCCCGAGCAAAAAGGCGCAGGTCTAATCCTCCAAAAGGTACTGAAGAGAAAAATAAAGGAAATGTTGACTCATGCGATGAGGAAGCTCATCCATTGGGACCGCGGGGTTTTGAAAATGAGCTTGGATATCACATCAGGAGCAGAGAAGCTGAAAAAAGCCCTCCTCAAGCAGGGTGGTACAGATTTCTTTGAGTCCTTAAGGCAGTTTTGTTCACAGTTCTCTCAGGAGGGGATAGATAGTCCAGAAAAGTCGCCAAGCAGAAGAAAAATTTCATCGCCAGAGCCGAGAAAAAGCGAGCCTAGGGGCAGTAGTAATGGGTTACATGAAAGCCAGTCGCTTACGATGTTCGAGCCTTCAAGGAATACAATCAAAGAAGAAGTAGAGGAAGATGACTCGTTTCCTGAGAAGAGAGTGAGACCAGAGGAAAGCAGGGTCCGCAATAGCATTAAACAGTCGCAAGGTCAAAAATTTGAAAATTCAACTCGATCTGACCACTCGCGTGAAGAAACGATGCTGCAGGGATCTGAAAGTCTCAGTCATCGAGGGATCCTAAAGCCAGGGAGTAAGACAGGCAGGCAGGATCAATATGAGCCTTCGCAGCAGAATAATAACTCATATGATCAGTCGATGGGAACGATGATAGTCAACCAGACGAATCCCGATGAAACAGGATTTGGCTATGTAAGATTCGACTTGACTAACCGGGATACCGAGAATTATCTCCAAGGTGCAGGGCAAAGCCAAAGCCGTCCAGCGACACATAAAAAATATCGCGGTGGAGATGATAATGCCGAATATGAGGACAGAATAAGAAATATCGAAACCTTCTCGACTCCAAGACCGACAACATCCACGAAGGAGCATTTTACAAAAGACAAGCAAACAACTAGTCCAGCAACCCGCAATCTGTTCCCAGATAAAGACTATGGCAATGGAGATAAGAGGAAAAGTATACAGGAATTACGTGATGATAGAGAGTCAGAGCAACAACACCGTGAGCTCAGCTCAGATTTTATAACGATTAATGATTCAAAAGAAGAAGAAATGACTTTACAATCGAAAAAGCAAGAAAAAGAAAAGGCATCAGGGTTTGACTCGAAGGCTGAGAGAGGAAGAGGAGGAGATGCATTAGGATATGCAACCAAAAAGGCGGCAATTAGGATACTGGCAAAGTTGCTGGAGGTCGCTCGTCCTCGCCTGCAGAAAGCGATCGGCTTTTATCATTTACAGAAGCATTCTGAGCATTCTGAGGCTGCAAGAGATGAGTCAAAGAGTGTCGAGGACTCGAAAGTGACGACGGCAAAGAGGGCTTCTGTGATATATATTGCGAAAACGCTCGATTTAATACTGAAATTTAAAAAGAAAATTAACCTCGCTGCTGCCTTCCACGATCTATTGCATTTTTCACAAGAGAACTCATTGAATGATCTGAGAAGAAATTATTCCAGCAGAATAATTAGTGCGCAGAAGAGGCAGAATTGCGGGGTACTGGGAAAAGCACTGGATAGTGTGTCCCGAGCTTCGAAATATCGCGAGGTTTCGAGAGCATTTAACCGCTTAAAGACCTGTTATCAAGAGTTTTATTTTAGCAAGAGCGTGAAAGCCATTAAGTTAAAAAGCATTGTTCAAAAAAATATTCTCATGAACCTGGCATGCGCCTTCAAGTAACATTCTCCCGAGGTTTTTAAAACTGATCTAATTTTGTTCTGACCCTAGCGTGTGGAAAACGGATCTTGAACTCAGAAGGAGAGAATTTCTTATAATGACAAATCTGATTAATAAAGGGAGAGCCGTGGGAATGAGACTTGCAAAGGACGTTGCGGATGAATTAGAGGTAAAAAAACTCTTGTAGGTTCATGGGTTACAGGTTTGAATGATTGATTAGGACCAGGATCCAGATCAACCGCTAATCTCTGATCGAATGCCCAGATTGAACAATTATACTTCACCCAACGATCAGTTCAATCACTCAAGACGAACTGGCTCAAGTGGTAAGCAATGATCCTACTCCTCAAGAAATAACCTTAAATTTTTATTTTTACCTATAGAGTTACAAAGGGGTGAGAATTCGACAATCAACGTACGAGACTTCTACGACACCAATTCCCGGCCAATTCATATCCAAGACCCAAATTTCGACGATTCAACGAACCAAAGCTCCCGAGAGAGTACAAAAAGACATTTGAATCAAGAGCGATATAGCCAGAACGGAAATATTGTTAATGAACTCAGATCCAATCAAGTGCATGCAGGAACCGAATACTTCCCAGGACGAAAGACACCATTGCATTCTAGCAGATATGAATCCCATACGAATGAGGGAAGGGATCAAGGCGTTTCAAGAGACCGTTCCCGTTTAAAAATTTCTACTGCTTATCATGGTGATGGTGACTCGGTATTGAAGAGCGACAGAGAACATCCCCTATCTCTCGGCTCTTTGGGCAGTCCTTCTTCAGGGTTGGATGCGCTAAATCAACAACATAATGCACGGTAATCCTTTTTCTCAAACCTTTTTTTGAAATTGTTGTGTTTTTCCATTGTTAGGCTTGATACCGCTGATACTCATCCATCAGAGAGAGGCTATGCCTCGAAAAATGAACAATCATCACTCAGCAGTGTCCGATCAAACGATATTTTTACTGATAAACAGTTGAATATTCTCCACCAAGGGCCAACAGAGACAACTCCTGGTCGTTTCAATGAGAACTCCAAACCCAAAATATTAAGAACTGCCTCAGAAACTAACAAGCAAACACTTAAAGACACAAGAGCTTCCCTAGAAGGAAATCGGACCTCTACTATGATCTCTCCGTCGTCCCTCAGTACTAAAGGGATGAAAACAGAAATGGCTCAGTTCGTTCAGTCGCCTCACAATCTCGCCTTCTCAGCGAGAAACGGCAGCGAGGTAAGAGAGACTGTTGATTCGTTAGATAGCTATCGGGTGCAGCCGAAAAACCCTGCAGAAAGAGGAAATGAGAGGTTTTCTCTCATCAGAGCTGTCGAAAAAGAAAGGCCTTCGATGGATCAACTGTCTTACTCGCGTTCAAATCTCTCTTATCAATTTAATAACTCTGCTCGGCCTTCAGGGGATATCGCTTACAGCGATGGAGAACCGCTCTCACGCATACAAGAGAGAAATGAATACTCATCGCTGCGGTCAAATTTGTCGAATCAGCAAAATCCAGATTTAGCCAAAAATTGGTTTTCGGGAGAAAGAGCGACTATAAATGAAGCGAAAGAGTCGTTAGGCGCTTTGAATAAGGGTACGAGAGTCCCTGAGTCAAAAGGGCTTCTTGACCAATATCTGAAAAGTAAGGGCAAACAGACCCCGCTACGCGGTTCTACAGATGGGATTGTAAATCCTCAGCAGTATTCGTCTCAGCAATCTGAAAATCAATATTTGTCGAATGATCCACATAATTCGTATGTAACGCAAGACAAATCCGAGCTTCAAGGGACTCCAAAACAAAAGGATTTGTTCTTAAGCACCAAACTCGAAGAGTATTACAGTCACAACTACTCTCAACAAAGTACGCGTCAAAAGGCTCTCCAAAATTCAGGGATAATGAACAAAAGTAAGGAAGAAATTCAAAGGAGCCAAGATCCTATCAGAGAACGCACAAGCAACGAAAGATCAGAAATCCGAGTCCAAGATGAGGCAAGACTCTTCCAAAGTGGAGAAATGCCTCAAGCACAAACTCAGAACAGGTTATTTATGAGGTATAGTCGCGATAATATGAGTCCGAACTTGGATATGGCAGCACAAAATGAAGCTTATTCGAGAGTTAATAATAATACTCCTTTTGAGGTGGCAATCAAGCAACAGCAGAATTTGATAGTAGGAGACGAGAGAACCAACAACATTGAAGAGCAGAGTTCAGCTAGATTTTCTCAGCGAGGATCTGGCCAAGGGTCAAGAGGAGTCAGCATCAGTTCCCGACAAAATGATGATGATATTGAAATCCAAGAAGAACCCCGAAAAACTGGTGAATTTGGGACTTACAAGAAAACTAATCTGCTTCAAAAACCCTTTATGAGTAAGACAGAGTCGCTCAATCAAGGTGTCCACAGAAACCAGCACTCTCAACAATTCCATGAAGAACCAGCTAATTTGAACAGCCATCGAAGTCCTCAAAATTCTTCAGGCTCTTATCTAGGAGGAAAGATGGCGAACTCAGGAAGTCAAAGCCGATTGGAATTGAACCAGACACAAAATGCAAGTCCAATCAGCAAAGGAGCTAAACCCACCGAGCAAAGCCTCGATTTAAAGGAAAAGAGAAAATCTCCTCAGCACCATAATAATAAATCATTTGCCCTTTTCGACAACAAAAAGCAGGGGCTAGGCCATGCGAACTCGAATAGCTTGGAGTCCGCTCCTACTATGAAAAAATCTTCGAGCGGACAACAGTTATCCAAAGGATCTCTGAGGCAGAACTCTCAATCGAATTCCAAACGAGAATCAGGCGACGCAGAAGATTTTTCTCAATCTCAGAGCCAAGGACGAAACCGCTTAACTTCAAGCATGAGTTCTCGAAATCAAGATTCATCCAATAAGATCAAAAACCTCAAGCAAACCCAACAAAAACCACATGGCATCACATATATGCACTCGGCAGCCCCGTCAAGAATTACTATGCCCGATATCGAAGCTCCTGATCTCCAAGACACTTTATTCTCAGCTTACAGAAACGAAGAGACTTTTACCCATCATGACTCGCTTTCGAGAGACTACGATAGCTTTGGAGGAATGATAAGTCCTCTCAACGGACCTAGTCACATCCACAAGTCTTCAGCAGCAGATAATGCGGCGATCTTAGTCAACAGCTCTACAGAACAGCTGTCCTACAGAGATGGGAAGCTCGGCGAACAGGCACGTGACTCTTCGCTCAATTATTCTAAGTTTTTGACTTCTAACAAATCTATTATTGAAGGAAAATCAGAACAGGATATGAAAATTCTCGCACTCAATGAAATCGATAAAAAATTACAGCTACTCCGTCAGGATGAAAGCACTAATAAATCGCCCTACTCAGGAAATGATGGAGAACCAATACAATCGTTTAGGAAAGGTAATTTTTATAGACCTCTCGTGATATGTCTTAACTGAACTATTGTATTATTTAGCCATTGACTATCACAAGAAACTCATCAACGAAAACGAGCCATTTGATAAAGAAATCGCGCACCGCATGGAGCTTATCCGCCATGGGCTGAAAAACTCGAGTTCCATTGCGAAACTCAACCAGATTGGCAGCTCAAAGCCATATCCTTCAAGTTTAAAGCTACAATTAGACGGCATTGTACCGGGGCCTTTGGTACGAAAGACACCCGAAAACAGCGCTTACAACGAAATTGAAAAGAGAATCAGACAGAAATTAGACCCTGGAAGCGCTCGGACCGTTACTCCAGTTGATCTGAGCTCACTCAACAACACTCGCAGCCACAACCCTCTAGCTACAGATCGAAGCCACAACCCTCTAGCTACAGATCGAAGTTTGAGATTGGACCAAATGCAGCGACAGCCAATCTATGTCCAGCTCACCGATCGTGGAGCAGAAACAAGCCGCAGCCAGTATTTCGATTCGATTCTTACTAATCCTATCATCTCACCAGGATCAAACCTTTTCCAAAGAGATAAGTAAAATAATTAATCTTTCCACCACTTATTTCTTTTTCCCCTTTTAGAGCAATGAAAAGCCCATTAGAAAGACAACAAAATGAGCAAATTTTGCATAATATTTCTCAGAGCAGGCTCGTCCCAGAGTCAAAGAACTATGACTTCCTTTATCCAGACTCGAAAAACAGACGTGATAGAGGATTGAAGGCTCAAATCAAAGAAATGGCTGTCCAAAACTCTCAAGCCAACAATCTTACAACTCGCACGAAAGTCGCACACCAAGACCAAAGTAAATTAGAACCAACTTAATTCATCAAAGCAATCGTATCATTTATTTAGACAATCGCGCTGGAGGCACAAAATCGTTGCTTAGACAATCAAAGTTATCAGACTCATTAGAAAGAGATAAGGACAATAGTCGTTCGAATAAAACTTTCGGAGCAAAATATGACTCAAATATGCATCATTGCGATGGGAGATTATGTGAAATATGTGGAAGGGCGATAGTTTCTCCCAAGAATAATTTTGAGCTGAAAAGCGATAGGGCTGGGTCGTCGATTTATGTCAAGAATGATAGTCATGGAGAGCAGTTTAAGCAGAAGGTCTTAGAAAAAGTTCAGAAAAAGAATAATGAGTATCTTCAAAATGTAACAACCGCTTGGAAGGACAGTTACGCTCGTCCTAAGCTCTCCAATCGCGACTACAAATAAATTCTTCTTGATTAATCCTTTTGCTGATGGAGAATAACGATTGGGCTTTTTGTAATTTTCTTTGTTGTGTATTTACAATGCTAATTTCAAGATGTGTTTCATAAATTATAGCAATAGAAATGTGGAGTTTTGGTTATATTTTCACTTGTTGTAGATCCAACGTCTGATGTTAAATTTTCAATAAATAAGACATAAGTGCCTTTGAGAACTATCTACGCTGCAAGCCAGATGAAATAGAGAGCTAGGATAGCCCACGTAAATAAGTTAAATTTCTGGGAAGATTTCTTGTAAAAAGTAATGGCAGAAGATTAAAGCAGATACCTGATCTATCATAATCAATTTCGAGGATGGTTTTCTCTTTGAAATTGAAATGAAAATCATATTGGTCCTCGGTTAGTAGTTTGCTTCGAGGAAACATGCTGAGTGTGCGTCATCTAGTAAATATGTCAACTTTCAAGCTCTATTCCGAAATTGAAAGAAAGTACTTCCATCAGATGTGACGGCTTCATGCAAAACGGTTCCAGTATTAAAATCTAATGCTTTGATGGAACCGTACTCGGCGGCAGTAACAATCATATTCCCAGACCCGTTCCAACGAGCGCAATAGATTGTCCCTTTGATTTCAGTATTAATAAAATGATGAATAAAGGATTATATTACCATCATGAATTTCTGGAAACACCTTAATAATATCTCCAGCCCTTTTATCATACACTTTTACATTGTTCGCCCCTCCACAGACTAGCAGGTTCCCTTCCTTATGCCAATCAATCCAATAAGGATCTTTCAAATATGCAACATAAGGATTGTTTCGAGAGTTTTGATTACAAATCTCAGTTTCTTCTAACACAATATCCTTTTCATGATGCATAATCTTTTTCTCAACATTTAAAAGATTGAGCTTGTGATTCGCAAATTTTAGAGCAATATCGGGGTTCTCAGGCAAAGGACACCATTTCGATCTGTTTCCAACGCCTTATCAGTAAAATCCATAGAGTAATACCCCTTCTAAATGAATAATTTTTACCAGCTTCAAACGTTTTCGTAATAGCAGGGCTATCATTCGTATCAACGTCTGTTACAACAGCATATCCATCCTGGTCAATACCAACTATCATTTTCCCATTATAGTTGAAATCTAAGCCCACAACCTGATCTGTTTTCAAGAGGCTCATTTTAATTTCATAAAATAAATACACATAGATTACTCTCATGACTTTCTTGCGATTTTCGAATTTGTATCATCTTGAGCATATTATAATCAAAGAGATGATAAAATGCTTTGTTAGTGATCGAGATTAGCGCAATTAAGCCTCTCTTCGCGTTGACTGCGAAATCTCCGCCTTCACTGACATCTTGATTGTGTGAAATTTAAGCAGTCATAAGAGTGAGAAAAACATGCTTTGGTCTGTCTACCTCCCGTAATGAGTTCAGACGTATATACCGGCCGCAGCCTTTTTGAGAAATCCAAAATAGAGAAAGCAGCAGCAGACCATTCGTCGCATCGAAGATTTAGAATGTAGTTAGTGTTTGGAATAGGTTCCAAAAAAGTTCGGTGACCTTGTTTGTGATCAGACGAACTAACTGAGAAAAAAGTTACTACCTTCACTCAATCCAACCCCATCAAAAGGTTCTAGACGCTTTTTCCCAGTCATCATGTCATACACGTCGATTTTATTTGTGCTGTATGAGCAACAAACAATTTTTTGTGATTTACCCATCGAACTATCGAAATCATCTGCAGACATCGTTGTCGATATGCTGTTGACTGCTTCTTTTGTTTGGTACATTTGAGGATCCGATTTTTTTAAAGAATTTTTGGATTCTGCGGCTTTATAAGATAAAATTTATTGAAGTCCTACACGCAAATTTACAGAAGCTATATTGACTAAATTTATGCGTAGTTTTTGCATTACTCAGACTAGGGAGAGCAACCCACCGTAATGGAGATAGTATGAGCTATCCTGACTGTGCTTAAAGAACTTTTATTAAACTCGATCAAGATTTAATTTCTCGGTACCAATCCTATAGTTTCGCTTGCAAAATTGATGTAATACTGCAAAATCAACTCTTTAATTATTTCATTTTGTCTCTAGCTCAACAATAACGCGTTTCTATTAATTATCTGAGGGGTTAATTATGTAATACTATTCAGCGAGACTGAAATCTCTAAAATATTAGTATTCGCTATTCACTCGTTCTTAAGATCGATCCAGTGATATTCTCTCAAGAGTTTGCGTTCATCGGAGCACAGTTGATTGAAAGCAAACTGAATATCCTCTCTCTATGAATTTATTAAAGATAACAATTATAACGATTGATCATTTACGCGAATAAGGAGTCGTCGCAGTGTAAACGATCTTTCCAGTTTTAAAATCGAGCAGTTTTGCCGTTGCATCATCACCAGCTGTCGCCAGCATATCTCCCATCGGATTCCATCTTACACAGTTGATCCAACCTGGGTACCACAATCATTACGTAATGAAAAAGTGACGAATGAAGACACAGGCAAAAACAACGGAAAAATACTGCTGCTGCTGATGAGAACTCAAATGAAATAAATCCATCTTTACTTTTGTGAACGCTGGTAAATGTATTAACGATTTTCGATGCGCGTCTATCGTAAATCTTAACTTCACAATCACCACCCACTGCTGCTACTAAATTTCCGTCAGTTGGGCAAACATCGATCCAGTATGTGTAGTCTAAGAGCATGGTTTATTCACTGTGTTCTGCCAAATCCGAAATGAATAAAAGCGAAAATATTAACAAATGCAGATATATTATCCAACTTTTCAAAGGAGAAACTGAAGGACTAATTGTTTGCCTTTTACCTCTGCGGTCGAGTTCGAAATTAGATTTCAAAGTCAGTTCCTTCTTTTCAACATCCAGGATGTTGAGCCGATTCGTATACCATTTCATGAAAAGGATATGCTCTTCCACATTGAGGCTCCATCTGCAACGGCCAAATGGATCTATATTTTTGGTGAAGTAAAAATAGTATAAAAGAGTTGAAAAAGAATGTTTCTGAGAGATTTCTTTACCATACGCTGCCTTTTCTGACATATTCACATTGAAGAAGCACTTATTGATATTGATCTCCGAAAGTACACACACATTGTATTGGTCAACAGAAGCTACAATTTCACCATTCGGATCGAAATCAAAGCCAGTGATATAGTTATCTTGTCACAACGCGAAAAAGGCTGTCATTCAATGGGATAAATAAACGCTCACTGTAAGGTCGACCCGTACGACACTCTTTCGTCTTTCTCAAAAGTGTGGCGACTCTGCCGTCACTCTTAGAGGAGCTAACATCTATCCTAAAAAGATGATAATCTATCCCCTCTGCAGAGATTGCACCGAGAATGTTTCTTCGAGGATTATATGCGAGCTCTCCCTGCCCATGTACCACTAATAAAAGTCATTTGAGTCACGAATAAGGGTGAAGATCGAAAGAAAAAGTCAAGAGCACAGGTCTTTTTATATTGTAAATTATACTTCCACGAGTGTCATCATAAGAGTACACTTTTCTTGCCTTCCCTTTTTGAGAAATGTCGTATATCCCCAGAAGAGCAGTATGAGTGTGATATTGATAGAGAGAAACCAGCAATCCTGAGTTTGGGATCTCTCTTACATGCGACATGGACCCCTCTTTACAAATATAGTCTCTTAAGAACAATTTTTTTTGTAAAATCTCAAATACCAGTCAAGTTTTTGGGTCGGACTCCATTAAAGTTGATATGCAGTTTACTAGTTTCAAGATTGATAACATCGATCTCGTTATATAGCCCCCTGCACCAAACTAGCAGTTGTGATGGTCCGGCATCTATGAAACGAATCAAATTAGGATGAAACTTGGAATTCTTGAAAAATATAGAGAATAGAGGTGGAGAGAAGTAGCATCAATATTCATATTGGTAACTACCTGGAGAAGGATCAGTTTGTGAGTCATTTTCGACTTCATTGGGTTCTTCAAGACCTGTGGGTGTATCAGTATCTTCCATTATGTTTTTATTTTTTGTTGTAAATCAGTAATAAAAATTTCATCAGAATCGATAAGCAATCTCCACTTGAAATTTGAAGAAACGAGTTTTTTGAGCTCGATAGCAGTAAGCTTGAACTCAAGTTGGTTGCTTGCTGATTTTCAAATACGAATAAGTGGTTCATGTTTCTTTGAATTTCAATCTATTTCCAAATTTTTGATCTTAGGTTAATAGATATTCGAAATTATTCTGGCACATTTTTAGCTAGTGAGCTATATGTGGTAAAAAGGATTGAATAATTACAAAATTTCAAAGATTCCTTTTAGAAAATCCAGACAATATAGAAGTCATTATTTTTTTGAAAGAATTTTGTTCAAGCAAACTAACATTGGATAATTATCAGTTGAGATGTGATAATAGATAATCTTTCATTGCAAGTTTCTGATTGATTTCTTTGAATTATAGTTCTAAATGCATAAATTCTTGGTTGAAGATTACACGTCGACTTAGTTTCGATTCTCATCTAATTCTGTCTATGTTTATAAAGAGAACTTTCCTTTAACAAATGAACCACTCTCAACCTCCCTACTTTCATGGCATTATCATCCTCAACACATGAATCCAAAGGATTGTTTGGCAACTTTAGTTTTATCTTGTTAATGCTTTTATTGATCTGGAATTGGAATGTAATTTGTACTTTCTCGAAATCTTCTGTAGTCTACAAAAAAGTTCTTGAGTTTATATCTCACCTTCAAATCTGAATTTTCTATAATTGAATAAAATTTTATTTTCGTTCTGACAAGCATAATGCGATCAAAAAAAGAGAAAGAAATCAGCTCAGAGGTCAGTCCGGTACTCGTTGAAGAGTCAAAACGAGATAATTATGCCGAACAAATAGACAATAAGCTTCGAGAGTCTTTGCAAACAGGTAAGATGTCTAGTTCTTATTTCGAAAATAGTTCTGCTTGTTACACATTTTATTTTTCAACTATTTGTTCTGAACGGGCATTTTCACTGGGTTTATATCGTTAAAAGATTCAACTCCTGCACTTCCAACGTTACTCGCATGGTCCTCAACCAAGCATAACAATATTAATATCATCGAACTCGAGATGCAACAAGATTATGCTGACTTTAGAGGAGTTCAATTAAAACATGGTAGATGGTTGTTTTCTGAGCAGCAAAGCTAAAAAAATCACATTTATAGGTAATGTTACAACGTTAAAGGAGATCCCAGGCACACAATTGCTTGTATCGCTCAACCAACACTACTCTAGATCAGGCAGTCTCGCTATTTTTGATATCTCTCAGAAAAGAGCCAAAAAAATATACAGTGTTGAAGAAATCTTGGGAGGTAAATTGTTTTTATTATGCTATGCAGTCATTTACTTCTTTCATTTTAATTGCTCTTCCTCTCTTCAATTTATCATTATGATCTCCCTTAGTGACTGGCCAAGGAAATGTGACTTATAATTTGCGAAGAGGCCTGCTTGGTGCAATGTCTCTTCAAAGCAAAATTGCTTATCATTTGTGGAGCATTGGATATTCCGGAGAAAAGCAAAGCTGCATGAATGTAAAACTTTTAACCAAAGCGAAATGGCATCCACAATACAACACTGACAATCGTAATTGATAAATTCATTACCATTAAAACCTGATTCTCGCTTCCATATAGTAAACTATGTTTCTGGGCTCGATTTCGATCTGGATGGGGAGTTAGTGGCAACGATTGACATAGATGGAAAGTGCATAATAGCCGATTTGGAATCCAATAAGTGCAAATTGTATCACAAATTTGGTCGTGAAAATGGTAATTCAAACTCCTTGAAAATTTCATTTCTCGTCTTCTAACAATTTTTAAGATACAGTTAGTCGCTGCAAATGGAGTACGATAGCTGGCGAGCCCTTGTTATACTTGAAGTATGGATGGAATGAGCTCAATATATTGGATATTGAGAAGAAGAAGCCAACGCTAAAAGAATCAGTTAAAATTGAAAAAAAAGGATGTAATTTGAACCAAGCAAATGATTTAGTTTATTAATTTCATCTTTTCCCTTGAGATAATAACAATATTATGTCTCAGCAACTTTTCTCTCTTTGTTTGCTTTACTTTTTCTTTAGATGCCGCACATTCGATTGATGTTTGTCTGAGCAATGGAAATCTGCTCGTATCGGGTGGGCAAGAAGGAATCATCAAAATATTTGACAAACGAGTATCGAAAATTATCAAATCCTTTGAAGGCATTCATACTGGTAAAAACTCTTTGATCTTTATTGGTTATTCTGAAAATTTCATTTTTTCTTGTTAAAATTATCTAGATAGTATTAGCTCTGTCCGATGGAGCCCTAGCGGGGACATGATCGCAAGCGCGTCCCAAGATACAACAGCCCAATTGATAGACTTCAAGACTGAGGAGGTGATTTTCCGAGGAGAAACTTCAGATGGAGGTATCTCATAAATATCTACCTCATTAACTTCTTTCCATTACTAGAAATTGCTTCGTCAGTTTGTTTCATTTAATCCGGGAAGAAATTTAGCGGAGGATAAGAAAAGGCATTGAAGAATCTATCGCTGCATAAGATGATTGCTAAGGATCATAAATAAATAAATTGTTAGTATTAGTCGTGATTGTAAGTAAATACTTTCTTGCCTTCATCCTGTATAAAGTTTGTATGGCAATTAGTTGAATTCTGCTCTGCAAACTCTCAAAATTTACTAAGGTCCATCTCAAACTCTTTCAAAGTCATCAAACGGCATGATATAGCAAACTATCCTGCATTTTGTTGATCCACAAAGTTCAGATGCGGTTTTTCTCGCTACAGAAAAAGAAAATTTCATTAAGAATTAATTCTAGCAAACCCAACCTATAATGCAGATTTGAGGCAATTCTTAGAAAGAGTGTGTATAAAAACACAACTTAATTTATAGAATATTAATCTTCGAATATTAATTGAGAGAATTCATGGACAAAGAAAGTCCAATGCCTTCATCTTTCTTCAAGGCATATGAAATCAAAATCAATGCTTAGACCGAGTTTTAGTAGTTTGCTTCAATAAAGCACGACGAGTGTGCAGATTCTAAGTAAGTTTTGTTTTTTTATTAAACATTCTAAAGATAATAAATACGTTTATCTGAAGTTCTCTCTGTGTATAATACGCATCCTCCATTAAAGTCTAGAACCTTGATGCGTTGATCTTGGGAAGCAGTAATAATCAAATTTCCATTTGAATTCCATCTAGCCGAATAAATTCTCGCTTTTTTATCGAGATAATACATGCATTAGATAATTAAATAAGAACAGCTTACAAGCATGTATTCTCGGGAACTCTCTAATGATGCCTCCTGCACGTTTATCATAGACTTTCACATTTTGATCTCCTCCACAAACTAACAAATTTCCTTCTTTCTGCCAGTCAATCCAATATTGCCCTAGCAAGCAATGTTGTTATTACTTTTCGTTACTCTTTCATCTTATAGTTACAAGCCACAGTATCACTTTCTAATGAAAGATGAGTTTTGTGATTCAACGTTTGTTTTTCCAAATTCAATATATTCAGCTTGTGTTGACCGAATTTTAACGCGATTTCAGGACTCTCGGGCAATGGACACCATTTCGATCTATTCGCAAAACCTTTATTATTGGAAAAAGTTCAGTCTCTCTCATCTTATGAAATAGTCTTACTGCTTTCTAGACTGACGGTATAAACAGGCTCCTGTCCTTTATCAACCTCTGTTACAAGCGTGCGGCCGTTTTGATCAATGCCGACTATCAATTTTCCACTTTGATTGAAATCCAGGGATGCGACACGGCCTAGTTTTGTACTTATCATTTCCATTAAATACGATGAATTACTCTCGAATTCTTGTTGCCACCTTCGAATTTGTATCATTTCGAAGCTATTGTAATCAAAGAGATGGTAGAAGGTCTTGTCTTTCATTGATATAAGAGCTATCAAACCTCTCCCTGCATTGCAAGAGAAATCTCCGCCTTCACTTGCATCTAAATTATAAAAAATTGCCTCAATGGTATCCTCAATGGTGTGCTGTGTTTATTACTTCCATATATTTTTTCAGAAATGTATACAGGCTTCATTTTTTTAGATGAGTCCAAAATTGCAAACGCTGCAAACGAGCATTCCTCATATCTCAAATTCAGGAGCAAGTCGGAGTTTGGAATCGGCTCTAAATATGTTCGATCACCTTGGATGGTAATGAGATAATGAGATAGATAACAAGGATGCTACCTGCTTCCATTCCGACGCCATAAAGCTGGCCTGTGTTTTTCTTTCCTGACAAAATATCATAAACATCAATTTGATTAGTCCCATATGAGCACCAGACAATCTTTCGAGATTTGCACGCCGTACTGTGGCTGTTCAACAAGTGTAAACACTTTTCGTTTCCAATGCTTGCGTTTGGATTTTTAATATTTAACTCATGCAAACATTCCCCCTTAATCAAATTCAAAGAATCCATCGAATCCTCAGTGCTGAATTCATTTTCAATAGAAGCATTGGATTTTCCACGCAGTTCAAGCGCAATTCCTGTAAGTTTTTGCTTTTCTCGCCATAACTGCTCCCTTTCATAAACTTGAGTCTCATCCATCCTTCGAATGAGGTTGATATAAGTGTCCGTTGCAATAAGCGCATCCAAATTGCTTAAAAAGAACGTATTCGAGTCTTTGAACTTGAAAATATGCTCGTCATCGACGATCGAATTCATATAAGCCATCATTTTATCGGAAAGGAAGTCCAGATCAGCCGTTATCGCTTTCACCAATTTCTCGAGATCAATATCTGCCTTATTTTCTTCTTTTAACTCTCGTAATTGTTGATAAGGTTTCATTACGCATCCTATTACATTGTTTTCAATCTGAAAATCTTGAATTATGAGCGCTTCTTCTCCGAATAGTCGTGGAGACAGGTACAACAGCTCCTGAATGAACAATGTCGCGGCAAGATCGTAATTTCGTGAGCAATGCTCCGGATTGGCCTTAAGAATTCTGATGAAAAATTCTTGAGCCACATTATCACGAGATCGAGCTTCATATACTTTGAAATATTCAGTTTGCCAGCAGAGGTTCACAGGCATATACTTTGCGAGTATTTTTTGTGGAATTTCGGTAGGTTGAACCATTTTCCGCTTCTAAGTTAAAATGATAGAATTTCAATCAAAAGATTTGCATGCTTCAAATTAAAACTTTGACATTAATTGCGTTATTTGTTTGAGATATTTGTTTAAGTTATTTAATGTGAGTCCTAATAGTTAGGTTGGAAATCTGCCAATTATTGAAAAACTAAAAGCAAATAATGGAATCAGCGGTCTTTAGTTAAACTTAGAGTTGTTTGTCTCGACTATCTGAGTGCTTATAATACGGTTGTTTTAAAAAGAGTTGGGTTCAAATAGAAGAAAAAAGAAACCTCAACAGATTTAGAGAATATACAATGTATTGCTCTATTTTGAACAAAGCAACATTCAATCAATCGACATTATATTAAATCCATAAAACAACGAAAATATGAAGTGTGCACATCATGCAACAAACTCAGAGCATCTGATTATCTCTGCGCTTTCTACGACCCTACCATGCTCACTTGTTTTGGCTTGATAAAAAAACAAAATCCACAAAAATTGAGCACCTCAATGAACTTTTTTCAAATTAAGTATTCATCATATTCACATTCAAGGCCCATCGAAGACAATTAATGATTGCTTCAAAATGCAGGAGATAGGAATTTCTTACACGCTTACTGAATCTACCAGATGCTTCAATCATGTTTTCTTATCCTGCTTTATCTTATATATTCATACTTAAGCATTCTCCGCAAACCAAACAACAGATTCCATTCTCTTTGACAGAGCTATTAAAACTGATATTAAACACTATTGCGATAATACCTTGTGTATTTCTACCCCGAATTATGGTCTCTAAGTAGAATCAATTCTTTTATCATTCATAATTTTTCCCCTTTACAGCTTAAGCATGAAGCTTGTAAGTGTCGAATCCTCAGAAAACCCTTGGTTCAAGGAGAATTAGAGCAGTCAATTGTCCTTTTTGTTAACTTCAAATTTTTCCGCTGTTGTGACATTTGTGAGGCTTTGTTAATTGCACTGGAAAGTTTCAGTGAAAACAACATCCCAGTTGCTTAAAAAAATATCTTCTTGCCTTCAAATCTAAAATATTAACCATCTCTAATTACCATACTCATAGAGTTCCTGATTTCATAGGCAACGAAGACGAATCTCCTTGCTAGATCTTGTATTCACTTATCTCTACCGTTTTTCCCTGTATTTTCCTTCCTTGCTTCACTTACTTGTTATAAGCCTTCATTAAGCATCTAATTAAGTTTTTTTCACCTCAAAGCCTCGAATGACAAACGCTTCTTCTCTTAATAGTCGAGTCAAAGCCACAAGCAACCACTCCGAAATGAAAGTGATGCCTCAAAACGAAAATTATGCTTGACTTTTTCTGCTATGGAGTCAAAGAGTTTTGATGAAAATTCTCCGCTTGCATTTTTTCTGACATCGAGCTCCTCAAGCAATATAATATGGAGACTAGAAATATAGTCTCAAAAAAAAAGCGCCTAAGTGGTGCTTTGCAGTTTTGGCTTTGAACGATTCCGTATTTATTTACATTCGCTCGGTGAGGTATGCGGCATTTTGCATTTTTACATTTTCCATTCAAAGAGTCGTATGAGAATTTATTTTGGGCGTTTTGAGCGACAAAATTATTCCTTGTGTACGCGTTATTTTGTGGGATTAGCAATGACCATTCGAGAAGGTAAATACCCATGGCGCTGCCCTTACAGCGAAGCTACCAATGTATGCGTCTTATATTACTGTCGTTCTCCAAACTTTAACCAAGTCCTTTCCAATTCACCCTCTCTAAACACAAATTTTGTAATTTTTTGTATTTTTCAGAGTAATCTAACGAAAGAATCCGGCTTGCTATTAATTTCATTATCTACGACACCGAAAAGCTCATTATTATAGCATCGAAGAGTCTAAAGTATTTATTATATTATTACTTAACTCTACTCCATTTCAGCGACATATCCAACTAAATCTTGAGTTAGTAATGAAGCAGCCTTCTAATGACATTAACCTCAAGAAAAGTGCGCAAAACACCACGAATTGTTAATTCGTCCACATAATATTAGCCGTCTAAACTCAATTTCAAAATCTATCATTTACACGTGCCTAATTCCCTTCTTATATTTATTTGTAACTGCACTAAAAGCCTTTTTAAAATCACAACTCGTTTCTTGAACATCGTTCAGTAGCAACGTAGTTTGAGTCACTTTGATAGAATAAATCTTAGATTCAGGCCTAAAGCGTTTCGAAACATCTACTTAACTGCTATTTAATATTCTATAATATCAACATTTGTGGCTAGCTTCCTCTTTTGAATGATGCAAAGCTATGATCAGGCACACTTCCTAGGAGTGGGTAACTCCGATTTGTTCAAAATAAACCGTTTCCCTGGGTTCAATGATTTGACCGAAAAGATCCGTGCAACTCTTTCAATACTTGCTAAACAAAACGAAAGACTCAATTTCTCCAACAAGGTTAGAATACTTTCCTCATTGAATCGCAGATTTGGCAATAATTAGATATGAAAAGCCTTCTGGTATGGTAATGGGTAGATTGCTATATTAAGTCTTCTTATTTAATAAATATATTGAGAGTCTTAAGAGTAATCTTTTCCCAAATGTTTTTCGTCTGATTACACATTGACGGTTCAAAAAACCGCTAATGTGAGGAACTAGCCAACTTTTTTTCTTGAATTTCTCGATTTTAAGGCTTTTTAGAAACCATCTCCGTTAATCGAACGAATGGAAGTTAATCCTAATCATTCCGCTGCCAAAGTGGCGGCGGAGATGTATTTTAGCACCAGAAGTTAAAGAGCAAGTTTTTGACCAATTTATTTCAAGAGTACGATGAAAGCCATAAAAGCAAGAATCTCCTATCAAAATTAAGGCCAGCTCGTTTATTTGATAACTACGGTTAGAATTTAAAATTTTATCGATACACAGGCATAAAAGAGAAACTGTAATTCGGTTGGAGCGATATCCAAATCTTCCTCCCTTCCTTAGAAATAATTTTTGAGCTATACCGAGCGGGCAAGCCTTTTGTTTGTCCGTGCTCCATGATGTAGTGTATTTTTTTTCATAGACTCGAAACAAATTCTTATAAATGACTTCTAAAAACTCGCCATGTCATAATACTGAAGCCAATTTCCTAGTTTACCTCCTTAAGAGCAACGATTTGTGTCCACCTAAGCGTACCTGATTCTGAAATTAACTTATTTAATAATTTCACCAACTTCTTTAAGAAGTCTCAATTCGTTAGGTATTTGCCTTCCGGCCATCCGAGCGTTGCTAAAACTGGCATCTGCGAGGAGAAGACGTATGTAGTCTAACCGACAAGAACGTTTCGTTTGAGTGTGAAATATATTGAAAATTTTTCGTTTTAACTTTGGTCAGAATCAGTTTTGAGAGAATGGCGCGTTGCTACTATTCTTTTATTACAGTGGATGATGAGGGCTTTTTTCAATTAACCAGCGTTTTAGAAACACTGATAAAAAATTTTAAGGATAAGTTCCACTTTTGGCTGCTGTGATATACCTCTTCAGAAAATATATATACAAGTAATCAAAAAAAATTTTTTGAAAAATGGGTAAAAAAGCTAAGAAGACCGAAGTCGAACTTATTCCACTAGATCCTGGCTACGTTGAGCTCAAGAAGAAGCTCAGCCAAGCCGTCGACATGTACTTGAATCGTAAGTTGGCCGAAGAGGCAGAATTCTTGGATTCTGAAAAGGCCGATGCTGTTATCGCTGAGACTCTTAAAGTCGACTACAGTC
>ENA-UOUE01000027-UOUE01000027.1-compost-metagenome-genome-assembly--contig:-NODE-27-length-94411-cov-8.058388_pt1 | contig 94411 bp, 60 predicted proteins | sample MGYA00238146_ERZ747223 | MGnify/ENA primary metagenome ERZ747223 (study PRJEB28781, sample SAMN06268865) | compost metagenome | isolation source: single cell | place: USA: California, Emeryville, Joint... | reverse complement strand
TGAATATCCGAAAGAGCGACCTTGCCCATAAGTCAGGAAGACAATCACACTTTGGAAACAGGCTATCTTTTAACCCAACTATGTCTCAAAGTGGAACCAAAGCGAAACGCGTAACTAAGTCTGGAATGGGGGAAACCGCTCAGGAGGTTACGATTGAGGAAACTTATTCTCTTCATAACCCAGTGCTAAGCGGCGTTGCTCTCCTCAAGCATAAGTATGACGCTAACTCTGAAATCTTTGCGGAATTCGCGAAACAGTTGGTGGAGAATAGAGGGTCACATTTCTCTGGACACGGTTTCAGTCAAGGTGAGAAGGGCAGACGATCCGTCCTCGGACACCAGATTCTAGCCGCAGAGGACGAAGAAGGGTACAAGAACGTATCACAGCAGCTTGCCGCAAAGAAAGAGAAGTTCTCTGATAGCGAGTTCGCGATCCACACCCCTAATGTTATCATGCACAGACCTGATAAAGCTATCAACGCAAAGGACATGCCGAGATACAGACCAAGCGATTCTCTCGACAAATTCTCGAAATCAATCTTCGGAGATCACGCGTTAAACGCTCATTCCGTTGGACAGGGCTACCTGAGCGACTCTGACTTTGCTAGTGTGCTTGCAGCACTCGCAGAGAATCCAAAGGTCGTGAGAAACTTGCTTTCTCCTGGTGAGTTCAACCCTGAAGGAATGTATTCCGTCGCGCTTTGCGACTCAGGCGAATGGAAAACGTATTTCATCGATGATGTTTTCCCTGGGGACCTGTCAGAGCCTGTCTTCACCAAGAATAACGATCATGGAATCTGGGTCGGTCTTCTCGAAAAGGCATATGCGAAGTTACTGGGAAGCTACCAAGCTATTGGCGAATCCAATATGTTAACTATGCTCGCGACGTTCACTGGTGCCCCTTGCGAAAGAATTGAATTAGGGGCGGAGTATGCAATCGCAGATAATAGAGAGTTGCTGTGGAACTACCTCACTCAGCTTAAGGGCCGAGAAAATCTGATATTAGCTACTTTCAGGGGAAAGACCCGCGCGGAAGGGGAATTGAAGCCAGATCCTCGAGGAAATAGAAAACCTTATTCTTTCACAGTATTGGATGTAAGAACTGCGAATCTACCAGACGGAAGTCTTGAGAGATTCGTGAGATTAAGAAACAGATGGGGAGCTCATGTGGAAGGACAATGGCTGCATGATTCCAAAAACTGGACGCCTGAGTTGAAGAAAACTGTTGGATATCAGGATGAAGGGCACCACAACGAGCTCTGGCTGTCATTTACGGAATTTTTAGCCAACTTCAGTGAGCTTAACGTGGCTAAAATTGACTCGGATTTCGCTCATACTAGTATCACAGTCAATTACACCTATGAATATGGCATTGCCCAGAATGTGTCTTTCATTTGGGTCAAAGTCGATGATCCGACTCCCGTCACCTTGCTCTTCACTCAGAAAGACCAAAAGCAACATGAGGTTAAAAACCACCGAAAAGACCACAAGTATAGCCATGTTCGAGTGGCCATTGGGCGCTTGGATGAATTTGAAAACATTTGCGCCTGGAAAGGCGGCGATTTCAGAGCGGATTACCAGATTCCTCTTGAGCTCTACCTTGAAAAAGGAGAGTATATGCTGGTGACTGAAGCGTTCTGGGAGAACAAATACTCTCAGCAGCTCACCATCGGTGCGTACTCCCATAAACCGATCTGGTTGGAAATCAAAGCCGTCTCTTCTTACCAATACCAGCTGTATCTGGAGCAATTAGCTGTTGCTTTTGCAGAGACAATGATTACCAAAGGAACCACTGATGCAGTGAAACAAGAAGTGTATTTCCCTGATGTCCTCGAAATTCGCAAGTATACCTCGCAAGCTCTTCCTGGACTCTGGTTTTCGTTCATTAAGAATGAGAGTCATAATTATGTCCTCCATGAGGAACTGAAAATCGCGTTGGCAGGAGATAATAAGGCTGTGCTGTGTTTGCCTGACTTCAAGGAGCAAGAAGAAACCGTCCTTGAGCAGAAGATAGAGGTGTTGGAGAGATCGGATAGAACAATCCTGTTCAAAATAACGAAGGGAAATCCTTTCGAAGTGAAGGTTACGGGCACTTCGAAGATAACAAAGAAATAATTAGTATTAACGTTTTATATCAATTGCATAAATACCGGTGCACATAGAGTAAAACAAAAACATAAAGGTATTTGTGAAGTAATAACTGAGACTCAAGTGCTTTTCATAAAAAAATTTGGTTAACTGAGTAAATAAAACAGATTTCACACACTGATAAGCAAAATCCAAACATCAAAGAAAGTTAAACTCATAATACGTGAGCAAAGACAAGTTTTGCGCACACTTGAATCAGGAACCCAAGTGCGGTGCTGGTGCAGTGGCCTACGAATAAACGTGTGTATACCGTCATAAATACTTGAAAGGGCATTGGAATTAGTAGGCTTTTTAAAAAATGGTTAGTGCTAAGCGAGGAAATGAGTTTTTCTCTTGATTAATAGCTCAAGAGCTGATAAAATATAGATAGTAGCTAACGCCAAGAATATGTAAGGGATTATCATATAATAGGGAGCGGCTTTCATTATCCACTCGACTGCAATGGGTAAGAGACATATGGAAGTTAATCAAAAAACAAAAAAAGATATTATAATTTGAGGTTTACTGTCTGATGATTGGAATAATCTTCGTTGGAAATTTCACTATTTTTTCTAGTTCTTGTTTGTCATGATTAATAAAATTCCCAATTAATTGAGTTTCTTTGATTGCTGCCTGAAGGAGCACGGTGCCGATTCACAAAGGTGATGGAGACATCAGTATTATTTCCTGGCCTCGTCCTCAGTGCTAACTGCGCATTTCTCGAATCTCGAGGACTGAGAACAGTCTCTGTGGTGCTGAATAAACGGGCGAATTCTTGTACTGTATTGCCTCTCGTCGGATTGGCAATTCCCCTCCTGACTGTGGAAAATGGTCGACTGGGCCTAATCTGGTGCGCTCTTGTGCTTCGGGTAATTGGCGGAGCTATGGTTTGTAGAATTATTGGTTCTGTAGTTTCCTCGATGGGTTTTCTCTTGCACACTGGGCAAGCATTCTTCTGAACCAGCCACTTGTCAATGCAATCAATGTGAAATTTATGGTCACAAGGGAGGTTCCTTAGCTTATCTCCTTCATTGTAGTCTCCGAGACAAATTGCGCAGGTGGCGTTGCTTGTAGGTCCTGGCCTATTTATGTGGTGATTTTGCTCGCTCTTAACTTTTTTGTTGTTTGTCTGACATTCTTTCTTTGAAGATCGCGGATCTATCTCGACGACCTCGTCACAATCCTCCTCCTCAATGATTTCCATCAGATCAGGATTCTTTTTGGACTCAAGCTGCATCCCTTGGGAATTAGTTAATTTTTTCCCCCTTAGACTGGCTTTTCGGGAATCGGTGGAGTATTTTTGCCTTGAGTTGATGATTTCTTTTGAATCTGGTTTTGCAAACTTAAAGATTCCATTTCTGCCTTTTACTCGCGAAGAACGTGGAATCCCTCTTTCTTGTTTCTCGTCCTGAAAAACCGTCGTTTTGAGTCCTGCAATCTGCTCGCGAGACAATCCTTGCTCTTGTTTTGATTCCTCAAGGGGATGCCGACCAATTCTACTGCTTTGGTAAGTAGCACTATGAATCGAGTTTTGAGGCGATACTAACTGAGTTCCTAAGCTAAACAGTGATCGCAACATTGAAACGATCGGATCAATTTGGGTCAAGTTGGAAGAGACTCCCGTTCTCGTCGGCCCTTCTGGTAATTCTCGCGTAGTAACTGTTTGCTGAGTGAGCAGCCCTGGTATCGAGAGGAGGGAGGTCCTCAATTCAAACCCCCCTCTAAGTGTAAATGGCTCTCCAAGGCGATCGGCGATAGTAAGAGAAGGAAGAAGATTAAAAGGACTGTTTGTTGAAAAAGCAGTGGCCTGGAAAAGGTTACTCGGTTGGAGCGGGTTTATTTGATTTTGGAAACTGATGCTTTGAAAAGGATTATTCCTGGTTGATTGAGAGGGAGGGTCGCGAGAGGGTTGAGCTATTGAAAATATGGATTGCGGAACAATGGGATTCTGGGAAGTGTTGTTTGAATAGTTATTCTGGTTCATTACTGTTTCTTTTCAGAGGATTGTTCCGTTTATTCACAAATATATCTAGTTTCAAATTGATTTACGCGGTGTTTGAATCAGAATCATTATTATTTCAATTTGCGAATAATTTTCATTTTTAACTGATGAGCTGCTTGGTAGTCTGTAGATAGCTGTACTAAGTTGGATTTAAATAATTCGTTAGGTTTTGGCAAATTTGATTTTAGGTTAAGAGAAACTAGACCAATGGACACCCCTCTAGCTCTTCGAATTCTCATTTGCAAACAGAGTCTATATTTAGTTGTTCATAAATTGCCAATTTTTTGAGCTTAGCGCTGGATAAAAATACTTGTCAGTCAAAAGGAAAAATATTAATAATAATTACAGGATTTTTTAGTGTTAATTTCTTTTCTGCTGCTCTGGCCACTTTCATCAGTGAATGGATACAGTAACTATAAATGTTGGATGACAACCCTCAGGAAAATCATTTTTGATATTGTACGCTGCCTTTAATAGCAAAAGAATATATACTTCTCAATATTATCTCAACTGGGTGATTTACTTGATGTATTATTGTGAGATCTTCATTTACGCTTTAAAAATAAGTTCTCTCTCTCTCATGGAAACATGATAAGCTATTGAAACAGGCACTAATAAAAAGAATATCTGAGTAGGTCGTTCATTTGTTAGTTCTAATGCCGTCTCATTTGATAAACTATTGATGACTATTTCCCCCGGTCACTGTCACTGCACATCATTCGAATTTTCGCGCAAATCTCCTGAAAATCTTTCTGCTCAATTGGTTTTCGAAGAATACCACTCGCTTTAATTTTTCCAGTCGCCTTCGTGCAATCCGTCACAATTCTTGGCGTCACAAAACCGCCTATCATGAATATTGGTGTCTCTTTCCAGCCTTTATTTGCTTCAATATTCCTTATTTTCTCGGCGACTTCAATTCCGCTCATCCCAGACAGCTGTAAATCGATTATTATTAGCAGAAATTGGCCTTCCGGGTTATTCTTGAATGCGTTCAGCGCTTGCTCTCCATTCTTACACGCAGTAGCAGTCACATTCTCCTTCTTCAGCATTTTAACGTAAATCTCTAGGTTATGCTCGCTGTTCTCAATCAGTAAGGCGTTGGTTTCGTATATTTTCGCCTTCTTTTCAGCATTTACATTCATGCCGCCGCCCATATTTAGCTTTCCCAAATCCAACCGAGGCAGTATGGGTCTCCTTTTCGATGCTGGAACTTGCTCCATAGGATTTTTCAGCTGCTGCATACCAAAATAGTCATGACTGTCTTCATCCGGCTGAGCAACCGTCCTAAACAAGCACACAACTGAAGTACCGATCCCTGGTTTCGAATCGACCCTCATATCACCTTGGAGTGCGTTACAGATCTCTTTCACGATCCACAGTCTGAAATCAACCTTCTCTATGCAATCAAACAACGAAAAGTCCCCTTCACTCGAAGGCGCGACCCTGTTAACACTCAGTTCCTCTTGCATTCCGCTCCCGGTATCAACTATCTCTATTTTGAGAAAACCTTCAACTGCATCTTTCACCGAAGAGAAGTAGTGATAAGGGAACTTGGTCCTATTTAAATTAAGAGTCAACTGCGATGGGTCCTTGGTCGTTTGGACTTCGGTTTCTCGAGGGACATAGCCTTTAGTGGGGATTTTCTTTTCGATCGTCTCATGGAGCTCGTGGGGTTCCCCTTCAATATTTTCTTCCGTGTCATTCCTATCATGAAAGGAGTCATGTAAGGCATGAAGCGCCTCGGCAGGCTCGAAGTCACGCTCTTGATATTCACGCTGCGCCTTAAAACTCATAAAGATTTTTATCTGGCCTCTTTTAGTGTGTCTAAGCGAGTTCAGAACGAGATTCAGCAGGATCTGTAACACTCGGTGCCTGTCGAGCACTATTCTGCTTGGAAAGCTCTTGCTGATATACAATGAACCCATTAGCTCTTTCGTTTTCATCAGATCAGAAGCGATCAGCCAAAACGACTCGATGAACCCTTGGAAGTCTCTAGGTTCTAAAGACAAATCAAATTTTTTCAAATGAATCTTTGCTGCATCAAGAATGTTCAATAGAAAATTCGAGAGGATTTGCCCGTTGATATTCGCCTTACGTAGGAGACGAAAGGCCTCACTGGAGCAGTGTTCTTCTTGGACAAGTTCGAGATTGCCGAGTAGACTGTCAAGAGGGTCTTTGATTTCGTAAGAAAACTTTTTCAAGAAGTTTTCGGCAATTGACTGAGTATCTTGAAGCTTCCTTTGGAGAGACTCGCTTTTATTTGTGAGTTCGGTGATCTGCGCTTCCCTACTTAGGCTAAAGGAGCTTGTTTTGTGTTTATATGCAAGAAATAGGAGTGGGTTTATTAGCGGTAGGTAATTTAAGTAGGGTATTTCAGTTTGTAGAGAAGTGTAGCCCTGATTTTCTGGCAAAGTCTGGTGTGGAGTTGAATTTAATGCTTTCCAGAAGAGAGCGTTCAGGATCAATAGGAAAATATCAAGGATCTTGCTATTTGGTGAGATAATATATGCTAAAATGAGCAGAGCCGAGTTTATTTGAAATGTAATCAGAGAGACTTGAGGGTTTAAGTATGACATGACGGGAAGAGCTAGAGCGAGGAGTACTGAGCAAATCGTAGATGGCAATTTCTTGAAAGTGGAGAATGCAATGAGGGGAATGAGTAGAACAGCGATTGTCACTAAAAACTTGAAGGTTAGCATCTTTGAAAAGCAATAGATCCCAGCCGCAGTCGCTAAGGTTCCGATAGAATACGGAAGTAGCGGGTATTTTATAAAGATGGGATGATTTAGATTTTTCTTCGATTGATCGTCTTCCATTAAGAATTAGAACGAAATATATCGAATTTAATCTACTTTGTGATTAAACTGAAAAAAGTTTATTGCTTCTAAAATGATATTTTAATGTTCAAAATTTGTGATACGCTGAGAAATGTCCTGGATTTGCTGGAGGTAGTCTGGAATATGATTTCCTTTCTTTTTCTTATCAATCAAGCTAATGATTTTGCAGAGATTATCACTAGCCATTGACAACGGAGAGAGAAAACGTGAATTGTTGAGAGGAAGTGTCAAAGTCATGGCAAGTACACTCGGAGAATGACTCTCTGAGAGTTTGCTGGCTTAATTCCAAGATAAATTACCTCAAATTCAGCAGGCTCCCTCATTACTCAGTAGATGATTCCAATTTTGTTGGAAAAAAAAAAACAACTTCATTGCCCTCGAAGCAATTAGAGGAAGACTACACATAGCTACTGAAAATGAGGCGCACAGCTGTATGTTTTAAAAGCAGAGAGCCCTAAAGAATGACAACAATTCAAGCACAGTCAGAATCAATCAAATTTTGGGGTTGAATTTACTCGATATGCGAGTTCCTTAAACTTTTAATCTTTGAAGGCTATCTCTCGTCTATATTCAACCATATCATACTGCTAATTATTCAATATTCAAGAGTAGCATTTTTGAATTAAGACTTATTGTTATTCTTAAATGTTCAATGATAGGAATTCATCAATGTCAAAGTTTTCGAAGTCATTAAGATCAAAGGCTTCTAAGTCATCAACCTCGTCATCGGTCATCCTTGGGTTCTTTTTATGTGTTGCTTGAGGTTTCTTATTTGACGTCTGAGGTCTCTTATTTGCTGCTTGAGGGACAAAGACTTTGACTTCTCCGTTATTAAGATAGACTGGAAGGACGCCTCCCTTGATTGTCACACAATCTCCAGGATAAAGGATATTGCAGACTGTTTGTCCCTCTTTGTATGGGTGATAAGTCACGCTTCTGTGTTGTTGCTGCTCAGGTCTATTCGTAAACGCAAAGACAACGAGGCCTCTAGAGAAGGCGTAGAAGGTGTCATCTGCCCATCTCTCAACCTGAGTTTGAAGATAATATTTAGTGGCTTTTCTCACGGCATTAATTCTGGCTAACATGGTTGAGATATCAGTTGTCTTGTATCCAGATGACCAAAGAGGTTCTCTGCATCCTGGATCATTTCCGCCTCTGTAATATTGTTCAGAGCCGTAGTAGATGATGGGGATTCCTTTGGATCCAAGAACGAAAGCAAGAGCGGCTTTGTAAGTTCTGCCATCGTTGTACTGATTCAAGTATCTTGGGTTGTCGTGGTTATCGACGAAATTGCCAAGTATATCCTGGTTCCTGAAGTATTTGTCCATAGCGGCGTAGTGGTTCCTGAATTTGTACATTGATTGGCGGCTGCCGAAAATGTCTCTGAGGGTATAGTAAAGTGGGTAGTTCAAGGTGGCATCAAGATAACCCTGATATTTTCCAACGTAGCCATAGTCTCTGTTGAAGACTTCGCCGACTTGGTAGACACCAGCAGCCTTGGCCCACTCAGCCCAGAATTGAGGCTTGACTTCAGGGACAGTATCGACTCTGATTCCATCGAAACTGTAGTTAGAAACAACGCCTTTAACCCAGTTCAGGAGAGTTTTCCTAACATATGGGTTATCTTGATCAAGATCAGGTAAGTTAGCCAATCTGCAGTACTCAACCTCATGTGGATCATTCCAATTATTAATTTGGCATTTGGTGTGGTAGTGCTTTGGATCGTTGAAAGGCCTGACTTTTGAGAAGTCAAGATCAACTGAGCCGACGTGGTTTGCGACGACATCCAACATAACAAACATTCCTTTGGAATGAGCTGCGCTCACAAGGTTTCTTAGATCTTGAGGAGTTCCGAAATTGCTATTGATTTGGTACCAATCAACAGCTCCGTAGCCGTGGTAGTCTTGTCCTTGATTCTTAGGGATAGGAGAGATCCAGATGGCATCAAATCCCATGGATCTAATGTAATCGAGCTTGTTTTGGAGACCTTTAAAAGTTCCACCACAATATTTGCCGAGGTCACCACATGGAGAAGTGTTTCCATTGGTTCTTGCGATACGATCAGTCAAAACCTGGTAGATTGAGCGAGACCTCCAGGCATTCGCATCTGCAGCGTTGGAGAGATTGAGCACACTGCCGACGAGTAGAATAGCAATGAGGAATCTAACAGTCATTTTAAGAACGACAAATATTTAAACAATTATGATCCTGAGCCAATTTTTTCATAAAATGCCTCTTTAATAAAAGACTCATAGACTGTAGAGTTTAATTTATGAGTTAATATCATAAGGTTGTGTTGCTAACTATTGAACACTAACACGAGCGTATTGGCATTCATATTATCATTTTTTCAAATTGGCCATATCTCAATTTTTTCCTTTCAGGGAGAACGATGAGTTCTTGTTAGAAGAAATAACTTTTATCAATCTAAGCTTAAATCGTCAATAGTTTGCTCTTTATATCATAGATCAGCTTACGAATTTGTTTGATAAATGTTTAATGATATCAACTTAGGCAATACTATTATTATTTTTAAATTGTCATGGCTAAGAATTCCTCAACTTCTGTCATGGTTGATTGAGGCACGAAGACCTTGACTTCTCCGTTCAAAAGGGTGATCTGGAGGATTCCATTATGGATCGTCACGCAATCACCTGGATAATTGATATTGCAGACAACCTGTCCTTCTGAGTATGGGTGATAATTAACGTTTCTAGTTTGCGTCTGGTCAGGATTGTTGGTGAATGCGAAAACAACATTGCCTCTGGAGAAAGCATAGAAGGTATCATCTACCCATCTTTCAATTTGAGGTTCGAGATAGTACTTTGTGCTCGCTCTCACACTATGGATTCTGGTGAGCATTGTTGAGATATCAGTCGATTTGTATTCAGATGTCCAGAGAGGTTCTCTGCAGGCTGGATCGTTTCCGCCTGAATAATACTGCTCTGAGCCGTAGTAAGTGATTGGGATACCTCTGGAACCCAGAACGAAAGCAAGAGCAGACTTGTAAGTTCTACCATCAGGATAATCGTGCAAGAATCTTGGATTGTCGTGATTATCGGCGAAGTTGCCCAGAATGTCTTGGTTCTTGAAGAATTTGTCCATGTTGGAGTAGTGAGTTCTGAAGTTATACATTGATTGGCGGCTGCCGAAAATGCTTCGGAGTTGGAAATAGAGTGGATAGTTTAAGGTAGCATCAAGGTAATTTTGATATTGGCCGACATATCCATAGTCTCCGTTGAAGACCTCACCGACTTGGTAGACACCAGCAGCTTTGGCCCACTCAGCCCAGAAAGGTCCTTTGACTTCAGGGACGGTGTCGACTCTGATTCCATCGAAACTGTAGTTAGAAACAACGCCGCGGACCCAGTTCAGGAGAGTTTGTCTGACGAATTGGTTATCTTGATCAAGGTCAGGAAGGTTGGCCAATCTGCAGTATTCAACTTCATTTGGGTCGTTCCAGTTGTTAATCTGGCATTTAACATGGTAATGGGATGGATCATTGAAAGGAACGACACTGGAGAAGTCAAGATCGACAGGTCCGACGTGGTTTGCGACGACATCCAACATAACAAACATCCCTTTAGAGTGAGCAGTGTTGACGAGGTCTTGGAGGTCACCAGGGGTTCCGAAATTGCTATTGACTTGATACCAATCAACAGCTCCGTAGCCGTGGTAGTCATTGCCTTGGTTCTTAGGGATAGGAGAGATCCAAATGGCATCAAATCCCATGGATTTGATGTAATCGAGTTGGCTTTGGAGTCCTTTGAAAGTTCCACCACAATATTTGCCGAGGTCACCGCATGGAGAAGTATCTCCGTTGGTTCTTGCGATACGATCAGTCAAAACCTGGTAGATTGAGCGAGACCTCCAGGTCTCTGCGTCTGCAGCGTTAGAGAAGATAAAAGCACTGCTGACGAGCAGTATGGCAGCGAAGAGCTTGAATGCCATTTTTTTGGACAGGTTTTATTTGAATTATTATCTTGAGCCGAAAGCAATTTAAGTTGCTGTTTAAATAACTTCCTCAATTTATTAATTATTTGTAATGCTTAAATTGGCGAGTTGGGTGAAGTTCTTTTGGAATCATTCTCCTCAAATAATTGAATCACGAAAAGCTGTTTTGTCAAGACCGACATCCCATATTCTCAAGCTCAGATTGCGATAAGTCCACATCGAATTTTAGAGATTTCCTTCAGCACATTTGCTCAAGGATTGAATTTTCATGGCTTAAATTTCTCATTTACCTTAATTGTGAAAAAGAATCTGTTGCTTTAAGAAAAAAATTTTAATTTTTTTAATGACTCTCTCATGTTATTGTGTGATCAGGCCAGACTGTACCAAGGAACAAAAATATTACTACATACAGGTGAGAAAGCACTTAACAATTAAACAATTCAAAACCTTTACCAACATCTTTACAATGATGAAGATTGCATTAAAATTAAATACCCAGATTAAGAGATTATTTATTCCAGGGATGAAGCAAAAGACCTCAACGAGAAAAAATCCTCTCACAAGGCAGCAATGTTAAAATCCGAGAAAGAGAGAGAGAAGAAAATCTAGAAATAAACCAAACAGTTTTCAATTTGTTGCATTCTCAAATATATCACCTAACCAACAATACTTCTTTTCATCATGGTAATGTATTATTTCATAGGAATCAGCTACAGCCGAGATCTACTTTAATTTTGCTTCATGCACTTTGAATAAAAAATTCTCGTACTTGAATGACTAAGAAATAATCATGAGGATCAAATAGCCTTTATACGTGTAACCTCGGCCAACAAGGTAATGTTAAAAGAGAGGGATGTAGTAATACTATAGCTACTCGCAACGGCTCTTCATATCGTTTAATATTCTTGTATTAAACAAACCATCAATTGTCGGAAATGTTAAAAAACTGGTGAATACTTTTTGAATAATGAGTCACATATATACAAGTTTACAAGCGATGCGGAACTATTAATTTCATACCTATTAAACAAATTTCATATTACAAATCCAAATTCTGATTCGGATCATCTAACAAAAAATAAGTAAAAAGCTATCGCATTTGATAACTAACACAATCAGCACGTTGGATTTAAATAGAACAACTCCTCAGTGCTTAACTGGCACTTTCAGCACCTGAGTTACCTGGGTCAAAAAATCTGACAACAACTCTTTTTGTTTTCAGTTTTCCCCATCGTGCGAAGAGTCCCATTCAATGTGTTGTACTGAGAGTTTAGCGCGCCTGTTACCGTTCTTTCAAATCGAGATTTGTGACTACCTGAATATTTCTCCACCAACTTTGGATTTTTAACAATAAAATAAGCGTATTCCTCATAGGGTCTTTTCCTATGCTGTTCGACAAAATTTTTAATGCGCTCTCGAACTGCAAATTCAATTCGAGGAGCCTGGAATGTTTTTTTAAGGACTTTCATTTCCGCCTTTTGACCAATCGCTCGTTCTCTCCAAACATAGAAATCCACCAGCTCACCTGCTGGGATGGCAAGGACAGTTTTTTCCTTTCCTTCCTTCAATCGCAGGTGCTCCTTATAAGCAAACAAAGTCGACCAGAAAGTAAAGTGGATGAGATCCGCTCCATTTACATCCTCTTCAATGAGACTAAAAGCCTGAGAGTAAAGCTCTTTTGACAGGCTCGTTTCTGAAAAGAAAGCTTCTTCATGTTTTTTTAGTTCAGCCTGCCTGATTCCATCGTACTTATCATCAAGCTTGATCCATTTGCTTAGATCCGAAAAAACTTGTTGTTTCTCTTCTCTTTCTTTATCGAGAATAGCCCTAAGGTTTTCCATGGCTCTGAAGCAGATCTGCCCGAAAATCTCAAGCGCAGTTTGCTGTGAGTAACCAGAGCTAGTCTTTTCTTCTTCACTCGCACGATTTTCAAGCTCCTCAAGCACAAATTCGGCCTGGACATCAAAATCATGTTTACTTGAGTGAGTTTGCTGAAGCAGTTTAAGTAACTCTACGTCTCCCAGCCATCTTTTATTCCCGTTATTCGGAGAGTTTAGATCTTTGATAAGCTTTAAATTACCAAGCAGTATTTTCGGTGGTGGCTGTTCGCCCTTTTCTGTTTTGATCTCAGCTTCTTTCCAGTTAGTTGCGCTAAGAGTAGTGACATTCTCTTGTTTAATGCCGATTTGTAGCGCAGATTCGCTCAGTATTTCGCCTTCTTTAGAGGTGAAGAGCTTAACCCCGTTTATTTGTCTTGCCGTCCCTGAACCTTCAGAAATATTTTTGCTTACACCCGTGCTGGCTTTCGAATGATTAATTGTGCTATCCTCAGGACTAATCCCTTTAAAGGTTTTCTGCTTGGATAGTAGCCCGTCTCGAGGAGTACTTGAGACTTCTGTATTGAGATGGGATAAGATTTGAACGCATTTCTTCCTATCTGTTGAATCAAAGCTTTCATAATGGTTATTGATATCCTCTTTGAGCTGCTGATAGTGCGGCTTCGAAGCCTCTTCCAAGTTTTGGAGTTCAAAGACCAGGCGATCAACGAAGGACAACTGCGTTTTTTTCCATACGTAATCCTCTACGCGCTTAGCGACTATATAAACTCTCCCTTCAGGAGGGAATTTCTCAGCTAATTGATCAATTTCTTGTCTATAGCTCTCAAAGTAGCTCAGTTCGTGATGCAAGTAGGTGAAGTACTGATGCGAGGAAATTTTTGTAACTTTTTGGAGCATGAGAACTTGTCTTTGAGCAAACCAGAAAGCTGCATTGACGACGTGAAGAAAATCTTCATGTGCGTGATGAAATTCCACGGATTTTTCATATATTTCAGGAGATAAGCCTGCTTCTTTCAAAATGCGCGTGCGGTAAGGAGCCAGACGGCGTTCGTATTCTCGCTGATAACGCTCAACACAGGAGAGCCACTTGTCGAGCTTTGAGAACGTGCTTCTGCGACTTATCTCTTCCTCTAGTGTGATTTGCAAAAGCGGTAATTGCAATGCGTTGAGAATTTTATCAAAGAGGATGACGAAGTTCTTTTGAGTGTAATGACCTCTCAGCTGCTCATCTTGTAAAAGACTGTCCAAGAAAGGTTTCGGCAATTCCATGGGTAGTATTTCAGCAGTCATCGTTTAGTATAGTCAGTTTGTGATGAAAGTACTAAGAAGTTAATCAGAATTCGATTAATTCATAAATATGCGTTTAACTTCAATACGTACCGCTGAATATATTATCCGTCAAATGACGAATGACTCTGGTGCATAGACTCTTTGAGGGAAGAATAAGAGGCTGGTTAGTTTGAAAATATGGGAGGATGCTCTGCGAAAGATTGTTTTTCGAAAAGAAATGAAACCGAATCAAATTCTGTCTGACGAAACCGTCGCGACGTTACTTAATCTTCAGAATTTTTTTTTTTTAAATATGTTTCCTAACAACGAATTTAAATCAGAAAACGTTCCTGTGGAGCAAGATAATCTCTTATGAAGCTCCCGAGAGGGATTTATGTATATTGGATAAGGTTATAGACAAATTTAGAAGAAAAGGAGAAGAAATATTATGAGATGACTAAAATAATCCCATGAAAAGATTAAAGTAGTTATTTCATGCTCTTTCATGAATGGCTTAATGACTGGCAAGAAACGAAAAGGAGGACCTCCTTCAGCTCAGATCCTTTATGTATTTTTGATTATCTCTTTTAAAGAAACCAAAAGAGCTCTAAAAGGCAACAATTATCAAATAATACGTTTCTGACTAATGCGTGCTTAATTCTTTAAAAAATTAATTTTTTATATTTTTGTTCAAGAGCCTTCTCATTATTCGCTCATTCCCGTATACCTTAGCTAGTTGGCGTGAGTACGCGATGAAAATCTTATTTAGAACCCATCGTGAGCATAAACGAAAGGCTCCGTGGCAGGAAAGCCTTCAAATTCATACAAAATAGAGTTTTTCAAAACTAAGATGATAGAAATTACTTAACTAGTCGCAGGAGCATTCATAAGCTCTCTCTAAGTAGCGCACCTATTCAAAAAGTAGAATCCAATGATATTAATAGGGGGATCTACGACGATATCTCTCATATAATTCTACTTAGAGAGAAAAAGTAGTGAATAAACCTATAAAAACCGTTTGAAAAAGTATTCTCCGTTCAAAGAGGTGCTAAACAAGTTCTACTCGCCTTCTTCAGGTCAAATCTTTTAATTCATCCTGTTGAGTGCCCTTAAAGCACCCTAAATCATTGCTTTTCTCTCTAAGAGCATATGACAAATTAAAATTATTGTGTCATGCTTGTTGAATGTCTATCAGAGGCAATGCTCTGACCTAACTGCTTTACGAAGCCATTTACTCACAGTTTTACAAATATTTAGGAAGAGTGGAGAGCTCTCATACGGTATCTCTTACAAAAGCTCGATTAATTAAAAAGCGATCAGAATTGCGAACTCTTAATTGTTCATCCGGACTTAGTGTTTAACTTCAGAAAAGTAGTATAGTAAAATAAAAACGCTGCTCTCACCGCTTCAAAGTCGCTTTTTAAGTTCTACTATATGTAAAATCAGAGCCTACTGAATAGTCAAGCAAGACGATTGCTCGTCTTATTGAATTAAACAATAACTATTTAATTTTCGAAAAGCAGCGCTTGACATTGACCACCAGAATCCTTGAGAAAATTGAACTCGTAGCTCCTTCAACGGCACAATAGAGAGGACCCAGCTTCAAAAATTGAGGAATCTTTCCTTGCCGCTAAAATATCTTTTGGATAAGTTCATATGGGTATCATTCTTGAATGTTCATCAGAAAAAGCAAATGATTCTCAAATCTTGGTTTCAAAACATCGTTTAAAACAATCGTATCGATAGTTCATTCCATTTTTTTTTGGATTTCAAACGAAAATAGACGGAAAACAAGATATTCCTAGCTCATCTAACTCTCTCTTAGTAGGTGGTCTCAGAAAAGAGGCGATTCGGTTTAGCATTGCCCAGCTTAACGCTAAAGGTTGTCTGGTGCCTGAAGGCGAGATTTTATTACGTGTTTAATTCGATTTTTGTTTAATTAACTTGACAAAGTTGTGTGTAATTGGTCTACATTTTTCATAAAATAAAATCTGAGATTCGAGCGTAGTGCGTTCGCGGATTAATCATTATTAATTGTGAATTAACTTTTTTATTAAAGAAAAAACCTTCAAAAGGCAATGGAAATTAATCAATTCTTAATCGAACATACTCGAGAACATTTGATGTGATCCTCCGGGCACTTGTGCCTGGGAACTTCTTTTCATCTTTCCTCCAAATCGACAGCATGTTTCAGCCATCGCGTGCCTAAGAGCGAGAGCGCGAAGCGCGAGGCATTTTTCCCTATCATTTGAAGGACTTTCTGCCATTTCTTTTCGTGAAAAAGTTCCCGATTCCTCAAAAATAGTTCGAATTAAATTTTGCATTTGAGATATTAAAAAACGCTTGGCTTCGATTATTTCAGGCAATAAAAAAATACCTCAGACAGTTTTCTCAATTGAATACGTCATCGTGAATTATAAGAATTCTTGTTCTTTATAATCCTCACTGATCCTCGTTTATAATTGAAAAATTATTCAAAACAACCTGAGCATAAGATACATGAGCCTCCCTGCCAACCCTTCACTCCTTGAATGGCTATCCTTCTCCACCCCGCCTCTCGGAAAGCAGACCTCCATCAACAGCAAACTCTCATTTGACTCGTATACTTCAACCACCGATGGGAATTCCTCTCAAGACGAGATTCCAGTCCAAACCAACTACGCAAATTTCAACTATAGTAGGTGGACCCCGAATTCCTCTCCTATGAAAGGAGAGCAGCCACTTGAGAGCGTAAAGCAGAAGATGAAAACAGAGGTAAAAACATCACTACGACTGCTCGAGCCTAATCGAAAATAATAGATCTGCAAGAATTACCTGATGACTCAATCGTGTCCCTATGGCGATAAGTGCCTTTTTGCTCATGGAAAATCGGAACTCCGACAAAAGACTACGGTCCCAAAGAATTATAAGACTGTTAAATGCAGACAGTTTCATAATGAAATGCACTGCGATTTTGGCCCTCGATGCCAGTTTATTCACAAGAACGCCAAAAAGAACCCTAAGAGATACGCACTTAGAGTCACCTACAGAGTTTTGTATCAACTGATGCAATTAAGATATGACGAGCAGGAATTCGAAGAGAAAAACATTGAAAAACTCTTTCAAAATATGCTCGACGCTAAGACTTTCAAGAGGCAGCGGTTAGATGTATTTACATCTCTTCAAGATTATGGCGTTGGACAATAAATTTTGGATGATGTGGGCTGAGATCTTTCATTTAATTACTGATAATGGACATCACTGGGAGCAGAAACGAAGCACCTGGTACTCCTTTAATATATGAAAGCTTAAATTTATTTCGATATTTTATTAATCGATATAATTATCCGCAAATTTTTAAGAAGAGATCAAACAGCTCTCCCGTCTCTTCTGGATACTTGATAAGTGGTATCAATGAGAGATTGGGGGAAGGTTTTTTGAGTAATATTCATTGTCTTTTTTTTTTTAATTCTTCAGTTCTGAATACATATAACAATTTCTCGTATCAAACTTCTGAAAGAAAAAGAATACATAATTATCAGTTTCTCATAGATATGTTTCCAAAGGAATAAGTAGAGTGATTATATAAAAGAGTTTTTGTATATTTGAGAGAAAATTATTTTGAAGTGAAATGTAAAGGAAAAATATATTGTTGTCTGGAAAATCATCGTTGATGAGCATTGGTAAATGATAATTTTGCGAAGGACGTTGGTCGATACAGCAATTTCCTCTTCTTTTGAATGAAAGTAGAATAGAATATACGAAACGATCAGATTCGCAGAGTCATTGATGCTGATAGAGGCAATAAAGAGCAATATTCCATTGGAATTAATGTTTTCTTGGCCGCTTTCAGATGTAACGATGGGATCTCGAAATTGCCTGTAGAAGTAAAAATCAAGCACTCTTACGAACCTTTGTGATTGATAGTGGAAAAAAGTAGACACGAAAACTTTAATATAATTGTCAGACTTTCAAAAATAACCCATAAATGTTGGATTGCTAATAAAAAGTAGATGAGGAAGTTTCCATGTACTTTTTCAATTTGCAGTTAATAAATTGACCAATCTGAGAATCAAGAGGAATTTACACCGGCAGCTGATTATTTTTGATTTCATTTCAATCATAATTCTTTTCTCAATCTGAAATTTTTCTGCCATATTACTGATTATTGGTGACACAAAATGTCATATGGAAGTATTAGAAACTAGCAGATGGGAGAAACAAATCACGAACTTCATCAACTGCCGTTGGATTGAGTTAGATATGACAACTGTTGGAGAAAGTTTCACAAGAAATTCCTTCGTAGCTCGAAGTAATTCTTTCAGCAATAGGCGTTAGACTAATTAAGGAGTAGTATCCACAAAAGTACTTAGTTATCAAGAGTCCTCGACTTGTTTCATTTTAATTTGGTTTCATTCGATATTTATATTTCCAGATTTGATGATAAGAACTTTGCTTAATTTCCAGAATTCTTTTCACATTCGAGTAAACCTAAAAAGAAACTTTTCTCTAGTTGTATGAAAGGCCAGGTGAGACAGCCAAATCCTGTATTAACTCTATGCCGAGTATTCTAAGGTCAAGTGACCAGAGAAAGTTCCAGAAAAATAGAATTCGTGATGAATCTTAAAGAGTACGAGCTTGGTTATACTACAACCATGCTTCATCTGCATGCATTCACAACATTTAAGTATGCTTTTTCTTTCGTTTTCCCTTTTGTTTTGTGAATTATAATGATATTCCTCGAAATCACAAAAGTTAGCTTTCTCTATTAAATTTAAGAAGCATTCGCTTTAAGCAATCGACAATTCATCTATAGCAACTAAGAAACGAGAGAATTTCCTTATCAGATGGACAATCAGTATGAAAAGAGGAGATTCCTTAAAATTTCGCGGGAATTTAAGGTACTGACCAAACGAGCTTACTAATAATTTCTTTTATACGCACACCAAGTAGATTTGTCAAAACATCATTTTTCTTCGCCAGACCATTTCAAGATACATGAAGTTCTTAATTCAAGCAAAGAATTGAGTTGCATTTCCTAAAAGAGCACTAAATTCCAACAATCATAGTGGTCCAATTCTGATCGCATAATGCTAATTTCTCTCAGGAACACGACTAGCTTTCAAACTCATGGCTCGAAGAGATCTCAAAGAATGCACTCGGTAAAAGAATCCAATGCACTTTGCCCGTTCCAGCTCCAAAACAGAAAAACTTCGTATAAAAATTGCTTTAATAACTTTTCGTGATTACCTTCAAATTTTTCGCAAGTTTCATAGAAAGATTTACTCAAACTAAAAATAGGCTCGTCAGAGAAGATAAATAGGCTTGTGTGGGCGAGAACGGGATGTTTTTTTTTCATTTAAAAATTCAGTCTCCCTTCTTTGTCTTTATTATCCATCACACTTTTCTCATTACCTCACTATGATTGAATAGCATAGATTATAGAAAACAGCTGGATAACTCTACAGACTTGGCTCGAGTCCTCAGTTCTTTCTTCATTAAACGCATTTCGAAATGATTAATCTCATTAGCGGGAACGAATTACTCTTGAGTCTAATGATAAAGCCATTTTGTCTGAATTACTCACATTAATCAGACTCAATTGAATTAACTATTTCACAGTTAATCAGATTTTGCACACATGACGTAATCGAGTCAATCTAAATGCTAAACTTGAATTAGATGAGCTCATCGCTCATGCCTATTTAAATCCTGAAGCGATTCCGTATTAAAAACAATAATCAAAATAAAGTTAAACCAGAAAGCTCTAATGAAAGCCATCGCCATCGTTCTCCTCGGTCTCGTTGCCGTTTGCGCCACCGCCGCTGTTACCACCAGCGACTGCAGCGGAGCTGATGTCGTCTGCAAATCCCTCGGCCTTGAACTCAACGCCGACCCAAGCAAAGGAAACCCAATCGGCATGAAATGGAAATTGACCTGCGGACAACACGAATTCGTTAACAACCTCCACATCTACGTCGCTTTCAACGGATTCTCCTTCCACGAAGAAGAAAACGCACAATCCCTCGAAGTTGCCGGTGGTGCCCAAACAGAAATCGACTACGCCGTCACCATCCCATCCTTCGCTCCTTCTGTAAAAAAAAAAAATTCGTTTAATTGTGTACTTATTGACTAATGTTTTAGGGCCACTACCAAGTTAACCTCACCGCCCAAGGTAACTCCGACGATCCAACCAAGAGAGACACCGCCCTCAACTGCATCTCTGTTGAATTCGATCTCTAAATACTCAAAAAGATTTCAAGCGTTATTTATGCAGAATAGTCTGAATATTGGATGCGTTCCTACATGTTCTCTGCATAAATGATTATGAAAAGCACAGCTGTTTAAGATAGCAATGAAGAAATGCTCTTCATATATCCAAAACGAAATTTCTTATGTTTTAGTCGGCTTTGCTAGGATAGGATAGATATAAGGCTCGTAGTTATTACCTGACATTGAATCAGTAGAGCCATGGACATAAGAGGATAGATTAGATGTTTCTCAAGAAAAATGCAATATACTGATGGTGGAAAGGATGCCTTTGAACAAAGTAAAGAGAAGAGAGAGGACTAAATGTTCCTGAAAAGACAATATTGCTGGCTCACACAGAGAAAGAGATATTTCTGGCTTCTGCTAATAGGGAAAATACCAAATTGAGGATTTTTAACACCTAATAAATATTACATGTAAATGGGTACAATACACATTTTCTCATTCAAAGGTTAACCTTTTGGGGTTTCGAGATGCCCAATTGGATATATCAGTAGCAATCTATGTAATTTAGGAAGTCTTTTATTTCAATTCGTTGAGTAGTAGCATTTTCTGTTCAGTTATCGAGGATCCATGTCCTAAATGTTTATCTTTCTGAGCGACGAGCACTTTTGCCTTACAGAGGCGCTGTTCGTACAATGAATCTATCATAATGATGATCAAGTTTTGTTAGAGTGAAGCGTATTACCTAGATCTGACAGTAGCAATCTCACAAGCTTAATTAAGAGCTTAAAAGCTGATAATAGGAAAGCAGTTGTATTTTTCTGCTTTTTTTGGTGAATCTTGATGAGCTCATTCTGAGTAGTCTCTTGTAATCCTTTCACCTTATTGAGAATTATAAGCCCTATATTATCGATCACTCTCGTCTCTTTTTTTTGAGGTATGTTCTCCCAAAGGACTTCACTCTCTGCCTCACGTTTCAGGCAGCTGATGACCTGCCAAAACAAAAGAGGGCCTTTGCTTTTGCTGAATTCCTCCACAAGTTCAGCTTCCAACCGATCGATTTCTTCGGTAAATTCGCTCGACCTAAATAGCTTTTGAGCTGGAAGATATGTTACATTTGACATTAAAAATTCATCTTTACTATTTTGTTCTGTCACATGTTGGCTTTCCAAGCGAATCTCATCCTGAAGAGTTCGATGTTGGCTTATTGCGGCATCACTATTTCTCAATGTTTCACCCGGACCAATATTCTCTTTTCCAGGTGATAGTTTGAAAGCTCGAGATGACTTTTGATTTAATGCCTTTTTCGTGTCTTTTTCTCCTCTTTTGAATTTTGCCATGGCATTTGAAGACGATTCGCTAATCTTGCTTGGTGAAGAATTGATTTGGTCGTCGATATTTTTAATTAAAGTCTCAGTGATTCGTTCCATGGTGACGATATTTTGCGTAATGTTTTCAAATCCTTTGATTACATATTCTGCTATCACTCCTTTGCTGGGAGCAATGTCGTTTACGCTGCTTTTCAAAGCTTGTTGATTCTCCCTTATTGATTGCAACTGCTGTGAGAACACCTCTAATTCCGCAATATTACTTTCGGATGTTTCATGTGCAGACAATAGATTCTTGAATTTACAATTGATTAACTTCACTTGGGAATGATTAGACTGATTTTTACGGTGATATTGTTCAAACTGTTGCAAGAGCCGATCATTTTCCTGTAAAATTTCACTAAAACGAGCTGTTTTTGTATCATCATCTTTCTGATTTCGTTCTTCCTCGGGAAAGCTGAATTCCTCAGCATTATTTATAGACATTTTAGATTCCTTCTCAGCTGAGCAAGCATCCAATTGTTGTATAAAATATCGGAGTTTTAGAATTTCCTTCTCAAAATTATCATTTACTGAGCCGAATTTTCTAACCAGAGCCCCAGCGAGGTGTGTGATTTTCTCTAAAGTAACACTTCGAATGTCCTGTTGATTATGTAAGCTCTTGAAAGCACCTTCTTCTGAACAAGCTACGCCAACGTCCTCTTTCAGTAAATTTTCTGCCTTCAAATTTAACTCCTCACTCGTTTTTTCTTGGGGGAAGCTCCCATCTCCCCTTTTCAGCGCCAAGGTTTGAGAAAAATTTTCGATCTGAGATACTATTAAACTAATATTTTGGTCGTTTTTCTCCAAGCGTGCCAGCTCCCTTTGAAATAGAGATAATTGGATATAAACCCCATGCAATTGCTGCTGATTTTCCAGCTCTGGTAGCCCTTGCACCATGGACTGGATTTCTGGACACTGAATTTCTTTCCTATCTACCATCTGAGGGTCAGTAATTTCTAATTCTAGGGTTTCATCATTGAACTTCTTACGCTCTCTCTTCACATCATCGAAGTTATTTGATTCCTTTTGTTTATTCAATGTTTCTTCCATGTTTTTGGATATAGCAAGGAAATCAACTCCCAAAAAATGCTGCGTGACTACGCTGCTCTCTTCATGAATTAGTCGTGCCAATCGATCCTTAGACGAATCCTCTTCTATAAAATTTGAAAGCTCACGTTCCTGACTGTTAACATCGAACGAAGAAACTCTTGGTTCATGAAACCTTTCATTCATACTATTTTATTTGATGTTTGGCCCAAAAGTTTACAGAGAATCAAATTTGAATTTTTATTTAGCTGTTAAAAATGACCCTTTTGTCAATTTGCTCCGCTTTTCAGGCAGTAAATTGAAGAAATTTAAACTCCAAATTTCTCTTTCAGATCAACACTCTCGAACCCTTTGAAACGCCTCAAATATTATTCTCTTAACAACACCAACGAAATCGTCTTCAGCAAACCAAACACCTTATCCAAAGCGTTTGACTAAGTTTAGAAAACTGTATGGATTAGCTTCTTAAATAAATGGTAAAACCAAAAGCGCTTTCTTGACATCTGAAGGAGTCTTTTACTTCTTAAAATTATGAACTTTCATCATGCAAATGCCTTTGTACCAGCATAATTGTCTATCTGTGTCCTAATATAGGAGAAAATAACTCTAAACTTCAGGAAATAGAAGACTCTGTCAACGGCAATTTCTCAAATAAAATTTACCATTTTGCTTTCTAATTTTTTGATAGCAGGTATTGTCAAAAAAAGCTTTTAAATTTGCATTGCAAATTTCACCGCAAATAAAATGATTAAATATGCTTTCCGGCTGAGAAAGGTGATTGGGTCCATAAAACCATTCGCCTCCTACATCAATGTACTAAACAACCTCGAAATCACCTATAACACCAAATCCTACTTCTCGGAAAGCCAAACGACGACAGCTGATTCGGCTGAATCCGGAAAAAACAACTCCGAATCAGGAAAATGGAAACGATTTTTTTTGGAACAGAAGGTTGATATCTCCATCGACATGGACCGCTCCCTCAAAACACAAAATAAGCGACTAATCGAAAATTACATACTTAGAAATTACATGATTTTCAGCTTCGAAGACTTGATCAAGAGTCTGATCCCCGTGCAGGACAAACCTCTCCTGATCAATATTCTAACTGAATTGAAGTCTCGTATTTACAACAAAAATTACGATATTCCCGAAAAAACCGCCTTGAAAATGCTCATTCTATCTAAATCTGGCAAGTTGCTCGACCCTCCTCTGAGAAAAGTCCTTTGTGTTTATCTACACACCCATTTCAAGACGTACAAGCACGCTGACCAGGTGCGAGTCCTGAACTTCTTCCTCGAGCAAGACATTATCGATTTGTCTCATCTGAAGACGATCAAGAAATTTGCGAAACAAGAATTGGATGTCATCGGCGATTATTTCCAAAACCTGTCGCTTATAGACCAGCTTGAGCATCTGCGACTATATAACACTCTGAAGAAGGTCCTGAGTCAAGAAACTTTCGACGGGCTGCTAAAGCAGGACGTGATAGATCTCCTGGCTGATAAGGTAACATCTTATAGGTTTTCATGAATAACTTTACGATCTAGATCCTTATAAAATTGAAACAATTAGACCTCCTCACAAACGAGGAATGGTCCTATGTGACCAACCTGGACCACATGGTTATTTTAAGGCAAGAGCATCTCATTGAGCTCAAGCTGACCCTCGCTGACCTGTAAGACAACTTCTTTTGTTCATTTGAACTAAAGCAATACTAACAGATTTTACCAACGGTTTAATTTTGAAGAAACAGCAGGAACGAGCAACCCCAACGAGCCGCTCAGAAGAAATGAAAATATCGTATTATTATCTAGTTATTCTATTTAAGCTGAATCTTTCTAGTTTTTCGGCGGATTGGTGTCTCCATCAGACCGATATTTCCTCCATAAAGCGATCGTAATGAGGATTGCTACGCTGATTACTAAGACGAGTAATCCAGAGATTATCATCAATTATATCCACGTCCTTCACCGACTGAAGATCGCTGACCCCGGAGTCCTGGAAATCTTCGCAAAAACGATTCTCAACCTCACCGACAGGCGAAACCAGCGAGGGCAAGCGATAGATAGACAAACAAGCTCATTTTTAGTGAGAAGAAGCAAATTGCTAACAGAACTTAATTATCAAGAAGTTCTCTCGAAATCAAGTGACTATTACGACCAGTTCTTGGTTGATAAAGTCGACGACTTGAAATTTTTCATCCAGTCGATGATGCCCGACACGAAACTGGAGTTCTCATTGAAAGCGCTCTCGAAGCTGAAGGTTTCTTTGAAAAACGCAACTCACTCCCAGAAGGACATCCAAGACATCAACAGCGATGAAGAAATAGCAGTTCCAGAAGAGGGCGGAGAAGCAAAGGGCAAAACATCTGAGGGAGAAGACGAGGCCATTCCTATTGACAAAGCCCTTGAGGAACTTGCTGAAGGCAAGAAACCTGAGATCGTAGGCTCACATGAAGAAACCAACGATAGCAAGATCCGAGATGTCTCTCATATAAATGAGTCGTTGTTGCGCAGATACCAAAGCAGGATTTCGAAAATGACGTTCGTTAAGGTCAAATTCTATGACAAGGTAAATCACAATCCATTGAGAAATTCTAAATGCCTTTCGAATAGAAATTGGCCCCAGAAGAGAGAGCAGTGATCGTTGATTACATCACCAAGATTGACATGATCTCAAAACTGCTTCAAAATCCTAGCCTGCTGACTCCGAGGTAATCATTCCTTCATTTTCTCTCGGAGGAGTTAACAACTTGTTCAATAGCTTAACCACAACAATTGAAAAATTCATGAAGGAAGACGCCCATGAAGAATTCATCAAAGATTTCTGCGGTTTTCCACGATTCTTAGAGTCGCTGATTTCAATAGACATTTATTCGAATAAACTCATCAAGGCTGGTTTGGCAGGCGAAGACAGTGAGAACGACAAATCATTTTTCACTCCCACTGTGCAAACCATGCTCCGTTTCTACAAGAGCAAAATCGATGAGTTCTTTAACAGTCCAAAGAAATTTTCCGAAAAATTGCTTGAGGTGAAGAACTACCTGGACGCGCGTGTCGAACGAGGAGATGTGCTAGAGGACGACATCATCCGCGAACAGCATTATGTCGCTCTGAATTCGAAGGCTAATGACCAATTCGAGTCCAGTCCTGATACAGAGTTGTATCGCGCTTTTGTTGACCAAACCTACGACGACGACGCAAAGGAAGCCGTGAGGTTCCATTACGTGCCAAATATCTTTGAGAAATACTCGATTGGCTTCGATATTCAAGAGGAAAACTCAAAAAAGAACTTCTATATCATGATTCTCAACTCTCATTGCTTCAGAATGGCGGTTTCGCCCAGCAGGATAAAAGTGTTCTTTGGAAATATCCTTGATCAAGAAGGCATTCCATATATTAGAAACCACGTTGATTACCCAGCTATTATCGACTACTTGATCTATCCGAATACTGAGAAGCAAATCGCCGTTCAAGTAAGTTTCTTGGGATTTGTAAGTGAAATGACAACTAATATTTTAGGTAAGAGACACGAGCAAAATGTTGGTTGGAGCGGCTGATGCGCTGTTGTATGAGGCACAAACAAACGATAAAATCCTCGAAGCGCTTGGATACAAAGTCGTTCAGATAGACCATACTGATTTTTCGAGTGAGAAGAAGAGTATTTTTGAAAAACTAGGAATTAGCGAGGAGAATCGTCAGTATAAAGAGGCTCCTGAAATGAAAATTTAGTAGCCTATATAAGATTTATTTCTAATTTTTTGTTCATATTTCTCTATCTCTTTTTGAATAGTTCACAAGGCTTTCCATGAATACCCAGCCAAGAGCTGGATTACACAGATATATATTTGATTTCTTGTTTTGGCGTACATTCATAAACGCTGTTTATCTGCATCTCTCTATTTAGCATATTGAAATGAGTTTCGTTACCCTCTAAGGAGTTGCAGTAGGTTCAAGGCCTCATTTACAAATCAATAAGTGTAGAGTTGTTACACGATTTGAAGTTACAAATAAAATTTACTTCTACAGGATTAATTTCGCTGAGTGAAAAAATAAGCTCTTATACACATATGGAAGTAACCATCTGCTTCAGTCCTTCAGTTTATTGTATTGCTTCTAGGACGCCGTGAAACTTTTTGTCTCAGGGACTTTTAAAGCCAAATACAGCACTCCAACGACGAGGAGGATTCGGTTACCAGAGATCGATAAAAACCAATTGAAATCAAGGACACCTTCTCATGAGTCTTTTCAAAATCGGTCAATCGGACGGTCTAATTTGTCCACGGATAACTCGAGGAAGTCATTCGATCCGCAAGAAATCCAGAGGCGCATAATCAGAAATTTAATAAAGTAAAATTCGTGGAGACCTGAGGTCTAAAAACCGCACTATTAGAAATAATAGCGTTGAGAGGATGGTAAGGAAAAGCTTTAACATAAGAGATCCGAGAAAGGACGAGACAGAGGTAATTGGAGCTTTCTTTGTTATTCTTCTTCGCGTTGTTTGTTGTTAATCGCTGAATGCTCCTTTCATGCTAACAACTCGAAATTCCTTTAGTTTGAGGAAAACGAGAAGAAGGAAATTTCTTTAAGACTGGTTGAATTGCGAAAGAAGTTCAATATTGAAAAGGAGACTGAGAATAACAAGGAAAATGAGATGCAAAGGCTGCGCAAACAAATGGATAACAATAAAGAGGAGATGATGAATATGGAGAGAAGAGTTGCTGAACTGAAAGAAGTGATATTTTCTTTGTGGAAAATTAGTGCTGACTCCCTGAAATTTGATAGAAATATGAAAGTCTTAAACAAAAATCCAAACGTCAGACGTATAAATATGACCTTGCAGAGCTTGATCGAGACTGCTATGAGCATATGCTAGAAACGATTAAAGTAAATGCTCAAGCTAGTAGCTGGAAAATAATCTCTTGAATAGCATGATAAGCTTGTCTATCAGACGAAATTATTCGATATTCAGACTATGATTACTGCGAAAGACAAAGAACTTGCAGTCGTGATAGAAGACTCGAAAAAAGCAGAGCAATTTCAGATACAATCGAGGATTTTTCTTGATGGGCTCATGCAGAGCATCGAGATCGAGAAGAAAAAGCGTGAGGAGAGTCTGGTTGTTTTTAAAAACACAATTCAATATCGACAAGAACAAGAAAATGACAGGTTGATTCCAGGATTGAACTTATGTAGCTGATCCATTGGTCTAGAGAGGAGAGGATTAAAAAAACAAATGAGATTGCAGCTAATGCGGTGAACGAACTTGGGCTAAACCAAGAGGTATTGCAAAGTTTTTAAGTGAACTAATTTGCCTTTGCAGAAAAAATGGAGAAAATTAGTTTTGGTTCATAAATTCGTGAACAATTTCTTGAAGGCGAAAATGGAGAGAGAAATGGCACGTTATCGTCAACTTGAGCACGCCTACCAGAAGATCAAAGCAACGACGGTAATGATTGTTGGAGAGATTTGCAGTAACTGATGCGTTTGATTTTCAATTTATAGGGTGTTTACGATGCTCGAGAAATTGTAACTCGTTTCACGTCTCGAGAGCAAACTTACAGTGAACTCTTGATATCAATTGCCGACTATGAGCGAAAAATTGATACGTTGAAGAAAGAGAAGGAGTCTCTGACTTCTGAGTTGCAGCGATTGAAGACAGCGCTTCAGCAGCCTCAGAACTCCAAGACGGGGGTCTGGCATAACCCATTAAATGATCTCGGCGTCCAAGAGGTAAGTACTCCTGACATATATGTATTCTAAAGCCATTTGCTTTCAGCTTGAGAAGGAACTTGAAGTACAGACCTCTCTCTATAAAAGTTATCGCCTGACTAACGATAAACTACACTCATGGTCGATAAATATGCTCAAACGTTTCGATAAAGTAAATGATATTGAATTATATATATGTAAGCGTCAATCCGTACCTATAGGTTACAAAAAGCGTCCGAGGCAACCCTTATGAGGCCTATCCACGTGAGAAGACGGCTGAGGCGTTTTTAAAGGTTATAGAAAATTTCAAGAGCATTCTACAGACGATCGACGCCGAGGTAAACCATTTGTGAAATTTCAATCGGATATTCACTGCTTGTGAAGGAGGCTGAGAAAGTGATTGACCAAGTTGAAAGAGCTAACATCGCTGAGGAAATTCACAGCAATGAGTATATCCAGAAGAATACACGTGTAAAGCCGGAGACAGCAGGAGAAATCGTGGGAACGAGATTCGAACTCGAGAGAATTGACTCTATTCCAGAAGAAAACGAATCGAGGATTGAGTCGCAGTCAATGGTCTCGGATATGGTAATCAGTACCAAACCAAAGCCTATCGAGTCGGGTCAGGGTAAAATTAAAAAGCGTGCAACAACATTTAAAAACTATTTGATTTTTTGTTAGATCTCCAAGCTGAAGAAGATTATATAAAATCACTGCGAAGTTCGATAAAAGGGAAATTGGCCCACAAGAAAATTGTAATAAATCATCCCGAGTAATTCCAAGTTTGAGTCTTCCTTTGATCTTGTAATTTTCAGTAGCTAGTCCTGCTTTCAGGTCTTTTTGGCTTAGACGCTAAAATACCTGAAGCGATGAACCTGTTGTGTTGTTTGAGAAATATATCCTTACAAGTTATCACTGCATTTTTAACTAAGTCGAGCTTAAACTCTAGAAGAATAACGTTTTTCATGTAAGTAGTTTCCTTATCAATTAGCATAGGAAATAGAAGCTTTAGAAACAAATTTTGAAGTTTGATTGCTCATTTACAACAAATTACAACAGAAGAAATTAATGTAACAATGGCTCAGATTCATCCTCAATAGAGGCGTGTTAAAAATGATATGACATAGAAATTATTATGAGCTGGCTATAGCGAAGCTGTCATATAAAAGAGATATAAACTCTCGATTGCACACTCAGATAAGAGTAAAACATGAAAAAATTAAAACAGGAAAGCGCTCTATGCGCACTATCGCCACGCAAACTGTAGTATGAAGATATTTTTTGAAAAAAACCAAGTGGTTAATACATTTCCTTTTCATGATTGTCTGATCCTTGCTTCTCCTTTCGTTTTCCTTCCCACACCTTCCTTTTCTCTGTTAAAAAGCTTTGAATCTTTTCTCTTAGCTCTGGTTGATCAAACAGCATGTCTTTGCTCAATTCCTTGCGATTGAAAGGATCGGTTTTATCAGTCATCAAATGTCTCATAATCGTAGATTTATCAACAATAACGTTAGATGTCGATAGCAAAACAGGGTTTTTCATCACGTGACCCATAATCGGATCAATGAAGTCCTCTGGAATCTCCTCACCCAGATCATTGAAAAATTCATCATCCAACTTTTTCTCTTTAGTAAAGATCTTCCACTTTTCCATCATGACCTGAATTTGATAGATATCGTCTTCATTTAGTAGCTTTTCCTTGAGCAGGTAAAGCACAGCGTCCTGGTGGCACTTTAAGCTGTAATTCCTCTCATCAGCAACAGTAAACCTCAAGAAAACTTCCGATGCCTGATACTTGAGGAGGAGGAAGCAAATCAACCTTAGCATCTCTCTCGTATCGAATTTCAGCTCTCGCATCCTTTGGACCGTAGGAATCACAGCATTCGGGTTGAATAATTGCGACACGGTATAGTTACAATTATTAATAAGCCTCTGAAGCAGCTGCTCGTCCAACAGAAAGCATTGAGGATTCACGTTGGCTAGAGTAAGCAGGAAACCGAAGTATTGATTGAGGAATTTGGCAGAGACATTAACTATCTGCAAATATTGCTGGCAAAGAGCGTCTTGCTCGGCCCGCTCTTGGAACGAGAGGAAATTTGGAGGGTTTAACTGCACAGTGTCTTGGTGCTTTTTGATGGTTTCTAACTTCGACAAGCTGTCATCGAGCAAAATCATCATGTCGTTGAGCAACAGACAGCAGAGTCTTCGAAAGTCGTCTTGATTTTCAATTGCTTTTTTAAGACATTCCCTCACTTTTTGGCTTGTGTAATACGAACTTACGTACCCGGCTAGCCTATTGAGGAGCTTGCAAAACCAGTGTCGGTAGTTATATTTCTCAAACTCGTGCGTCGCGTTTGCTTTGTCCATCGCCCAGAAGAAACTCATCAGGTTCGCGGTTATCTCCTCTTCAAAGAAAGCATTTTCTTCGAGGAGAACCCGCGATATTTCGGGATCGCGCTCCAAGAACATCGAATGGTTGGAAGGGATGTCAGGCAACATCGAATTTAAAAAATTTAAATAATCTATCTTCAGATATGGGTTTCCTATCCAGTTCTTTTCTCCCATCGCGACAACCATGAAATTGGCTATCATTTTGAACGATCCGAGGTTCTTAAGAATCAGCTGGGACTTTACCTCTACTAAAATCTGAGGGAATTGAACTAGATTCTCAGCCCAGTAAACCGGTACCATGCCATAAGTTTCAGAATGAGTCTTTGGTTCGTCATTATATAGCGAAAGCACTTCGGATGGGTTCAAGACGGATTTTATTGGTATTCCGCGGTTGTGAGTGATGAATAGTACATTTACTTCGAATAACCTACAGAGGTTGTCCCAGAGCTCGGGATCAGTGTAATGCACGTCATAGGCTTGCTTCTTCGACCTCTTTTTCAAATAGTAACTGTTAAACAAGTATTCCACGCTGTTTTCTTTTTCCATTCGGTGGATCAACTTGTAATATTTCTGATATTGAGAATGAACCAATCTGAGCGTATGATTCGCTAAAAACAACACTTCGGTAAGAAAATTAAAGCCTTCCTCTCCTTTCTTTTTCGCAGGAGAAGGAGTCGAAAATCTCTCTTTATACTCTTCAAATAAATTTGAAGTTTCCAAGTCTGATCTCATACTAGGGACTTTTTCTGTAGTGATTTCTGCGAATTCTTGCTGCGGTTTTGAGTTTGAGCCCAAATCGATTTGGTTTTCACTCTCATTATTTTCATTTACTACAGGTTGTATGGAGCTATCCATTGGAACTTCCTTCGTTTCAATGCAGTTCAAGAGCTCGTCCTGAACTTCATCTTTTTTCTCTTCTTCGAGTTCAAGCTTACGAATCACGATTCTGCTATTTTCTTCATTATCGCTGAGATCCTCTCGACTAATATTTCCAACGCTAACACTCTCGGCCTGTTGGTCCGCTGGATCTTCTTCAGGTTGATTCGACACTTCCTGTGGACTTTGTGTTTGTTTCTGGGAGAAAGGCGAGTCCTGCAAGATGGGCGCTGACTGTTTTGCTTCCTCGGGGTTAGAAGGAAAATAAAAATTACTGTTGCCATTCATCAGAGACAGATGATTGAAGATTTCTTTTTCTCTGAGGTATAACGGGTCAATTTTATCCAAGTCTCCAACGTCTTTTATCTCATCGAGGAGTGGTTTGCTAATTTTGAGCAGCAAGTAGAGAAAATTTGCCAGGAAACCCTCCGAGCTGCATGCGCTGTTAGTGTTATATAATTTTTGCTTCGCGTTGTTAAGTTCAATGGCCTTATAGATCCACGCGAGGACGGCCTTGCGGCCCCGCTCTTCTCTTTTTATCATATAATCCAAGATATCATAGACAAGATCAATGACGTCTTTGATTTTCTCACGAACTTCCATAACGTATTTTTCGCATTGATCCAGTTGACTGCAGCTCACGAAATATGACATGTAGTGCGTGTTGTCGTCCGGGAGAGACGTTATGGACAAAGCGCTCGCTAGGATTGAGTTTCTTTGGAAATACTGCCCGGTAAGTTTGCCAGTGGAAGGATCAGGGAATGGTATAAAAAGTGAACTTTTATAGAAATATCTTAGCAAATATTTGCTAAACGTGATAAGAAACTTCAATAATTGAAGAGCTTTAACTGCCTCACCAGCGTGATAGAGGTCGTTGACACAAGTATCCTTTAATATTCTCTTCAAAATAGGGTGGAATACCAGAGCAAGGTCGTCTTCAGAGAGACTTCGCACGAACTGGTAGAAGAAAGTTTTATTAATTCCTGCTGTAAGCAACTTATAAAACTCAGTTTTCGCCTTGCAACTTATATCGGAGGCACAATAGAGGTCTTCGGGTTCAAATTCAGAATCAAAGACCTCCGGTGAAGTCACCAAACTCGTAAAATAGGAGAGAAGGATTTTCATGATCTCTCTTTTGTCATCAATGGAGAGATTTTGCGTTGTTTCAGTTGAATAAGCACGGAGATAAGCTTGATAGAGGTACGGAACCTTTTCTTCTGAGTGATGGAAATACTGACCTCTGGGCGATTCAACGATATGAAGGATTAAATCGTTAAAGTTATCAATTGTGAATAATGAAAGAGGGTCATGGATATCACGAATGGTTTTGAACGCATATGGACGGTACTGCTGAGAGCCAAGAAAAGGAGAGAATTTTAAAATCTCCTCGAGCAGAAATACGAGCGAACAGTCCTTATTGGAACCTTTCAATGAGGTTGATCGTGAAGGAGAGGATTTTGATTTGGTTCCTGGAGATTCGTAGAATGAGCGTTTAGGTTTAGATGGGCTGCTGCGAGGGGAGTCATAAAAGTCATCATCGAGTTGGCTGTCAATGTCAGACTTGCTTTTCTTGTTCGGAGTATTTCCCATGAGATTATATTTATTCTTTTCCTTTGCTTTATTTGATTAGTTATTTTTGCTGGCTGGAAATAGCATTGGGAACAGAAATTCAGGAATTTTATTGAACTATATGGTCAATTAATTTAATCAATTTTTTGAACCTGCAAAAAGGTAATTTGATGATATTTAGTTTAATCCTGTGAAAAATGGTCAAGTTTGTTCTCTAGCATGCATGAGTCCAGTTTCGAAATTGTAAAGGAGGAATCTAATGTGAAAGAGAAAAAAGCATGGTTTAAGTTTATCTCTGAACAAGCTGAAAATTTAATCTTAGGGCTGATTGCCTAGTCGGCTCGAATAATTTGTTTTGTAGTTTATTGGTTTTATATCAGCTATAAGCAGTCTTAGTTAGGGTTTTGGCTGAATGAGAAAATTGTTCTCTGGAAAAATGCATAACCACTAAATTAGAGATCAAAAAAAAAAGAAGAAATTTTAGTAATTTAGGAATTGAGTAATTTAGCTATATGAGTCGATTGCGATCTTCATTGAAAACTAGGTGGATTAACAATGCAGCGTTTACAACAACTCGAAACAAGGTAAAGTGAAACTTCAATCAATCTATTTGTGAACGCGCTCTTAGCGAGAGGAGAATTGCCACTTTTATTTAGTCCGAGGTTAGCATCAATTCTTCAATCAACTCCTTTAATTTGGCTATTAGGAAACTGCTGAAGGAACATGGTTGAATAGTTCTTTAACAAAAGTGGCTCAAGATAAAAATAAAAAGAATCTAATTTTCTAAGAATGGGATTCAAATTCCTCGTTGCCATACTTTTCGTCAGCAGTGTCTTCATTCTCTCCAACGCTGCAGATGCGAATGCCTGGAGGTCTCGCTCAATCTACCAGGTTTTGACTGATCGTATCGCAAGAACCAATGGAGACACTTCTTCATGTGGTGACCTCGGCAAATATTGTGGTGGAACTTTTAAAGGTCTCCAAAACAAGCTCGACTACATCAAATCCATGGGATTTGATGCCATCTGGATCTCCCCTATCCCTAAGAACCAAGGCCAAGACTACCATGGCTACGGAGCTGTTGATTGGTATCAAGTCAATAGCAATTTCGGAACTCCTCAAGATCTGAAGAACCTTGTGAGTGCTGCTCACTCCAAAGGAATGTATGTCATGTTGGATGTCGTCGCAAACCACGTCGGCTCAGTTGATCTTGACTTCTCAAAAGTCGTGCCTTTCAATAGCCCATCACACTACCATACTAAATGCCAAATCAACAACTGGAATGACGCACATGAAGTCGAGTACTGCAGATTGGCTAACTTGCCAGATCTTGACCAAGATAATTCTTATGTCAGACAAACTCTCTTAAACTGGGTTAAAGGCGTTGTTTCTAACTACAGTTTTGATGGAATCAGAGTTGATACAGTTCCTGAAGTCAAGCCTCAATTCTGGGCTGAATGGGCCAAGGCTGCTGGTGTCTACCAAGTGGGCGAAGTGTTCAACAGAGATTATGGTTACGTTGGAAAATATCAGGGTTATCTTGATGCTACCTTGAACTACCCACTCTACTATGCCCTCAGAGACATTTTCGGTAGTCGCCAATCAATGTATAACTTCAGAAATCACTACTCCAACATGGACAAATTCTTCAAGAACCAAGACATTCTCGGCAACTTTGTCGATAATCACGACAATCCAAGATACTTGAACCAATATAGCGATGGTAGAACTTACAAAGCCGCTCTTGCTTTCGTTCTCGGATCCAAGGGAATCCCCATCATCTACTACGGCTCTGAACAATACTACAAAGGAGGAAATGATCCAGGATGCAGAGAACCACTCTGGACATCTGGATACAAAACAACTGATATCTCAACCATGCTAACCAGAATCAACCAAGTGAGAAAAGACACCAAGTACTATCTTCAACCTCAGGTTGAGAGATGGGTAGATGACACTTTCTACGCCTTCTCCAGAGGCAATGTTGTTTTTGCATTCACCAACAACCCTGACCAGACGCAAACCAGAAGCGTGACTTATCACCCATACAAAGAAGGACAAAAAGTCTGCAATATCGTTTATCCAGGAGACTGTGTGACAATCAAGGGAGGCGCCCTTCCAGTCACTCTTCTCAACGGAGAAGTCAAAGTCTTCGTCCCTCAATCAATGATTAAGCAAAAGATGACTGATGACGAAGTTGAAGAGTTTTATGACGTTGATGAATTTCTCTCAATGACCATTTAATAACAACCTATATCTAAAATGCTATTAAAAAATATTACATAATCATTAATGAAAGATTCTTCAAGACAGAAGAGATAGCGAAATTTGAAGTTCAAGATTTTAGTTCATTGAAAAAAATTACAGCAAACAAAAAATATATATCTCTCTCTCAAAATTCATGGATTTTACTGTTTCGTAATCCAAAACTGAGCAAAAATTCTAATATAGCTTACAAAAATGGCTTTCGTAATCATCGGCACATGTAAAGGAGGAATCATTTAGCCGACTATGCTGAAGACTCCTGCGGCCAGTATATGAAATTTTTAAAAACAGTATAGAGTACATTTAATTCATGATTAAATCAGGTGCGAAGTTGCGGTTTTATTTTTCTTCCTTTGCATAGCCCTGAAGGACCCTTTATCCTGTTTCTTCGCATCATCGTATTTAAAAGGCGTCAGCATTTTACTTATCAACGAAATACTCGAAACGCTTCGGTTTGCGCCTAAATCAATAACAGTGATAAACCACAATTTTTTAGAGATATTCTTACTACTACTCTTCGTAAACTTTGAAGTTTGAATGCCCTCTCGTGTCAATTTACTTTGGCTAGGAATCGAGCCCTGCCGAGATCTCTCCTGAACAGTTGTTTTTGGGCTCGCTGACGAAAAATATCTCTGCGCTCCCTTGTCTGACAAATGCTTTCCATCCTGCGCAGGAGGACTTTTGATTTTTGCATATATCTTATGTAAATGCTCTTGTGGAGTATTTGTAGACTTTGTAGTCGGCTCGCCGCTTTCCTTTGCCGGCTCAATGGATATATTCATCTGCGCATATTTCTGCTTGATAAGATCATGCAGTTTTTGCTGGCTGTCGATTGCCAATACTGTTTTTCTGCCAGGTTTCGCGCTTTTCACTGCTCTCTGCATGTCCTGACCCCTCGTCTTTGAGTCCGAGCTGGTCGCAGTGCTTCGCCCCTTTGACTTTGACTCCGAAGAGTGAGAAGCCGGTTTCGCTTGATGCTCGAGATATTTCCTTTGCTGAGTTTCAGTTTTTAAATACGATTTCAATTCAGTGTCGATATGGTCAAAATTAGACATTATCCTCGTCGCCAGCACCATAATCTCCTCAAAATCCACTCGCTCGGATGCTTGTTGCATGCACGTAATACTTTCAGCGTATTTTCTTGCTTCTTTTAGGTAAAACGTGATTCTCTTAGCCATAGTCAGTTGAGCTTCCTGGGTGATTCTCAAGTAACTCTGCAAGTTTTTCTCAACATGTTCAAGCAAACTTTCTTTCGTGCTTCTCTCATTAACTTTCGGAGGGGATTGAGAACTCACGTATTGATAGATGGACTTATTCAACTCCTTCAAATCGCTTATCTCTCGACTTAAAAACTCTAGTCCCTCGGGATTCTCCAGCCAGGACCTTCTTTGATTACTATACTTTGGAGTAATATGATACGAAGAAATTCGCTCAAGTTGCTGTTGCGGCTGGCGGTGGCTCTTGCTTGAGCTTGGTCCTTTTTCCTTTAGCATCTCTCTATGCACGAGTTCTTTCATCACAGCAGCGCATTTCTCCAGTCCGCTTTTGATCTTTGCTTCTTCAGAAATCTTCTTGCCAGTTTCCTCATTTTCTGGGAAAATCTTATCAAAGCCTTTTAATACCATGGCCACTAAATCTTTAAGCTCTTTGATTTCTTTTTTCTGCTGCTTAATGCATTCCTTCTGCATGCCAACGTTCTCTTCGAGGTCTTTTTTTTGTTCGGTGAGGTCGTGTATTTCGCAAAGCAAATCTGTGACTCTTGATTGTGACATCTCCCCTTCGTGTTCGTGTTCTGCATGCATCTTTTGTGGTTCGTGAGGAATGTGGGTTTCTTTCAGTCCTTGTTCATGCCCCAGTTTTTGAACTTTTAATTTTGGCACTACTACGCCATGAGGTGATTTTTTAATCGCTTGGCCTTCTGCTCCAGTTGAAGAGTCTCGCTCGGGTAATAGATTCTCTGTTTTTTCTTTTGGCGGTGCTTGCTGCTGGATTTGGGTGTAAAACTGCCCTATTTCTCTTTCTTTGTCAAGAAGTTCAGAGCTGACATTCTGAAGGAATTTTTGCGTTTTATCAAATAACCTCCTCAGGTTCTTGGCCTTATGCTGATACTCACTGACCACATCGGCAAGGTTTTCGGAGCTTTCTGGTTTCGACGACTCTATCTTTCGCTTTTCTTCTTCGAATTGGTTAACGATCGCATCGACCGTATAGCTCAATTCTTCCATATATACACTCAATTTTTCAGTCACATGATCGTCATATCCAACGTTCTTATGAGCGCTGACGGACTTTTGCGACGACTTGCCCGTTTCATCGCCTTCTGTTTCATGGTGTCGGTGTTTAGCGAGATTTTGCTGAGCGATTTTCGTGCACTCATCCAAGGTGTCCTTACTGATATTATACGCAGCGATCACTTCATCGAGGGTATCCTGTTTCACTTCAATGTAGTTTTCAAGCTCGTTTATTTTATTATTCAGCGACATTCGCTGTCTTATCGTATTTTCAAGAGCAGTCTTGGCGTTCCCCAGGCTTCTCTGGATCGTGTGAAGACTGGTTTGAGGTTTTTTCGGTTCAGCGGGCTGATCACCCTTTTGGTTTTCTGGCTCTTCCGCTCCTTCTTTCTGTGAATGAATCTCCATGATCCTCTGCAGTTTGTTTATTCCTTCCTCAATGCTCACTTGCTCGGCCTCTAACTTATCTCGCTGATCTTTTAATTTCATATAGCTTTCAGTTGCAGCTAGCAGATCTTCGTTGAGGCGAATTATCGAATACTTTTGAGGGTCTCCTTCGGCTCCTTCCATATCTTCCTCTTCTTCGAACCCACTTTTTAGCATTACAAGACCTTGAATCCACATATCTCGTTGCTGTGAGTCAGCTGCGTAGAGATTCACCTTGCTATCTCCGAATAATAAACTGAATCTAATAGTCAAGATTGCCCGATTAGACCGAACAGTAGCAGTTATTGATTGTTACCCTTTTTCACCGATACTTTGAATCTCTTGGATGCTTTCAAGGTGATATAATCCTTCGGCATTGTCTGGGTTCTCGGATTCCTAAAATACATCGGTTAAGACTGAGAGAGAACTTTAGTGAATCAAAAACTTTTTCGTTTTTGTAGTAGACTAATGAGGTTCCTTCGTCTTCAATCTGAAAAAACCTAGGATATACAGTGAAACTTTGCCTAGGATCGTAGAAATGCTACCATTTTTGCCGATGTTGATTTGAGTCTTCTTTTAGAAGATATGATTTTAACGAAATAGCCTAGCTGAGTGGTAAACATTGGAGGATGTAAGGATGTACTTCTATGTGTGACTCGGATTGCGTGATAGAATCGGCCATGAAATTTTTATTTATTCGAGCTCCGAATTTACCAAAATGTCAGTTTGAAATATATTTAATTCGAATTAAATAGAAATATCATCCTCAAGGGGCTCGACAAAACGTTATTTCGCTAAAGCACGGTTTTCAGTATAGAGCCCAGTTAATTAAGAAATCAGAGACATTTTCAGTTAGAAACAAGCTGCAATTAGTGGAGATACGCTGAATCCTCTCATGAATAAATCCATGCTCGGTCAGTCAACCACTAACTTCCAATTAATAAAGGTAATTCATTAGGAAATTTAATATTTTGATATAGATTGTTAGAATAAGGTCAAACCATTACAATGAAGTTATGTTTCACTCTTTACAAACGAGTACATTTAGAGAAAGACATTTTAGTGCTATACCCAAAAGTTATCCTTTTTAAGTTATAGTGTGATTTAGAACGAAGAAACGATTTAAACTTAGTTGTCAAGCATTTTTATCCGTATGAGGAAGAGGAAAACTTGTTGAGAGGTTCATTTGTTAATTTAGATTCTTGATACTGCAGCAGCAGTATATAGATAAAACGTGTCAATCATTGGGCAATACTTTTCTAGTAATGGTCCAACAAAATCCTTCACTGGGGTGCCTTGAACGAAATATTAATAAGCGGTTTTGTCTGGGAAAATATGAGTATTTAAATTATTTGCGCAAAATTGGCGGTAAATATAATTTTCAGAATCCATGTTTAATTATTTCGCCTGTTGATTGTTCTCATTGAAAGTGCTTTTCGCATAAATATATTAAATCGAAAATATCCCAAGTACCAAACCAAAGTTCACTCTTTGGTAAAAATCCGTAATTTTCGAATCAGATACAATGGCTCAGAAAAATCAGCTTGTTTGGGTTAATGTCGAAGATGACATCTGGCTGCCGGCTAAGGTTTAGCTGAGAATCATTGCAAAGTTTAATCCATTCACAATAGATATTGAGTGTAGAAAAATCAGGTACGAACGAAAAACATACGAAATATAAAATAAAAACCTTTGGCACGGCTGAGAAGTAAGGATTGGATGCGACAGATATGTCTAATGCTATGCATAACTTAGAATGGAGGTTGAAAGAAAAGCCGTGGAGCCGTTTATTGAAAAATTTGAAGAGTACTCAAAGCAGAGTCATCCGAAACTCGCTAAAGCGCTTGAGAAGGCATTTGAAGAGTATGCGTACAATGGTTCGAAAGCTGCAGAGAAAAAATTCTTGAGAAAAATAATTGTACCTGCCTCAACAGCTATCTGATTCTAATGACTTTTTTTTCTCCACTTAGAACTTGGATAAGGATGGAGAGGAGGAAAGCCGTGCTGCAGGCAAACGTGAAAAAGATAGTAAAGGTAACTATTGCTTTGAATGCTATAACTAAGGTTATCATAGCGAAATCTACAAAAAATGAAAAGACTGAAAAAGCCGAAAAGGCCTCGAAAGAGTCTATTATTAAAAAGGAAAACGAAAGCGACGAGGATGTCAAGCCAATGGTCTCGAAAATCAAAAAGCTGAGTAAAATGGACCCAAAAAATGCGCGCAAATCCAAAAAAGAAGAGGAGAAGGACGAAAAGTCCCCAACTGAAGACAAATCTGAGGATAAAAGTTCTATTGCATTTGTCTTCCTGGCATTGAACTTATATCTTGATAGAACTGGGCAACAAAAAAGTGAAGAAGGGCACAGAAAAGACTGATGCTGAGGGCAATAAAGTAAAACTCAATGTATTATAGATATGTTGAGCATTCTCTGTCAAATAGAAACTGCCGGAGGTAGTCAAAATAGAAGAGGAGCTCATGAGGATACTGATCTCTCTTTCGGAGACTTTCAAGAAAAATGAGTTTAAGAAGAAAATAGATATCAGCAAGCAGGCTGAGGAACTCGAGAAAGTGCTTAACGAGCTCCATGGCCTAAAGTTGACTGCAGAACAATATTTTTCGTCGGATATTGGTAGAAGGATAAATTTGGCTCATTTGCTATTTCTTGAGCATAAAGAGAAGCTGTCTGGCGAGGTAATATTGCCTATTTCCCCTGGAATAACCGAGTCTTCTATTTAAGAGCTCTCAATTAGTGGAAAAAATTAAAAAAACGGTTGATAATATCAAGGCATCGGTCGTCCGTCATGTAAGAATTATTTTGGATGCCGGAAGGTCATGGAATTTTTTTAAAATCTAGTATATGGACACCTCTAAACTTGAAAAAGATTTGCACCTCAAGCCTCTCTCAGGGAAGAAGTTGGAAGGTTTCAGTGATGAGGAACGAGGCAAGAAAGAGGAAGAGGAGAAAAAAGCGGAGCCTCTAAAAACCAAAAAAACGAGCAAGAAATCTTCAAAGAAGCCGGCCGAATCTAAGAAGGCTGAAGATAATCGCATGGACATCGAAAAGAAGGCTACTCCTATCGAGAACCCTCAGCCCACTAACAAAACTACTGAATTGTCAATGAGCGATCTACCTCGAAATCCGCTTCCTACGCTCGTCCAACAACCTTTTCCAATGATCCCCGGCGGAATTGGAGGCTTTGCAACGTCATTGCTTGCCAAATACAACACCTCCATGATGCCTTCATACCCGATGATGACTTCGGCGAGAAACCCTGAACCAATGAGCTCCCAAAACGCTGGTCCTTCAGAAAATGCTACAGGTAATGGACACAAGGCATCAACCCAACCAGCAGGAACGGAAGAGTCACAACCAAAGCCTTCGAAAACAGACGTGAATGCAATTTCCAAGGAGTCTGGCAATAAATCCCTAAATAAATCGGACAAAAACGAAGTTGAGCTCTTCGAAATACAAGAAGAGGTGCAGCCGGAGAAGGAGACGGCTGATGAGACCAAAGCTTCAAAAGCTAACGCTGCTGATCACGGAGAAACCTCAAAAGATGATAAAGAGAAAAATGAAACCGAAACGAAAAAGGCTGATGATGCTACGAACGCGGTTCTAAAGGACGGAGGTGTTGTTTCATTGGCTATTAGAAAAAAAGCAGGAGTCAAATTTTCGAAATTCTTGTTTTTCAGGTTCAAGGTGCCTCTCCCTGAGGCGCAGAACTTAGCTGCGATACTTGAGAAGATAACCCTTGACACATTTGGAGTGACAGAAGGCGAATACAAGCAAGCTTGCAAAGGGTTCTTGAGACTAATCAAGGTAGTGTTCTCTCGCAGTGATTGTTTTCTAATTTATTTTCCTTTTGAGGTGAACTATTTTACGTTAGATGAGTTAAATAAGATGACAAGTGCGAAGTTAGGATCGCTGAGGGACAAGCTTTTGACGTATGAGGGTGAAGGAGATGAATGAAGTTGCGATACTTCTATATATATAAGGCATTTTTGTTTGATGTGCTGACTCTTAGTGTGTGCAAGAGTAAAATATATGTATTTTGAACATAAATAGATCTCTAAAAATTTAAGAAATATATTTCTGTAGCCTCAACTAAATGTATTCCATTATTGTTTTTAGATGTCCCACTGAAAACTTGTTTCAGTTGCCAAGCAGAGCATAGATACATTCATAATTGAGGGTGAGGTGCTTGTTTTATATTACTTTATTAGGTAGTTTCTTATGGCAGAACAAGATGACGAAGCAAAAACTATAAATGAATGAGAAGAATTATATTAAATGTATACAACTATTTATTTATCAAACTTAAGTATAAAAATTGGTGTTAGCTGCTGCCTCGGACATGTAAATTGCATCCAATCGAAAAAAGGGAAAATACCACCAAATTCAATCAAAGCTGGTTGCAAATTAGGTAAGACAACTAACTCCCTGAGAGAAGTCCATAGTTAGAGGGATTTCGTTGAGTCTTCGATAGCCTCTGAAAGACACTGCTAATTTTCGCTTTGGGAGTCTTTGATGATGGTTTAGGCTTCATGAACGATTGTAGATTATGTCGAATCATGAAGGAGGGTTCTCTCTTTTCCTGTATAGCTGACGTCTCGTCAAGTGACTCTGTGCTTTTCCCTGTGAGGGGCCCTGAAAGCCCTTGGAGAGGCCGACTTTCATGGGTTGTAGAAGAGACTTTCTTTGGCAAATTTAAGCAATATTCGCTCGTGGCAATGTCACCAACAGATATTGTGCTCGGGTAATTGTGTGTTTTAAAGTATCTAAACATGTTCGGTTGCTGCTGAAAATCTTGGGATTTGTGTTTAACAAGCTGAATCTTAACTGTACTGCCGCTTGGTCTCAGCCTTTGCGAATTTAAAACGTTAGTTTTTTGCAACTGCATCTGTTGAAGGAATGTATTTAGCTGCCTTTGAACCGGTCTAACGTCTTCTTTCGACTAGTTTTATAGTTATAATGCTCTCATCTCTAATAAGTTAGCTACTTCAGCGATGTATTCAAGAAAAGGGATGAGCCGCTGAAGTTCATTATCTCTACTATCATTAATGAAGTCTTTGATTCTAAGGCCGTTGGCTGGCTGCAGCGAAAATGAAGAGTCTAAGTTCTATTGATACCGTTAGCGAATTTTCCCTGATGAAATGAGGTTATACGTCAATAATAATAACATTGCTGAGGTCACGACCAAGGTTGCTTAGATCCTTTATCAGTGTTGAATTTCGGAGGGTACAATGATCTCGATGAAGAATCTGACTGATGAATCCTTCCGGGTCTATCTTTTTCACGATTTCATGGGCATACTAAAGACAGAGGTTTTTATCGCCAAGTCAATCAATACTTACGGCTTTTTCACTCGAAGTAAAGACAACGACTTCAAATAGAGGAGCCATATAAGCCAAAAACTCATCTAAACCAGGTCGCTTTAGCACATAGAGTTGCTGACCGCCAATTCCGCCCTAATCTAATCAGTGAAAACTTCAAAAATTATTCTTTACTCGAACGGTGAAATCTGCACGGGATACTTTGTAAGGCGAACTATGGATCAACGTTTCATCTAAATCGAGGAGTAATGTTTTCTTTCCCTATGTGCATGATGAGCACATTATGAATAGCATTATAACATACATTATTTCTGTGAGATTGCTGCTTCAGAAAGGGTTCAGGATTCGATATCTCGAGCGCTTGACTAACATTTGAGCAGTTGACAGGCGAGAGGAAATCAGTATTTACTTTTTAAGCTGAGAATAAAATAATGAATGGTTAGTTTTCGATAGTGTCGGAGGCGCGGGATTAGAGAGCAGCTGAATTCTAACGGGTGTATTCCTATAGTATTTAAAGAGAATTTTGTCAACATTCAAACTGAAATGGAAACTTCTTGAATACTGTGCGGTATGATTCAGTTCGAGTTTTGGACTAAATGTGCCTTCAAACCTAAATGGGGTCTTCTGTGACTTTGTCGTTGGAGAATTTTGCAAGGATTGAACCCAAGTTCTTCTCTGCAGCGCTTCCATCTGTTGTTGATGTTCTGAATTATTGTTCGCGCTATTTTAATTATAATTTAATAAAAAATTTTAATTGCCGATCCTTAGTCCAATTGAACACTTCGTAACTTTTTAAAAAATGATTCAAATCGCAAGAAATCAATCCTACTTCGAAGTAAGAAGTCAATTGTTCCAAAATGTTCTAACTTCAAAAATATGAGATTTTTTGAAAAAGTTCAGGCAATGATAAGTGCCAAGCTTTATCGAGATTATCCGCAATCTCGATACTCTGAAATTGTGAAAGAAATAGTTGACTTGAGCTAATACATCTGAAAATCACTTATTCCTTTTATCACTTCTTTGGAATCACCCACTCTTTGGTGTCTGAAGAAACCCTCTCTAAGAATCAGTCCAATATTGAGGCAATAATTCTTGGATTTAAGCAATCAAATTCTTGAATACCGAATAGTTAAGATGTGCAATGATGGCATAATGCTAATTGCCTGAGATTATTAGATGAGATCATAGCACAGTGTTTGATACCTATCTGCAGGCAAGAAACATAGGTAATAAATTCCTTTTAATCTTAATTGCCTCGTCAAAGCAAAATTTTCGGAGAAACGAACTTTGTTTTAACCTTCACAAAATAATTCCCTTGCGAAGATGCTCATCAGTGTTAATTGATGTTTCGTGCTAAGCTTAATCGAATTTTTCAACTTGCACTAATTCATTTAAAATACAAATCCTTGATTTTCCATGAAATTCGACTCTTTTTTTTCGAGTAGTAGAATTCAAACCTCTAGACTTCTTTAGCAATGAAATCGCGTGATTTTAATAATTTCGTGGCCATTGAAAAGAGCAGTAATATTTTTCGAAGTTCAAAATGTGGGAATTTGAATCAAAATTTCGCTCAAAAGCTTCGGATAAATCTTATTATAATTAATTAAAGAAATCTTCAAAAAGAATGGCAAGTAAACAGGGGTACGGCCCTGATTTGAGGAAGTATGTTGATAAACATTTGCTCATCAGACTGAACGCAAAGAGAAAAATCGCTGGATTGCTCATTGGCTACGACCATTTCATGAATATCGTGCTCGACAAAGCCATCGAACATGTTGGTAAAGAAACGAAGGAGATCGGCAAATGCATGATTCGTGGCAACAGCGTCATTATGTGGGAGTGCCTGGACAAAATCTGATTCGCGGCTGGCTCTCTCTGCAGAGTTTAAACATCCCCCTTTACCCGTTACCTTCATAAATGTTCCATTTGTTTTTGCATACATAAATGTTTGGTGTTGTGCTACGGAGAGTCAGCCTATTCATAACTTTTAATGAAATTTCTGAAAGCGAATTGCAATTTCTAAAATGTTAGATACGAAAAACAATGAAAATATGAACTGCGCACGTACGTTCTAACATTCAAATACAAATTTCCTAGGAGATTTCTTCTCTACACATTTCTTAACAAATTCTAAAACTCTAAAAAGCTGCCGCCTTTGCCCCAAACAGCCAACATGGTGATTCTGAATTTGGCAAGCTTGACCTCGAATAATTTCTAGAAATAATGACAGTAAGGAACAAAAATCATAAAAAAGAAGTCTACCAAGAGCTTGCATTGCTCTGGGTTGAGGGGTTTCCCTTTCTCCGCGAGCACAAAGTCTTCATTGAGGTGAATCTTGCTGTTGATCAGAGAAGTATTCATTCCAAGTTTTCTCAGATAGGGTTCAATTGAAAAACTGAATTTTTCCATTTCTTTTGGGCCCTTTGGCACAATGACGGTAGTAGGCGCGATCATGCCTGCTCGGGCATACTCGTCGCAGAGGTCTTGGTTGAAAAATCTTTGTGAAAAAAGCGAATTAGGCAATCTGCAACGCAACTAAAATAAGCTTACTGGAGGACTTCTTCTTTAGTTCTATTAGTGCACAGAACACCGCAATCTCCTTTGAGGTACTATAAATTTTAAGGATTTGGGCTCAGATGAGTAGTATACTTGGGTGAGCTTGTGAAGATTTTCAGCAGATTCGTCTTTCTGTTCTCTTCCAAGAGCGATTTGCATAACGCGGTTCTTTCCAAGGAAAAATCTATCATGATAGTGGTTAAACAAATGTTTGTTAGAGAGTGTAAGTACTTAGAGTCACTCCATTCGGCTTGGACGACTCTGAATGGGTTTGTTGTCATGTTTTCGTGTTTAAAAACGTAGACGAATTTGAATGAGAGTATCGATTTACGGAGTTTTTCTACACGAGTTTGCTTGGCGCTATCTCCCTTCTTTCTCTTGACTTTGGTCAAGCGGACAACTTTGTTTCTTTTTGACAGCGGCATTCTTTCTCTTGTTTTGATAAATTTTGTTAAAAATCCTATTTAAGGAGCGATTTGAAGCCTGATTTTCCAATGAATTTGACTAGTTTCAGTCTGGACAAAATTCCTTTTTGGATGTGTTCAGGACGTTGGCAAATGCCACCAGTAATCATTGAAAAGTACATAAAGCTCTGAAAAACAACCAAGGTTGTATTCTTTAAGCAACGGCTGTTCAAAGTATGAAAATTATTGAAGGATGAATTCATGTGATAACCTAATTGGAAAATGAAATTTAATGTTAAATGAATAAATGACATCGACTGTATTTCCAATCGTAATTTGCAATGAAGGTGCGATCAAGAATTCGAGAATCTAAATATGTTTTGTGATAATGAGATATGTTTTTTGTTTTATCAATGTATGGTATGCAGAAAATGTGTTCTGTATAGTACAGACACTCGATTTTGTTTTTTTAAGTGAAGACCTAATGTGATATGTATTCTAGAAAAATACATTATCACATTAAATTGTTATTTTGAGACTTTGATTGCGAATATTGTACCTTACAAGGGTTTTTCGGCAGGTACCTGCGAATTGAAATGAAACATCTTCATTTTCATGACTGCTGACTCCCTTCAAAATTTTTTTTGGGATTGAGACAGGAACGTTTGGCAATCCGAAAAGTACACTTCAGAATGTTGAGATAGCTTTGCTCTTTCTCTCTGAGAAGTTCGTTCGCATTTTTCAGCTGCTTCAGCTCTTCGAAGTGAGCTTTTACAAAAATCCGGACATCTTGCTTGAATCGAGTTAATTAAGTGTCTAGTTTTTATCGAGAAGAGAAAATGAAATATACCCTTTGTTTGATTCAAGAATCGCGATGGATTCAAAAAAATTCTCAGTAATTGATCTCTAAAATAGAAGACAGCTAAATTACGAAATGAAGTGCCTCGTTAATTATTTCTTCAATATATGCTTTTCATTTCTCAACAACTATTGGATCGCCATTGTCGAAGCAAGATCTTCAACATCCCGAAAAGTTGCATCATTCGCAACATTCAAAGGCACCCTGAGGCACCACTTCACTGAATGAAAAATGATTGAAAAACTGAATAAATCACATTGAAATAGTTTCTCTGAGATAGTTCTATACATCAAGCAATATAATTCATTTTTGTCATCAATCTGCATCCATTCTCATTACTTTCAACTAGCTTCATGTATTATTATAAACAAGTTGTTTCTATTGACCTAAAGAGTCCATATTAACCTCTCATACCCGAGATTCAAATAATTATGGTATGGTATATATAAATATATCTCATGAAAAAAAAAAATTATTGCTCCTCGTCACTACTATGGATAATCGAGGGTGTGATCATCGCTTTGGCTACAAATTTGGTATTAATATCCCTGAAAAATAGCAGTAAGTACCTATTGACCCAACCCAACCCTCTTTATCTGCTGTCGACAAAGCTTGAATGTTGTAAACTCTTTCTAAAGTTTCTACTTTCTAGTAATAAAGTCACTCTCCATGAAGATCGGCTCGAAATCTTACGAAGGTATTCGCCTTATTGGTTTCATCTTCACCAGATTTCACTGATATACACTCCTTTATTGGTATCGTTTCAGTCGGGTCTTTGTAAACTCCCTCATATTTGAATGTGAATATATGAGAGGGCGTTAATACCAACCATCGTCTAGTTGGCCATTCATCAATATGAGAGTGATTCGTTCAAATTACTTTCTCCAATTTTTCAAAAACCGCGATTCTTTGTAGACCCATCCTTCTTTAACTACGTTGCTGTGATCGATGATTTGCATCGTTTGGTTATTTTTGAAGAAGCTATTAAATCGATCTCTCTCGCAAGAAATATAAAACATCTCGTGATGAGGCTCCAAATATCTGCGAACTTGATTTCAGTAGATTAAATTTGGGAGAGCCTTGTATCAGTAACGAACGTTCTTTCGAAACCTTCTTTTCTTCATCTCAGCTAAGACGGATAACATTATCAGGGCTTTAGATCATAACCAACGCTATTTCATCATATCCTATCACAATAGATAAGAGTCAAGATAACTTTTTCTGATTGATTTGTTAACGATTTTTTTTGAAGGTTGTTAAACAATGAGTTTTCAGCAGAGTTTAGGCAGCCAAGAATTAAGGGTCTTTCGAAATTAGAAGACCCAAGAGGGCCCTCTTTTAGGTTAGCTTACTTGTATTGCAATAAGAGTATTCAGAAGACCAACCACTCAGAAAATCAATTTTTTCAAACAAGATATTACTCATAAACAAATAAGTAGCACTACTATCAATTGAATAAATACTATTAACTAAGTTTGATATGTCCCTCATTGTGTTAATTTCTGTTTCGCTTCTAACTGATGAGCTCCATGTTAAAGAGGGTTGGATTAACTCGCAGAGATAATATCTAACACTTTTTGATAGAATTTGGTCGACACAAGCCCAATATAGAGCAAAGAATTTTCGCTTTTTGAACTTTTCATCACTCTTCCTTTGCCTTCGATTATCGGAAAATTAGCCCTAATAATACTTTAGATAATCCGAAATAAAATATATTAACAAATTTGTCTGTTAAAGTATAGCATTATCTTCAGATATGTCTTCTACAGTCACACCAAGCAAAACAAAGAGTACCATTCAGCTCCACCATCTTCTAAGCTTTAATAATCAGAGGGTAAAAAGGAATCCTTATCAAAAACAAATCCTTCAAAAGATACATCTAATCAACTCGATCAAGAGAAAGGCTCCCAGCAGCCCCAAGGTACCCAGCCTCAACAAAAAGAAACCGCAGCTCATATTGGCTTGTTTAGTTAATTTACAAAACACATTCCAAGAAGATGGCAGTCTAAGAACGACAATCGTTTCATCTATCAAAAGTAAATCGCTTTCCTGGACAACGGCTTTATATTTTTAGGAACTAAAAAGAAGAAAAAAGGGAAGAAGAAGAAAGCGCCTTCCAGTAGCTAATAAATGTGTGATAAGTGGACTAACTTTTTCTTTCAAGCGTTGGGTGGAGATACAAATAGAGGGTTTCTGACTCCAACGAAAACCAGCGCCAGGAGATCGGCGTACACACGCTCCCCAAGTCCTACATATAAACAGAGTAACTCGAAACTGGCGTTCTCTTGTCTCATTTCTCGGTAGGCTTATCATATTCTGAGATTCGGAAGGGTCAAGGCGTCAACGTTCTGTAACAGTCAGCAATTGATCGGATTTAGTGATTTTTTAATAAACAAGGAAATTGAAAGAGCGAATAATCAAATCCGAAGACGAGGACGATGAGGCAAGAAACTCAATTCTCATTATCAAGAGACAGGAGATCGAAGCGAAAATCCTCAATTCACAGGAGGAAGTCGATTCTGAGGATGAGGTACAATACGTTTCTATTTGACCCATTGTAACACTCGAATTGTTAGAAAAAATTAATCAGAAAAGAGATCAAGAAGGAAAAGTTCTTTGACTTAGCCTATTCAGACTTACAAGAAAAAATATAGTAATTTTTTAAATCTTTATCAGATCTCATAAAAAATTCTTCACATTATTTAGTCGTGAGGCTTCTCCAGTCCGAGAGGAAGTTTCAAAGGCCAAGAAACCAGGCTTTCGACTGGAACTTGGCAAAGAATACATTGAGAAGCAGGTTTGCTACCAGTCGCGGGTTATCTCTCTAATTTATTTGGAATACTAGGTCGTACGCACTCATGCGACAGAGATTATCCCCAGAAAGAAGTTGCATCTCATCCCTCTATTAGAACGCAATGAACACATACTATCAACTGAAGTTGATAGAAATTTATTCAATGAAGACGAAAGGAAGATTGTCGCCGCTCGACGCAAAGAATATAGCAACAGAGTAACCTTTTAATTTCTATTGTTTTGCTAACCGCGTTATTTCTATCAAAAAAGGGAAGAGGTGTTATCCGCGAGATCATTATGACGGAAGTTCTACGAAAGAAGCTTGACGCGACTATCCTAATCCAGCGTTGGTTCAGAAGATACAGTGAGAGGATGAAAATGCGTAGAGCAACGCTCGTGAAAAAAGAAAACGTTGTCAACACTAGGCAGCTAGCCGAAGAAGTCAAGAAACTTGCTGAGGAAGAAAAAGAGCATGAAAGAGAAGAAGAGTTGCATATGCAAAGGCTCGAAGAACTGCGAGCAATGCAAGAAGCTGAAATCCTCCGAAAAATTGATTTCAATGACCCAAAGAAGCGAAACAGTATGATGGACCCGACGATCAAGGAACTCATGCACCATAGAAGAGCTAGCGCAGTAGTTCCGATCTGGGCTCGAGAAACGTTAGCTTCAGAAAGCAAACACGTTACGAAGGAAGTCAAAGAGGATGAGCCTTTATTCAAATTGAAGACTCCTTCCAAGAAAAATTCTGCTCGAAACTCATTATTGATGTCCGACACGAGGTCACATACAAGCAGCAGACGTGGGACGATTACTGAAGAGTTAAGCAAAGAACTGAAGGATAGACAGCAAGAGCGTAGAGCTAGTGAAACGCTGCCTATTTGGGCGAAGGAAACAAAGGCTTCAGCTACAAGAAGGAGCAGCCAAACGGGAGATCACTTGATAGCTCATAACTTGCATGAGGAGAATCAGCCAAAACCTTCGATATTCAAAAAGAAGAGGAATTCAACGAGCGTAAGATCAGATGAACATGAGAATAGCAGCCAGGAAGAGTCTGAGACTTCACGTGAAGCGATTGTGAAATCAGGCAAGAAAAGTTCATCTTCCGCTAAGAAGAGGGGTTCAGCTTCCGCTAAGAGAGGCTCGTCTTCTGCTCATCGAGGCGCTAATGAGGAAGACAAACCTTATGTTTCTGTTCATAATGATCCAGAGGAGGAAGGAGGTGTAATTTACAAGAAAAAACATAGGGAGAGCAAGTTTGAATCAGGCTCGGACCGTTCAGGAAGTGTTTCTGAGGAACAAGTGCAACAAGCGCCCAAGCCTTACGTTTCCATTCATAATGACCCAGAGGAAGAAGGAGGTGTGATATACAAGAAAAAGCAAAGAGAAGGCAGGCTAGCATCTGGTTCGAACTATTCAGCAGGCGCTGCTGAGGAAGAGGAAGCCATTGAAGAAGAAAAGGAGGAGGAGGCGGCGGACTCAAGTGTAAATTCAGAGAAGAGTGACGCGGAAAGTCAGGGGTCGGCTGTGAAGGCCAATGAAAGTTCTGCCGATAACGAGCCTGAAGAAATTGATGAGAAATCATTGGTTCAATCGACTCACGAGGATAAACCTTTGGAAAAGAAGGAGGAATCTGAGGTTCACACTCAAGAAAAAAGAACAAAATCTAAAAAGGATGTCGATGAGAAGCGAAAATCCGAAATATATGAAGAGAAAACTCATGAGCCTCAGTCTCAAGGTAAAGTTAAATCATCAACAGTTGTCGTCGATTCCAAAAAATCACTTGGAGCTAATGATTCCCGGAAATCCTCACTGGCAGAAGAAAAAAAAAGCGAAGTTGAAGAACCCCCACAAGCCAAATCCAAGCAATCAATTCCTGCCGGCGAATCTCAAAAATCCCTTACAGAGAAAAAAAGTGAGCATGAAGACCAATCTCAACCTAAATCCAAACAATCAATTCAAGCTGGTGATTCACGAAAATCCTCGCTTGCAGAGAAAAAAAGTGAACACGAAGACTCTTCACACTCTAAATCCAAACAATCAGTTCCTGCGAGTGATTCTCGAAAATCATCTCTTGCAGAGAAAAAAAGTGAACACGAAGTCTCCGCACACTCCAAATCCAAACAATCAATTCCTGCCAGCGATTCACGAAAATCTTCTCTTGCAGAACAAAAGAATGAACTGGAGGATTATTCTCACGTTATCGTGAAGCCATCGACAGTTACCAACGAGCCTCGAAAATCCGAAATGGTCAAGGAGATTCAACACGACTATCAAGACAACAATCACAACAGATCGAAATCATCTACCATCGCTCACGAGCCTCGCAAATCAGAAGCAGCTGTCAAACAAAAGAATGAAATTGAAAACCACTCTCAGGGGAAGGTTAAGCAGTCACAAAAAGATGTCGGTGAGAAACGAAAATCTGAAATGCATATGGAAAAAAGTCATGAACCTCAAGACCAATCTCAAGGTAGAATTAAATCATCAACGGTTGCTGTTGATTCCAAAAAATCATCACTTGAAGCCAACGATTCCCGAAAATCCTCACTTGCAGAGAAAAAAAGTGAACACGAAGACTCTTCACACTCTAAATCCAAACAATCAGTTCCTGCGAGTGACGCTCGAAAATCTTCTCTTGCAGAGAAAAAGAACGAACCTGAAGATTATTCTCATGTTAGCGTGAAGCCATCGACATTTTCCAATGAACCTCGAAAATCCGAATTGGTCAAGGAGACTAAGCACAACTATCAAGACTCCGCTCACACTCGATCTAAATCGTCCACAGTCACTCACGAGCCTCGAAAATCAGAAGCAGTTATCGAGCAAAAGAAGGAAATTGAAGATCCTTTCCGTGTTAAAGCCAAGCAGTCAATTCTCGTTGTTAACGAGCCTCGTAAACCTGAAGCACTGATATCACTTTCAGAATACTATGCGAAGAAAGAGTCTCTTCCATCCACTTCACGAAGCCAACAACAGCAAACTCAATCGGTAACTCCAGTTGACTCAGTTCCCAAAACTCCTGAAGAAACGAAATCTTCTGATTATGGAAAGAAAAACTATCTACTTCAGGTACAAAAGTGTCTAGAAACTAAACCTACACAGCAGTACACATACGAGGTCCGTAGGAGCTCTGCTCAAGATAGACCAGAGAAAGCAACTAATTATGGATCCAACTCACGAGTGGGTGGCGTTACCAATCACATCCTAAGCACCACTCCTCTCTCTGAGAAAATCAAACAAACTCAAAATGCGGCCCTTGGCAAGTTGTCTGGTTCCAAGAAGAAGTACATTCCTGATTATACAGCAAAAACGACAATAAACTACCTTAACAGAGAGCGCGGCTCTCCTCAGAACTATTCTTCCCTCACCAGAAGCAAAGACGTCAGCAGGCTGAATAAGACACCTCAAAAATCTGCTAAAACAAGTCCAACAAAAACAGTTCAAAAAACTACTCCTCCAGTAAAAGCAACAACAACCACCCAGAGCAACAAATATCTGCCTTCGAGTAATTGCTGATTATGTTAATTTATGTTTATGCCTTTCAATTTTCAATATAGACTTTAGAGAGATCAAAAAATCCCTTCCACAAGTCGATGTGTTGCTCTCAGCAGCAAGAGAGTTAGAAACCGCGGTAATCTCTTATTATAATTGGGTTTCTCATAAGTTCTTTAGGCTGCAATAACAATACAAAGGTATTTCAGAAAGCATCTGGTGGATATGTACAAAAAGAACAATACAATAGATATGATTCAGAAGGACTTCTCTGAATTCCTAAAGGTAAATTTCATCAGTTCTTATCGACAATTCCTCATCTTTTCAAATCAAAAGGGTGTCTGCTCTGAGCATGAATTCAGCTTCAAACCGGCTATGCAAGCACTCGCTCTTTCATATATCAAAAAAACTCAAAGAAGCAAATCGCCTTGAGGATCTCTCTCTTTTTTTTCTCCCCTCGTTCGTTAACTACTTCTTATTAGTCTTCATATTTTTTTTTTTGCAAGAAAAAGTAAATTTAGGTGTAATGTTTCTGCACACAAAAGCCTATTTGAGTAATGACTGCCATCATTTAAAAAAGAAATGAGTATTTTATGCGATAAGAAGGGATGAAAGGCTGATTCTGTTTGAAAATGAAAAGGGGGAAAAAAAAAAACAACAACTGTGAAATCGTCATAATAATATTAGTTAGAATGTATGGGTGTCCTATAATAAACGGAGACTAGATAATACAAACTTTTTGTTATGATAAAAGCAAATTGCGTGCTAATAAAACAGCGATTTGGCACTCTTCATTGGAATCCCACGATGATCATGGAGTTGCTTTTCGTTGGATCCTGGATTCGGTGTTTTGCTGCTGAAAAATTTACTTAATGACCATTTTTCTTTTGGCTGCAACGTTGGAGACTTTGAATAGGTCTCTGTCATTAAACTACGATTTTGAAGGATGACGTCTCCTTCAGTATCTGAATACCAAGCAATTAAGTTCACATATTTTCAGCAGAAAATTTACGCATAGCTGATACGTTGGTCGCCGCTCTCACTCTGCTATAGGGATCCATGGACACCTCGTCATACTTTTCGATTTCTTGGCTTTCAAAGAAATCTTCAGGGATTTTCAAGCATTGGAATGAAATCACAGGCCCTAACAAGCGTTGTAAGACACTGTAAACCTCCACTTAGACTACCTTCCCGGGTTAGACTGATAGTTTCCACGATGTCCTTTAATTTCAAATCGAAAACCTTAATATTACATTCCTCCGAGCCAGTTATTAAAAATTGAGAGCTGTTGTCGAATTCAAGCCAGGTTATTTTATCTTGTTTCAAAGGTTAGATGATTTCGTCGAATGTGCTATACTTTCATGCATTCTAACCTGAACAATTTCCTTTTTATGCTGTTCGAGGTCAAATATCGAGACATATCCGGTTATTGAGGAGGCTGCGATGTACTTGCAATTATGCGATATTGCAGTGTTTATCACAGGGACTATCCATTTGAGTAAAAATAATTAGAGTTCCAAATCATCGCTGCGGTTTTACATGGAGCGTCTATGGTTGAAAGGATAATTTTATCAAACATGTCGATAATAACGATTCTTTTATCTCCTGCGATTGTTACTACCAGATTGCCTCTCGTCTTTAGCGATTTTATTGGATCTAATTATTGAGCTATAGGAGGATTCTGCCCTGAATTTCAATACCTTTATGTAAGTCGGTGAATTTTTTCTGCATTATGCCTGAAGGGAAATCAAAGATAATAAAGCTGCGGTCCATCGAAGCAGTTATCAAATGGCACATATCATCACTGAACGCCATGCACGTGATCTCGTCTAGCATTATTAATCCAATCATTTTTTTTTGCAATCCAACTGAAGCTTACCTGTATGAAACGCGCTCAATACCAATACAACACTGAATTTATCAATATTCACGACTCTTATGACTCCTTTCTTTGACCCTACACCGAGATATTGAGAGTCTTTACTCACAGTCATAATCGAGCATTCTGAATTCCTGAACTTCAGATACGACTCAAAAGTATTCGTTTTTGCGACAGTAGTGTCTTTGAGGTCCAAGTACTTAACAGTTCCGTCAATTGACCAGGAAAGCACGTTTCTCGTATCAGGTGAGATTGTAAACGAACGACAGCGGCCTATAAAATTATAAAAAGGGCAATTTAGCGCAAATCTGAATCACTAGAAAACCTTTCTGGAAGTTAGAAAAGGTATATTCCTTTTCCCACGATACCATGTTGATTAGATGCACAGAAAAGTTCCCTGTTAGCACAACTAAATAATTCTTAAACGAAGTCATCTTAAATCCATTTTCATAATCGAGTCTTTCGTCGAACTGCTCGGTTTCAATACTGTTAACCTGCCTAATTGGCGTTTTGGTGCTGAAGTATGAGTCGCTAAAATGAGTTCGGTTCAATTCGGCTTGTTTGAGCTGTCTGAAAAATCTGGTTTGGTGAAGAGCAATGGGACCTCCCTAATCGACCGCTTAACGACAAAAGTGGGAAAAAAGCAGCTTACCTCCTTTTTCTCTTCTAAACTTGCGATAATAGAGTCTTTGTGCTCAAGCTGGCGAGTCAATGAACCGACTTTTTCCTCCAATTCTCGAATGGTCTTTTTCAGCTGACGATTTGTTTCCTCAAGCGATAAAGTCCTGGTTTGTGTGCCGAAAATGGCCTCAGCGTCTCTGATTGGGTTCACAGGTGTCAACAACTCTCGTTTCCGAGATTCAAGCTGATTGGCGACAAGAGCATTGTCTCTGATTAGCGCTATCCATACAAATTAGAGGCTGTTCAGAGAAGAATAGAATGTTATACATTGTAGTTTGGATTCGATTCCTTGCGCTAAAAGGAAAGCTTCAAATAGCCGATAGCTGCTATCTGGAGAGATTTTTAGAGAGCCAAGATAATCAGTGAAATAAGAAAAGAGCTTTTTCATTGAAGTGTAGGTCATTTTTTGCCCCGGTGGGTTGTATTGGAGTTCCGGTTGGTTGAGGTCGATCGATTTGATGATAGCAATGTTGCTATTGACCTGAAGTTTACCTTTGATGTCCAGAATTGAGCCCACCCAGCGTTCGAAGGATTTCAGGTCAGTAGCGATGGTGCTCATTATTTCGAACTGCGCTCTGATCAATCGGCTGAAGATCTCTCCAGTGTGTTTCCAAACGTCGGGTGCCCCTTTCTGTGTTTCGGGATGATGTCTCCCTGTGTCATTTGATTCTTTCATGAATTAAATTGGTTGAGTTATTTTTTATTTTATGTTTTCCAGAGACCGCATTTTTAGTAACGCATAATTTCATTAATCGTTCAGAGAACGAATATTGCGATGTCAGAACACCTCACCTATCCTAGGTGGAGTTTTCTATTTGATCTGAGTTGAAAGTTTAGAATTTATTTGATAAAAGTCGAAAGATTGCGTTTCCCTGTCACAATTTCCCTGCTTGATGATAGAAGAATGCAGAAAAAAGTAGCTGCTCACAGAAAAACTAAGATAAGTCAGAGGTTTTGACTCTTGAGAGGCCGAGATTCCACCAATTTTCAAAAAATGAGCCATCGAATTGTTCAAAGCTCTAAAAAAATTTTTCTCTTACAAACCTAAAACATCGTCCTGCCCTTGAACGAGGGTTCGCTACAACTTTTTTTTTCAGAGGACTTTTGGTTCTGTTTTTTTTTTATCCAAGCCGAAAAATATTTTGCGGCTTTGGACCAACTTTCCTTTTTTTCAGATAAAAAAAGTTTTTTTTTTTTTCTTTTTCTTTTTTTTTTAAATTTGAAATCACTCTCCGATGTTTATTGATTTAATCTACACAAGCATTTCTGTCAAATATCGAACTTATAAACTCCTCATAGTGAGAGAGTTCTTGATCATAAAGTATGAATAGACTCGCTACTCGTTGATGTTTTCAAAGATGTCGCGTAATTATGAAGTGAATTTTTCTCTAGAAATCTCTCACTTTCTATATTCACATATTCACACAAGTCATGTCTTTTAGACAAATTCAATAACATCATATTGAGCACATTGCTACATCATAGTAACGATTAGCTTTTAGACTAAAATTTATTCTAACAAAGGAGAAAGCTTACGATACCAAGGCGAGAAAGTATCGAGCTTTTCGGGATGGACTCAGAAATCTTAATTGAATCCGTCCTGAAAATTAGAAAATTCGTGATATGTCGGCGGGCAGTACGTTGTAGTAAAGAACGAATGTGCATTGAAAGGCTCCTGTCTCCAAATACTTGAAAACTGATTATTAAAATCGAAATGTCTTGCAGTGGCATTCCCTCTGCTGATGCTCCGAACAAGCATCTGCCGTTTTGGCTCACCGCTCTTTGCTTCTTGCCTCTTCTCTGTCGCCAAGCCGCGTATCCTCTCAGGTGTTTGGCTCAATTTATACGTTCTTCTTTGCTGAGGAGTCGTCCCTGTCCGCTTTTTATTTAGCATTTCTCTTTGATATCTCTCTGGGAAAAATTCTGTCGCTTTTCCTGGAGTTTGAATCAAAGGTATTATTTTCTTGAGTTCATTCATGCTTTGAGTGTTTGCATTTTCTATCGTTAAAATCGAATCGCTTTTAAAGCCAAGCTCAGTTTTCGTCGTTCCTAAGGGTATTAATATTGTTAAATAGCTTATTGCAGTGTTATCTTACGCAAAATCTCTGAGTCCGCTATTCGTTGAACTCCTAGATCGCGTTTCGCCTTTAGAACTCCTAAAGGGATTAAATCCTCTACAAGTGTGGGAATATGTTTTCTTCTCGTTTGTGACTTTACGTAGCTTTCGACTGTTGAGATAAATCATTTAAAAAAAAGCATTGAAAAAGCAAAATTACTTGTATTGACTTTTCCCATCATCGTTGAGTTGTGAATCATCCTCAATTTGTCCTCGTTAGGTCGATATTTCTTAGGTGTTTCAAAAGCGCTGGTTCTGGGTCTATGACCTGAAGACTGAAGCAATTCATTCGTCGTTGCTTCTGGTTCTTCTCCTCGTCTTTGACGTGGTTGGCTTGTGGCTTTAGAGGATCTGCTTTCTTCTGAATTTCCTGCGAATTTTATTCGTTTTCTTTCATACTCCATATACTCCTAATGATGGGCATTTCGATCAGTTTCTTCTAATTTTAAATATTATTTACCTCTTCGTTCTTAGGGCCAGCGAGCGAAGGCTCTGTATTCATTGTTGAGCCCTGGGCCGAGTTTCTTAATCTCGGATAATCTATCTTCTTATGGAAATAGCCTCTCCTCTTCTCTTGGATTTGAGATGACAGCTGCTTTATCCTGCTTTTGAGGTCCTTCACCTGTTCTAATTTCTTTTCGTCTTCAATAGCAAAGACATTCTCTTCGTCTTCTTCAGGTGCTTTAGTCTTTCCGATGTGGAATAAAAGAGATTTTTGCGTGTCCTTATGAACGGCAGGATGAGAAGTATCGAAAATACGGGAAAGTTTCAAGGACATCTTCTCCTGAACTTTCCTCACAAATTCTGAGTGGGGACTTAAGACACTCAACCTTTCGCCAACAACGCCTTTTTTCTTAGTATTTAAGGCATTGCTGCCAACTTTTTCATTTTAGAGATGTCATCTAAAAAGATTTATTACTTTGCTTTTTGTGCTCCATGACCTTAACTAGGATGTCACATATCATTTTAAACAGGCTTTCAAGTTTTGCTTGGAGGTTCGTGACTCCTTTGGAGTGTAATAAATGGACGTTTTCAAAAGCGTTCTCTATTGCTAAATATTGACCAGGATTGTTTTCAGCGCAGCTCACAAGATAGTCATTCAGCTCATCATGCGATACAAATCCTTGAATGTACAGGTCCTAAAAGGAAGAGGTAGTTAGTGTCTCTCTAAACAGGTTCAAGTATACCGCTTTCAATGTTGAAGCAAACTCCCTCGCGGTAGCAGGGTCCACGTTAAAATACTTGAGAAAAGCTTCCATAATAACGTCCAGATGTAAAGAAAACATCCCAAGCTCTTTCGCTCTACCCCCAGCACCAAGTGAAGGTCGCTCGTCTTTGACTATAGTGTCATCCCTACTATTTGTATATTCGGGAGTATCTCTTCCTCCTCCCAATGGAGATGTATGAATATGTGAAGAATTGGTGGGCTGGGAGGAAAGCTGTGTGTTTTGTAAATCACTCACAGGATTGTCGGCTGATTTCGATCCTCTCAGCTCAGAAATTATTGCTAATTGCTCGTTTCCAAATCTATCTAATTCCGCAGGGAAATAGCCTATTCCGATATCTCCAACATGCACCAGTAACTTGCATACTCTTTAGATTTCGATACAAATCTTTTAATCATTAATCGAAAATGAGACGGATTACCTGTAAATTAGCTCCACAAGTGTCAAATAGATGGTTATTGCAAAGGTCGCGTATCTATGCGTTTTTTTCTTCAGCTCCGCCAACTCCAAATGCATTGAATTTAATTGTTTTTGCGATGGCTGATGATTTTTTCGTTTGTTTGTCATTGAATGCGACCAAGTAGTCAACGTTCCATGGGCTAAGCGATCAGATGAATGAGCCCTCTCAGTAATTGCTGCCTGTTCAACAGATGGCAATTCCGTTTTCGTTCGCAAAGTTGTGTCGATAATAAGCATGCTCCGATCAAAAGGCAGCCTCTTTTTGATAGACTACGTAAAGAGAAGGAAATTAACTTCAATAACTTGAAAGGATTTTACAAAAGGTTTCCGAGAGCTATGCTGGAATTTATTATCAATAGCATCAGTACGCTCGGATTGCTGCTCACTTGACTTCTCTTCGTTGTTACTTTCGGCGCGCTGGCTTTTCAATACTCTCATTAGAGTATCAAGCTCCCTCTCTTTTTTGGATATCTATACACAGTGAAGATTTAATAAGGTTTCAAGTATGGGAAAGGCTGATTACATTAGAACCAAGTTCTTTGTATGTCATCTGCAAACTCCCTTCCTTATAAACTAAATCGTGATGAGCTTTTAATAGCTCATTTGCCACTGCATCTGGTCCACCTGGATGTGTCTTATAGAATTGAGTTACACTGAAAATGTAATTCGTCCTTAGCGAAAGCGCTGGTGGTTCCGGCTGAGACTGTTGTTTCAATGGTGAGGAACTGGTGGAGTTAGTCGGTTGGGGGCTTTTGGTTAGAACAAGTTTTGAGAGAGTACGTTTGAACTTGCTGTTTGTTCTAACCAAGGTTGGAGAATCTAAAAATTGGGATGCAGCGTTGATGGCACTTTGGCTTTGCTCTTGGGTCTTTGGGGAGTTTATATCTTTAAGGAATCTGATCGATACAAATCGCATAATGATTCTTTGAAATAAAAGTGATGTACTGGACCAATTTATCGAAAATGCTGAGTGTTTTCAGAACCTCAGCAGCGGAGGGTCTGCTTTTACTTTCTGTTTGATTTTCTTCGTCTATTGTCTGAATTTTTTCAATCAATTCTTCGTTTGTTTTAATGGCCTCCTGCGATAAGCTCAATTAAACACAGCCATAGTAGTGCTTTCTTACGTCTCTGGCGATGATTACTTTTGATACTAACTTATTTGTTTGTTTTAATTGATTTTTTCCTTCTTCTTGCTGGTCCTGAAGAGACTTCAGGTGTTCGAGTTCAGCGTCTTCAATTCTTTTGATGGAACTTTTGAACGTTGCTAATTGGTTGGAAGATTCCGTCTTTAATAATTAATCTCATATATCGCAAATGTCAGAGACGTATTCTTTACCTTCTGCATGGAGGCCATGTGCTCCAGTCTTTCAAGGTCTTGAAAGCGAGCCTCAGCATGATGCAGCAGTCCTTCGGCATTATTCATTCTTTCTCTGTATATATCCTATCAAATTGAACATCTTTACCGCTGACCAACAAATAAATCATACATTATCGTGCACAAGCTGAGCTAATTTGCGTTCTAGCATTTCCGTCTGATACTGCTGCTCATCAATTTGTTCGGAAAGTTCATTGCTTAGCTGTCCAAGCTCCCAAATCCGTTCTTGTAATATTTCAGGGTCTGGACCGATTGTACTGCTTCGCATGCTTTGTTTTGTCGAGTTAAAATGTTTTTCAGAACTGCTGGCTCTCCACTCTGTGGACGATCCAACAAATTTATCGACGTTTATTATTTGCTCGAAGATGCTGTTAGAAGTGCTCTTTTTAATGTTGTTTGCATTCCTTAATTCGTTCAGAATACTTTTGAGCTTTTGAAATATTCACTAACGGAAACAGCGGACATCTTACTTGGATTTCGCTCTCCATGAGAGATTTGTCAGGCGTTTGTTTGACTTTCTCTAAATTTTCGAATTCAAATCTCATCAGTTCCATTTTTTCTTCGAGGAGTCTTTCTTCCTCTCGGCGTTTTTTTTCTGCAGGATCATTCTCTTGCTCTTTTTGGACCTTCAATCTTCTTCGTTTAGGAGAGCTCATGTAGGACGGGGACTTGCAATGAAGGTGTAATTATTTTATTTTTTGGAAATAAAGTGGTTGTAAGAAATAAATTTATTCTCTTTCATTAAAAAAAAATTTTTCGTAAGTTCAAACTCTTCAATGAAAAAAAACACTGAAAAACTTAGAGGAAAGAATTGACTCAATAAAAGGGTTTGTCGATGAAGGAATTTCTGAAATTATTTTTCATGGCGGTAACTGTTTCTCAAGGCCGCGGAAGTTCGAATAATGAGATAAAATTTTGAGTAGAGCTGATAGTAGGTAGCCCACAGCTTCTTCCTTCAGTTTATGTTCAGCATCTTACCATCATTTTCGCTGTAGTTGTATGTCTAAATAGAAAGTTAATGAGTGGTGCTGTATGCATTACAGCCAATAACACCACAGAATCCTTTTTGCAGGGAAGGATGCCAGCAAATGGGTATTGTAAGGCCATGATATGATAAAATATTTAGCCAACCTTAACCGAATATAATCGCCATAGAAAGGAAAGTCGTTTTAGTACAAGGCATTCTCTCCTCCAATCTACTTATTTCAATTTGTTACTGTTTGGACGTTTGCTATTTTCTAATCGCAACCAAATCAACTCCACACCAAGAAAAATAGATATCCAAAAAGCACGCTCTTGTGTCCACTACAGTCGCTCCATTGAAGCAAAGACTCAAATTACCTCTCCCATAACAGACCTAAGGCCTTACGATCCTAATAAATTTTATTTTTTAACTTATACACCTAAGCATCAGCGAGTCCTAAATATCATAACGTTAATAATGATGAAGGTTATTCGGAAACGCTTGCCAGCTCCAACTGAATTTGATGCTCCCTTATCTCCAGACAGAAACCCCATCTCTGTGCCGCAGACTTTACCACTGCAAAAAGTTCGTAGCTCGAGCGTCAATATTTTCGATCGGAGTAAGTTATCATTCGCACAACATGGATTAGACGATATCGGTATCGTTAAACAACACCATTCACCGGTAAAGGGGAGGCCAGCTTCTCCAAATTCGTTAGAAAACCATGCAACTCCTCAGAAATCCATTCGAAATGTGAATCGATCCCCACGTTTGAGTAAAAGAGAACCTAGAGAATCAGCATTTCTGAAAAATGATCATTCTATGAGAGACATTCCCAGTTTTCGCCAGACATTTGCGCCTCGTGTCATGAGTTCTGAAAAATTCAAGCAGGGAGCCGCAGTATTAAACGAACTCAGCATTTTTAGCAGCAAACTACCACCAAACTTGCAATTAGTAAAGAGAAGAAGATGCCTTCCGACTGCAAATGTCAACAATCGAACAATATTACAAGAGATTTTTTCGATTGAAAACAAACTTCCAGGAAAAACTCAACCGGAAACTAGCAGCAACAACGAATTAGAAACCAAATCAAATCAAAAGCCTGCGGTCATCTGTAAGCCCGTTCTTGAAGCACTCACCATCTCCGAATTTTCTGAGCAGAATCATAGAAAACAGACAACTGTGGAGGCTAATAATACAATAGAAAAATCCCTATATAACGAGTCTCAGCCTGATGTGCAACCAGGGATAAAAACCAGCATTATCTCAAAATTTTCCAAGCTGAAAAATAGCAATAGAACTTTGACTACGGAAGGTACTACCTGTCATACCACTGAAAAAGGGCCTGAGCGAGAACCTCACGTCGTGTTTAAGCCAGTCTTAGAGGGGAGTGTGATTTCTAAGTTCACTAAGATCAATAATAAATCATTTGCATCGAGCCAGGCCCAAAAGATTCTTACAACCACAACGGCGACGGTGAAGAGCATAATGTCAAAGTACAATCGAACTCAAGACCAATCTCGAAGTAGAGGCAATGATAGTATTTTTGTGGCTGACGATTCGTCTATTTGCTTTCCTGTCGTGTCTCAAAATCACAATGAGGAGAACAACCAAATACTCCCTCCTGACGTGTTAAATACTCCGTTGAAAATGAAAACTCAAGTTGAAAATACTATAATAGAGGAACAGAAGGATTCAGCGACGCTTGACTATTTCCAGATGGAAATTGACAAGATATCCAATGCGGCAAATCCGTCTGAGCGGTACGAGCGATTTAGCTCGAGCAAGGAGAGATTATTAACACAACGAATCTCACTCGAAGCCTATACAAATTTATTACCAACAAGCCAGATGACTGGATCAGATTTAGACACGGCTCGTGAATGCTGAAACTTACATTAAAAGTGTTTGTTTAAAATTTTACATCAACCGATTACTTTTTAGCTGTGAGGAATGGTGGAAAGTACAAATATAAATGGATTTTTTTCCTAAGATAAGAGATCTTATTCAAATTTACTCCTCTCTCTGCTTTTTGTATTCATATATATAGAATGGATTAAAAAAGTAATTTCCAATCAAAGCTGTTTTAGTGTAGTGCCATTACGATAGGATAGTAAAAAATACTATTTTGATGATGATTGAAAATAGTAATTCATTATATTTTAGCATTCAGTGTGGTTTGAAAGAGTCTATATTATAGTTGAGCCAACTATTTCATAGTTCGCAGAATATGGAGGATATACCCAAAAGAGTTCGAATATCCTCATTCTATCCCTTAACAACAAATTACTTGTGGAAAGCTTTAGTAAATTTCATCAATACTTTTTGTTTTTCTTGAATAAATTTTCAGTATTTCTTGTCCTACAAATATTTAATTTTGGTTTTATTTTGAATTTCGTTGTATTATTTTTTTCAATGAAGATAGTTCTAACAAATTCATCACCATTGACGATACTAAATTGAATTCTTGCATTTATTACAAACCAATCTGTGTTGAGTTATTTTTCGATATTGATTTTACCAAGTACCTACTTCTCATTCTGATAAGCAAGCAAAATTCGCTAAAATGTTTACTCAATCTTTTTAATACATTTCATCCTCAAATTTAAAGTAAAAATGATAACTTTTCATGCAAGCGAGTTGATTAATAACTCAAAGTTATTTTTTGCTAAAAAAATAGTGAGGTCTCGAATCTAGGTTAAATCTCACTCATTTGTCGAATGCAACCGCATAAACCTCTTCAAAGGAGCAGCTAAGTGATGTTACGAGTCATTCAATGCGATCTTTCAAAGCAAACTATACGATTCGAGAATAAAAAGTTCCGAAGCCACACTAAGCTTAACAATCAAATGTCTTAGCTTAATTTCCCTCTTAACACTCTTTACAAAGCGTCAATGAAAAAATGCAGGCCAAGTCCAGTGTAAAGTGACTTATTAAACCAAGGATGAAAGCGTTTCATCAAAAAAATTTTAAAACTTCGGTCAATTTTATTTGATTTGAATTCGATTTTCATCTTTTTTACTTCTCAGTACAGTCAGATCGTAGATACAAGATTTCTAACTATTCGTAGCTCCTTTCCAAGTTCAGCATCAGATACGTCAGAACGACAAGCAATTCTACCATTTAGGCTTGTAAATTGTTTACATAGAACAAATTTGAGTTATTTTTGCTTTGACAGAGAATGCGACTCTTCTAAAACGGGTATTCGCCTTAACACCTCTTCCCATCTCCAAAGAGCACTGCGTTTATCTTACAACCTGAACTTGACTTGACGATTCTATAATCAGACAATGGATTTACTCATCATTTGCTAATGAAGGCTACAGCAGGCAGTGAATAATATGGATCATCTGAAATGTGAGTTCTTAACACGAAACGAATGGTGCTTTCCCCGATGTGAAGCGATTGGAGTGAACCTATGCATGCAATTTGGGATTTAACAGAATAAAGAATCTTTCATCTTTGAGATTCCCGGTACATGATAATACTGAAAGAATCATCGTACTCGCGCGTTATTCATGGGAAGAAAAGAGGTTAGAGTGTAATTGATGCTCCAAAATTTTCTCACTTATTTAAACAGCAACAATAAATATCTCGTCAGCAATATGTACGCTCTCAAGCCACGACTTTCAGGATGGAAACAAAGCTTACATCGTTCTATCATGGCTTCAATTCCGACATACTTCACTATTTTTCTGTTTATAGAGAGAGAAAAATTGATCATTGATTTTTAAAAAGAACATGTTCTAAAACTTCTTTTGAGAGCAGGCAATGCTTAAGCGATATTTCACTTTACAGCGCTGGAGGTATTGCTTTATGAGCGAGCTTTGTGCTTTGGAAACAATTCCTAAAAGCTCTATTCATTGGGTTCAGGTTTACATAAAAATGGAAAAATTTTCTCATTGATACTTTCGGAAAAAATTTGAAATGTCTTACGATTCACAATTTTGACTCAAGTTTAAATTTGGGATAGGTCCCAATTGATGCTCCTTGCTTCGAAACGCCCAATTACGCTAAATATAAAAGAGAGAATGCACTTTACGATCAAGAATGTGGTAGAAAGAGATAAAATTGTTTTAATAGCATGCTGCTGACCAAAATTTGTTTAGTAAAAGCACCAAGGATTTTATCCAAACCTCATCCACTTATAAAATAGCTAATATAGCAGTAGGTCAGTAATTTATCTAAATACTTCGAAAGTCAAAATTGGCATAGTACCCTTTTTTTAAAACAAAGTAAGCGCAACAAAAACAAAAAAAGCTATCTCGTTCCATACGCTTTGGCCTTGAAAATCTTCAATTCTTGTGTTATAAGAGTTCATTATAACCACCATAATGAGGACCTAGCTGTTTGATTCGCGACTTCTCGACTCATAGTTTCCGAATTCATTCCAGCTCTCGTTTTGAGAGCTGACGCTGCTTTTCTTTTCACGAATCAATCAGAGAGAAAATTCGAATTTTTCTAACTTGTTTGTCTTTCTGAAGTAATGGAACCAGAATGACTGCAAGTTTTAGACGAATGATATAGTAATAGGAAAATTGTTCGCGAGAAAGTCATTTATTCATACTTTTCTTTTGAGGATAGTACTGGGAGTGATTCACTATCACATCCTCGTAGCGTGTAGCCTTACAATGCAAATTGCTTGGCATCCAAACAATCAAAATCAGTAGGCTCTTTTCAAAGCATGAATATCACTAGTCTAGAGTGATATAACAACGCTTTGGTGCATTTTTTGTGAACAAGATAGAGAAAGAGCCTGAGATAACTCAATTAGTGATTATTGGTACCAGATATAATATATCCTAAGTAATGGTAGTCTTGAGTTGGCATCTTTGGATGAATGAGAGCGATAGAAGCTGCCTTCACCATTTGAGAAAAAATTTTTAAGGCGCAAGGTTTGGTACATCTCTTACATTAACTCATGCATTTTGGAACGCAAAGTTTGGGAGTTTGAAACCAATAATTCTCTTTCACTGCGTTAAAAATTTTAGCTTGTTTGGTTTAGAACTTTTTCTCGCATTAGGCCAGTGCGAGAATCACACCTGGGCTACAAAATGCCCAAAATCAGTCCTTACTGATAGGGTGTTCCTTTTCTTAGAATAAAATTCCTTTGGTTGGATGGTATTAAATTACTCCGATAAATTCTAGACAATTAACACGTACAGAATTTTTGAGATACAGCAGGTTGAAAATACAAAAATTATATTAAAACTTCGAAAATTCCTCTTAAAATATTTCTCGAAATCTCAATTATCTGTCTTTGACTCAATAAAAAAAGACTCCCGAGGCTCTCAAAAAATAGAACAAAATCAAACTAACTCTTTTTTTAGACGCGACAATTGATTTGCTGATTATATAATAAATCATTTTCTCAAACAATCAGAGCACTTAGGAGCATTCTTCTCTGTCAAACGCTGCACGACAGCCAAACTCGTCGCAGTTCATGCCTATCCAGTGTGAATAAGCGAATATGTATCATTAATAGCTAAAACAAGTGAAGAAGGGGGTGGTTTCCACTCGACCTTGGGTGTAATAGGTAAGAAATAAAATTTTTTAATGCTTAGCCCAGGCATTGATCCTTCCAAACTACGAAACCGCACCAACAAGGTATTATCACGGGCCTAAGAATTCCTTCCATGCAAAGCTTATCGAATTCGCGATTCACATAAGATTTATCGTTTATCCAACACGTTCTCCATTGCACGAAGACAATAAACCAGAGCATCCCTTCCATAGAAGGAGTAGCTCGTTTCCTGATTCGTGCTCAAGAAAACGCGTTAGGAGAACGAAAAATCAAAGTGAAATACTAGCTGCTCGTAGACCCATCTCCTAGTTAGCCCAACGTGTGAATATCTATCTCGCTAGTTTAGGTATAAAGATTCAAGCTTCTCTCAGTTCTCAAGTTGTAGGGGCTTTTCCCTCTCCATGTACATTTTCGGTCTATATGTTTGTTGATAGATAATGTAATCGAATAGACTGCTTATATAATTAGATTTTTTTCTCACAAAAGAGGATGGATATGCAGAGAAGCTCAAGGCGGGTAATTTCATTTCATTTGAGTTTTCAATAATTGTATTATCGTGAGTATCAAGCTGAATAATGCAAACAAACAAAGATTTTGGTTAGAGCAAAACATCATTCAAAAGCATGTAATAATTATGGATTTGCTTGGATTGGGTTTTGAGCCTCCTCTTGATCATCCTCTGGCTGCTTTTCCTCTTCAACAGGCTCCTTTTCAGGAGGGGAGGGCATTTTAATCTGATTTTTATGCTTGAGGAGATAATAGGCTAAGAATTTTAAAGGATCCTCAGGCCTTTCATTGTCCAGTATCTCAAAACACTGCGATAGGCAAATCAATTAGAACAGTGAACTGAGAGGATAAATTACTGGGTATATGACTGGCAACACGGTTTTTCTGAGGAAGTCAGCATCATTCAATTCCATGAGCTTCTCCCAATCGCTTTTTTCAGGAATCACTTTCTCTTCTGGTGGAGGGCCTTTCTCGATTCTGTCGATCTGTTATAGCATTAATAAAGAACTCTGATTGCTTATAGATAAGATTTCATACCTCATCTACTCTCGCTTTTTCACACAAGTCGATCATTTTGAAGAAGTAATCGGTTTCGGTAATCGCTCTGAACGAATCAACCTTCACGAGATATTTGTTCATTGCCTTTCGGATAGGAATTGAAGTTTTCTCAATAATGTCTCTCGCGTCAACAATAGAATCCTCATCTCTATTGGAACAAAAAATATAAATATATATGCTTTTAGTGTGCTGTTTACTCTGTAATATTATCGTCAAAGAAGATTTGCAATGTATCATAGTCTGTCTCGTCAACGAAGAATGGCTTAGCATATGACACCTTTTCTTTGTTGGCGTTCCAGGTCTTGTAATCGTCTTGAATGGCTAATGCGCATCTCTACAAAATATTTCTTGTTTAGAAGCTATCATATCATCAAAGCCCAACCTCTTTTAATGACTCCATCATCGCGAGATACATATTCGTGCAGCCTTTGTATAATTTGACAGATTTTTGAGCTATTTCTGACGCATAAGCCTCCTCCAAAGTTTTGCCCTCTTTCTATTATTGGCATTGAAATCGGACTGAGTTGAAATCAAAGGCCTTACTTTATTCAAGGTTCCCATAACGAGTGCGATATCATCACTATTATCTGAAAATCGGTGAATTACGCCTCTATGAATATCGTCTATCTTGAAGTTTTTGGTTCCTTTTGATCCTAACATGTGAAGGAATGTCAATCCTCTGAAAATTTATTCCTCTTACCATCCATTCGGACGAGAGTTGCATTATTTCGTCCGTTATAGCAAGGGTGCTCGCCGTTACAGAACCTTTGGAAAAAAATCACAGTTATAAGCTTCGAAAGCAGCTTTTTGCTTACAAATTAAATTCATAAACAATTCTGTCAAGATTCTCATTGAAAGTTCTGAAGACGACTGCGTATTCTCTTCGTTGCTTTTTTAGTTTCACAAGCACGTTGAAGAAAGAAGGCAAAAGTTGGTATTTCCCATCGAAAAAGATATCTTGCATGCTATAATGACCACCAGTCTTTTTTCCAACAATTTAATATTTCCATTTTGAATTTCAAAGCAACTGGTACCTTTTCCTCTTGTTTGGACTCTTCCTGCATTTTGTCTTTGAGTCCGAGCTCTTGGATGACTATATTTGGGAGGGTCTGAACAAATTTCAGCGCAAATTTTTGGGAATCGAAGAAATACCAAATATCGCATGACGTTTGCAAATGCGTTTTTCAGTTTTGCACCCTTTCCTCCTTGCTGAATGAACTCATGCAAAGCTTTCTTTTGCTGATCTCTACCATAAGAAACTTAACAAACTGGCTTTTCAAAGCAACTCACTTTTGTTTCTCGTTGAATTTTTTGCGCTCCGCCTCGTTTGGCTCTTCTGCAGGAGTCTTCAAGGGGTATTGGCTCTGGACCCAATCCCTGGAATATGATATATCGTTTAATTTGAAGAAGTATTTACTTATAGGAGATCATCTCTTCAGATGGCGGGTTCACAGCGAACATGAAATGCTCTAATAAATAAAGGCTCCATTTACTATGGCAATGAATGGCTTAATTACGTAGCTTCCAATCAGGTGGAGTCTTTTCATCCTTTTGCTCGACTTTACCCCAAGCGTATGCTGAAGCGAGCTCCATAAGCTAATAGTTTTAATGTGTTGTATCTGGAAATTCGAGAGAGGCTTACGATTATTTCTTTTGAAGTTGGCTCGGAGGCATCGCTCACCATGATTGTCTTGTTCACGTCAAAGTGGAGGATGAGTTTCCTGGGATTGACAACCTTTTGAGGTGGAACCTGAGGCTTCATTTTAAATGAAACGAATTTATCTGAAAGTTTTTTATTTGGGACTTGCTTTGAATCCTACGTAGAAGTCAATACTGCTGCTAATGAATAAGCAAGAAACCTAAAATTTTGAAAATGTAGCGTTTCTCGAAAGCAAGCACGCAAGCTTCATCACGAATTATTGAAAATATAAGCAACTAATGATAGCTCTTTACTCATGAAATGGAAGAGGTAGTAAATCTCTCATTGCCTTTGACCATTATTTTAGAAAAGATTATTTAATGACTGTTGATCAATGCAGTTAATGATGGCTTCAAAATGCCTATGAATGAAGCTTAATCCAAAATAAAGTCTCTCAATCTCATAAATCATTTCAGAGAACTGTCAAGTGAAAGAAAGAACACAAATCACATATACAATACCTATATTTGTGTACCAAAAAAGTCCGAGGCAAGACGAGCAAATTTCTCAGAAAGTTCACTTTTTTGGGATCGTCAATAAATCAGCCAACAATTTAATATTCAATAATAGCAACAGTTCTCATAGAAATTCACCATAATTTGTTAGAGTAACTAATATACACGTGATTTCCCTTCTCCTCCATCGAGCTTTTAGGGTTGTATTTCACAGGCCAAATCACTTTGATTAAAAAAAAATATATTGGAGTTTAATAGACTTTATTCTTTTCTTTCACCATGAGATGAAACTCGGAATAAAGTACCATGGCCAGCGAAGCGGTAATCACGTGTCTTGCCATAATATCAGTGAAATCCGACCTCTTGAACAGATTTTGGAAGCCTTCTTTGCTTAGCATCTCAAGGAAGCTTCTAATGACGCCTTTGAATGGTGTTTTTGCGGATTTAGAGAAAGGGAACAGGGTTCTTCCCAGGAATTCCGAAGGGTAGGTTGTCAAGAATGCGAAGCTTGAGATCAAGGAAGCCACTAAGAGTTTAGCAACAGGGTGTGTATTTGTGTCAAACACACTGTTTCTGTGTGCGTTGTATCCTCCAAAGTAGATTCCTCTGTAGAGTGCGACTCTACGAATAGCGATTCCGAATCCTTGGTAGAGTCCACTGAAACCTTGTGCCTTCAGAGTCCTCATGCAGAACTGAAGCTTTTTTCTATATCCGAAGGCTTGTCTTTTCAGTGCTGAGGATATCAGTTGAATGCGGGTGCATTCAAAAGGATATTCAAGCAGCAGAGTAGTTACTCCAGCAGCGGATCCAGCGATAACGTTGTCAACAACATTCCAAGGCATGCCTGATTTTATCGCTGGAGTTTTAAGTAAACGGTAGTACTGCTCGTTAAGAGTAAAGGTTAGAGCAGAGAAAGGAGCGTGTCTAGCGGCTGAGCGCAGGTTCTCTCGCCAAAATGTGATTGAGCCTTCTTCTGAGGCGTGAGTAAAGAAATGGGAAATGCCGAAGGTAGTAATTCTTTCATTAATGGTAGTAGTGGCCTTAGCAATGGCGCCGGCTGCTCCTCCGATAAGTAAGTTGAAGCCAAGGCCGCAGTTAGTGAACGATCTTTGTTCAATCATGATTTTAGTAAAATTATCAAAATTACCGAATTAGAGTAAACTATTTAATTTGAAAAATGGGTTCAACGCTTTAAATTAAATGCAACGCACACTTTTTGTACTCGTAAAATATGTGTTTCGTTACGGTATATAAAGGGCTAGAGGGAAGTAAGATATATTTGCTCGCCCGTCGGATTCGTAGAAGGTGATTTTGAAAACTTTTGTAAGTTATTTCTTGGATAATGATCATATCAAGAAGAGTTTCTTAAATTTCTAAAAAAAGTAGCCGGTGAAAAATACCCTGGCTAAAATAATGACGCAGTTCAATACGCATGAAAATTACGAAATCGATAATTTCTAAGTCCCGATAAGATCCATGTTTCGAAAGAAGGTGCTAAAGAATCCTACTTGAAAGTTTTTCTGTCCAACCAAGAATCCTGCTGATACAAGACAGCTGCGGCTCAACAATAGATTGAGAACTTTTCGCTAGAGCCTGCATTGTTCTCCAAAAGAGCTGAGACTAAGAGGTAAGTTAGGTGTCGATGGGCTCTACTATCTGTTTGTGAGCCTCTCTAGCAACAACATAAGGACCGTTTCTCATAGAGCTTAAAAATGAGTCTCTGCAGTCGTTGAATTAGGCTAAGGAGTCAACCTTGAATAAATTTTAAGAGCCCAAATATGTCCTTAAGTCGATAGATGTTCGAGTTTCTTTCTTAGTTTAGGCCAAAAAGAACCTAGGATAGCTAGGATAGCTTATTCTGTCTGTCTACAAGGTTTGGTACCCTCTTGCTCCTTAAATTAGAATTCCGCTATCAGAAAGATTCGACTATAATATATTCAACAAGCTGAATGATATATGAAGTTATTTGAATATATGTAGCACGCTAAAGCTTATGAGTTTGTTGGCCCGAAAGCGTTATAGTTATGGAGTTGGTTTGATTTTCTAAGAAGGGACCCGTGATTTTATGACTAATTTGCTCATAATCTCTTTTTGAGGTTTGAAGAGAATATTGCAATGTTTAATGAGATGGCCCTTTCTCTAGACAGACAAATTCAGAACGAGAATCTTAAATGAGACTTGAGAATTAGACGTTAAGTGTAAATAATGAACTTCAACTGGAAATTCTTTGTCGGTTTTCTTCAACCAGACGGTGAAGACTTCTGAAAATGCCATGAGAGGCAGCTGCCATGATCATAGGTCATCAAACGCATAATTCGAAGCTATCTGAATCTCTAAGCTGAAAATTTAAGGTCTATCGATGCATCTCAATGACGAAAGTTCCTCTTGCTTAATCTCGTTCTGTGATATGGGACTTTGCTCTTTTTGGCTGCTAGCTTTTTTCCTATTGTCATTTCCGTTTCATTAACAGCTATGAAAGACCTCTCATTTCGTTTAAAACGTGTCTATTACAAGTGTCAAGATTTGGGTTGCTCAAAGGCTTGAACAAATTAACTCAAGAAGATCTATAAGAGGTGCGAATATTTCAGTAGAAACAAGCTATGAGGTACCCCAAATTAATCAAAACTCTTCCGCATAATAAATGATTCAAATTGTTTTGTATGTTTCCTTTGAAAACTTCATAAAATGCAAATAATTTACCAGAATTTGAATCTAGATTTATAATTAAATAAATATTTTCAAATATCATAATTTGAAAACTTGCCATCTAGCAGATATTAGAAACTTTTATCGAAAAAAAGTAATGGCATTCAGAGCTAGGTATTTTGGTAAAAAGTGAATTGACTAATTCCTAAAGAAAGACAGACGAGTAAAGTACTGTGAAAAAAAATGCAACTTTAAGATGAGGGTATCTGTGTAAACTAACATGAAAATATGAGTTACAGGTAACGGCAAAGTGAAATTGAAAATTATTTTCAGAGTGATTTCTATTAAAACATTAATAAACTGCTAGTCTTTGATGAAGCTCTAACATAAAAGGATTCTAAGGCTTACCATTTAAAATGTATTCTCTTATAACAATATGAGTATGGTCTTATTTAGTTCCTATTACTCTCAGATACAATCCAACAAATAAACAGTTTAAATCAAGAGTATTAGACCAATTAGTAAAGCAGTGTAGTTTCACTTCTTTACGTCTTTTACGTCTGCAAATAAGCTCGAAAAATTGGAATCATGTTGTATATAACTACTGATTGCTACCAGATTTGCGAATGAGTCTCACTCAAGTTTTTAACAAACATTTCAGAAACACAATGAGCTTCTACCATCAGATACTCCATGACAACTTCAATTACTATAGATATAAGAGTCAGTCTGAAAGTAGTTTGTCCAAGATATGAGTCACCCATTGTAACGAACTCTTTAGCATTTACATTTGGAGCACGTCGCTTGAATTGTAGTGAAAAAATCAAGATAACAACACGTAATCTATCGAAGACTCATATTTTGATTCTTTGATGTGATTATGCTCAAAGAAATTGTTTCACATGCAATTACCACTTATGAACACAGAACAATCACGAGCACCCTTCTTATCTTCATATATATGTGTGAAGTTATTATTATACCGTTCACGGCACTATTCCATGGAGAATTAACAAAACTTCATTTCAAACCGATTTAGGGTCTCGCTTCGACATTTTCTTGGGCTCTATACTTAAACTTATACTTATAGCATGCTTCCGCTCCCGGTAGATGCTCGAGTATTCTCACGATATTTGACTCTAGTAGCCCGAACCTTTCAGTCCCACTGATCGTTACTTTAGGCTTCCTGATGTTTGCTCTCTCATTAACTTTACTGCAGACATACACCCAGCAGCCAGTACTTGAATCCCTAACTATCGGGTTTTCAGGGTCTTCGCTCGAGGTCACTCGATATATCGGTCTGCCATCTCCACCCTCAAGTATTTCGCAGGTATAATCAGCTCTTTGGCCTTGATAGAACATGCTTGCATAATTCCTCACGCTCTTATAACCCACAGGAAAAAGATTGTATTCAGTATGAAAATTCGGGTTAGGACTAATCCGCCCGCAGCTCAAGAGAGTAAGACTTGAGTGAATATAGAGAGGAAATATGATATTTCCATTTTCATCACGATTGAGCTGGAACTTTTGTTTTTTGCCTTCATCTCTAGTGTTCCTCTCGAGTTTACGCTTCTTTGCTACAAATTATTGTTAGAAAAGTCAAAAGGCTTGATCTTAGATGAAATTAAGGTTACAGCTAGGTTTTTCAAGAAAGCTTTTGAAAAACTCGCAGAGAAATTCCAGGCGACCCGTGATTTGCTCTGTATTCAGCTGATAGTTTTCAAAATTGAAAGCTGCGTTATTCGAAAGGTTTTCGAGATTGCTTAGCCCGTTTTCGGATAGATAGAGCAGCAGCCCCCTACAAAAAGGATTAAAGTTAACTTTCTTTGGAGTATCGATACAAATCTTGTTTTTCTGGGTCGTATTGTTCAGGCAAGAATCCTAGATCTCCTTTTTGAAGATCCTCATGTCGCTTGTTAAGCTCATAGACAGCGTTTTTGAAGGCTTGACAGTTGTTTGAAAGCACATATTTGCGAATGAAAAAAAGCATGTTGCTCTTTTTCGTGAAGCTTTGAGCTTCTTGAGTAGAAATTGGTAGATCGGCAAGCTCGTCGTCTTCAATATCCATGTAATCAGGATTTGGGTTGAGTATTTGAGCGCATTTTATTTTGATTTTAGTCACCACTTTTTCAATGTCAGTGAGCGATTTATCAAATTCGCAACTGCCTAAAAAGTTTTGGTACTTCTCCTTCACGTCTTGCCAATTTGGTTTGCCTTCACCATTTAGACTGACGTCATATCCAGCGATAAACTTATAGAACATCTGTTTCTCTTCTGTTGTCCATCTATTGGTATCCATAATAAACACGTCAGCTTAAAACGTATTCATTACGTCTCCAGTTCCTTCTCGGCATTATCTTGAGCATCGAAATCAATTTTCCCGTCGTTTTGTTCCGCGCGTGCGATAGTTTGCACGATTTTCTTCAATCTCCTCGTTATTGCATCAGCGCTGGGGAATTCGACGAAACTATTTGCTATGTTGGTATTACGAATTAGGGTGTTTTTCCCTTCAAAGAATTCGAAAGTAATGAAAAGTTACCTTGTTCGAGATCTTTCAGGCTAAATCCAGGGTGATTTCTCATTTGGTTATAATTAGCGTATCCATAGATATAGGTGCCTCGCAATAGGTCAATATCATGCTTTTTCGTCCACCAAGCGCTCGGTCGCTGCCCGTAAAATGCAGATTTTGGCAGAAAGTTAAGAAGGGTTTCCCATTTGACTTCATATGGGTGATATGTTTAACAAAGGAATCTAAAATTTTCAAATACTCTCTTTCTGGTCATTCTCCTCCTTTACTTGCTGCTCTTCAAATTCATTAATCAAGGAGGAAATGCGATAAAGCAATTGTATGCGCTTTCCCCATGGCTGGACCTTCTGTCGTATCAAATTTGGATCCCAATCCTCTAAAGAAAATGACACAAGGGTTTTGACCGTTTTTTAAAAAATATGCTAGTTTTACTTGAGTTCGGAGCAACATAAGGATCATCAGCCTCCTCTTGGATGATACTTGATAAATACTCTCTAAGATCATCATTGTCATAGTTCAAATTCTCAACTAAGTGATATTTCGCATATCGTTAGCTTGAAAACTCGATATTATTAGCTACTTATGCAATTAATAAAGGCGTTCGCAAAGAGTCGGACTTCCAAAATGGATTTGTCTTTTAGTCTTCCGCCCGCGTGACTCGATGCTTCTTGAATTTCTTTCCAACGCCCATATCCAAACGTCATAAGATATTTCTTAAGTTGCTCTCTATCATCAAGTGTCCATTTAATAGTCAGCTGCTTGTCAGGAACTGTTGGAACGAGAGCTAGGCGGTAGGTATGTGATAAGTCTATTATTTTACTTTTCTTTGCAGTAGTTGTTCGACAATTGCTCATCCTCGAAGCGTCATAGAAAGTGACAATATTTGTTTTATTAGGCAGAACGAAATAGAAGACTAGAGGAATGAGTTCTCTCTTTTGCGAAGGGAAAAAAATTTTCGAGAAATTTTTCAAGGGAATTTTCTGATTGCCTAGCATGGAAAAACCGAAATCAGAACGATCTCCGAGCTCATGATGTTTACTATATTTTTCCAAATTTTTTTCTGGCTTCCCAAAACCAGTGGGGTTAGAGTCAATTCCTGACACAGCTTCATAATCAATATCATCGACTGTAACATTTCTGAGAGGTATCAGATAAAATTGCTCAAGCTCGGTGTCATAATTGATGATGCAATGACATTTTGTGCTAAAAAAATCATGAGAAAAAAAATGTAAAAGTTATTACACGCTCTCAGTGTCAGTAATTACGATCACATCAGGGGTCTTGAAAGCATCATCATCTTTGTAGTAAACCTTCGATCTGCGATAAATTCGAGTTGGCAGCTATGCACAGTATAAGAGAGAAAAATTTGTTTCTTGAGAAATAAATTTGAAAGAATACTGCTTGAATGAAAAAGGATTCTCCTGTGATCCCTTGTAGCATTGCATAGGCATGTTCTGATTGCATTGATTAAAACAATTATACATGACAAAATTATTTCTGCTTTCTATTTAGTGTGGAGAAAGCTGTCTTTGAAAAATTCACCAAAGTAATTTTTTTGCATTCGAATTTTTGGGTAAAACTGACATATACATGATAATTCGCAATATATATCCTCTTCAATTGAAATTATTTCCACGTATTCAACAAAAAAAAAAAGATTGTAAATTTTTAGGGAGTATGAACATTAGAGAATCTTTGAATTAAATTCAACCGACTTTAAATCTTGTAGTAGAAATAGAGATAAGGAGCAGCACTTCCATCTGTCTCATATTCTTTTTTCATGGCAGACAAGCTGATTGGTGTGACATTGTGATCATCGTACTCCATAAATGTTTCCCTTTTGAAATCATAAGCATCTCTAACAAAGATATATTAATTGGCACTGGAAATATTGATGAGCTTACGCAATGTAGTGTCCACCCTCAATTGTTCCATAGTGATTGACAATTCCGCTTAGATTATATACTGGGCCTAAGAAATAGTCAGCTAGAAATATTTGAGGTAGTTTACTTGTGTCATAGCAATACGTCTTCGGCAGAGCAAAGTTGTTTATCTTCGTTTTAACCTTGCTTTCGATCTTCTCCTTTCTCCCGCTGTATTTCGAAAATTCGAACCGTTTCAATTGAATCACGAGTACACTTGGAGCCTTATAAACTTTAGTCTTGCGGGTCGTTGAACCCTTCCTCCTGCATTTCTCACAAGTGAACCCTTCGATTACTTCATCTTTGAAATATTCTTTGAAACAAGCCTCGATATCAACGATATCCTGGCTTGTGTACCAGACCAAATCTTTCCTCATCGGAAGTGATAAATCCAAGAAAGATTCGAAATTTGCTGATGCGAACCCACAATAAGGGCATGTAATGACATTATAGAGCACTCCTCCGAAGGTGTTATAGATAAAACTGTTGTCTTTAGCCGCAACAATCTGACGCCAGTTCTCGTACTATGGGGAAAGAACACGTTTAGAAGCGCATCAGAGAGAAAATCATACGTTGTCTTTGACACTTAATTTGTTGTTATACGCAAATTGGGCTTTTGAATTTGAGCTAGGCATAACAATCTCATTATGAAGCTCGTCTAGAAGCAAGCGAAGGAATTCATGGGCGTCGTTCTGACGAACTCCTACGAAGTTTGGACTCAATCTTTCGACTTTCAGTTTGAACAACGACACACTGTCAATGAGATCACCTGCTGAAGGCGTGGTTTGTTTGTCCAGATATAGCTGAGTAAATGCATTGCACATGTCAGTATCCTGCTTTTTATAATCAGCCACGGCCAGATGCTCGCCATTCTCAAAGTAATACATTACTCGGTTTAAGTTATACAGACATTGCAAGACAGCGTTTCTACAGCAAGAGAGAAGAAAGTTAAACTTTCAAACGATCAAAATAGATTACATGTAACAGGTGTATCCCAAATTCGGTAATCCACCGGTTATTTTCTCTGATTTACTCCCTCCAATGTTCTTTGAGCTGACTAAATTGCTAGAAACCAGATCTTTCGCATTGAAGCTCTGCATCTTTGAACTTTGAGAATTTGTCTGAGGAGGATCTTAGTGCAGGTGTGTCAGTTAGCTGATAAATATAACGGTCTTATAGTACTTGGAAGGTTTGTGCCATTAGAATATGCGCCATATGAGCCTAAGTTCGTTGACCTTACTCCAGACTTGCCCATGTCATTATTCTCTTTACCAGAATATTTGCTGCCTAGAGGGAGAGCGATTTCTGATGAATTGTCATAATTTAATGTACTATTAGTCTCTGGAAGACCACTGGATGCAACTTTGTGGGTCGTGGACCCACCTTTCGTATTAGAAGAACCTTGAAATTGTGTATTTGGCATAAGGGTACTTTCTCCGGCTATGATAGTATAGTATATTAGACTCTCAACTTTGGTAATAGCCAACCTTTGTTTACTCCACTCTTATATGTCGGATTAGTGAACGCGCCGTAATCGGAATTAGATGTCCTGAAATTATTCATTACTTGAAATTTAGGTAGTTTTATTTATATCAGCTCACAAATTGCATTAACTGCCGTGATTTTATTCGAAAAAGAACTTTAAACGACACCCAGATCAATTATTCTCTCAGTAAAATTGGATCTCTTTGTAATAAGAAGCCTCAAGTTGAAGACAGATATCACAAAATTTTCATTATATTAGAATTAGAATTAGATCCAAAGGTCCTGGTCTTCTGAGTAGATATTCGAGCATTACATTTTGTAAAAACAGCTTTAATCACATAATACATTTCAACATAAAAGAGACTCCACTTTAATACTAAAGTCGCCTCTCTTTTGCTGCTTAAGCGTCTTCATCCTCATCCTCTTCTAATGCTTTTTTCCTTGCGAGAATAGTAATTGAGATTAGAGAAAATTCGAGAAACTACATACTTCATTAACTCTTTCAGCTTTCTTCCTTCATCATAGTGATTCTTTCTCCATTTGAGGAAATCTTCATCTGTATACACAGTATCAGATATTGCATCAGACAGAAGAATTACGTTTTTTCCTTGCAGCTTCATCTTCTTCGTGCTTTTTCTCGAATTCTTCTTCAACCTTGTCCCAGTCTCTAATTAACAAAGCATGATACACAAATTGCACTCTATAGTCTCACTTCTTTTGAATTGCTGCATTAAGAGCCTCGGCATTGAGTTGAGATGTAGGTTTCTATTACAATGTAATTAGTGATGCCTCGCAAATTGTGTCAAATACAGCTTTTTCATTTGTCTTTAATTCTTCCGATTGCTTTGGAGCGTCATGCTCTTCTTCTTCATCCTTTTTTTATGAAGGGAAAGAGGTAAGCAATAAACTTAGAATCTGAGGAATAACGAACTGTAAAGGTTTCGCGATTGTAAGGAGTTTTTGCCTCTGTGATCTTCATTGTTTTTCCTCTTTGCTGGTCCCATTCTCTGATGGATTGAATTTTATGGTGACGGCTAATCTAATGGAATATTACTCGATTCCTTTTTCATCCCATTTGATATGTTTTGCTTTTTTGTCTTGTGAATGATCTTCTTCCCTGGAAATGATTTTGAAGTGTCACCACAATGAGTCATTCTGAATTCTTACTTTTTGAGGATCTCTTTTGAAGCTTTGGCTTCTGTTTCCATGATATCTTTAGTTCCTTTGGAGAATCTGACTTTAAATAAATAAATACTTTATTGATTAATTTACCAACTCAATAGGTGAGTTCATAATATTCAATATTTCATTATTCGGATTGACAAATGTGTCAGGGTGATTCTTGACTCATACATAGTGAGTGAAAGAATAAGTAAAGGTAAATTAACTACAATTCCACACAATTCTATGGGATAGTCTCAAGGCTCATCTTACAACTCTAAGGGAAAATTATCACAGTAGAAAAATAATTCAGGGAAAGAAACTTTAGTTGTTAAGTTAGTAGGGTATTTTCGCCATTTATAAAAATATTGCCGATTATCAAATGAACTAAATGAACTAAAAAATAGCTTCTCTTTTAAACCAATCACGAGAAAAAAATGTTGCTCTTAAATCATTTCTTGCTAGAAAAATTTGTTGTATTGATGCTTGTTTTTGGCGAACTCAGTTGGGATATTTGCAAGCTTGGCGGATTTTTCTGCTGCAATTTTAAAAACTCTCCGTATAAGTTTCTGCGCTGTCTCTCAATCACATTTTGAACAATTTCTTTGGATCTATTCACTTGCATATCGTTTTCGAGAGACAGATTCCCAAGAGATAAATTTCCAATCGACTTTGAGTGACTTCCAACCGGGCTAATGAGGCCTCGTAGTCTAGGCTTAGCTTGCTGCCTAATTATAGAGAAATAAAAAAGTTAGCAAGTTGACCAAAGAATGAAAAAATTACCTAGCTTCATAAATACTCGTAAGCTTGGGCTGGATTTTAAAAGGAGAAGAAACCCTTCTAGAACCTTGTGGGGATATCACATTCTCTTTGCTGGATGGTGACAACGTTTCAGACTCTTGATGCTCAGTTGTTTGAGGAGACTGTGGCTTTATTAGCGTAGAAGGATTCGAATTCACCGCTTTTTGAGGATTTGACGAAGCTGGTAATGAATGCCTTCGATTATTCACGGCTGCTTCGATTTTCTCAAGTGTTTTTTCATCCTCAATAGAAATTTTTGGTTTCATCGATTGATAATCCTCCAACAACTGTCTCGCTTCCTTGCATTTAGCTTCGTCCATCATATTATTTTCCACAGCATACAGCAAGCTATATATCCTGACTTTGAAAGCTTTTGCAGTTTCCCTTGCTTGGTCTAAAGAGGAGAGGTCTTTGTCCATTTTAGCCTTGAAAGCTTTTTTGGGGCTCTTGTTAAGGATCGGCGCATGAAACTCAGGGTTGAGCTCACTATTCAGAATGTCGTCCAAATTTAGAGGCTTATCTTGGGATCCAACGAACGCGCTTGAGCAGGAATTTTTCTTTCCAACTGGTTGAATCTCTTTCCCTTTCCCCGTTTTAGAGCTGTTCTCACGCGTAGGGCTTGAGTGCTCACGAGTGCCTGATGCGGTAGTTTTTCCTTTGTTTATTGGCTTTTTGATATCTGCAAGAGAGCGATTCTTGGTTAAGGGTTTAGGTGAAAGGTTGCATTTAATTACAGCTATCTCTCCATTATGTGCCGGACCTCCCTTTTGAATATGAGCTCTGATTTGATTTGTGTCAATTTCAGTCAGTAGCAGCCCTTTCAGAGTTTCATTCACTTGCTGTTGGGATTTTCTGGTCGGAGACAATGCACTATTTTCGCCAGTCCCACTTTTTGGTCTCAAAGACTCTTTAGTAGCGCTGCCATTTTCAGCCAGCTCTTTCGATTTAGTTTGACTATGATACCGTTCATTGCTCGGTGTTCTCCCTCCTTTTGCACGAGTCGGCACCGGCATCAATAAAAAGTCTTCAAGACTTGGATTGTCCAGAGGCCCACCTGAAATTTTTGCAGAACCTAAGGACGCTCTTTTTGGATTATATTGCGCTGAGAGAACTCGTTGTTGCTTGCCACTAAACTGGTCTTCCAGAGTATTCAATTTAACATTCTTCTGAGAGTCTTCATCGAAAGTAAACTGAGGCTGAGAGGTTTTCGGATTTGTTTTATTTTGAGTTGTGCTTGCTTGACTATTCTTATGAACATCCATGAATTTCAACCCCTCGTGAAAGTGAGTGAAAGTTGGTATATTTGGATAGGGTTTATTTCCTGCAATCCCAAGCGTTGGTCGCGAATTTCTACTATAAACTGTTGGGACTTGAAAATTCTTTGGGGTTCCTTTTGGGTTTTTTGTCGGTGATTTCAGCGACTCCAGAGGTGAAGCTCGCTCCTCAGTGCCACCTGTCGAATCAGCTCTTGTTTTCTTGGAAGCGCTTAAAGATTTTCCCTTTGACTTTGGAGTGGTTGCTTCAGTTTTCAATCCCTAATGGTAAAGGCTCAGGACTCAATTGTAAAATTCGGAATTACCATTCTTTTAATTAATCCTTGGTTTTCTTGTAATTTTCTGTCCTATTTCGTCGATAATTCGAGCGATTAGATAAAGTCGCAATTGGAGGCAATTTTACCTTTTCTTGAAGCTTCTTCTTCATAATTTCTACTTCTTGCTCAAGCTTTGAGATCTTCATGTCCTTTTCGTTCTTTAGTTTATTGAGCAACATGGTTTCTCTTTTCATTTCTGCATTCTCAGCTTGAAGTTCTAACTTTTCAACGTTTAATACTTTACAAAGGCTAACAAGCCCATCTTGAGTATTTCTAGCTGTAAATCCATCTTTTTCTTCTCCTCTTGCAGTTAAGTCTTGACTGCCTAAGCTTTTAATCTTTTCCTGTATATTTTTTCTCTCTTCAGCGTTTTTCTCCAAGGCTGCTTGCATCTCCTTGAGTATTTTTTCATTACTCTCCATGTTCTCTTTGATTGCCTCGATATCCTTCGCAATCTCATTATCGGGAGTTTTACCCATTTCATCGAATTCTTTTTGTCTTTGCTCAATGAGTCTTTCGTTTTGCTTCTTTAGCTCCTGCAGTTCGTTCAATGACTGTCGAATTTCCCAATGTTCCTCGAGATTAGATAGCAGCTTATTTCCGAGCTCTTCTAGAGTCGCGCTGGCTCCTTGCAGAATTTCTGCTGGGAGAAACACGCTCTTTTGCTCCTCAGACTTAATTACGTCATTGATTCTATTTTCCAGGTTCCGCTCGTTCAACTGCTTCCGAAGCGACGCGATTTCTGCTTTCAAACTATCGATGATCTCTCTGTACTGACTAATATGCATCTCGACCTCTTTCACGTTTTTTGTAATCTGCCTCTTGATTCTCTTGGCATTGCTCGCGTACTTGAGCGTATTTGCAGTCTCTTCGTAGTGCAAATGACAAGGAGACACACAGGCGATCATTATCGTTTTTGTATTCCCTCCAAGAGAGTCTTTCAGCAAGCGGGTTAGTTTCGAGTCTCGATAAGGCACAAACGCGCCTCTTTTATTCGGGTCACTCAGCGTATTGATGCAGTTGCCTAACGCAAGGAGACTGCGATTGATGTTTGCGCCTTCGATTTGCCTCATTCCTCTATTTTCCGAAACAGCTGCTCGTTCGCTTCCTGCTAAATCGACCAGCAAGAATTTACTTTGAGTATATGTGCTCGTGACATCCTTGGTTTTGTCTCGCTTTTGTACAGCAAGCTGAACAATTGCATGAGAACGCGAAGAAAACTGATTTGAATTCGTTTCAGCCATCTTCCTTCTAGAATTGCCAAGCTGCATTAGTTCCAACACTTCTTTGCTGTTCTGAATAGTGTGTTCAGTAAGATTCAAGGCAACAACACCACGTGTTTGATCTTCCACAATCATTAAATTTTCGGTCGAATCACCAATCAAGTCCTTGGCCTGCTCGTTGTAAATTTCGACGTAACTGAATTTCACGCTAAACTCATAATTGCTGTTTTCCTCTGATTCGAACCTCGAAAAGAGGTCGTTCACCACCAAAGTAATAATGCCAGGCTCGCCGTCAGGGTTCCTAAGATCACCAAGCATCGTGTGGGTTTTTCCGGCTCCTGTCATTCCATACGCGAATACTGTGCAATTGTAACCATTGAGGATATTATCGAGAGCAGGATCAATAGCCTTTTTATAAACATCTGTCGTTTTATCAAAATCATCGAAAACTCCATCAAAAACAAAGGCTTTTTCTCGTTTGCTGGACGATTCGGTTGAAACATTAGGATCAAAAAGAAAGACCTGGTCGGATTAACGAGTTATGAGAAGAAACTGCTGGAGTAAATTTACCATTTGATCCTCTTTTTTAACAATAGATAGTCGCTTCTTCGGAGTAACGGAATTTCGTTCTTTTTGACTGAGCGGTCGATATCGCACGTATACTTTAAAGCAATCCGAGTCTGTACTAAGATTGGCAGGGCGAGGCTCTATCACGCTCATGTCAATGGAGGGAATCAAATTCTGAGCGCTGGAGTCATCGAAGTTTTGAGCATTTAATGTCGATTTAAGTGAGTCCAGGAGATAATCTGAGGCTTTTCTGTCGAGTTTAGCAGGCGAAAGAGAGTCTCTCAGCTGGTTTTGGAGATTGCTGTCAGAGGTTGTTTCTAAAACGTCCATGAATGATTAAAGAATAATAAATTTTAATCAATAAGTTTTACTCTTCTGGTAGTTAGTTATCCGTTCTTATGCGTCTGCCTTTCCCGAACTTTTTTGTTTCTAAATTTTCTCGAAGATATCAATAAATTTCATTGCCTTGCCCCTCCTCTTGACAGAGTTTGGGGACGGTGCTCTTCGTTGAGTTGGTTTTGAATAAAAAAGTTGCAACGCTTTGGAATTTTAGGACAATCCAGAAGAACTTGAGAAGTGCAACCTGAATACACGGCATAATTCATTATGTGCCATTGCTTTCACTATAGAAATCTACTGATGAGCCATGTTGGCTTATTTTATGATAGTTCGGTCGTTTCATTGAAATATAGAAGTATTATTAATTTCATGCAGGCCTCTTTCTTTCTTTGGAGGACCAGATAAACAGATAATGGCAATTAGAATTTTTTGAGTTTTTAATCAGAATCAAAGCCATCTACTACCTTCTTTTTTTTTTTCAGGTTGAATATAAATGACTACTTGTTTTGGATCTTCAAAGTGACTGTTTGAGACGGAAAGCAGCGTTCCTAACTTTTTGCGTAGATAACGATAATTTCTCCAGACCCGGGTGAGTCATTTCACAGAGAGGAGCTATTTTACTCCTTCTGAACTGCTCGTAGGAGAATTGTTTTTATTAGAGCAATTTGACAACAAGAATTATAAATTGCGATCAGAAAGAAACTTTTCTAATCTACTTTTACTACATAAAGCAAACAATTATTAGACTTTTGTTTTCTATAGCATTAATGACTGTCTTTGAGAAAGACATCTGATACTTGTTTCTATTCCAAGTAGGAGAATGGCATATATTCTCTCGTGGCAGGTCTTTTAATGTCCAGAGATTTGCGCGCAAACAATATCGAGAATTTATTGTTTGAATCAGGAGACTCTGTCCATGCACCAGTTGAATAAATTGTTTCCTTACTTGGTGCTCGTTCATCTTGCACAACCTTTTTCTTGACCTATATTCCCTCTTGAAAAATTTTAAGTCAAAAGGTGTATTACCATGAATGAACGGCTCTTTGGCGACGAAATTGAGATATTCTCGGAATTTGCTGAAACATATTTATCATAAAAATAGGCTCGAGCTGGGCTATCTATCAAATTCTGCTTCCGATCTACGGAATGTAAGTTAGAAACCTAGCTAATCAAAATTCAACCTGAGTTGTACGGCGACGCTTTCGAGTCAGGCCGCTTCTTAAAGAACACTTTTGCCATTATTTGTCTCGAAGGCACGAAGTTTTTATAATTATTGACGTCGTCTCCATAGTTTGACATTTGAGTTTGAGAATTTGACATTCTCTTGTCCCCTAAATTCAAATTCTTAACTTTGCTACTTTTTGGCTTTGCTAGTTTCCTTTGCGATTCTATTATATAGGGCCGCAAGGGTTCCTCATGATTGTTGGCTTCTACATGCTTCATAGGGCTTTTCTGATCAAAAGGCTGGCTACTCATTTGAAAAAGCTCTTGCCTGTATGTATCTTGCTCATAATAAGTTCGTATTGATTGGCTAAATTTAATGGTCGGAACGAGGGTTGACTGGTATTGGGCTGAAAAGTTCCAAGCGTCTTAATCGACGTGGAGCTTGAGGCATTAGATTCAACGAATCGCTTTTGGAATTCTATCGAACGATAAAAGGTCCTCTCTGAGACTCCGATTTTATTCTTCGGCTTCAAGTTGGGAAGGCCTGTATTTCGTAGCTCAAATTTATCTTCAAGAAGCCCATCTTCGGCAGTAATGGGTTTCCTGGTAGTTTTTGGTGTCATCAGATGCCTGGGAAACTTAGGGCGGTCATGTTTCACAGCTTTCGGCGTTGTTTGAGACTGGACAGTGTGGGGAAAGATGAAGGTTTTCATGGCACTTTTATTGTAAAGAGTTTTTGACCAATAAGCTGAGTATATTAATATTAAGAAATAATTTCAATACCCAGTTTTTATGATTAGTTTGAGAACGGAGCTAATCCGCGAATGAATTTATGCCAGAGGTTTGATTGGGTCTGAATCAGCCTGCCCCGAAGAATCTATCATAATTCAGCCTGATTATATTATTATCCTCAGGGAGACTGATCGAGGAAGCGAGTTTTGCTGGAGAAATATCAATTGCTAACTTAGAGACTTTGTTTTCTTTTCTTCTCTTCTGCTATGTTAAACCAGAATATAAGAAGCAAAGTAATCTATTTGAAACAAATTCTATACAGTTCAAATTGAATCCTTTAACTTTAGAAGCTAGTACACTAAAACTACTAATCTATTTCATTCATTACTGGTAATGATAGCGTCGTTCCAAGTCTGACTCTTTTGTGACAGTCTAAATAATAATTTTCCTCAATTGTAAGAAGAAGAGAAATTAAATACCTTCGTTTGGGTGTAGCTCAAAGGCAGTTCAGCGAGTAAGTCCTCATATTTGCGTTTTAAACTGTCTACTTCATGCAATTTTTCAATAAGCTCTTTATTTTTCAGAGCTATCTCCAAGTTATTTCTTTCCCATTGAGACTTATACGCATCTCTTGCTTTATTTCTAGGCCGAAAACACCGTAAAAAAAGAATTCAAGCTTTTTTGGGTTACGCATCTTCTACGTCTTTAATCAACTGCGCGTGCCTTTGACTGTTTGCCTGCATATCCGTCTCGAGATCTCTCAGATCCTTTTTGCACTTTGCAAGCTCCTCCTGCGTTTTCTCAAGCTGATGTAAGTAGAAATGATAATTAGACACTTATCATAAGAGAACCGTTCAACCTCTTTCGTCACATACTCATTCTCACGATTTCTCGTTTCAACCAAATCATACAACCGTTTAATCTCAGCATTATTCTGATCAATCATCAACCGATATTGGCTCATTTGATTCTCAAATTGTGATTTATCAACCATATTCTTGGTCCGACCTTCCTCCGATTCCTAATCAAAAAATGTGAGTTACTCGCTCAGCTACTCGCAAAGTCTTACTCTGAAAAGTTTCTTGTATTGTTCAAGTTGCTTCCTCAGGTCTTCAACCTCTTGCTGCTTGCTACTCGTATTTGAATTCTCCGCTGCCCTTAAATTTTCAAGCTCTTTGGTTCGCATATCCAAGAAGTTCTTCAGGTCAACATTATCGCGATAAAGTGTCTCGTTATTTTGCTGTAGCTCCTCGACCTTCTGTTCTAATTGCATCAACTGCGTCTCAAAGGCCGATCTTTCTGCCGAGAGTCTGACTTCAAAGTCTTTAGATTCAAATTTCTTGCGCTGTTCGAACTGTGTTTTCAGATCTTCTATCTCACTGTATTTCGCTTTATCGTTCATTACGAGTTGCTGGCGGAGATTAGCAATTTCCTCCTTTTTCTGTCGAAGTTCTTGCTCCTTTTGCTCAATGTCATGTGAAGTATTTCGCTCGAGAGCTCGAATTCTGGACTCTAATTCTCGGTTTTTATTTTCGCTGATGTATAATTCTTCCTGTTTCCCAGCGAGCTCTTGAGCCTTTTTCTTAGTGTCTTGTTCGAGGATGCGGTGTTTTGTGATCCATTCGTCCAAGGAACTCCTCAGGCTATCTACTTCCCTTCTCAATTTGTCATTAGCATCTTGTAATTGTTGCTCAAGAGTTGCTCTTTCGTCTTTGGCCTGTTTCTGCGCCTCCTCTAATTTCCTCTGCGCTTCATCCATTTTCCTCTGAGCCATGTGATTTTTTTGTAGTAGCCAAGAAATGTTACCGTTTGGTCCTTGATTGTAGCCTCATAGATCCTTCTGAGCTCTGCATGCTCCTTTAAATGATACTCTCTCTCCGAATCAAAAGATCTCTTGATATTTTCAACCTCTTCTTCCTAAGAACAGACAAAAGCACCACGCAATTAGACTTTCTAAAAATATATGGTCGGCATACAAATTGGGCTTCCAATTCAGCTCGGACATTAGCAAGGTCACTAGCAGTGTATTGCTTTTCGCTTCGTCCTTTTTCTCTCTGTCTCTCTAAATCTTGATTGGCCTCTTCAAGTCTCCTTTTCAGCTCCAGAATCTGCTCTGATTGCTTCCTAATTCTGTTCTCGAGATTTTCGTTTTGCACTTTGATCAAATTTTTCTCATGCTCGATGTTTCCTTTCTCGAAATTGGATTTATCGATGAGCCCTTTGATTTCATGTTCCTATTATATCAATGGTGAGCATTCTACAGTAGAGCTGCTCGAGTTACAAGGCGCTTTTTCATTGCTTCTTCGAGTTGCGCTTTGAGATTTTCTTTCTCAGTGATATGCTGATCTTCTAAATCACGAATTCTCTTTCGCAGGTTAGCAATCTCACGCTCTTTCAAATCACTCGACGTCGACAAGTCTCTATCCCCCCTAATTGAGCCATATTGTTCCACTCGAGAGTTTCTTTGGGGGTTAGTAAATCGATCACCTTTATCCGTTAGTTTTTCACTGAAAGTCCTCATTCATAAATAAATTTATTTCAGATCAGGCTTTCCGATAATAAGTAAGAATACCAGCTGCTTCCTGATCCATCGAAACCTCTTTCTAAGCAAAGTTCATGAGTATTGCCATCAGAAACCGCATAGATAAATGGTTTCTAAGCCTACATTCGAGTAAGCCTTGTAGGTTACTTCGATTAGCCATATATCGAATAGAAAAACATTGCTATTATAAGATTATATTAGAAGAAGAGGTCAAGGCCTAGAATCTTCGCTTGTTTTCATCATTATACATATCGCTAATCTTATGATGAATAATGCTTGTCTTTTTTCTTAGTGGTATTTCAACTAATCCATCTTCATTTCATATGTCACAAAGTTATAGAATAAAGAGCTAGAAGAAAATATGCATCTGATTCTTAAGGAAATCCTTTTGGAAGATGTAAAAACGAGCTTGTCCATCAAAGTGTGTCAGATTTAGTAATTGTAATCGTTGTCGGAGTCAGAATCCCACATTCTGTTTAAGAGGACGAATTAAACAATTCGTTTGGTAAAAAATTGCGTCTTACCTCGAATCGAGACCATTGGTGCCGCCATATTGGTTCCAGTTGTCGTTAGAGTATCCACTTAAAATATCATTAACACAATCTCTTTGAAAGCTCAGTTACCCATTGTAATTCATCTTTTCGAATTGCTCCATGCTTTCAACCCACTCCTTGTTATGCTCGTAGTATTTCCTCATCTTGATCTTCTCTCCAAGATCTACATCCAATTCCTAGTAGAATTTTAGCAATTCCTTCAAACTGTGAGAAACGGACCATCACAATAGTGAGAAGGTCATCCACAATTCCTCTAATCTTTGGATTTTTGTCTCCAATGGCTTCGATGCAATACTGAACAATTTTGCTCTGGCCAATGATAAAGTCGGTCTGAATATCGTTTAGCAGAAGCCTGTAGAAAATGTAAAGGATCTGATGAATGAATTCGTCGTCATGGACTTTCTCTTCTAGCAATTCCTCAAGAATATGGCAGATCTGAGAATCTAAATGCAGAAATTTAGTAAGTGAATGTCATTTCGGGACGAAGCAGTACTTCCTATGATAGCGCAGCATTTTTCGTGCTCGCACATCGTGGAAAGAAGGACGATTGTATCAAGAATCAAGTCATCCTAATAATTGTTGGAAAACTTAATACCAAATTCAATTTATTGAATATTGTTTACCTCATTTGCATCAATCATCAAGTTTCCAAGGATGAATTCCATGAAATTCTTGTTTTTAAGATGAACTGCCCACTCCTCTCCGAGTCTAATATTGCCCATAATTCCAATAATTTCAACCTATTATTCCATTAAACCTGCAATCTATTAGATAAACTCACTCTCAAATCGACGTTCACGTTTTTGTTCAGAGAAAGTTTCACAAGCTCTGGGGCGTAAGCCTAGAACAGCACACTTTTAGTGATTATTACTGGCATCGAAACTATACTTTTAAGTTATCGTGGATTTCTGGGTCTGAAGCGAACTGAGAAATGTTTCTTATCATCTTAAACAGGAGAATATCCCCTTGCTTGAAAGCTCTTTCGAATAGACTATCCAACATGTGCTCTATATGAATATAAAGCAATTCAGTGATATATTTAAAGATCAATTTACCTTGGCCAAACATATCTGCGCATTTCTTATTTGTTGTCAAATTGACAGCGATCGCCATGAGTTCTTTGCCCACGATCGGCTCAGGGAAGTTTATAATCAATCGGTAAAGCTTTTTTAGAAAAGTAATAGAAGTTAGTTCAATTAGCTTCAAGAATAGAGTTGTTACCAGCTCAATGCAGTCTGGATAAGCAAACTTCTCGCGAAGGTTGTTTGAATTCGTGATCTGATACAAAAGCACGAGGACGGGGAAACGGTACTGAACACTGTTGAGCAACTCAACAAGAATCGGAATAAATCCTTTTGCTTCCATCAAATCTCTTGAAAAAATACGAATTGAATTTATTTTTCATTGAAGTGAAGATTACCTTGCAGTAGAATCGAAACTAAGGTTTATCATGAGTCTCAGAGTCAATTGCATGAGAGGCTCGTTGTGTTGGTTTTTGAAAAATCTCTTCAAGCGATCCAAGACTCCGTCTTGTACCTGAAATTTGGAAAAAGCACGAATTGTTAGCAGGTTAGCGGAGGTAATTTAAGTACCATGTGATCTTTGTTCTCAGCAAAAATGCTAAGCTTTTTTAAAAAATACAAAGAGCAGAGCAGCAAATCGCCATTATTGTGCTCCAGCATTCGAATTAACATGGTTGGGAGCCTTCTTTTCTTCATCTTTCTTTCAATCTGGAAATCTTCTGCCATATTGAGCAGGATATTGAACGCGATATAGAACACTTTGTCTTGTTTCGTGATCATTTTGTTGAGTTTCTTGAGCTCAGCGTCTAATCCAGGCGCTTTTTGCCTTTCTTTGTCACGGTACTCCTTGAGTCTGACATCCAGGCGTTGCTGCTGATATTCAATGATTTTAATGGTGGTATCTCCGATTTGGTTCTAAGGGAAATTGCGATAAGCATTGGTATGACCAGAGGAAGTACTTGGGAGAGCAAAGGATGGAAGTTGGTGTAGTTGCTGAAGATATAGAAGACGCTCAATAGATAAATGCAGAGTTCCATGCTTTTTTTGTACTCATCCTTTAGAATTCTGCTCACAGTTCCAATCATCGTTTCTAATGGCATTGGCTGTTAGAGGAAGGGAGGTCAAAACCAAGATTTACCATGAGTGAGAAGATATTCCATATTGTTATGGTCAAGTACGAGTAGAAGGATCTTTCTAGAAGCAAAGACTTTGGCTTCGATGTTTTCCTCGTAGAAGACATCGAGGTAGTGGTCGAGCTCTTCGATATGAGCTTCCTCGAGATCTCTTTGATGTTTGGCTTGGTTGAATCTGGGATCCATGCTATACCTTCTTCAGCTAATTATTTTAGTTCAGCTTATTTTAAAATTTGAAACTTTAAACTAGTTGAGACAAAAACAATTTCTGAATTCTTTTGATACGGTCTTCGATTTATTTCAATTTCCAGTTGGAACTTTTTCAGGAGGCTGAGAGGAGAATATGAGCCCATGTCAATATGATAAACTGAATAGAAGATGGAGCAGTTGGTCCTGGTAGTGAAAATATGAAAATTTCTTCAAAACGACTAATGTTTGCTTTTTTTGCTATGAAATTCATTCTTCATTTGGGAGCTGCCATCAATTTAGCGAGAGGTTATCAAAATAGGGTCATGAATTTTGTGATTCTAAGTGACTGATGAATAGGATAATCTTTTTCAAAATTTTATAGAACTATGATGAAAGTTATTATATATATACCAAGTTGGGTAATTTCCACGATAATGTTTATTCGGAATTTCTTCATCCGAGATGATCTATAAACACCTGCAGACTAATTTCAAAAATTTCGAGATAATCCGTGGATTTTGGGTTTTTCAGAATATCATTCGAGATCAGGTTACTATTTCTGTATTTTATACAGCTTCTTTCTGCGAAAAGCCTTTCAACAATCTTGTTCCTGCTTGAAGAGGCATCAAGGTTAGCTTTGATTTGTGATATTGCTTTGACAGCAGTTTGAAAAAAAGATTCTACTAACTTTCAGCATTCCTAATAGTTAAACAGGACCAAAATCATCTTAACCCAGCTCATTTTCAACTTTGTTCCATTGAAAAAAATAGATGAGACTCCGAATATCTTACTCATTGTGCAAAAAGAAAAACAAAACTTCCAGTTGAAACACAACACGCACGAAGAGATAAAACTATATTTTATATCGGAGCAAGATCTACAGTATTGATATCTGGCCTTTTACTGGCTGACGCAGATTGCAACTACTCTCTCTCAAGAGCGAAAACTCAGCATCCTTCGTTCTCATGTCTCATAAAAAAAAAATTCCTCCCAAATTGGAAAGCTACAACAATTAGACCTAATCTTTCGATATGCAAGGATAATCCTACCTAGAACATAAAGAATTTTCTGAAAGTAAGATATGCAAATTCCTAGTGAGAATTAGTCGTTTGGTTTTAATCTAAAATCCTAAGAATCTTAAAGGTTTAACAAATATATCATTGGTCTTCTAGTCAGAGTTTTATTAAAATTCAATCCAAACATGTATACTTCAGAACCTGTCAAAGCTAAAATGCCGCATGATGCCTGGGTAAGCAGCCTGTATTTTCAATAAATAAACCCTCATTAGCACAAAACAGAGGACCTTATCCAGAAAATGAATGAAAAAATTCAGTTGGGAAAGGACTTGATCCATGTGTTTGAAACATATTACACCTACGAAGAACAGTATCTTAGAAACTTGGAGAAAGTAGGGTTAGAAGCCAGCAAATTGTACTGTGAAGACTCACTATCAAGAGGAATTGCGGCATTTAAGAACACTATCCTCAGCAAGATAGATTCTCAAACCGCCTTTATTCAAAGTCTCAATGAGCAGATCTGTACATCGTTGAAGTCGTCTGTGGCGAAGGAGTCTTCGAAACAGGAAGCTTTGACCGGAGAAGCCAAGAAATGGGATCGAGACTACAAAATGCTTCGAGAGAAGCTGGAAAAGGTCCTACTAACCATATGAGCTGTGTGTAAATCTCATCATACTTTTATAGGCCAAGAATGCTTACAGAAACGCTAATCGAGCAGTCGATGATGTTCGAATTGAAAAAGAGTGCATGGCGAGCACTAAGCATCCTGATAAAGAGAAAATATCGAATTTATCATTGAATATCAATA
>ENA-UOUE01000026-UOUE01000026.1-compost-metagenome-genome-assembly--contig:-NODE-26-length-94800-cov-9.274041_pt1 | contig 94800 bp, 66 predicted proteins | sample MGYA00238146_ERZ747223 | MGnify/ENA primary metagenome ERZ747223 (study PRJEB28781, sample SAMN06268865) | compost metagenome | isolation source: single cell | place: USA: California, Emeryville, Joint... | reverse complement strand
GATAATAAGGGTCGAGAAGTGAGGATGAAGGTAAAATATTACAATTTGAAAACAGATTTGTTTTCTTTCTCTCATCATAAAATACTCAAGCTAAGATTGCATTTTATTTTTTTCCTACGAGAGAGCTATATTTTTTAGTATTTTACTGTTATTTCTTTCTACTATCAAGATAACATGCTCATATGTCAAAGTTTAGGGCAGAGAAGTTTTTTCCTTGAAGGGATAGTTATTACAGGAGGAAATTGTTAGTGAAGGCAAATGCTCTTTTAATAAAAAGCTATATTAATCAAAAGTGACCCTCTCAGGATTTATCCTCAAGAAAGTACTGTAATAGCCTTCACTCATTCTGATTTCTATTTGTAGCTAACGTATTTTTTTATTTATTTTTTTAACTTCAAGTCCAGGAGAGATCCTCTTTAGATAAGTGAACAAATTGTTCACACTGGAATAAAAGACCAATGATTAAAATCTGAAAATATATCAAATTCTAAATATATGAAGTTCAAGCGCACATGTTCTGAAATTAAATACTTTACACCCAAAGATAAATTTCTCAATGAGACATGGATGGCAGTCATATTCTTGAGCCACTCCAGCATCTTGGCTACGCGTGGAACATCTAAACGAATTTTTGCTATAATCTTCAAACTTTAGCCGGTCTTCATTGGCCGTCTGCAAAATTGAGAAATCTAGCCAAAGATTCATCCAGGACATGCTCAAGCAAATGGTCTTTGATTTAAATAATGAAAAAAAAAGCACCTTATGTAGTGCTGATTATCATTTCTTCTTGAGCAAGTCATTAATGGTGAGGGAGAGGTGATATTAAATTTCAGAATCCAAAGCAGAAAGATTTAATTTTATCAGCAGTTTTACTCCGTTAGCCATCGAATACAAGGATCACAACCAATTATAAAAATATTGTGTCAATATATTTCGATTAATTTTAAAGAAGAAAAAGGCCCTATTCTCCTTCAACGAATAAAGAGAGATGCTGGAAAACCCTTACTCCAACGAATTCCACCTGAAGCAGAACAAGACACAAGTCAAGATCATACTTATTACGGTTATTCCTCACACCTTACTGTGGTATCCTTTGGGAATTTACTCAAATCAGGAATACAAGGTGATGATAACCATTTGTATATCGGTCGCGATCATGTTTTACCTTGAAAACACCCGGCCCTCCCTCGGACAAGGGTTCAAAGCGTTATTTGCCGGACTGGTCCCAGTCATTATCTTTAGTTTTCTTCCAAAATTCGCTCTCTTTGCGCTATTACTCAATTTTGCCGATCTCGGCTTGGTATTCTTTGACATGCCAATGTGCAAACTGCCCATTTTTCTCTTAAGCGGAGGTCTCGGTTGGTTTGCATGTTATCAGTTTCTGGATGTAAAAGGGAGCGAAGGAGAAGAATTAGTCCAGTTTTTGTTCAAAAATGAACATAATTTTTTCCAGATAAAACTGAGTGCGCTCATTTCTCTTTTGCTCCTTCTTTCTTTGCTGCGAAAAAAATACTCTGAGTTCAAAATTCACGAAAAGTCTCGAGAGGCCCTGGTTAAACTCAATAGGGAACTCGAAATTGCCAACGATAGCCTGAAAAAGACCAATAATCAGCTTCAACTCGCTCTCCAAGAGAAAGAAAACTTCATTTTGAGATTTTCGCATGAAATCCGCAACCCACTCAACAGTCTTCTCGGTAATATTGAGCTCTGCTTTGAGTCGACAGAAGATAAAGAACTAAAATCCATGCTTATGGACGCGAAAGTAAGCGGCGAGATTCTTTTACAGTTGCTCAACAACGTATTGGACACTGCAAAGGTGGCAGCAGGAAGACTGGAGGTTTCAATAAATCCTCAAAACATAAGGGATTTTATGCAAAGAGCATGGGTTATCTGTTCAGAAATCATTCGCAAGAACAGACTTTATGGCTGTTTGTCAGTGAACCTCGATGTTCCCGAGGTTCTCGAATTCGACCATCATCGAGTCATGCAGATCTTGATTAATACTGTTTCCAATGCTGCTAAATTTACTGAAGCTGGATACGTGAAGATATTTGTGGATTTTATCAAAGGAAGAGATTACAGAGAGGAAGATCTGAAGCCTAAGCACCCAACTTTTATTGATGATCACTCCAATGAAGAAGAAAAAGAAAATCTGCATTGCTTCACCTTAGAGGACGTCCATGAGAATCCCAAAGACAAATATGAGCATCTTACATTCGGCAATAAAAAATTTACAATTGATAGGAAAAGTTTTGTCAAGCATTTCCAAGACTCGATTGAAGTGCCTTCGATTTCACCGCAGAAAAGAGGAGTGATAAATTCAGAGAATCAAGAAAGAGGTCTGGGAAGATCTTCGATAAGAAGAATAAGAAAGACCAATTCTGAGGTTGAGTCTGTGAGTGAAGGATTCATTAGATTCGAAATCGTGGACTCAGGGTGTGGTATTCAGAAAGAGGACTTAGTCACTCTCTTTGAACGGTTCAAACAAGTGAATATCGATTCTTCAAAGAGAAAAATTGGAACAGGACTGGGTCTCTGGATTACAAAAGAAATTATCGAATTGATGGACGGAAAAATAGAAATACATTCCAAACCAAAGAAAGGGACGACTTTAGTCATAGTGGTAAAATCTAGAACTTTTTCCTCAGAGATGTTTCTCGAGCCTGAAGCATCTATCTACCAATTTCAACCCTCCTTGCCAGCAACCTTGCTGAAGACCTCGAAACGTGCACTTGTTGTGGAAGATAGTTCTTATAATCAAGAAGTCAATAGAAAATTTTTAGAAAAATGCAATGTTCAAGAAATTTCTATCGCCTCCAATGGAAAAGAAGCTGTGGATCTATTCGAGAAAATGGGTCCGAATTATTATGATCTAATTTTAATGGATATTGATATGCCAGTCATGGATGGGAAACTAGCTACCAAGACAATACGAAAGATTGAAGAAGACCGCGGTTGGGTTCCCAGCTTCATTGTGTTCCTAACGGCTTATGCTGAAGCGAAAACTCAGAGGGAGTTGCTTGATCAGGAGGGCGAGTATCGTGCAAATAAATTTATTGCGAAACCTGCCTCTTTTGAAGTCATGCAAAATATAATGAAAGAATGCTCAAGTAAGTCTACCGAAAAGAATTCTGGAGTTAAGACTGAGCAGATGATAATCCGAGGTTCTAAAGAAATAAAAGCGTCTTCAGAAAGGAAGACAGTATTGGTAGTAGATGGTGATGTATATAACCTTGATTTGCTGGCGCATGCACTAGAGAGATGGGGATTTGCTGTCCTAAGGGCAACCAATGGTGAAATGGCTCTGGAATTATATCACCAAAATTGGAATAAGATTCAGTATGTCCTGGTGGATATTGAATTGTCAGGGATGGATGGACTGCAAGTTACTAAAAAGATCGTTGCCAAATATAATAAAATCACCTCACTCTGTGGAAGAGAGATCGTAATATATGGGTTTACAGGGAATAACAATTTAGAAAACAAGCAGCAGTACTTGGAAGCAGGAATGAAAGATGTCCTGGTGAGACCTGTGAGTTTGGAAGATTTGCGGATTCTATTGATGTGTTCGACTAACAAGAAAGATCGACATGAGGATTAATTTCCTTTGGTATTACCACATTAGGATCATTTTTATTTAGATTTTTTTTTAAAAAAAAAACAAAAAACAGAGCTAAAATTGAATTGCTAATCATTTATAAGGACAGGATAAAGCAACTTTGTTTTGTTCTTAGTTTTTATCAGTGACAGACAGACAGGCTCATTTATCTTCAGAGCGAACCAAAATTCTATTCTAACGATAATTCTTACACGATCTGATATTAAACCTTAACCTCAAATCTCTATAAACCAAGCTAATTTTCACAGCATCATGCCTTTTTAGTTAGTTGCTTTTTAGACACTCATGGGAGAGAGACTTACGATAACGTCAGAAATACCATACGCATAATTAAATAGAGTTATTACCGCATTAACGCTGAAGGAAATTTTTTCATATTGAAAATAACGGTCACAATAGCGCAGTCACTAAAACGGTCATTCAAATCTCTCAGATCAATTCGATTCAGCTTAACGTAAATAAAATCGTCGAAGCAAAATCCATTTCTCTTTCTTCACAACCTCAAGACTTATACAAGACATAATCACGAGTTTGTTCACCATGAATAAACGAATTTTTCTCCTTTTAATAGTTGCTGCGCTCTTAGGTATCCAGCTCCATCAAATATTAATAATTTTCTTACCATTTATGTGCAGCTGGTTCTTCCGCCAGGAAATCCCATAAATTAAGACACAAGGCAACCCACGAAACAGTACTCCAAACGAAACAAGAAGATAACCAATTTTTCGAATACTTCTTATGTAACAACATGGAAAAATCTTCAGATTGGGAATACAGCCCACAATACTCCAGCTTCAAATGCAAAGGCTATCAGCTCCTCGGTCCTTACGGCGCATCAGCCATGATTAGCACTACTTTAGCGATCCCTGGCGCACATAACGGAGTTATCGTTGGATTCAGAGTCGCATTCATTGACTCATGGGACGGCGAAGCCCTTGCTGTGACTGCCGATGGGAATGTGGTTTACTCTCTTCGGCATACCTCTGGATCACAATCTCCTTTCAGCAGCTGTGGGCACGAGTGGAACGATTACTACACTTTTGTCAGATTCGGATTCAATCATACCGCTGGCCAGTTGAACCTTCAAATTTTCTCTGGACTTGACGAAGGGATCGCCAACGAGGCTTGGGGTCTGTGTAATTTGACCATTAACGCGACTTCTTCATACGTTGACACCCACGGAAACGTCCTCGGGACTGGACAAGGCGGATCTCTAAAACCGCTTACCTTCAACTGCTACGGTCCAGCAATTGACACTGATTGGTCGTATTCCCCTTATTACTCGATTACCAATTGCGGTGGGAAAAACTTCGTCTCCTTCTCAGCTGGAGGCAGCATGTCCGCGACCTTCGCGATCACTGAAGCCCATAAAAGCATCTCGATGAGCTTCCAGCTTGCGTTTGTTGACTCCTGGGATGGCGAAACTTTCAGCGTGACCGCAGATGGAGAGCTTGTCTACTCTCTGCGACATAACTATGGCGAGTCACCTTCGAATACATGCGAAAACGGGTGGTACGATCAGTATTTCGTTCCTACCTTCTCGTTCAATCACAGTGGAGACTCCCTTACGATTACGATGAGCTCGAATCTTGATCAATACCTAGGAGATGAAGCTTGGGGCGTTTGCAATCTTATCATGACAGCAAACACCAACTATGTTGACTCTGATGGAGAAATGATGACCACAGAATCTACTGGAGTGGAGCTAAAAAGCATGAGCTTTAGCTGCAGTTCGCCTGAAGAAGACGAGGATTGGAGCTACTACCCAAGCTACGATACGATCACCTGCGACGAGAATACTTATGTTGGCGGCTTTGGGAAGAGTGGTCAGATAAGTGGTACTTTCGCGGTCTCAGAGACTCATAACGGAATCATCGTAAGCTTTAAACTCGCGTTTATTGATTCTTGGGATGGCGAGTCATTCTATGTCTACGCCGATGATTCTCTCGTATATTCGAGGAGTCATTACTATTATCAGGGGTCATCTGACACGTGCCAAGATGACTGGAACGATGAGTACATTAGCATTCAATTTGGTTTTAACCATAGTACTGCGTCGCTTACGTTGCTCTTTAACTCATCTCTGGATCAAGTCTCCGCGGATGAGGCTTGGGGTATATGCGATCTCGTCATTACTACAAGCACGTACTATGTCGATGTGAACGGTAATTACGTAGGAAGCGGCACTGGTGGGACGATAAGCGGGTTAAAATTCAGCTGCGAAACCCCTGAGTTGGACACCGATTGGAGTTATTCCCCTTATTACGGAACTTTTGAATGCAATGACCAAAACTACGTCGGCCCGTTTAGCGCAGGAGGGTCAATTGGCTCAATTTTAACAGTTTCCCAGTCTCACGAAGGTATAGTGTTGAATTTCAAACTCGCAGTGATTGATTCATGGGACGAAGAGTCTTTCTACGTGATAGCGGACGGAATTCCTGTCTACTTAGGTCGATATAACCACAATAACTTTGCGGAAAATAGCTGCTTGAACAGTTACTACGGTGACGAGTATGTGAACGTCACAGTCGGGTTTAATCATACTGGAGACTATTTAACACTCAAATTTGGTTCTAATCTCGACCAGGACTCTCTCGATGAGTCCTGGGGAATCTGCGACTTGACAATAACAGCGACGACGTATCCTGTGGATACGAAAGGTGAGGCGTTAGAGTAGAAAAAAATTTGTGCTTTGATCTCTATTACGATAGTATAAAGTTTACATAAAATCCATTGGTATGACAGACATCTTAGCTGAGAAATATGTTGTTATAGAGTGATTGTATGTCTTTTCTTGAAAAATTCTGCTCTATCAAAACCAAAAATCGAGTTGGACATAGGTAGGATCGTTGGAATTATAGAAGGAACTAGAGATGGATTCAGATTCATTTTCTGCTTTATCCAAAATTTGCGAAGAACGTGTTGTGTTTTGAGATCAAGATGGGTAGTTGAGTTTTGATATTAAGATGGGTTTTTGTGTTTTTAAAGTACTCAATTAATTTTAATTACGAAAAACTTTGAGAAGCAATAGTCTGATCGATGAAATGGAGAAGCCGGAGCTAGGTACAATAGTAATAAAACTGCAATGTGTTCTGTTCTTGAACTGTGATTCTTGTGTCTGATTTTCTCTTATGTGAGAGTTGTTTTTCAGTGACGATTAAGGTGAAGAAAAGCAAATGCCATTGCAAAACAAAGGAAATATTTTTTCGTTACGAAAATGTATGCTCATTAAAAGAGGATATTCTCACAAAAACCTTTCAATACTCATGATTAGAGCGTTCTATTACTCAATATATTGAGTGAAATAATTTAGTTATTCTTGGCTCCAAAATTTTCAAAATGCATCTGAGTAAGTAGTGAACTCATTGAGTGTGATATTGCAGTACACATTTAGATATGTTTCGAGGTGACGAATAGGCAAATCCCAATGAGGCACATTAAATTGTATAAACTATAAAAATAAAACCAGTGCTATCAAATAAAATTCTGAATAAACCTCAGATAACTAATTCGTCACTTCAGTTCGCATTATGAGCTTAACAAACTTAACCAGCTTAAGAGCTGTCAAAAAGGACAATACTCAATCTCTTACGAGAGACAAAACTCCTACCTCTCGCCAAGGGTACTCAACTCTCCAATTTTTATCCTCATCTTGAATCAAGGACTAGTTTAACTCGCGGACTAAACGAATCAGCGAAAAGTCACGAGGACAAAAAGTAATCTCTGATTAATTGTCAGCGAATTCCATTCATTTTCCTGTTTAGCTCGCAAAATGATAGGGAAATTCAGGCTGAATCAATGACAGGTAATTTATCATGATCAATAGGTCAAAGCTCTCAATGCTAATTGATAGATTTCCCAAAACAAATTGAATCGGATAATCGGGTGCAGTCCAACGGAAATGATGAGCGTAAACTATTGAATTGGAATTGAAACCCAAAATTTTGTTACATAGAAACCATCGCACAAATACAGAAGCTGATAAAACCAAATGCATCGAAAATCTTGGATCCCATGACTTCAAAGACCAGGGCTAGTTTAAAACTACCAATTCCGAACCGTGATTCACCTACAATGAGTAAACTTTTCCCTTGCTCACAATAATATTCATCCTAAACTGCTCACTTGAATAGAAGGAAACGCAAAATTCAAAAACGTGCAGGCTTCAACCTTTTCCGTGAACGTAAAGCTCCTTATTAGCATGGTTATAAATACTTCCTTCTAGCTTATAAACACCAATTTCCCATCTTCTTTGCAAAGCGCCAGAGAAAATTCGCCCAGTAGGACAGCTTCTCGTTATGGCACAATGGTAGGACAGAAAATGATGGATGGTACACCTACGAGAAATAGAGGGGTCTCTAACAATCAGAAAAGCGATTCTCCTGGCAATGCCAAATCTTCAACTGGAGCAGCTAAGTAAGGTTTTTATTCATGAAACTCGGGCTAAGAATATATATAAATAGTGCTGTTGTGGCGTTTGCGAGAGATTTTGCTTCAAATAAAGTGAAAACCGGCAATGTGAGAGTCGTGGCAAGGTTCCGTCCGATGAACAACATGGAGCAAGTCTGACATCATTTTTACGTTTTCAGCTAATTGTTTAATTTTTCCAGGAATTGGCTGCGAGTGGAGTCGGTTCTGAATGTGCCATCTTCCCTACAAACAATGACGTTGCAATTATGCCAGAGAATCTCATCTTTTCCTTCGATAGAGTCTTCAAGCCAGACTCTCAGCAGCTTGAAGTTTACGATTTTGTTGGAAAAGAAACCATAGAGGACGTCTTGAATGGCTACAACGGGACCATCTTCGCCTATGGACAGACAGGCAGCGGAAAAACTCACACGATGTATGGAGACATTTACGATCCTGATCTTAAAGGCGTTATCCCTCGAGCAAGGTAAATCAACTCAAAATATTAACTCTGAATTGTTAATAGCGAGCATATCTTCGAATACATATCCAATATCAAGCTTGAAATAGATCTCTATATTAAATGCTCTATGTTGGAGATTTACAAGGAAAATTTATATGACCTTTTAATCGGATTCGACGGAGATCAAGTCACTGAAAAATCAGCGGATCTCAAAATAAAGGAGAACCCTAGACGTGGTATATATGTCGAAGGACTGATTCAAATAGTAACAATGCTTTTCCAAATTTTCTCTAATTCTCATGCTTTCTCCTTCAAGGATGTCGAAAGCCCTGAAGAGTTAATTGAAGTGATTGCTTACGGTGACAAGCAGCGTACCGTTGCAGCTACGAGAATGAACAACTACAGTTCGCGATCCCATTCGCTGTTTATCTTGGAAATGATTCAGAAATTCCCAAGTGAAGCGGAAAAAAGAGGAAGACTGAACCTCGTTGACTTGGCAGGTAGTGAGAAAGTCGGGAAAACGGGAACTTCTGGAGAAACGCTGGAGGAAGCGAAAAAAATTAACTTGTCGTTATCTTGTTTGGGCATGGTCATAAACGCTTTGACCTCGAATTACGAGCATATTCCCTACAGAGACTCAAAACTCACAAGAATTCTGCAAGAGTCATTGGGAGGAAATTATAAAACTACGTTGCTAGTTGCTTGCTCGCCATACTCATCTAATAAGGAAGAGACCCTCTCGACTCTGAAGTTTGCAGCGAGGGCAAAGAAGATCAAAAATAAATACAAAATGAACATCCAAAATTCCCCCGAGGCGCTTATGGCTGTGATAGAAAGCCTCAAAGTGGATTTAGAGGACTGCAGATCTGAACTCGCAAAATATAAAGAAGCTGGAATGCTGTCGGGAATCGGCTCAGATTCAAGGAGCTTATCCAGATTTCGCTCCGCGAACGTTCCCGAGCCGCAAGCAGCTGAATCACATTACGCTGAGTTTCAAAAGCATATCCAGCTTGATGTTTTCGATCCAATGAAAAGGTATACCAATTTCATTGATTTTTATTGTAACCGCTTATTATTCACAATGCTAGTTTGGAAAAACTGAGGGAAGAGCGTAAACGCGTGGAAAAAGGTGAGCTAGGTGATCACGATCCTGAGAGCCCAGATAATGGTAATCAACATAGTCATAAAAATAATATTTGCTAATGGCTTGTTATTAGTTGACCATGTCGCTCAGGTACTTGCATTAAAAATGACAGAAAAACGTAATTTTATTGTTTTTCCCTTTGAGCTTATCGCAATTTTCATAGCAAAAAATGATTACCACACCTACGCCTATTATAAAACAAACCTAGAGCTCCTCGAGCTCAATCAAAACCTCGAGTCACGTTTCAACTTTATAAGCAACGAATTCGCCTCTACGAAAAAAGAATTAGCTGAGCGAGACAAAAAGATCAAAGAGCAAGAGGAAGAAATCCTTCAGCTAAAGAATCAATTAATGATATACGAGCATAAAATAAACGTCATGACCGAAGAGAATAGCGCAATGCAGTTGAAACTGTTTTCGAAAAATGATAGTTTAGAAAACCAAAGGCTTACTATCGAAGTGCTAGAGAAACAAATCTTTGCTATTAACGAGGCTTTAAATAATACCCAGGCCTCATTAGAAAATATCTTGAGCCAGAAATCCCGGCTAGTTTCCGCTAAATTTCAAGAATTTATGAACGATGATCTACAGTTCAAAGAGATCAGGATACCTGAGTACTTCACGCACAGCTATAACTTCAATTTTGAGCCTTTTTACAACAAAATCCCGCCTAGCAGGATAATGAACCCAACTTACAATGACAGCAAAGAACAAAATATTTCTGAATGTAAGCAATTGAGCGAGGAAGGACCTGCTTCGGAGCTCACATTCGACAAAAACGGTTTGAAAAAGCAAGTTCCGGGCGATCTAGACTCCGAGATGAGTCCTCGCTCGAATAAAGGGCCATCAGAGTTCAATGAATTCCAAGATAGTACTAATAATCAAGGAAAAGATTCTTTTATTAGCCATTTTGACCTACCATCAGCATTCGCGAACGCTTCAAACGTATTTAACGTTTGGTTCCGTTATCTTAATTGATTTGACCCTCTAGAATCTAAGAGAGTTTTTGGAAGTGCCTTATTCGGTGCACTCACTGCTGAATAAGCTGGAAGAAGGTATATTGGAGGAAACGAAAGATAAGAAGCCCGTTTCGAATGAGTTTATGATTTATCTCTTGAAGCATCAGCTATTGCAGTAATTTTACCGTCGCTAATTAATAGTTTTAACAATGGGTTTCGCAAAGGACTTGCATAATAAATCAACATTTAGAACGCACAATCTCGGCGCTGGAATGGAAGCAAATTATCGAATATGCCAAGGCTAAGATCAAGGCAAACTACATGAAGATGCAGGATAGACACATAGAAAACCTTGAAAAAGTACTTGAGACAGCCCGGATTAGCCACGAGCAACTTCGAAGCAGGTATATCTATTTCTCAGATGATTAAATACTATCTCCTCTTTTCAAAGGGTTGAATCTGTCGAGATCGAATCCATTAAACTTAGAGAGACGCTTTTCGGCGTTGGGTCCCATGGGATAGCCTATGATACTGCGAAACTTAGTCCTTCTAAATCATCGAAAGTGAGGATAATGCGTTCGATAAGGCACGATGCAAGGAAAGCGACAAAGTAAATGAAAGTGTTTGGAGACGTTATCTAACGATATCGATAGAGATAGAGATAGAGATAGAGAAAGTGTTATGCCAAGGATGAGCGTTGGTCCCTCAAGCAACGAAATCCAAACGCCTAACTTGCACACAGAAAATGACTTGCCTGAACCGTCATTACCTGACAACAGAAAAGGTAATAGCAAAGGAATACTGAGAGTTTATCAATATTTAGACACCAAGAGCATGTCAAATTTTGCAGGGATAAATACTCTCTCCAAGGTCCCTAGCGAGTCAAAATCAAATGATATCATGTTATTTATCAAGGAGATTGAAGAAGGCAAACTCAATATGATTAAGTTCACTTAATAAATTCATTAACTCTTTTATATAGAGTTGGAAGCTTCACGCAACGAGCCAAATACATTGAAGGAAGCCAAGGCCATTATTCAAATGAAAAATACCATTATCAATAAAATGAAGAATCAAATAACGAATTACACCGGCGTGGTTTTCAGCAAGGACGCTGCTCTTTCCGATACCGATCAAAATGTTGGGAGATATCTCCGATATGAAATTTCCAGACTCGAAAGCAAGCTTTTGCTCTACCAAACGGAACTAAATGCTGAAAAGGCTCGAGCAGACCAGATTAGAGAGGTAAACTGCTTGTGTTGAAATTGACATTTATTTGATATCTTAGGCTTGGGCGGAGCAAAAGGTGCAAATGTCGAAACTCAAGCTTTTGAACACTGAGCTTGAGATCGCTGGAAGAAATGCTTTGAAGAAAGAAAACGAGTCATGGCAAAAAATATTCGATGAAATCAAGGTAAATTACTTACCTACTCATTTTCTCTATACATTACCACATTTGTCTTGCTAGTACACACATCAGAAACAGATGCACAGAAAGCAGGATGAAGTGATCCAGCTACACAATCTGCTGGCAGCCTGGGTTTTTAAGTAACCATTAAATTAATTTAATCGTCCTGAGTTTACAAATTTTGTTGAAAGGTACATGGAATTGCAGCAGACTCAAGGTATTTCTTCGACGCTGCAAGAGAAAGTGCTCTATGAGTAAAAAAAAATAATTGTTGGAATATCTCGCTTATGATTCACCTTTTTAGAGCATATAAACGAAGAGAAGTTCCTCAGAGAGAGTTGATAGAAAAAGGCCTGTTAGCGATAAAAGACCCTTCGAACTCACCAAGTAAGCCAACTAAGCCAACTCTCACGATTCAGCTGGAAGGAGTAAACGCAGGGCATATCAAGAGCCCTTCTTCAGTGAGGCAGGCTAGTGGGACTTGGTCAGTCAAAGGAACGAGCGGAGCCATAACATCACGGCAGTCGGGAACTACACCAATGCGGATGTCAGGAGCTTCGACGAGCAGAAGGCCCGAAGGAACGACTGCGTAATGAATTTATTTCTCTATGTAACTTTACTTAATATATGTCCACAGAAGGTACTCGACTCCGCAAAAACCCAAAACTGCTGGACTGAGACATTATAGTAGCAGCCAGGACCTTCATAATTATTCAAGTAGCTTTATAAAAGTGAAAAAGTAACTGCTTATGCTCTATATATAGTTAGTATCTAGCTTTCTCTATTTTTTTTTTAGTGATTTTCTTTTCGCAATGATTTAGCAATTAGAAATTTAGTAGCAAAGTACGCTTTCACGCGATCTGCTAGTTGATTTAACGTTGGATCAAAACTTTTCTCCATTGATATCTTCCTTAAGACAATGACTTGGTCGTCTATTACAGCCTAGAAATTTCCATGTGCTATAAATCTTACTAGAGACTCCTTCGTTTTCCTAGTTCTCAGAAAACCAGAAAGAATTCTGCAAACCGGAAGTGCAACGTGGAAGGCTAAGGGTAGCTTCTACGCGATATCGCCCTCTTGGCTGTACCTATCAAAGATTTTTTCATAAAAGTTTCATTTTTTGAGATCAATCCAGAAAGCTCCAGATTTTTCACTCTTCTGAGCCTCACAGATAAAATTAATGCTACTATCAAGCGCATGTTTATTTGCTAAGGGCAAAATTTCTGATGTTAATTTGAAAATTAGAGAGTTAAGAGAAGACTTGTAGATGGAGACGAATTGCGACTTTGGGAAAATTTTAGGAGACATCCTCACGGTAGTGATGGAAAGGCAACAGACATCTCCTGCTGGAGCCTTTCAGACTGACAACGTGGTTCCTGCCTTTGATGTAGTAGTGACCCTCAAGCAGTCTGCTGAAAACGAGTTTCACTTCTGCCTCATCTCCTTGATTTTTCTGCTGACCGGGTACTTCCTGGGCTATTTGACTCCATTCTTCGGCAAAGTGCTCGAAAGAATGATAAATTACTTCCAGATACCGGTATGCGATTCACCTAACGCACAAAATAAGGAAAATGTGGTGAAATCCCAAGGTTCTGAGGAGCATCTGGCAGAGAATAACTCTGAAAATAATAAGAATATAGTGGCTATGCCAGATTCTCCTTTGGTAATCAAACCGGAGAGCACTGATGAGAAAATTTCAGATTCACGTGAAGCCACTATTCCATATGATAAATCTGCGTCTGAAGGATACTACAGCCGCCGTCGCGAATCATCTATTGAGGACGAACCTTACGAAAGCATCCAGTCCAAATCGCAGAAAAGCAACGAGTCCGAAGGACGAAATTCGATGGAAGATGAGATAGTCAGACTCAGCGATACAGCAAAGAGTTTGTTTGATTTCCAAATCGCGAACAAGAACCCTACAAAAAGTAAAATGCTCTCAAATATTCTTGCGTTAATCATTTCCTAGACCAATTTCGAGAGGCGATAATTCTTCACCAGAACGAAAGCGAGGTAGACAAGCGAGAAATAGGTTTTCGTACAAGGATAATCGAAAAAGACGATGTCATTGTGAAAATCGAAATTGAAACGAGGCAGATTACGTATAAAAAAGACGCTAGCACCAAGATCAAAGAAACAATCAAGCAGAAGCTTCGAGACTTTGGGGGCTCGAACGAAGGCTCGTTTACGAATGATTATGGTTATCTGGCCATTGAGGAAGAAAAAAAGGAGGACAACAGTCAACCAGAAGGACAAATAGTTCCAAAGAGAAGAGAAGAACGCAACAATCTGGAAGTCCATGCATGGGGGAATCCTTTTAACGCTAAAGAAATGTATTCTCCTATCATGAGCCCTGTCACCATTACTATACCCTTCGACACTGAGAAAGAGTTCCCTCATCTCAACGGATTCTTCGAAAACGTTTTTGGCAAAAAGGAAATCATAGGCAAAGGAGGCTTCGGTGAGGTGTATAAAGCATTGCATAAGCTCGAGCAGAAGTTTTATGCGGTGAAAAAAATCAAATTGTTCTTGAAGCAGAACCAAGACTTGCGCCAGAACAAGCTATTCAGAGAAGTTGCTGCGATGACGTCCCTCAGTCATAAAAACGTGGTCAGGCATCACACGACGTGGACTGAGCAGCCCGAACTTCGACAAATTCTTCCAGCAGTGAATAAAAAAGAAATCTTTGCGCTCAATGACGATTCCCCTATGCAATCTCATGTCCGAAGCGACCCTTCGTCGGACATGGGATTTGAGTGGGACGTCGAAAGCAAGCCAAAAAGCGAGCAAATCAAGGACCTGAGTGTAGACTCTTCCCAAAGCTCAATTGAAGAAAGCAGCGATCCTTTGACGTCTGGGCAAGGACAGCTTGTTCAATATAAAGGGGGAATGGCTTCAACCAGACTGATTGAATTATACATCCAAGTACCTTTTATTCATTCACTCATGTCCTTATCTCTTATTGGTTAGATGGAATACTGCTCTGGAAAGAGCTTAAGCTCGTATCTAAAGAACAGGAAGAAAGCTCCCAAAAGGAAAGAGATGCTTGATATGTTTAAGCAGATTCTTGAGGGTGTAGTTTATATTCACAGCAAAGGAATCATGCATAGGGACCTAAAACCTTCGAATATCTTCCTCGAAAGCAAATCAATCAAAATTGGTGATTTCGGATTGTCTTGGCTCGATGAATCCGTGATTGACGAAGAAAAGAAAAGATGCGAGTACAAAGGTGAGAACTATACTAGCAACATTGGAACGCCTCTATACGTGTCGCCTGAGCAGGAGAAATCGAGTAACTATGATCAAAAGACGGATGTTTATTCGCTTGGGGTCATATTTTTCGAAATGTTGAATAATTTCAGCACAGAGCACGAGCGAGTGATGATAATGAATGATTTCCGCAGGAAAAAGATAATTCCAGCAGAAATAATGGAAAAATTCTCGCAAGAAAGTCTGCTAATGCTGAGCATGATAGATAACAATCCGAAGTTAAGACCTTCCGCGAGCGAAGCATTGGCTGAAATCGAGAGAATAATCGCTAATAAAGCAAACTAAATTTTTTCAATACGCTATACATACATATATCAACTCCCCATTTACAAGTCGTTATCTTATTACTTTTACTAATATAAAACTTGGATTGAATGTCTGTGAAAAAGAAGTAAATTTGTCGTCAAAACGATAGCCTCATTTGGGGCACAACCGAAATTATTACAGCATTCTAGCATTGAGATATTGCATAATCCCAATCCTCTAAGTTATGACACCTAGACGGTCTGGCTACAATAATTAATAACTATATTGCTTAGAACCATGGGAGAAAAAATCTGCAAAATTCATAAAATGCCAATAGTGAAAAAAACTAAACAGCTGCAAATGAATAGAAATTGGATTTTTTAATGGAATGCATCCAATTAAACATTAAATTCTCAAAAACAGGGAATTAGTCGCCGGTAATTAGCTTGTCTGTAAAAACTGCACTTCATCACTTAAAATGAAGGCAAATGTGTTCAAATTCAAATCTGGTTACTACACTCTATTGTTAAGAAAAAAATTATAAGTTACAATAAAATTTTCTTAATACACAGGGTTTCCAATGCAAAATCTCTTCGGTCCCCTGGATTCATTCAAACTCAATGCATTGATCCAGGACGCAATAACTAAATTGCAATTCCTGGCGATGATCAACAAAGAGGACGACGCGTCCTCCGAGCTCGCCGGCTACGAGATCAATAAACTACTACATGAACAAAACCGATTGGAAAATAAGTATGAAGAGTTACTAAACGTCAGAGGCCAGCTCAAAGGCATCTCGAATAAAAGAAAGCTCGACCAAGTGCAGAAAGAGATCCACGAAGTCGCTGCCTTGCTGAAGGAGAGCACGAAAAACCTTTGCCGGCTCTTCCGCGAGAATCCAGACCTCGTTTCAGACGCCATGAAAATCGAGCAGGAAAGAAAAGGGCTCGTGATGCAGCTCCAAAGGCTCCTTATCGCCAACGCCGAGGCAAATTTCGTTAATTACCAACAAGAGGTCATTAAAGACATGGAAGACCAGTCGAAACTCCGAAATTTGATCACAGAGGAAAAAGAGCTCAATAACAGGAACAAAGAGCTGACACTTGAGTATCGCAAGGAAAAGGAAGAATATGAAATCGAATTGAATGAGAAGCAAGCTCAGATTCAGAAGCTAAAAGAGAAGCTTGTGAGAAAGAAAGCGAAAGGAAATATCGAAAAAGAGTACGCGGAAAAGAACGCGAAGGCGGAGGAAGGAACCGACCAACGACTGTACAAGCAGAAGTTGGATGATATGGAAAACATGATAAACGAATACGAAACAAAGAAGAAAACCGAGATCGAGGTATTTGAAAAGGTGAAGGAGTTCCTTACTCGTAAGAGAGAGGAGGCCAATTCCGCGGCGAACGCGTGGGCTCAGAAAGCCGAAACGAAGAAAAACGAGTCGGAGGATGAGCTGCGCAAGCTTATGGATCAGAAAAACGATGCTGAGATGAAACTTAACAATCTGAAGAAATTCGTGGACGAGGCTCATGAACAAAAGAAGAAGGAAGAGAGCGATCTGTTGGAGAAAGAGCGCGAGAAGCGCAGAAAACAAGAGGAACAAGAAAGACTCGACAATGCTATTCGCACAATCCAAGATTACTATCAGTTGTGGAAGAGTTTGGGAGCTCCTGGTAGCAAGAAGAAGAAGGGACGTAAGAAAGCTGCCGCGAAGAAGAAATAATTGAGTTAAATGTTTTGGGATATTAGAAATAAGGAATTTCCTCGTAAAACCTTTACAAAATAAATGAGCAACAGTGATTCCGTTCATGATTGTATTACTTCATATTTCCATTTTATCTTCGAAGAGTAGCAATTGCAACTATGCCTGTTGAATGGATACATAAAAATATGATTTCTGAATAGATGAGGGCCGTTTTTTACCACTAAAGCACTTTGGAAATTCATTAATTTTGATAAAAGGGGGTAATGTGATTACCTTCTGCCGATTAAGTCAGGATTATAAATTTCATTTAATTGAAGCAAAGCATCTTAAGCAGAAACGACAGAACCTACTTGTAAGTCAACGCAGACCAAAATGCCAGTTGATAACCTCGCTTATAACCTATTCCTGAACATTATTAACGAGAAAAATGAGGAGGTTATCAACACTTTGGAGGCACATGAGATAGACATCCACGTCCAGCTTAATAAGTATGGGTGGACGCCGTTGCATGCAGCAGCATTTAAAGGAAATATCGCGCTAGTGAGGTATTTGATGGAGAAAGGTGCCGATAAAGACTATGAGAATTCAAGCGGAATGTCAGCGAAGATGCTAGCGGTTGATGCCGGGCACACGGGAGTTGTGGAGATGATGAACCAATTCGAACTTCAAATTGGAGCTTGCTCTTCAGATTTCAACAAGGTAGATTCTGCAGAAGAAGAATGAGGGAGAATAATGGGGATTTGAAGAGAATCAGGCTGTTCGGAAATTAATATTGATTGAGTGATGTTATGCAATTGTTGTTTTATACAATACTACGTATCAGTCAAACGTTCATCAATTTTCTCCTGTGATAATCGATTGTAAGAATTCCCATTTACAATCTTGTATGAAATTGAAAACATTACTGAGATCTGATCTTAATTGCGAGTGTTGACCGTGTCATTGTTTGATAAAGTGAAAGCGGAGAGTTAGTAGCTTTGTGATGGTTCATATCCTTCCTTCAGAGCAGTTCTGATGATGCAAATTCTAATACTTTTTTCAGTAATGAATAGTCCTTGAGACCGTTGCTACTTAAGATAATCCAACAGCAGCGAAATCTCTTTTGATGTAATCAGAAAATAAATTGGAGAATTAAAAAAACAATAAAAATGGGCTCACTGTTTGACTGCTCATTATTTGTCTTCAAGGTAAAGTGTCACACTTGCAGATGAATATTTAAGAAACTTAACTAACTCTAAGGTAAGCCCTAATAAGTGCAGGGTTCTTGCATTTCGTAATTATATTATTAAAATTTTTTGATATCACCGCACAATTTCACATCGAAGAGGCAGTATGTAAGACATTACTGTCGTCCTCTTTCAAACCTAGATAATTCTTCTGATTGAAAACGAAGTTAGTTCGCTAGATTCAAGTTTAGTCAAATTTTATTAGATTTTTAATCTCGTTAGAACAACAAAAATCATACACTTATCGTAAAATGAAAAATTCATTAGTTTCTTTGGTTTAGCAATAATAGATGTTGATGATGAAAATTCATTTAAATTCATCCAGCAAATTATAGTGTCTAGTAAGCTTCTCTTACTAACTCTAATAGAAATTACCAACCAAAGTTTACGGAATATAATTTATTATCATTATTTATTTCGATATACTATATGACTCCTCTCCTATTCAGCTGAAGTGACTACGTCATTCACCAGCAATTGCGATTGAAGGAGATTTGGGTCAGTGCTCGGATCTGCACTAATTTCATTCACTAGTTGATTCCCACCATCAGGAAGTATTGCATAAGAACCCCTCACGCTAACCGGAGGGACCATCGATAGCTTCTTATCTCCCCTTTTATCCACAACAAATAAGACCAGCGCTAAAGTCACGGCTACAATTCCAAACCCCAAATTCATCAGGAAGACCCAGAAGTAGCCAGAGTCACTGATAGTCTTCTCTGAAATATACCCTCCGAGCATTGGATATAACATCATAAGGAACGCTTGGATGAGACTGTAAAACGACAGCGCCACTCCTAGACTTTGGGCCTTGATCAATCTAAGCACGCCAACTGTATTGCATAACTGTACAATAGATCCGCCAATAGACAGAACGACCAGAGGAGCTACAGCCATCACGCATCTGAAACAGTGAGGAAAAATAAGATTGCCACTCACTCCAGTAATAATCACTAAACAAGCGATGATAACACCCATGCTGACTTTACCAAATCGATCAAGCAAATAGCCTGTCAGCATCGCAAAACCGCCAGATGCCGCCATCGCAACCGCGAGCATAATTCCCGCTTCACCAACGGTAAAGTGGAAGGTAATTTGGAAGAACTTCGCCGAGTAGATTTTCGTTCCATAATAACTCAAGAACCCGGTGACACAGCACGTGATGAGTAGCCAGTAAATGCGAGGAAAGTTCCTTATCGATTTTTCCGAGGGCGGCACGCCTTGAGGGTTTTCAATATTCCCGAACCTGAGCAGTTTGGCGTTCAAGAAAACCTGAATGATTCCAAATATAGCCGTTGAGGCTATAAAGACGGATCCAACCATAAATGCGACAAATAGCGAGTCATATTGCTCGTAGATGTTAGGATAGCCAATATCGCAGAGGATAATTGCTGTGTAATCAATCAAGCTGCAAGTACTGAGGGCCTTTGCGATTTCTTTGTTGTTAAACCAGTTTTTGAACATCTTGTTTTTGCTGACAGTCATCGTGTTTAGTCCTGATACCAAGAGCACTCTTCCGGCTATCAGGACCCAATAGTTGGCAATATGCGAGGAATATGTGGTTATGAATTGTCCCAGGTAGTTCATGATCAGGCCGATAGCAAAGATGAGTGAACTTCCGTATTTGTCGGCCAATAGGCCTGCAGACAATGGGACAGCGAGCCCAGGAATAGATTCGAAGGTGATAATTCGACTAAATTGAATTTCGTCGAGATGGTACCGCTCTTGGATAGGAACTTGTATGGTATAGATTGCTTGAAGGTTATACATATGAGCAATCTCGCAGAGTAAGACTGCGGCTAAAAAGAACCATTTGTAGCGCGCTTTGAAGTTGGTTTGTGCAATTTTTGATTCAAGACCCTCGGTCATTGATCCTTGGATAATTAATTTAATTTTAATTGAATCAGGAAAAATATCGAGGTAAGTGCGCTTTTCCTCATCATTCTTTCAGCTGCACTGATGAATTTTTCATTTTTTGCCTTTTTCATGAGTATTTGCTATTAATTGAAGAAATTCAACATATCCGGGCTTTTTGATCGATTTGGACGAGAATAGTCCAGAAATATTTTATTGAATCTGACTATGATGCGACATAAAATTTGGTTGCAGAAGGAAGACAGCGGGAAATGAGAAGGGATAAAAAATTTCAGGATTTTTGTTTTTTTTTAGTATCAGTTTTTATTGGAATTCTATGAATTTTTGTAAAATTTCTGATTTTACTGGGTTTTCTTTACCTTGTATTGTTAAGTATTACTTTCGACTACAAAAAGAAGGCGAATGTCGGTTATGTTGAGATTAATTTGAACGAACGAAAACTCTTTAATTTATTGCCGTTCATCGATTGAGTTTGCGCTAAGAGAGTATACTGAATTATATTGTATATATCGTTCTGAAAGTATTCGTCTCTAGCTGATTGAAATACCCGCACTAATTTATAAATTTCTAAGAATTTCGACGAAAAAACCCGATGAATTCTAAAAGTTATGCCATCGCTCTCCTCAAAAAGCAAATGAAAGGTAAGCTGCACAGATGAAGTCTCGATCGACTTACCTCCTTCTACTAGATATCAACAACAACCCGGACTCTCAGTTTTCCGTCGGGTTAGAAAACGATGATATTTTCACCTGGAATGTTTGCTTCGAAGGACCAACCAATACTCCCTACGAAGTAAGTTCCGCTTGCGAGCAGGCTAATATAACGGCTTTTGTCAACTCAATAGGGAGGAATCTTCAACTGTACTCTCACCTTCCCTGATAACTTTCCCGAGATGCCTCCTACAATGAAATTTAAGAATGAAATGTGGCATCCTAATAGTAATCGGCATCTTTCCATTCTTGAAATTGACTTTTCGTCTCTTTCTTCTAGTTTATCCTGACGGAACGGTTTGCATCTCTATTCTTCATCCTCCAGGCGAAGATGAGTTCAATAAACAAGAATTAGCGACTGAAAGGTAGCGTAGTGAGTGAAAATGTCATTTACATGTCTTTTTCATAGATGGAGGCCTATTCTGGGTGTGGATGCGATCTTATTGAGTGTTTTGAGTATGTTAGATCAGCCAAACGTGGATTCTCCAGCTAATGTGGATGCTGCGGTAAATTTTTCCTTTACAATACATCAGTGTGTGACCTTGATCATCAGATTCAATACAAAAATGACTATGAAGGCTACAAAAAGAAGGTTAGAGCACTAACGAAGAAGACCATGGAGATGCTTTGAGAGACCAATATAGCATAATATAATTTTTTTAATTTCTTACTGATGAGTATAATGACTCTTCGCTTAAGAGAGGACGCAAAGCTGTAGAGGTTTTACTTGTATCTATGCAAACCATGTGTATACTTCACGAAAGAGTTGAAAATTGTAATATGATAAAAGAAAATACTAATAAAAAGAGAATTCTCTCACAAACATAGCATGCAACACCAAATAATAAATAGATAGCCTCATTAAGTATGAACAGTTCAATAAAACAGCCTGATACCCAGGATATCCTTTACAACAAAAAAATGTATATTAGCAGCTCGACAAAGGAAAAATGATTATATTTTATTCACTTAATGCTTACATCCACCGATGAAGCTCGAAAGTTGATGAAACAATACTGAGAATAGAATCTAGTACTACTTATTTTATTTCTTTTCACGACACAATAAACACATACGACAAATAAATCATGTACAGATGTACTTTTGATATTTAAAAACCGGCGGCACGTTAACTTTTGACGAAAGCCACCTCAAAGAAATCAGTTGCTCTTATATATCAGGATCATCTTCCAACATCATTCTATTGTCCTTCTCGCACTGAAACACAGCGTAAATCTTATTCGACAGCGCTTTACCAAGGTTCCTCGCTTTACTCTTCGTGTCAAACGTCTTGTTCACAGGAATTTCGGCCATCATCTTCATTTTGCTTAATTCATCCGGCTGATTATCATACGCCTTCATCAACTTTGGGAGCGAAGGATACTGCTGGTAAATCGCCAACGCCTTCTTCTCAGAGACTCCTGGGACTGCCATGAGCATATCAATCCACATCAGCGAATACGCGTCAGTGACTCCTGCGTAATTCGACTCAGTGGAGTGCGTTTGGCCTTTCACATCGAACTCTCCAGCTTCGACTTTGTATTTCGAGTTCACGACCGCAATTGCTAGTTTTTGGATAAATAACAGCGATTCCTCTGGGGTTTGAGTAAACTCATACTCCCATGAAGTGTGGCTGGTCATGTCCATTAACTTTAGGTCTAAATCCTCCAGAGTTTCAATTACATCCCCTCCGGTGATATTCCCGTAGTCTTCGAGGTCGATCTGCGAATGGAATGCCATCAGCTGGCTGTTGGAGTTCTCCTTGCTGAAGAGTTTCTTCTTGGTCTGATAAGACCTTCCTTTGACTGCGCTTTTGATACCTTCGAGGACGAAAATATGCTTCGCGCCTTTCACTTCAGTTTTTATCTTAGAAGAGATCGTTTTCAGGTAGTCTTCTACCTCTTTTTCTCGGATATACACGACAATGAGCTTCAGCACCAGATTCTCTGACTGCGAATAGACTCCACTGTCCTCGAAAGGTTTTTTCGAGATCGGCTGAGAGTTATAGCCACCGTTGTATTTGGCAAGCAAGTCAGAGAAGGAGTTAGAGCCTGCTTTCAATGTTTGGGATTTTGATTTTGATGAAACTTTCACCGGCTGGGACATAGCACCAGCCGCAGTGACTTTTTTCTTGCTGGGTTTGCGAGTTTTCACTGGATTAATGTAGAATTTGATTGTGCGATCGGGGATCGCAGAGGAGTATTCGCAGGAAATTCTGTTTGCTTTGCAGAGATCGATCAGACCGAGGGGGCTGTCGGAGATGCCTTTTCCATATACGATGTTAAGATCTTCCGGTTGTCCTTGTTTGAATGTTAACTCCATGTTTGGATAATTTAAAGAATTTATTATTTTGTGCCAAACCTTTCAAACTTAAACTCAAATTCAAATGTTTTAATCGTTAATTTAGCTTTTTTTCAAAATCGCACTGTCTAACTGTCAATTCAGAAAAGGTTCTAAATTTCTCATGCGTCTTCTTCTTTAGATTAATCCACGGATTTTCTTTGTTGAATGCGCTTGCTGAGAAATTAACAGAAGAATTGTACTAATGAATGAGCTGCCTAGGGGAAAAAGCCATTGGAATTTCAATTTACCAGAGATTAAAAAGAAATTATGCAAAGATCTTTACACTCAATCCACGTAAGCATATAGACGCAGGTGCCCAGATACAAGCGTTTCGATTATTCGTGATCTGTTGAAATATAACGCTTGAATCATAGGCTAGTGAATTGCTCCTTAGTATGACTGAACAGTGTTGAAAAAGCGCCAGTTCAATCAATGAGCAAATTTTCACGATACTAAATATTAGAAAAATTCTTCTATTTTTATTGAGAAAAGAGCATTGATGCAATTGAGAATCTCGTATTTGAGCGGTCTAAACTGTTCTCCATCAGAGTCCATTTTAGCTAGTAGGTGATTCAAATGTCAGAATGGCTTATATAACGGGGTATATCATTACTCGAAAGTATTTCAGCCCATTTCATAAGTTTATCCATTAGCATCGGGTATGACATGATAACCTGACGGTTAATCTGCTTAATACCGAGATAAAGGCATCTGTGCTTCTCTTTCTGGAAAAGGACATTGTTGGTGTTGCTATACGCCAATAAGAAGTCGAGGACTTCTTCCAGCAGTCGATAATATTTCACCGAGTTCTCTGTGATTAATCAAAAAGTTATTTTCCATTCGAAATCATTGTGATTACTTCCGTTCTCAAGAAAAGTTGTGAGTGTATTAACCATTTTCGAGAGCAAAATTGTTTCTTTTCTGAGCATACGATCAATTTTCCTGAACGAATTAAATTTGTTGACGAATAATACTCAATTGGGAATGTTACTTGACAGGAATTATCAGAGTGAATAGAAAATGATCGCAAAGGAGATTGAAGCGATTAATAAAAATATCGGAGTCGTCGTTTTTGATTATGATCAGATCTTTCCTCGTGATCGGCCTCAGATTTTTGGCTTCCTGCTCCTTTTTGCGGAGATATCCCCAAGTTCTTGTATTTTTCTCGATTTTTTGCTTTTTCTCTTCTTCGATCGCTTGCTTTCTGATCTCTTCTTCAGTAACTAAATAGAAAACCGTCTGAATACTCATACGAATGAGCAAGACTCACATTTCTTTGTTTGAATAGGTTTAATTGCTATGGAAGCAGGCTGTTCATATTCGTTGTATTGCTCAGGAAGGAATTTCTTCGGGTTATCTGCAAGCTCTTCGACAGCGCGTTGAAACACGCTTAATAGACCCAATTTCTCTCCTATTTAAGCAATTATTAGTATATATACTTCAGTCCATGATAATCCATACCAATCGAGCATTCACCATAGTAAAATCGTTCAACCAATTTGCTTTATTATCATGTGACGCTTTTTTTCCATTAGAGTCAAAAAATTACCTGCTCACTTGCTCAGGGAAGGCAATAATGAGCGAAACGAGCGCTCGATCTTTGTGTTCATCGAATTTTTCAATATCAAACGTGTTTCCTAGTCTGCTCAACGCAAGAGCAAAGTCATCAGCCATTAATTCTTTTAACGAAGTTAATGTATTGGAACGAAGGACAAATTACCCAGATCTGATATCTTTTTCCTGATTAAATAGTTCACAAATTTCAGCGATTTCTCAACTCTGTCCCGATTATCGCTTGATAAGCCAAGCAAGCAATCATAGAGGTATCTAGTGGAAAATTTTACCAGTGCTTATTTGAAAATAGCGACTAATTACTTTGGTTGGAGCACTCGGATATAATTTTCAGGATTGTATTCCTCCTCTGGTATAATCATTTCCTTGAATTCTTCGTCATCGGAATCATCATCGTCAGCTTTCGAATGGATTTTTTCTTTTTTCTGAGTTACTGTGGTTAAGTTCGTAGCTGCATGCTCTTCGGTTGAAATTTTCGCATTCTGTATTTGTTCATTTGGATCATCCTCGAATAATTTCGTGTTTATATTTTCATTGCGGATTTCCTCTTCGGCACCAGGAATTCCCATTTTTTTAATAAGTGTGCTCCAAACCAGCTATGGAAAAATAATCAATATATGTGCATGCCTAAGGTGGTTCAGATACCTCGGCGCTTTGGAGGACAACTCCAGTTTTTCCTGAGGAATGGCTCATACGGTTAAAAATTCCATCATTTATAAATGAAACGATCTGAGCGTCATGCAAAAATTCTTGAGGACTAAGGTTGATGAGGTACGTCAGTAAATTTGAGAGAACTTTAGTAAAATAAATAAGCTTTTGTCGAGGTTCAAGTGATAGATGCTTACATTTTTGATGATTCACGGGGTAGTTTTGCCAATAATTCACTTCATACCAATACGCCACCAACAGTTTCAGCAGTGCCTTGAGTCCGTCATTGCTAGCCTTCTTTAGCTTCAGGAGATCATCGAAGATTTTCGCGCTTGCGCAATTAAACGATTTTTCATGCGTGCTAGCAGTACTTATCAACTGCACTAGATCCACCTCTCCAATTTTCCCTACGATCTTATTCAAGAGACAATCCATACCAGGCTGATTCCCTGCCAGGACCAGGCTTCCAAACAATTTGGAATTATTTTGCAGCTGTAAAAACACGTTTGATACGACATCGATCAATACATTCTCCTTGTCTTGTGACACAACGCTGACTAAAAAATCCACAAAATATTCTAGAGAATAGTGTTAACAACAGAAAGTGGCGTTTGGTGTTACCTCTCTTTCCAAGCATAATTGACTTATTGAAGAGATATGTGACGTTTGAGAGGTAATCCGAGGGTCGTTTGGATATTGCTTTTTGTGATAAGGAGCATTCGACTTCGTTATAGATGGTGCGAAAATAGCTCGAGTCTTTCAATTCTGCAGGCGACTCCTCGAGATAATTGCAAATCTGAGTAGGTAATCGGAATAGTATATCAATCACATGGTTAGCGAGTGAACTCGCAAGCTCGAGAGTCTCGCCGACAGATTGCTGCAGGCGCTTCTTTTCAAATAAAACGAATTGTAACAGTGTCCAGGTTCTGCTCTTATAAGAAACTTTTTTCTGATAGTTCAGAGAAGCTGAAATCTGTCGAAGGTTCTCTAAGAGCTCTATTGTCGCCTCAACGATTTGGACTGATGAGTTTGTTAGAGCCAATGCAGAAGATATAATGCTAGCTTTTTCGTCGTCTTTCAAAAGGCTGCACCATGGCTCATCGAGAATAAGTTTAGCTGTTTTGACGAAAAATTTTGAGTAGTATTCGTTTGAGACTGCTTTCTTATTGGAATCCTGCTCGATTTTTGAGTAAGCTGCGAGGAGAGATTGCTTGTCCTTGATAGAATTCAGCTCTAAAAGAAAGATTTCGAGTGGGTTTTCCATATCCGCAGTCGATTTGTTAGAATTATAAAATATATTTTTTTGGCTTATTTCGAAAAATCTCAGAATGATTTCTGCTTGGGGGACAAAGTTTTTACTTTTCGACTATGCTTTCTTTCACGAGGAAGACTCGGAAGAAATTATTGGACAATTGCTGCTTGGAGTTGTCTGGAGATGGATCGAGATCATCGGTCAAGCCTTGATTTTCGGTCTATAACGCAGAATTGTATACTGAAAGGTTAAATGGTATCAGAAATGCCTAGCAGCTGTGGTTAGTCGAGCTATCTTGGTGTGAAATTTACTTTCCGGCCGGCACAAAAAAAAAGTATTCATGCCCTACTCATCAATATTTAGAAGGACTTCCACTAAATTCTCAAAGAAGATTCCTTAATCTGAAGCTGAAAAATCGAGAAAAATGGAATTGGTCAAACTGAACATTAACGCAAACTATTTACATAAAAAGGTGGAAAAACTCTCAGATTCAATTATTTTTCTTTGAACGAAAAGTGGCAAAATTAAAATAGCATAAATATTTTAGAAATTTTCAAATTCTCAATGTCTCTCACTCTGAATACCTCACACGGCAAGGTCAAAATTGAACTTTTCTGCGAGCTCTGCCCACTCGCTTCCAAAAACTTCTTGGCTTTAGCAGCAAGCAACTATTATGACGGCACACTCTTTCATAGAAATATCAAGGGATTCATAATTCAAGGAGGTGACCCAACCGGCACAGGCAAAGGAGGCTCCAGCATTTATGGAAAAACTTTCAAAGATGAGATAGTACCTGAATTGAAACACGAAAAACGCGGCATTGTCTCTATGGCGAATTCTGGACCAAATACCAATGGCGGTCAATTTTTCATTACTTATGGAAAACAAACTCATCTGGATGGGCAGTACACAATTTTTGGGAAAGTTATCGAAGGGTTTGAGTCTCTGGATCTGATGGAAAAAGAGCCAGTCGACGCGAAAGACAGACCGCTGAATGAAATTGTGCTTCATAGCATCACTATCCACGCAAATCCAATTGCTGAGAAGGAGCAGCTTTAGTTATGATCCGGAATTCAATCTGAACAGGGAAATTTATGTTGTTTTACAAAAAATTCGTAAATTGATGTTTCTTCATTGCGTTTGTATGTTGAATAGAGTTAAATCAAACAAAGTCTTCTCAAGAGCTCTATCACAGATTTTTCTTCTTTTCTCAGATTAGATGATTATGGAATTGTAAATGAAGCATAAGTTAACTTTGTATTGAAATAAGATTTACTTAGCATTAGATATTATGATAGTCCCACGTTATATCTTCGTTTGCGAATTTTTAGAATCAGGATTACCATTCAATTTGTAACGAGAGTATTAGGTTTGTGGTGATGCTAATCCATTTTTGATAAATAGCGCTTCAGTTATGCTGACTAATCGATCTAATCTGAATGCCCTTTATTCAAGAGCCTGTGAGTCCATAATGATAAATTACTAATAGTTAAAAGTTTTGATTCTGATTGACTGGCCACAATACAAAGTATTCTACAAAATCTTTTACAGAGGGTCAAAATAACCTGTCGCAAATGGATTTCATTAGGGTACTATTACCTATCGGCATATCTGAAATAAGTTTAACTGAGGGGGCGTTGTCATATTTTTCTCAACTTCTTTTGTTCACACTTTAAGAGTCTCGCTATTCTGAATTTGTGCGTGCTTATTTTGCCTCATACACCTATGCAATCGAGTGATTTATTTTGAAAAAAAAGTTTGCCAACGAAAAAAAAGAATTCTTTTGTTTCTACTATCGAAAATAGCAGCAACAATCATCTGCAAGTACACACTTTCTTGTACATATCTTGCATTTACAATGGAATAATAAAATAAAAACGCAATATCATATACTTCTATTCAATGAATCCAAACAAGCAAACGATTATTCAAAACTTGGCTTCTTCTTGGCAGACTCTCTTCCCCCACTCCAGGAGCTACCCATCGATTCATCTCGCATCGTATCAAACAACTGATTTTCGGCTAATAGCAGCCGGTTCAACTCCGCATATTGGAGTGTCTTCTTATATAAGAATTGAAAATATCCTAATAGAACGAGATAGACTAGGACGCTTGCAACGTAAACAAACATCGAAGGTCCCAGCACACTCAAAAAACCTGAAAAACTCACAAAAGGCTTTGTAAAAAACCCTGTTCCAAAGTACCAGAAGACGAAAGCGCCAACATAAATTAACAAAACTCCAATCTGCATGATATCAGGTGGAAAACACTGCCGAAGGCAACAGTTTTTTCGAAATCCAAACATTAAGATTTGAATGATATTAATTAACTGAACCAACAGCCCGAACGCGATGACTCCAGTAGCTATCAGTCCTGAGAAAATGTATGGGGATATTGCGTCACAGAGATTTTTATTGTTATTGCATCCATTTTTGTGGTAAGCCAATAGAAAGTCGTGAAAGACTGTAGAAGAATCAAAGTATTGCGAGATTTTTATAGGATTTACCCAACAATCGTAGCCGTTTTGGGAGTATGCCTTCGCCCATTTAGGATATATAAGTGAAAATCCCACTCCCGCTATCACGATGAAGTTCAAGGCGGCTAAGAGCTTTAGCTTGTTGCGAGTGACGGCGTTTTTAGAATTTTGAATGAGGTTCATGATGGCTCTTGTCTGGTCTCTGTCGCGAGTTGGAGCCTCGGCCTGGTCATGTTGGTCATGTATTGTTATGCCGTTAGGATCTTGCCGTCCAAGTATTGGTTTAATTTTCAAGCTTTGATCCATCGAGTTGCTTCCCGAGTCGGAAAGGTTAATTTAAATTATCATATCTGAAACAAAATATCTTTAAAAGTGGTTGATATAATATCGTTACCACGTGTACGCTCGGAGGGGAAAATTATTAAAAAGAAACGCTATGATCTCGGCGAAGATCAGCTTTGACTTCTAAATTTGTTTCTTGGGTTATTTCTTCTGTATGTATTTGAGCAAAAACTTAGGGAGAGAAAGAGAGGACAACTGTTTTCTTAGTCTTGGAGTGGTAGCTAATTATATAGGGTGTACATAATCGAGGAGGTTTCTGACCAGGTTTTTAGATAAGTTTTGGTCTTGTTGTATCAAATTACAAAATAGCAAATAGCAGAATATAATATAGTTTCGACTTCAAGCCGTCAGCAGAGTTCAGATCATTTATTCGAAAAGAAAAAAGAAATTAATAATTTTGTTGAAAAACTGAATTTTTGAAAAATTTTTAAACAATCTCAGTTAAAGTGTAGAGTATCATCAAGAATTCCTCAACGATAAGAAATTGGTATATTCCATGAATTATGAACCTTTCACTGTAATGGTATAAGAAAATTGGAGTGTTTCCCTAAATTATTATATGTATTATGGTATAGAACAGAAACAACTTCTACTAAGTTCGAGCTTATACATCTTTTGAGAATATTTCCGATTATTACATTCAACCGAATTTGTTTAAAAGGATAGAGGAAGATTAATTTTGAAAAAATCACACTAATAATGAAAACAACTCTTTGAATTCGATATTCACTAAAGATCTTTGATCAGTATTTTTTGATCTTAAGTGGAGTATAATTCGAAAGTGTTAAGTAAACTCATACAATTCAGTATTCATTTAGTTATATCTATTAATACAGATAATTCTAGACTAGCTGACTGGAAAGAAACATTTAGCAATTAGCACACTATATCACTACATCGCAGTAATAAATGGGAGAAAACTCCATTAGTTACTCCGTAGATGATCATGGGGCACTAAAGTTAGGATTTCTCAGGCTTGCAAACCGCTCTATTGAAATTTGATGCTTCAGTTCTGAAAAAGAAAATTAACGAGTTGTGTTCCCATTATCAAACTAAAAACTGGTTTGTAAACCTGTTTGATTTATAATTCTCTTATCTTGTGGAAGATGACACTATCGTTCGAGTGTACGCTCGAAGCGAAATAATTCGGCAATATTCTCATTTGTTTGAAAATGTCATTTTGGAAAATCTGAACCAGGTTCAAGTTTGAGCGTGTGTACCTACCAAGAAATGATTTTACTCCTAGAAAGTAATTAGTTTCTTAAATTTAATAATCTAATCATCAGTAAATCGATAGTTGGAAAGAGATTTGTCAACACTTGAAGCATCTACTCACTATCAAATAGGGTTTTACACGATTTATTTCATTCACACAGGATTTTATTTCTCAGAAAAATTTGTCTCATGAGAAACACTGCTTTAAAGTATCTACAAGAGAATCACTTGATATAGACGTTTTTTATTAACTTGAAGCTCATTTACGACTTTTAACTTAAGATTTTTTAGTTTTCCAATGTTATTAAATTTCCCATGAAATTTTAGGAGTAAATCCCTTTGAAATCAGAAACCTTTGAAATGTAGGAACGTTTCTACAATCAAATACTCGATTTATCGAGCACCTTTTCCCTGATAAACAGACGATGAGAACTGTCTTTGAAATGATTCAAATAAATTCAGGTGTTTACCAATACAGCACTTTATTTGGTAGCAGAATGGTCTTTAAATACAAAATAATTGAATAAAATGTAATTTTGTTGATAGTCTCCTCAGAAGCCTGACATATTCGTGCAATTGAATGATGATTTATCAGCATCACCCATAAAGCTCTTGCGTTCAGTGTGATTAGCCCTTATGGCCACGAATTTCGTATGTCTAAGCCTCAGAGTATTACAGAGCTATCCAAAAATTTTCGAAAGCAATATTTTTCGAAAAAATTAGCAGAATTATAATTTAGTAAATCAAATGTGCTAAATTTCATCTGACTGAATCGAATAATAGTTTCAAACTAATTAATATGTTTAGGCACAGATTTTTCTAATCAAACGGAAGTTTTATTTTTGAGTTCCAGAGGGCTTATTTTACCATCGCCTTTTCGAGATGGTGTGTAGTATCCCGATAATGATAAAAAGGATTGCTCATTGAGCAGACAATCTGAGCTACATTTCTTTTTTGGAAGATGTAATGGTCTTTTTGATTATTGGTATAAGCTATCCCAATAGCAAAGAACAAGGTTTGCAATAACAAGGGTAACTGTGTAATGCTAAAAAAAATATTGCTATGTGTACTTGGTAATGGATTTCTGATGTAATATTTGAACTTGGTTTCTGGATAAAATTGAATGTTGAATTTTCAAAATTTCGTTTACGAACTCTGTCATAACTTTAGATTCTCTAACATTAAGTTATTAATTAACTATTGAATTTTAATAAGACTTCTGCTACCCTCAAAGCATAAGATTTTTATCTAACCTCAAATTCTATCTTGAAAGAGGAAAGGAGACCTGAATCTTATTTACTAGAATACACTATAATTTCATATAACTAAAGTGTATTTTCTCATGTAATTTCTACAAATATGTAGGACTTTCGAGCTCAAAAATTTCATTCTAATCAAAGGTATTGCTGCTTTGAATTAAGTCTTTCAAATAATAAAATGCTGCGTTTTACAGAGTTGAAGTATTTCATAATTTATTAGTAGAAGAATAGATTACAGAGTATTTGACGACAAATCTTAAAGTATTGTTGCTTTTCAAAGAGCTCTTTAACATTTTATTTCCAATTTCTGAAACGGCCACTTTTATCATTTGAAGCTCTTCATGGCTCCAAAGAAGAGAAATGACCTGAATAGTAATACTGATAAATAACCCTATTCAATTCTCTACGTTGAAACACTCAAGAGAAAATGCTCTTTTTAACTTTGTCTAATTCATTTCATTCATGTCACGATATGATATGATATGTTTATGCATTTATTCATTCCTGGCTTAAAGTCTACATATTAATTCACTCAATAAACACTCTTCTAACGAAATCCAATATGAAGAGTAGCCTTTTAGACCATTGTCATCTTCTCCTTAGTAAATTCCTGCTTCCTTCAAAATATCTTCCGCAGAAAACATGTCTGGACTCTTCCAGTAATTCACTAAATTAAAATCTTTCTCTTGGTTGCTATTGAATTCAAAGTCAAGCTATGCAAGGGACTAGCGTTTTTACATTTCAGGTTGTTCTTCTTCATCGTCAACATCCTCGCTGCTTATCTTATGTACAACATAGTTTTGCCCCTCGGAGGTATTCTCCGTTCCACTGTGTTCAGGGAACCATTGCTGGTTATCTTCTTCGATGTCCTCATCATCCTCAGGTTGGTCTCGCCCTATTATTATATGTGGAAAACTGCCGCTTCCAAGCAATTTTACCTTTGTTCTTTCCAAAGCCGATATGAATAGTGTGCTTTTTATTACCTTCATTAGATTGGTCATGTAAATCACCATTGTCCTGATCGTCGTCATTCTTGTTATCATCATCATCGCTGTATTAAATACCACAATTAGTCACTAACTAAGGATAACTGGATTCTCACTCGTCATTGTCGTCTTTCTTGGCAATGCTGTTAAAGTACTTGGAAAATTTCTGCATGAAGGCCTGCATTTGAGAAAAAGTTAGTAAATTATCTACTCACATCAAGAATAAATCACCGATAAATCTGGCTGAGCCTCTGGCTTTTCATCCTCTTCTTCAGGCTTGGCTCTTGGGTCTCGACCGCCGAGATTGGTCTTGTTGAGGTCGTTGCATTTGGTTAAAAATTCCTCGCTGTAGGTCTTCCAGTCTGGACCTAAAATAGTTTTAATTACACCATATGCTCTTCGCAGTAGGACTTACAGGCTTCAATCTGTTGTTTTATGTATTCATCTGTTGATTCATTTATCTTGTTTGACATTCTAATGATATGGCCGATATAGCCTTTGTGGATCTTTCTTTCTTCATTGCTATTAATGATATTAGTCAGAAATTCTATAACTCGAATGGACTCACCCAGAAAAAGCAAAGCTTGGAGAGTCTGAGAGCTTAATGATGAACTTCAAGAACTGCAGGTCTTCAAAAAGCTTGTAGATGAAGTTTAGATTAATATCCTATCAAATTAAGCGAGGTTACATGTCTTTTCAGGGACTGGTATTGTCCGTCAATAAGGATCATATTGACTATCTTTTCAACTTGATTATGAAGCATGTTATTCCATTCATAAGAGGAGAAGAGTTGAAGGAGCGTTCCCAGCAAGTTGCTGCTGATGATACTGTCTATCACCGAGTTTTTATTCATTTTGATGGCAAGACTTGTGAGTTCAATTAATTTCAATCGCGTTGAACCAAGTGGCTTCACGACTTTTCTGAATGTATTCTCAAACTCCGGAAGCTTTAAAGCAAAATCTTCAACTTACATTCAATGAAATCACTTACATCTGCATCTTTGCAACAGTTGTTAATGTGTTCGATATTTGCTGCCAATGACTTGACAATAGGAGTGCTTTCAGTGCTTTTTAGGTTCTCTGGGACCTCTTGAGTTGCTAGTTAGAATTAAGGTTATGCTGTTGTTGTAGCTGGATAATGAGTAGTACCTTCTTCATTTCCTTCGTATTCGGAGTTCGCTTTATTTGTTTCTTGCAGGATGTAGTAAGCAATAATGTTGCTGAGGACTAATGCCGCAGCGTTCACAGTGTAAGTATTCTTTAAGAATTCAAGATTAACTAAAATTTATCAACAATCAAAAATAATTACATCTGATTTCAAGTGCTCGAAAAACTTGTCGATTGTAGTCTGGTCGAGTAGTTTGGATAAAATCTCGTTTGAGCCGTTCATCACGTTGTACTTGGAAAATATCTCGCAGATAATGAACGCAGCGTTGTTAATTTCCTTTTCATTTGAATAATTTAACCAACAGAATCACGCCATCCTTACCTCAATATCTCTGTCCTTAGAAAATTCGGCAATGACTTGATTTATCGTTTCAATTCTTTTATCCTTTCGTAGGTAGCAGTTAAGTAAATGATGCCAGCGACAATTGTTTTACAATATATTTCGGTTCGTTTGTACTGTTTTCAATGGTCAGGAGTTTCGCAAGCACCTCTGAAATAGACTTCGAGATGGTCTTTTTAGCCATCTTATCGAGAATATCAGGTCTTCTTTCATAGATGTATTTAAACAGCTATAGTTATATGAGACTCGTTAGAATAATTAACAATGAGAGTGTATTACATCACTCGCACGTTTTCCAAGCAAACTGTTCACAACTTTGCAAAAGTAACCCGCAGAAGTTGGATTAAGCTTTCCTTCGAGGTCCAAGAAACCAAATAAGCAATCAAGGAAAGTGTCATCTGGGTTCTCGATTTCCTCTTGGATGAGCATGAGAACAAGTTGGAAAAGAGACCAAGCTACCTTCTGGGTCAGTGATAACTTCATCGGAGGTTTTATTAGTAGACTCGTCTTCGTCTGATTCACTCTTCTTAGATCTGAAAAAAGCCGCTGCGATAGTCTGCGACTCAGAACTGAGGATATCTGCTGCAACGAAAGGATATCTTTCGTTAAAACGTGTGAATATGAAGAGCGTGGAGAGAAAGACGATACTTGAAAGACTTTTTCGGGTCGAAACTGGTGTCGATGTTAGGTTCTTCGATCGTAAGCTTTATCAGCTTCTTGAAATTCTCTTCTTTGAGCAAGCTAGAAGCCAGTCTGTTTAGAAGTTACATCATTGCACTTACAAATCCAGCAGCTTTGGGTTATTGGTTTTGATCTCGACTTGAAGACCTTCCTCATCGAGCAGTTCTTCGATTTCTAAATCTTGTTTATTCAAGAGTTCTTGAATGGCTAATGAAGCATGCATGCCATAGGCCCAAAAAGAGCTTTAGTGTCGTTTAAGGGAGCGCGAAGAGGAATAGGATTTACTTAAGTCCATAAGGTAACATTCGGGATTCGCTTTAGAAGAAAATTTGGTTTTGTATCTGGAGAGAGATTTAAATTGGATTTCAATAATTTATTTGAGTGCCTTGAATCGTGTTAAATGACCACGGAAATAGGATTTAGAACTCTAGCAAATAGTGGAAAGACAGTCTTAAACAGATATCAGCAACACGTCAGAAGAGCAGAAGACAAAGCAGATATGCTGTTGTTTAGTTAAGGAGGTAAACAAACGCGATATGAGCTAATTTATTAGGGCATTTTGATAAAATAATGAAGTTCTTCTTTAATAAAGCTTATCAGTAGGAGGAGTTTTCGGGTTCATTACAAGAAAAAGATCGATGAGAATCATTTGGTGCAGATGAGAGGTAGATGTTTTCTAGTGAAATTGTTGAGTAAGCAGTGTACAAATCGTTCTGAGGTCTCTAAAGCCAAAAAGGTAAGGTGTTGCTGGTGAAAGGTTAAGTCGCCCAAGAAGGTGTCAAATAGGTACGTTTGGCATATTTTTAGATTCTGATCGAATGCTGCATGATCAGATGTCCTAAATTTAGTCAAATAGCTTCTGACAGAAAATTGATTTCTGATATACAATAACACGATAAAGCTTAAAATATTTATTTGCGAAGGCAGTCATCAAGTCATGTCGATTGAAAGCTCACTCCAAATGGATCGTTATAGTCATTGATAATTTCAACAACAATTTCATTTGCGAAATCGCGTCTTTTCCCTCTCTTATCTTCATATCTCTCAAATACTCTGATGCTTCCAATAATTTCAGATAAATCATAAAAGGCTATCTCATAACAATCCTATTGGCATTACCGATGTTTTCTTCTAGAGCTAAAATCTTTGATAGCAAAATCCAACATTTAATGTCGAGATAATCATTTTGAAATTTACTCGCATCTTTGATATTTTCCTCACGGCATCTATCTAGATAGCTAATAGTGCCTTTTTTCAATACCTTATCATATTTAGTGGAGCTACGATTCGGCTGTTTTCATATTGAAAAGGGCCCTTTTTCCTCTGCTTCTCAATATTTTAATTTTCTTCTCTAATGAGAATCTTGTTTCGAACCGGTTCGAATTTTCTAAAAAAAAAACAATACAGAAAGAACCATCAAAATGGCCTTGATAACTCTTATTTCAGAATCCATTATGAAGGGATACGCTTCTTCTACTCTGCCTTCTTTGAGTTCAGAAATGAATGGAATGAAGGAGATTCCCTATAGCAAAACAACTGTTGCTTCTCAAACCTATATAATCCTCCAATCCGAATTAAACTCAGAAACTGACCTGAGCGAAAAGCTTTGCTGCCACTTAGATGGTTTCTGAAATAGCCTTCCCAAATTATGGGCTTTTTTCTTTTATTTAAATTGCCTCTAATGTTAATCTGACTCATTTATTACCTTCGTCGCAAAATATAGTGGAGGATTTCTGAGTTGCCGAAATTGAGCGAGTATTAACGAGCAAACACCTCGAAATGTTAAGTCTATGTCACAAAGAAGATGCAACTTTTACTCAAACTACATTTGATATATATAATGTAAAACCTCCTAAAAAAGTCACACAATGTATTTAATGCGCTGTGTGATTTCTGCATCATAGCCGTGAGCATGATCCATCTTCTTTTTCCAATTTCTTTTTTAGTCTTCTTCCTTATACTTTGTTATCTGTGAGCATTTCTATTGCAAACGACCTCTATTAATTACAAAATACCCTTATCGTTGAGACCTGAAAAATGTTAATTGATACAAACCCAACAAGTCTGATGAGTACCATTCTCATAACAGAAATTGTATCATCTTATTTATAATTAGAATTCCCGGAATAGGCGATGTAACTCCACTGAATTCTCTAAGTTTTCGAACGAATTTTTTCTATCTGAAAAGCTATAGATTGAAAATATTGGGAAATATTCCAGCTGATTATAGATCATCTCTTGTTGCTCCGCTGACGACGAGCAGCTTGCTGAGACAACCCTCCCAATCCCTCTAAAATAAATCAAATTGCCTCAACAGATCTTTCTGGAATCTCGCATCGGCTGAATCCTCTGAATAAACGCAGCATCCTTTTTGATGAATTACGTTTTGAACTCGCTATGCCCGATAATAAATAAATACTCATAGATTTCAATATAAGGACATCATCTCTCTGTTCTAATCAATATACCATTCAAAAATTCTAAGAATCTTAACTTAAGGCCACAGTCATGACATACATGCCAGAGAAACAAAAACTGATTATTCAATTTGATATATAAGCAACTGTTGCTATTCAAATCATTCTTCGTACGTCATAACCATATCTGCTTTCAGATCTATATAGTAGTTTAACCTTTAATTCATTCTATATGTTAGAAGCCCAAGCACCATCACCTCGAGTTAATGATTATGCATTCTCTTTTCCCTTTAAGACTTCTACTTTTGAGGTGCTTGCTCGCATTTTTTTTTATATATAAAATCTGTCTATAGCTTAATCGAAAGCGTCTTTTTAGAACGCATAGAAAGATTTATTTGCCGATCATATAAGAAGTTTGATTAGTTGATCTACAATAATTCATTTCAAAAATTTCAATTGCTGGATGATTAAGAGTTTTCATAATTCTTCGATTCAGCGAATCCTCTATAAAAAATCTAAATTGTTCTTTCCATTCAAATTTTTCAGAGTTTTTTCTCTCTTAGCATCATCAAATAAATTATTTCTCCATGGCAACTTCCACGTATCATAAGGAAATAATTAGCTCCTTCACCTGTTTCCTATAAACTATTGAATATCAACCTGAATTACATACATAATATTTCCAAATGATGCCCTGAAAAGTCTGGTATTTTCGCTCTGTTTATGGTGATTCAATGAACCCATTCAATTTTCCAGGTTTGGTAATTTTAAAAGAAAAAACACGCATAAAAGAGCAGCATCAGCGGTTGGTTTTTGATTACGACACTGGAATTTTAAATTTGCCTATGGAGCTGATTAAAGACTAAATAAAATTCGAGAGTTTTCTTTTTCAAAGGTTCTAATTAACATCCGCGACTTAATAAATTTCTATCGTTGTCAGCAAAGATACTTTCAAAGTTCTTAAATAGATGGCTTTTAATCGAAATTTTATCGACAGCCCTGACCAATTTTCAATAAGCACGATCAGGTAAATTATAATATTGCTCTTAATTTCGATTCGAAATGAACGCGAGTCATAACGACCAAAACAATCGTCAACTCCTTTGCCAACACCAAACTCCCAATGCTGATGAATCCAACGTATAGATCCTCTAACTATGTGTTTTAATAGCTTGGAATTAGCAACAGCGTGACGACAAAGAACACCCTGCTCCTTTCAATGGTATTACCATTAGTTGCTGTCAAACCTCTCAACTTCATGAATAGAGGAAGAAGGCTGCTTTGAGCCCGAGATCATTAAAAAAACCAAGAATGAACCTATATTCCAACCTTCTACATGCATTTCTTCTCAAGTACTCAAGTCAAGAGAGATCCATCGTAGACTCGAGGACAAGGTAGACTTTGATTTCTCCTGTTGATAATCCCATTTATTCTTTTCTCCTACTGAAGCATTCTCTTGCTCTGGTTGAGCTTGGGTTTCTTCGAGATTTGTTAATTGGAAAAAATTGCCTTGTGTGTTCCAGAATTGGAAGCTTCTGCTTTTATTTTAATTGATGAGACGAATTGTCTTAAAATTCTCAAAATTTTCATTCTTCAATGTTCTAATTTATATCAAAGAAATCACGATGGAAGCCCACTGAGAACGAACTGCAACTTCTGAGGACGAGCTACGAGGACAATCAGTACCCTTCAAGGCAAGACAAAGAAAAGATCATCAAAACGCTTGAAGAGAAGTTTGAGTCTAACATTGCAATGAATCAGCTTGTCCGATGGTTCCAAGTGAGTTTCAATAGGTTGGTTGGTGCTTATAGCCCTTCTCTAGCATCAACGAGAACGAAGTGTCAAGAAGGGAGAGTCTGAGATGAAAAAGAACGCGTATAAAAAATTTCACAAAGAGGAACTTGAGTACCTTCAGAATCGCTTTAAAGAGGTTGGATAACTTTTCATATTGCTAGCCCTAACATGTTTTCTGATATTTTAAAAGAATAACTATCCGAAAAATGAAGAAATGAAGGCTATGGCGATTCAGCTGGGTTCTACTTTCTCGAAAATTGAGAATTGGTTCAAGCATCATCGGAGAGCTCTCTCAAAGAGAGGACATTTTGTACTCAAGGTACAATGCAAATCATCCTTGACCTTGAGGCTAATCCACTCGATATTACTTTACTTGTTAGGTGAAAAAATACTTCAAAAAACATGAACTTGATTACCTGAATGAATGCTTCACGTTATTTCCGAGGCCTTCAAAACAAAAATATAAAGAGATGTATCTGCGTTATCTTGAGATTAAAGTTAATTAAGTGACTTTTCTAGAGCTAAAACGCTTGATTGCGATGTATCTCATGTGAAAAATTGGTACTCTAATCAAAGGAAAAAAAGAAAAAGTATGTCGAAAAAGAATAAGTAAAAGATTTTGCCCTTCAAGTATGTTCTGACCTCTCTAGTCTCGCAGAAAACCTTGAGAAAACCACTAAAATAGCCTCTCAAAAGCTCGCAGACTCGCTGAATCCCAATGAGCCACCAGCAGCATCGAGCATTAAACCTACTGCTATCGAGACTCAGAGTTTTCATGGAGGCAGTGCCAATCACTCCACACCAGCCAATGGCTCATACGCCTTAGCCTCTAATGGCACAAATCCTATCACAACTAATGGCACGGTTCAGGTGATTACAGGTGGAGCGCTCCCTCTTTCTACCTATGGCACCATCCCAATACCAACAAGCACCACGATCCCTATCGTGACAGGGGGCATCTTGCCTAACTCCACTAGCATAAGCCTCCCATTGCAAGCAAATGGGATTATTCCGACTACAATTGCTCATCATCATCCAAGAGTTACTAATGCAAATTTCCCGACGGTATTGGCTGGTGGGATGATGCCAATGCCAATCTATATGCAGCAGCCATCTGCTGGGATGCAATTGTTGCCACAGGCGTTCCCAACCAATCCACCCGAAGTTCCAAGGAACTCGGGATTCTCTTTGGTTCAGGCACACCCAAGCTATAATAGCACTCAAATTCATAGTGAAGCAAGAATAGACCGACCAGGCATCGAGAGAGCATCTCAAAAAATAGCTCCGATATCTCTTTCCGGAAAGAGTCGTTCATCAAACGAGGTTTCCTCAGGAAACAGCGACGAGGGCAAAGAAGCCCAAATTCCTTCCGAGATTTACATAGACCAAACCAATAGTCCATTCGCTTCTAAACCCACTATTACTCTGCAGCAGAAACCACAAGGCAGCTGGAGTGAAGTATCAGTCAGCAATAATAACAGCTCAAGCAGCGTTTCGAGCACTGAAAGCACCGGACCTCGTCATCATCATATCCTTGCCCAAAAGGCCACAAACGCTGTTCAGGTTAATAATTCTCACCAAATGAGCAACCATTATGACATAAACGGTATTGGCCGTAATGGCTGGATTCCCGCAACTAACGGCCACATACAAGGAAGCACAATGAATGTTCCCATTTCACAACCATTCATTCCTAAGACCACTGTCATGAACGAACAGCCTCAGATCTCATACTATCTCGTTCTTCCTCAATGGCAAAATGGATTTCAGAGCCATGGGCCTACCTACCAAACTAATAGCTACATTTATAACAACTCAACAACCTTAACTAACTACCATAACAATTATATTATACAACCTGGAGTCCCGAATCCAATTCTCACAGGTCTACCAACTTACAGGCTTGAAACTAATACCGGGAGAGGCCCCGAAATCCAACCGGCATTTGAGAACCTGGATAAGCAGTCGTCTTTACAAAGGGTTGTAAGCTCGAGATCTGATCCGAATAAAAATCCGTGAATAGTTTTTGGAACAAAACTGTGTAGAACTCAGTTGTATTTGACATTATGAGTGGGCTATTTGTTGGTTTCAATCTTGAAAAAGAGCATGGGTGTGCTCTTCAATGTTTATATTGCTGACAATTCAGCAGATACCTGCTTCATCTTAAAATTAAATCACAGTTTCATCTTTTTGTAAAACTCGACGTTTTTCAGGTTTCGTCATCTAATTTTTTATATTCCGACTAACCACGCATTTTCTGTGGATAAGAGAATAATTAACGGAGTGTGTAGGTTATAAAAATTTGAGAAGTATTTTCTCTATTCTGTTATCAATGTCATGCTTCAATTCAGGTTTAAAGTTCGTTGGTACTATAAAAGTTATCAATGAGGCCCGTAAGTTGGAATAACTATCTCCTTAATTATTTTTTTACTAAGGATCGCTATTGCTCGAGTGAGCCTGGATGAAAAATACAAAAAACTGTTAATTTTTTTTGTTACGGCAAAGGAATACGAGTTCCACATTGACTCTCAATAACTTAGCATGATTAAAATAATTGTAAATTTTCCTTGCTGACCTGAATTGTATAAAAAGAAATTTCCGAATAATTTCTCTCAATTGAGCTTCGCTTTCAGTCCTTCTTCTCCACAACTAGTCAAAATTGGCGGTGACTCTGCAAGATTAATATCACGATGATGCTTAGCCAGCCGATGATTCAGACTAATCAAGCCCAAAATTGATCTTTTTTTTGGTTCCTCAACAACGTGTCTTTTGAGTTAAAATGACATAAGGACAACTATTGCGCATATACAACCTGAAATTCTTATGAAGAACTATCTACCAAACCCTTCTATTGAAAAGATTACCATGCGCTTCAACAACCCGTGATATAGGCTAAAATCTTAGTGATGTTCCATGAACTGCTAAGAAATTAATTCTTTTCTAGAATTCACCAACTTCTGAAAGGAATCCTTCCGTCTTTTATATCATTCAGCAGGCCGCTAAAGAGTGAACAGTGAGCCAGTTTGTTAACTTCTGAGAGATCATTAATTATCAGTCAGTAATAACAATGCTAGTAGTAATAGTTTCTAGAAATCATTACGATGTAATCTGAGAAGAATTTTTTTCAGAAGAGGTTCTTATGCCGAACAACGAAAAATCGGCTTTACCAAGAACTAAAATTCGAATTTGACTTTTTTTTGGTGTCGAACTGCTCAAAGACGATATTAGTCCTTTGGATGAATAATATTTGGCCTCTGTTCCCTATCGTGCTTGACAGGAAGAGCGAATATAGCCAGGGGTTGCGTTTCTTTTTAGTTTTTTTTGTTTTTGACATAGCCAGGGGTTGCGTTTTTTTCAGACTACATCAGGGAGATATTTTAGAGATTTCTGCTAGCGAGACTCATTATACATGTCGATATAAAAATATTACATATTTTTCTTAAGCTAACAACCTAACTTGATATACACATTTTTGTTTTCTTTTTATTTTCTCTCTTTCTCTCTCTTTCGAATAATCCTAGAGCTCCTATTTTGATGAACTAATTTTTGTTGAGTAATTGATCATCACTACAGTTATCCATTAGTGTGCCATTTCACAGCCATGTGATTTTCTACTAAACCCAGAAATTTATATATTTTCGATCACCCCCAAGGATTTGGATAAAGATGCAACCTGCAATTGCTCTAGTTGTGTTTTATCTATTGCACAGTATTTTAATTGCTCAAAGCGATTTATTTTTTCAATTTGTTCCAATCCTCATAACTTCAAGGGCTCCTCTACACGCTGGAGTTTCAATTCGTTGAAGAATATTGTTCCTGTTATTATTTTCAATCAATCCCTGCAGAGCTAAAGAAGGGGTTATTTAAAGTCCCAGCAATTCGCCGAGACCAAAGACAATTCATGATACTTCTACTCATTGAGTCTCGAAAACCAATGATGAGTTACTGACAAAATCAGCAATTGTGTTACGAAACCGTTCTGAGAATGGAGAAACTAATACCTGGCGTGGCTACTCAAGTATTCGATTACCTTTACTTTCAGCCAGTTGGCTCAGCCATATGACAGCTCTTTATCCTCTACTACAGCAAGTTTCTCTGATCATCAACAGGAAAGAACAAATCTTCAGAGGATACAAGAACATTCAAAATTACTGATCAGAGTTACGTCCTCCTTCTTAACTTACCAAAATCTCCCAAAGATTTTTTATAACCACTGCTGATGCGTCAGTAATAATGGCCAAGCGCTGTGCTTCCTAAATTTTTGGCCAGTTTACTTCCAAAGTTTGCAACTGATATCTTCCTGCTTCTACCCAGCGGCTTTACTATCCCTTCAATCCCCTCTTTCCGCCTCATCGCACACACACACTTATGCAACACCCATAATTTTCTTTTGTTTTCAGCGAGTCACCACCACTGAAAACAAAAGATTTCAATTTAATGACACCTACGCAATTTTCAATTCTTTAGAGCAACAAATTTTGGGAGTTAAATCGAAAGGGCAAAAAAAATTTCAGTCAAAGTTTAAATTTATGTTAGCGAATGAAATTCGAACGGAGTTTAAATAGGCTGCTATGATATGAGATATAAAGAAAAAATTTTATGAATATACCACTAATAAACCAACTAAAATCCAAAGAAATGAAGCAAACTGCTTTTTTTAATCGATCTAAGAGCGATGGTCATGTTGAAAAGCCGAAAGTTTTCAGCCCGACCCCTATTCGCACAAACGACGCTCACTTAATTGACTGTATGTGTGAAATCAGTGGCTGCGATTCGCAGTTGGATTTCACAGATTTCTGCAATGCAGCGGACCAATTTTTAATGCGAAAAGTTAATAGTCATGGAACTCTCAGTCTCGAATCAACGAGGTAACTTTCGTTGAATTAATAGCAAATAATAATAACGCATTATAGGGATAGTGATTATGGAAATTATGACGAGCATCATACTGCTGGTCAGTTCAGTAATAATGAATGTTTCAGCTTGGGAAACTCCGCGCACATGGTCGGGGAGATCCCAGCCAGGGCTTCTAACCCATTAATTCATGACCCTAAATTTCAACGCAATACTTTAAAAAACGAATATCTCTTAAACACCTATAATACTGTGGGAGCTCACTAAAGATGAAAGTATCATCCTCCATATCAATAACGAAAGGAAGAGAGAGTCATGGAGTGCTAATTAATTCTACTACTACAGTCAACGTATTGTTTCAAAATAAGCAAACAGGAAATAGTCTCTCTCCATTTTGAACTTTTTCAATGGCATGGGGGAGGATTCCTGCATTTGGTTATTTATTGAAAGTTTTCGAGTAGGTTAAGGTATATTGATGTATGTATCTATAGTAATGATGATCGCTTATTAAACTTCTAAGCTATCACGATCTCCGTTATTCGAAGCCGGATACGTAGGTTGTTGGCCTTAATTATGATATTGGCTTCGTGTTGTAGTTATGAAGGAGATTCTGTTTTTCAATATTTGTGCATATTGATGGTATTCTTTGCTTTAACAGCAGATTCAATTGTATATTGAATGAATCCGATTTAAAGACAAAGAAAATCCACTGTTTTTTTAAGTTAAAAGGCAACTTAATAAACTTAAGCAATCACTGTAGAAAATACAGACGTTTAAAGGGAGCAGATATGAAACTATGCATTCTATTTTTTGCGTATTGCAAGTTTTCATTGCCTATTTGCCTTGAAAATAATCAAGACCGCTCCAATACACTAAGTATTAACGAATGAAAGTATATTGAGATTTGTTATAAAAAACGCTTCTCCATTCTAAATATCATTTTCGTAATTCCCTGGAGACTGGCTTTCTGATTGTTTCTTGAAAAAGTGGCACTCTTGTTCGAGAAGCAAATACTTCTTCAAAATTTTTGTTCGCTCGTCTGAAATCTGTTTGGTGAACACTGATTGGTAAGGCCTGATATTGGTGGGATTCGGTTTTCCTTTCGGAGAAAAATCTATTCTTCGCTTGATATTGCTACTGGTGCTTCTATTCTTCAAGGCATTTTTAGTAAGAGGCGAGGTAGTTGAGTTCATTATTTCGTTTTTTCCTTGCTCAGCGGACTCCTTAGAGTCTCCATGCTATCAAATGAAAAATAAATGGTGATTGAGAATCAGTCCAATGTTTTAGTGTCGAATTACCTTATTAATTTTGCTGTGTGATCTTATCTGACTCTGGGAACGATTAACTTCTTCACTTTTTCTCGTCACAGCTGATTTTGCTCTCGCAGTGTTCTTAGCTTCAGAAATTTTCAAATTTTGGCCGGTTCTGAAGTCCTCAGCTGGGCTTTTCGTTCGTTCTCCTGAGACCTTACGAGTTGTTTTTCGAATCTTCCCATAGAGGGTTTCATACAGATTAGTCACTTCCTCCACGTAGTTTTCAATTGTTGTCATCGTCTTTCCAACCTTATCTTCAACTTCTCCAATGGCGATTTTTCTTTGCTGACGTGCAATTACCAATAACCTTTTGGCTTCTTTAATTTGATCTGAATTTTTCGAATTACTCCCTTTATTATTGAGAAAATCAACTACCTTGTGATATTTGCTTTGTTTCAAAAAGATTCTTGACCTTCCCCGAAAGGCCAGCTAATTCGACTGCTTTCGTGCACATCGTATACTTAATGTTATCCCAATTCTTCTTAATGATCTACTCGAAATAAGATCTGATTACTGGGCCAATAGAACAACAATTACTGTTGGTCTGCAGAGAAAAAGCGGAATCGTTGTCGCCACATTTTCGAGCAAAGCAAAAAACGCGCAGCACAGTAGCAAAAAATCTTGACCCTCGTTAAAAATCCTCGAAAAAGCAAACTAGCATTGATTAGAGCTTCATTGACACAATATCAGCTTACTTTTAACGTTTCTGCAGGGACGAATAATTGCAGAGGAGAGTCTCTTTGCATATTATTAGAATTAAGTGAGATATTGGGGTTTTCGTTCATCAGACCAACATTTGGTGTTTGTTTTCCGCTAAAACTATTATGAAGCGACTTTTGTGGAGAGACTCTCATTGGAGTTGACTGTAGGAAGGATGACGGCTGCTTTGGTGAATATAGGTTCCGTGCTCGAATCGCAGTGCTTTGACTCTCACGCGAAAGCAAACTAAAGGGCATGCTGGTCTCCTTTGGAGATTCTAAGAGTTTAACCAGCTGCTTTTTCGCTGTGCGATCGTCTCGGACAAGTCGGCAGTAATTAATAATAGCTTGGATGTAATCATTTAGCGCTCTGACCAATTTCGCCCAAGTCTTCTCTTTATTTTCGAAATAAAGATCGGTGGATTTGTCCAGATAAATGAGAGCTTCAGCAACATTTGTTCCTAAATTCATTGGAAAAGAGCGTTAAGTGATAATTAAAAAAATTGAAAGGTAGCTTACTGCTAGGGCATTGTGTTTCAATGGAAGTCGACAGCAAATTCATATAGAGATGAACCGAAGTTATATCGTGAAGATATGTTCGTATTTGCTCCCAAGACAGCTCGCCTTGATAGAGCGCTTCTTGAGGTATCCCGTCAAAATTTCCTGCCAACAACATCACGAGTGACATGCAAGAATATTTGACGCATGGGTGTGGATTGGGCAGACTCCTAATCGCCTATTCAAACATTAGATATTGATTAACTCTTAGAAGATGTCTAGTAGGTTATTACACAGAGAGTATTGAAATCAAGCTTGTTCTTTCCGATGTTTTCTAGGGATTTTTTCAGAGACTGACGATAGTTTTCATTAAAACTTTCATCGAGTACAGTTGAATTATTCGCACTATTTTTATCACTGGCAGTTAAATAATACTCTCTATTGGAGCCGATACTCCTCGCAGAACTCGCCGTGTTTATTCTATGACTGAGAGAGTCTTTATTCGATAACCTTCTCATTTCTATGGGCGGGAAATTTCCGTTCGAGTGAGTTAGACCATGCGGAGACAGGATTTTGCTATTTATCTGATCGCTAGTGGGGTTATCGTTCTCAACTGGCTGTATCATCGTATTGTTTAGATTATCTGGCTTGCTATCAGGTTTTTCGTTCTGCACACGAAGCTCCAGTTGAGAATCCGACAGAAAAGCGCTTGTATTCTCAATTGATTTGAAGGCAGCACCGTTCGTCTTGAGGTTCAATGCCGCTTTTGGAATGTTTATTTTGCTATTACTTTTGTAGCTTTCGGTTAGTCCTCTAATACCTTGTTTCGAGAAAGTTGCTAAATTTGAATCACTCTGCTTGACCCCTTGTTTTGCAGAAACATCTTTTGAGGAAATCGAGTCCTTGCTGGAGGGTTTTAGGCCCCTGCTTTGGGTCTCTTTTTTCCGATTTCTCTCAGTTTCTTCGGCACCAATTTGCTCAATGATGGCAATATTTAAGGGCTTTATTTCACGCTTTTGCTCCAACTGCTTTTCAACTAAAGAGCCGTTTCGCGTTGAATCCTGACTAGGAATGCCAGTCACAGTCGTATGACACGTATCAATTGAGCCATTCCTTCCGTTTCTTCTGAAATAATCGCTTTGTTGAGATGCATTAATCAATTTGTGTGATGCTTTCCGAGTGAGTCGCTTCAATGACCTTTCAATTCGTTGTTGATTGAAAAGTGTAAAGCATTCCGAATGAGGATTATAAATGGATTTATCAAGCAAATGCTTGTTAAATGTAAACTCTATGGATGTGGCAGGCTTTCTTGAACCAGCGGTTTCTTCAGAACGAGCGCGGAACTTCTCTCCAGCTGAAATGATCAATGAAGGTTTAAGAACGAATGAGATGGGTAATGGGTGATTCTTACTTGATTGAGCTGGTGGTGATGCTCTTCTCACTTTCGATTTAGGTGTCCTATCTAATGGTGAGTAGAGTTCTGGAAAGCGACATGAGACACAGAAGTGATAGATGAGGAACTTACTGGCCTTTTTCTTCATATTCGCTATGGCCGCTTCTTTGAGGTAAATCTGAGCAGCCAGAACAACATCTTTCGGTTTTGGTTGCATTAGATCGTTTAACACTCTTTTAATAAAATTAATAAAAATTAAGATAGATAGAGATACACCATGGAATCAAGTTCTCAATAAATCAGTCAGGAAATGATTTCAGTGATCCCCGAAAGATAATATTTAAACCCAAAAAAATTGTCATGCAATGCCTTTGACTAAGTGTTGTAATATGATGCATTCATCGGACATAGGTCCACATCATATATATCTATGTCTTATTAACTATTGATTCTTAGCTTTTAGCTGCTAATTGATTATTTTTCTCTATATCTATTAGATACTACATGATTATGTTTATGTCTAGCTCTTCCCGGAAGAAAATAATAAAAAATTAAAGAATATAGAACACCTTTCTCTATTTCAACATCAAATTGGAGTATAAGATGCCGAAACAGGATCTGGATGAAGGCAAGTTATCTCCTGTCTTCGGATTTTGTAACGATTTACTGAGCGAAATGATGATCCTTGATAATCCCTTATTTATTAGAAAGAACATCTGCAGCTAACTCATGCAAATATTGTTGAAGGGGTTCCCTCTCACACTCCTTAACTGCTCCGAAACTATCTATTCATCGCTCTCTAGTCATTATCTGTGAAGTAAATTCAAATAAATCCAAGAAAGAAATACTAGCAGAACTATTTAAGCAACATTTCATCAGTCAACGACATTCAGAAGCAAATTATTGAAAGAGGTTCGAAATCTAGCGATTCTTCAAACACTAATACTGATGGTACTCACGATTCTTATTCTATTGTAACAAACACCTTGTAAAATAACATTTAGCTACTCTCTGACATCCTTTAGGTCGACTTTCTAATGCTCTAGTTATCATTTTCCTGCTCTAGCTTCTTAATGCTTCACAAAATTTCGTTTTCATTCCTCATCGAGAAGGAACCATCAGCTTCATGAGTTTTATGGAATTACTTCTAACTAGCTCGAGAATCTATCACTTTCAGTGGACCTCATTCAAAATTACGAACTTCAAATAACCTTACTTCCAACTCTTCACGTTTCCTACCCTCTATTCTGACATTCCCGATAAAAATTAGACAACAGAAATTATATTTTAACTACATATCCTGATACAGGCGCGTCCAGCAAGATTTATTATAATTACTCATAAACAAAAACACGCAAATAGGCATGTCTGAACAGAAAACACCTGAAAGCATAATTCAGGCGCCTTTCAAGGAACGATTCTCTCAAGAGCAATGGAAACAGATCAGAGAAAAGATTTATCTGCTTAGCTCTCACAATGAGACAGAAACGGTGCCGGAAATCGTTAAAATACTTGAATTTATGCAAGACCTTAACGCTAGCAACAACTATGACGAATTCTTTGGAGATCCAAGCATTAAGGCCTGGTTCTTCAACGAATTCTTTGCCCAAACAGCTAAAAATTTCATCAACTGTCGAACTTTCAACTCAAAAGACGTACTGAAAGCCGTGAACAAAATCTTCGAAGAAATGATCTTTTTCTGGATGAAAGCGCTTCCTGAAGATAACGCCAAGCTTTCTGAAATGGCAAGGGTGATCTTAGACCCAACAAGAGCTTATTACAAGTCCAACGACCAAGAAGAAGTCACCGCTTCGCATATAGTAACACCAATTAGCTTGGTTCTGAACTTTGTTTTTGTATCATTCTAGCCTTATTTCATGAGAGACGCAACGCTAGAGCATCTCCAATGGATTGAGACTCTAAAAGAAGATGATTTGGTCGATGCAGTGAAGATTGAGCCTCAACAGAAGAAGATTGGCTGGTCACGAGCGAAGGTCCTCACTGTCCTTGATAATCATATCAAGATCGGTTTCCTCAATGAGAAAGAGAGCTACAATAGGTGGGATTTTGAGTTTGAAGTTTAATTCATTGTACGAATTTTGTAGGTATATTGAGAAATCCTCAGGCGCGAACGAGATAATGCCCTTCGGGTCCAAGACTGAGGACTTCGAGTGGAGGATGAACATCAAAGCGGGTGATATTATCGACGTGTGTGATACTTCCAATGTCTGGTACAACTCAACTGTCTTGAAAGAAGCCGTTGAGGAGGTTCAGCCAGGACACCAGATTAAAGAGATTTTCATCGGATACAGAGTTTACGACGAAAACGGCGATAAAGTTGATACCGAAGGAAAAAAATTCAATGGATGGTCGTCTCGTTATGATGAATGGCTTTCTGTTACAAACCCAAGAATCCAACCGTAAGCTCATATCTCAGGATCAGTAATTAACTTCCTTAATCGTATAGACGAAACCGTCTCGCCAAGAAGCTCTATCTCGCCAGCAGCACGCAGAACGATGAGGTTCAGATCGAAGACTCGAATGATAGCATTTATTCTGTTGACATGAACAATAACCGCATTTACTGCATCACAAGAATAGGTCACTGTCGCTCAGTTTTCCTCATAGATCTCTTAAACAAAATCGGAAGTCTCGGCGTTTTTGATAGGATTCTCGAGAGGATTTCTGACAGAAATAAATGGTGTCCAATCGACGTGACCAGCGCTTATGTCGGCATTGTCGGGAACTGCTCCGCAGTGCTTCACAGAGACTTTGCGCAGGACTACATCCCGAAACTCTGGAAAGCTGTTTGGGAAAATATTCTGAAAAGCCCCGATTCAAACATCAGGAATTTCTCCAAAGAGAAAATTGAAGGACTCTGCAAAGAGTTTGACTCGCTCTTAAAAAGAGTTTACTCGGTGCCAGAAAAGCAAGAGATGGTCGAAACGTTCAATTTAGAAGTTTCACTTATGTGCTTTGAAACTGATTTCCTTGAGAGAAAGCTTCAAGGAATTAAAGCGATTCTCGATATCATCAGACAGATCAAGTATGGAAACACGAAATTCCTCACCAATGCCTATTTGGTAAGCACACCTATTCATTTGGTTCGGATTAATGCCATTTTCCCTTCAAACTAGAACAATATTATCAAGAAATACGAAATTTTCGATAAGATTTACGGAAAACGAGGCCATGTCTCAATGATCCAACGTTCAGCTGATTTCTTGAAGCACATGATCAATGAAAGCGCTGTTGAGCCAGACCAGTTTGAGTTGGTCTGGAGCGCGACGCAAAAAGGCGATAAAGAGGCGAAACTCGCTGTTTACAAGGTTTTATCAGACATCGCGATTCACTTCAAAGCAGATCACCTTGAATTCATCATTGGGAAAATTTCTGAAATCCCTCCTAGCGAGATCATTTCAGAAGAGATTGACCTAGTATATGAGCTTAGTAGGTATTCACTACGCCCAGTTGCCTTTGTAAAGAAGTCCTGTGACTTCTACTGGAACATCATCACTGAGACGAAGAATTTCTCATCGAATATCTCCGAATTGGCGCTTAATCGATTCTGTGATATTATGAAAGGATGGGAACTTCGAGAGCAACGATACCAAGTCCTTCTCGACTGTATCGCGAATATCGAAAAGGGAACCTCGGTCCTCGCGTCAATCAAAATCTTGAAAAAATTGATTGATAATTACCCATCAAGTCCTTCCGCCTCTGAGCAATACACAAAATCGTCATGTGTGGACCATTTGGTCTCGGAGAAAGGACTCTTGAAAGTTTTGATCCAAAATCTCAAAGATTTCAAAGCGAAAATAAAAGCCAAGGTCAGCGCTAACTACACCGAAGAAGAACTCGATAAACTTACAGGAGATAACAATTCCTATGGGACACATATCGCTGAAAGACTCTCGTTTATTCATTTTGGTATTTATAATTTGTTGGCAATTTTCCTAATAAATTTACGTCCTTTCATTAGTGCTAAGCAGCAGCAGTTCAGAGGTCAATCTGACATACGACTTTCTCAAGGACATCTGGGAGACCGTGGTTAATAATTCCTTCACGAAATCAGAGCGGGACGTGTTGTATAAATGGCTCAAAGAATCGACCGAGTCTAAAGCCGCTTTCCCAATGAGCATTGATGACCTGATCAAATTCTTTAAGGAAAAGATGACGGATGAGAGCGAGAGCAAGAATATGACAATTGAAGGATTCAAATGCTTCAGCAATTTCTTCTTGCTAATCAATGAGAAACTCGGAAAGATCATAAAGCCTAACTCATCCTCCGCCACCAATTCAAAGGAAACCGCTTACGAGGCATCCTACTCAAGAGTCAATGGAACAATCTACACCTCCTACTCTTATAATTATGGTGACGATAAAAGCAGCAGCAGCCAAGTAATTTACTTCTTTCGCCCTAGAACCCTTCATTCTTATTTTCCATTCCTTTAGGGCGATTTTGATTATCTCGTGCAAGTGTTTCCTTCTCAGCTCGAAGGTATAAACTCCATTTGGGAGATTATTCTTCAAACTGACAACGAGGAAGTCATCGAAAGAGCGACTGAGTTCTTAAATAAGCTCTATATTTCAGTGAGCAGCGAACTCCAATCGAAAGTTGTTGAACTCCACAATGAGTTCCTCGAACATTGTATTAAAAAATTGAACCACACCATCGTCCACAAGGAGTCATACTCAGAGCAGGCGCTTAGCAAAAGCATTCTCCGCTGTCTCCTCTTAATAAAATCCTTAATGGACGAGTCCGAAAAGAAAGGCGTCGGAAATCTCAAGTCCCATAGCGCTCTTGTGAAAGGCGAGCTTCTTAGTTTCAGCGTCACCAACGATATCACCTCAGGAGGCGACGTGCCTAAGAAAGTTGATCTCAGAGTGTTCAGCAATATTACCGTATACGAGCTCAGAGGCGAGATTGCGAAACTGATTAAAACTTCTTGGGATCAAGTCAAACTTGTGAGATCAGGGAATAAAGAGATCAAGGACAACGAAAACGGGAAAACTCTCGGTGATATCAGAATCAGAAACGGCGAAACCCTCACTGCTTCCAGAAGACCTACTCCACCTATTCCTCAAGCGAATCTTTTGATGCCTGATGGATCGCTGGCTCCTGCAGCAAGGAAAGTTTTCACTGAATGGTTCGAAATGTTTTCTGAGAACGGGAAAATGACTCCTGAAGGCTGTGCGAATTTCATTCATTCCTGCACCAATGATAACTGCAAGGCCGACGATAAACGAGTCAAAGAAGTCTTTTCCACATACGATAGCGACCACGACGGTATTATGACTCTAGAGAACTTTATTGAGTTCTACTACACCGCCTGCAAGGCCCGCCCTCATGTCGTCTGGGCGAACCTCGCGTCGCATCATTACCGCAACGATTTGAAGAAACCTTCAGAGGTTGAAGAGGAAAAGGTCGAAGTCAAAACTTTACCTCGATATTTCATCGCAACAAATCGAGAATGCTTTGGAATGATCTTCTCGCTCTTAGATTATGGCGGAAAGATCGCTATTGAGGCCTGGAATCTCTTGAACCGTTTGCCGACTTCTCCGGAAATCTTCAAGGAGATTATCCTACTGCAAGGCGTTCGTGGACAGGAGCAAAAGAACTGGAAGCTCATTCTCGATTCGAACTCGATTTATAAGCTGCTCTATACATTACATGTCATTGAGTTCTTGATGGAGGACGAGAACGAGAAAGACAGCGGAGAGGAGTCAGTAATGGAGTTCTTCAGCCCAGATGATCCAAAATTGCAGGAGTACAAGAAGCAGTGGAGATCTGATTTCATCGAGAACGGCGGCTTCGAGCATCTGTTCCAGATCTTCAATGGTTTCGTGAAGAAAGACACGCTTTCCTTAAGCATCTTTGACAAAAACGTCCTTTCATTCATTCTCAAAATTTTAAAGAACTATCTCACGGCGACATTCGCGAAGAAAGTGCCAGGTCTCTATCGAAATATCTCCTTTGTGAGACTCTTCCACCTGTCTCTTGATTTTATCCAAGAGTACATCCGAACAGAGGGAAAGAACAATGAACTTGTCTCTGAAGACACGAAACTCGAGAAGAAAAGCTCTGTTGTCGAAGACATGCCGCTTCCGGAAGTAAAGCGTAAAATCTCCAAAGACGAAGCAACGAAGAAAAAGGAGGCTGAAGAGAGAAAGAAAGAGAAGCTAAAGATCGAAGAGACTCCAGATTTCTTAATGCTTGTCGAGAAGCTCTCCGGTGACCTCGGACATCATATTCTCTCAACGATCAATTTCAAAGACATGGTAAAGCTTTGCGTTACTCAAGGAACAGCTATTATGAACAAAGCAGCTGATCTCGAGAGCGAGGACAGACTTATCCTCGAATACTCGATTTCGATCCTTGCGGCGATCCTTCTCTATGATAACTCGCTTATCGACTACCTCTTCAACCCGGATAATTCATCAGCTAACCTTTCAAACGGGAAAGAGTATTTACTTGAAGGTATTTTCTGTTCGAAGAGCTTGAACATCAGGAAATATTTCGTTAATGCTTTCTACATCGTAAGCAAAGAGACCTTGAAATACAAAAATGGGTTCCTTAGCAAGTACATCATTAAACTTTTCTTGGAGAATCTCCCAGGCTCTCAATCAGAGGACAGAAAAGATTGCAATCAATATTTCGAGTTGCTATGCAAATTAATCGAGGAGACTTACGCCAGCCAAGGCAGCAAAGCGGACGACGACCTCAATTTCGACTTTTTGATCGATTCCACTATTAATCAACTGAAAGCGCATTCTTCGACAGAGCAACGCTCTGGAACGACCTCTAATGATAAAATCCTGATCGGCTTTTTAAATCTCTGTCAAAAGATCCTTCAGGTCAAGCCCCACCTCCGCGATCTGGTTGGAGATCCCGCGAAACACAATCTCGTCCATGAGATATTCTCTTCTTGTCTATTCGACATCGCTGACCGCGAGAACAACTTCCCTCACTATTCCGAAGGCGTTGACTCGACCAACTTCTCCAAGGATTACGTGAAATGCAAAGGAAAGGACTCGCGAGCTATTGCTTACAAATTGCTTGGAACTCTTTGCAAAGGACACGAGAGAAACCTCAATGTTTTATTAAATGATCTCTTGGCTTTGGTAGGGAAAATCCCTATGGCAAACACCTGGAATTACCACCCGACGGCTGATTCGAAGTCGCTTTATGGCTACGTTGGTCTGAAGAACCTCGGCTGCATCTGCTACATGAACTCGATGTTGCAGCAGTTCTATATGACTCCTACCTTCAGATATGCCGTTATGATGGCCGATGATAAGAAAGAGCCTAACTTAGTGAATAAGGACAACAAATATATGATTGATGACAACGTCTTGCATCAACTCCAGAAAATGTTCGGGTTTCTCGAGCTCAGCGACCGTCAGGACTACAACCCTCATGAGTTCTGCTTCGCCTTCAAAGATTTCCAAGGAAATCCTGTGAATGTATCGATCCAGCAGGACGCCCAAGAGTTTTTGAATATGATTTTCGATAAACTAGAGACTGGGTTGAAGCAGACTCCTTTCAGACATATTCTCGACAGCGTGTATGGAGGAAAGACCTGCCAGCAGCTTATTTGCTCGAATTGCAAGCACGTCAGAAGCCGAGAAGACACGTTCTATAACATATCTCTTGAAGTTAAGAATATGAAGACTATTCATGACTCCCTCGAGAAGTTTATCACAGGAGAAGTGATCGATGACTTCTTCTGCGATAATTGCAAGAAGAAAGTCTCTACGACAAAGAGATCATGCATTTCGCAGCCTCCGAACGTGATGATTGTTCATCTGCAGAGAATTATCTTCGATTGGGAGGCTATGGTCAATATGAAAGTCAACAGCAGGCTGGAATTCCCACATGAACTGAACATTGAGCCATACACTCAAGATGGGCTTGAATGGAGAGAGAAACTTAAAGAACGGGAGAAGAAAGCAAAATCTGAAGGATCTCCAGAGAAGATCTCTAAGGAGCATGCTGGAGGAGAGGAAGACGAGAAAGAGAAGGACGCGGATCCAGTCTCTCCTGAAAAGATAGCTAAAGACCTTCCTGCTGGCGAGGAAGAGCAGCTTGGACCGTATATGAAGCATCCTAAGGAATACTATGAGTATAAACTTGCAGGTATAGTGGTGCATATCGGAACGGCTGATTTCGGACACTACTACTCTTATATTAACACAAACAGAGGTGATCCGAGCAAGAAAAAGGATAGCTCTCCTGACAAATGGCTTGAGTACAACGATTCTCACATCCGAGACTTTGACGTGAAAAACATCGAAAACGAGTGCTTTGGAGGCGCATCTTCTGATAAAGATGACGATGGCTGGTGGGGGAAGTCCAGCAGGGACAATTCCAAAAACGCTTACATTTTGGTCTATGAACGAGTCGTGAAGGACCCCGTGACGATGCTAGTACATGAGGAAAGCGAAGGCAAGTTCCTTGAGAATTACCTTGACCTCAAGAACCCCGAGAACGCTGGAAAGTTTAAAATTCACGATGTAGTGCCAAACCCTGAGGAGAAAGACGCGAAGGAGCATAAAGTGTATGAGGTTGATTATTACGCCGTGAAGAAGTTCGTGCCTGCTGCCGCTTATAAGGTAATTGTTTTTACTTAAAAATTCTGAGGAAACTTACTTTTTTTCTCTATGATTACAGAAAGTTTGGGAGGATAATCACAAGTTTATGTTCGAACGTCACCTCTATAACGATGAATTCTTCAAGTTTGTCAAAGAAGTGTGCGGGGCGATCAGAATGCCCGAGCTAACGAGCCAGAACGTTACTAACTTCATTTACCAAGGCTACAAGGACATCTCTGAGAAAAGCAAGCAAAGCTACCTCACGACTGTTCAGATCCTTGCTAATCTCATATATTCACTGCTCGCTCGCGCCAGCGACAATAACGTAAAAACCCTTTCGATTTCTCCATGCGAACTAACCGACTTTTTCTTTAAAATAATAATAGCAAATCGGAGAGATCTGCAATGCGATGAAGCAATTGATGAGCATCGTACCTGAATCTGCTTATGAATTTTTCGAAAAAGTTGTGGTTAAAGATCTTAAGTACACAACAGAATTGATCTTGACCTGCCCTGAGCGAACCGTCCGCTCCAATCTCAGCCAAGTCATACTACATGCTATCAACGTTATCATCTCGTTCTACAACCTCGACTTGTCGCTGAAGAAATTCGAAGGAAAGGAGGACGTGATTGAGAAATCGACTGAAAAAGGTCCTCTTGAAATCGAATATAGAGTGGTGAGCTTCCTGAATATGCTCTTGAACATCATGCCTGTGGAAGTGGCAAAAGCCTGGACCAAGTTCGGGCAATACTTCGAGTTCTGGAGAGACTTTGCGCAGGCAGGGACGGCTCAGGTGAGGTATCTGTACCAGAAGCAGATGATTGCCTTCTTGATCGATTTTTACCTTGAAAAGAAATCACCTCTGAGCAACGAGATCTCCGAGCATAAGAACTCCATGGGCAACCGCTACGCCAACCCTGAATACGATCCGTTGATCCAGACCATCGCGATTTTGGTAAAACGATCGAAGTACGTATCGGTCTCTGGACGATTCCCAAAGACTTGTCTTCCGCAGCTTGAGGTAGAACTATTTATCATCCTATTGAAAAATTAACATGTTTCCGTAGCAATTCGAGTTTAGCACTAACGATCACAAATGCTTAGAGTGCATCGATTTCTATGAGAAGACAATGAGCGAAAAATACGACTACACGGCGTTCGGCGTGCTCATCGAGCATTTCTCCTTCGAAAATGAGCAGTTCTCTAGCCAAATGGCTACCTTGATTTTGCGTGGGCTCAACAAAGCTAGCTATGATGAAGCTCGACCTTATCTCGAGGCGATGACTTACTTCCTTAACATCAGAGATGATCTTCAAATCAAGCGAATCGAATGGATAATTGGCTATCCTCAACCTCTGATTCAGCCTGCGAGACAAGGAGGCGTGTCGTTCGGTATGTTCGGCAACAACTCTATCGATGAGGTCGTTTACGTGTATGGTCCTACGTTGATCGTCGAGGGTTGCAATTCTGTGCTTGATATCATCTTAACAAATAGAAGAAGGCTCGAAAACATGTGTGCTGTCTGCTTGCGCCAACTTCTTCTTCTCTGCGATCTGAACCCTACAGTTTTCGAATACGTCGCCAGTCTCCCAGCTCCGAGCTACAATTATGCGAAATTCACAGACTGGATAAGAGCTTTCCTCGAGGGTTACATCGCAGATGCGAAGAAATATTACTATGGAGGAGGATTCCCTAAGGAAGAGACCGGCAATGAAACGCTGAAGTTTTTCAATGCATTTGAAGAAAAACTCAACAAGAAAATACAAAAGAACGAAGAAATCATAACCGGATTCAGAGGAGGGAAAAAGGCTGAAGCCGTCGAGAAGTCGGAAGTGATTGAGAATGGAGTGTCTCAGAATAACGAAAAAGCAGCACCTGTGCTTAAATCAGTTCTGCCTATCTTCGTCATTGGAGAAACAAAGAGTGAAGAAAAACTGCAGGAAATTCAGCTTTTGCAAACGAACCCAGGTGTCACCCTTGTAGAAAACCAAGTCTATGCGTATATAAGGGAGAGTAAACCTACAGGCACGACGAATCTTGCTTTCCCACCGTCGATTGTTAGAGAAAATTACCTTGCTACGCATCAAGTTAGACCTGACTCTGGTTTGGCTCATTTCATTCGACCTATGCAGAGTGGAAGCGACAATCAACCCAAAGAGAATAAATTGGAAGGTAAATACCTTTTCAATTCAGGATTTAGTCTAAAATCGGTTTTTTGTACTAGTCTCTGAAGAAATCATCAACGGCGAACAAGGCAAAGAAGGGCTCGATGGTAATTATCTCATTTCTTCTAACAGAGTCCTTATCTTTATCTGTGAAGCAGTTCAAAAAGGAGTAGAAGTCATCAATGAAGAGGGTAAGAAAGAAATCCTCGAGAACGCCGAAAAAGAGTTCGTGTATGAGTTGAATCCAGTTGTCCGCAGATTTGTCGCGATAAATAACACCGCTGACTCCTATCTAGTGAGCATCGCGCTGATCCGAAAGAGTCAAGACTTCCCTAACTTCAGATTCCCTGCATCCACTTTCCAGGTCGTCGTAAAACCTAACGGGACTGCTACGGTGCTAACTATTGTGAAAATTTTCCCTGAGATCGGATGGGGCGAATACGAGCTGAATTATAATATTCAGAAAGCTGAGAACAACAGACGAGCCGATGAGGAGACAGGCCACAATGGAGGCAGAAGAGCCGGCTTTAATATCAGGAAAATCGAAATGCTAGCGATAGAGAATGGACCAGCTTCAGGTAGCACTGTTAACTGCCCTTATTGCGACACTCCAAATAGTGTGAGCAATATATACTGCATTGAATGCCGTGTACCACTGGATGCGGTGGTTGTCTGAGGGTTTAGTAGAAAAAAATACTAATAGAATAAGAATGTGTTTCCATTCGTGTTTGGTTTGATAAAGACTTTTAAGTTTAAGCGAACATACATTTAAGAATCTAACAAAGAAATAAATCAATAAGCAATTAGAAAAAATATAGAGTGCTTGTAAGCAATTAGCAAGTTTTTCTTTGTTAGTTGATGTGAAGGCAATAACACTGATAATAAACGTAATAGGAGATTAATTTGCTTTTGATTGAATTTTAGCTGGGAGCAGTGTCTGCATGTGTTGATTGTAGGGTAGGAAATTGGGTAGGAAAAGCTCCAGGCTGGAGGCGCATGAAGATCCAACGCATTGAGAGCCAGAAGGACAGCAGCTGGTTCCACCAGCGCAGCATACGGCAGATGAATAGCGGCAGCAGCCCCATCCGGAAGGAGTGCTGCAGCAGGTGGCGCCGTCGTCGCAGTAGAATTGAGAGTCGCAGGCTACAGCAGCGTTGCCCAGAGAGAAAAGGGCCAAGATGGTGAGGATGAAGAGCAGGAATTTCATTTCGAGAGCTTCGATCGATTACCGCAGCAATTTAATTGAATTCTGATTAACATGAGTCGATTTTAGAACGATAGGAATTCTTAATTGGCTCCTTCTAAAGATCTAACAGCGAGCCTAATTGGACTTAGGAATGGCTAACATGACTTTTCTGCCCTAAGGCACCAACAACGATAGTCATCATCATCCTGGGATCTTTAGCAGAGATAATTAGCTCGAAAATGCTTGATAAAGTTGTTATTTTTAGATTTGCGCTAGCTTTTCTCATACGTGCTCGAATCATGATTCGCTTCATTGAGCCTAATATTCATGCAAGAATAGCGGATTTAGCAAGGCTCTTCTCGATCCTACGGAATGATAGCAATTTGTTGATTTAATGCCTGCCAGGATAGTGGCAGTGATAAATAACTGTTGAAGTCAATGCTTATATGCGTGTGATTTTTCTGCCTGTTCAAGAGAGCCTGAATCTCTTCAGAGCACGCTACTTCGAATTTCAAAATTCATTGGTGAAAATTACCACCTATTTGTTGATGAATCGTTGGAAGGCATCTAGATTGCGCAGTTGTTTGGTATCTTGATTACATTTCAAGAAAAGATCCCGTTTTGGTTTCAACTCTTTTTTTCCCTCGCTTTACCTTTGTGATTTTTGACGAAGTGTATTTTTGCATTTGCAAAATTTCAGAATAACGTAGTATTTTTCAACTTCATCCCGCTAAACCAAGGAGAGCCTAGCTATTTTGCAGGGTTTCAAGCGATCACTTTTGTTCAATATTAGTGAAATTGGCATTTATAAGTTCTTTCAAGTTAACTTATTTTTTGTATACACGATACACAGTAGACGATACAAAAAAGGAGTTAACTCAAGAGAAATTAAACATAAACGGTCTTAAAAAAGGAAATTAATGGGGATGTTAACCGGCGTCCTAAACACGATAAATATCAATCCTTCTCCTTACCGACCCCGGAAAGAATCAGTAACAAAAAGGAAAGATACCTGTAAACGTTTAGTCGTAGGCCATCACTCCCGGATTATTAAGCAATCAAGTTGTGTCTTTTAATCGCCCTCATCATTCCCTTTGGTCGAAGAGAATCAGGAAGGCGATAGGTAGCTTCACTTCGTTATAATTCATCTTAAAAAGCTTCGTTTCTGAAGAGAGAGTCAGCAGGGAACATCTGTTCAAAGTACTCCTTCTTCTCCCAGAGGCCTGAGCACTCGTTTTCAATTTTCAAGAAATGGTCCTCAAAGCTGAAGTTTTCAGGTGTACTAGCATCAGCATAAGAGGAATGAGTGTTGCTTACTTGCTTCTCCACTGGGAAGAAGCTCTCCTCAGCAAACATGTCGTCGGAGCCGTTTGAGAAGAATAAGTTCATGTCGAAGAAAGACGAGAGGCCTTGGCGGATTTTCTCAAAGGACTCAACAGGGTTGCTTCCTTGAGCAGCGGAATCAACCGCGGCTTGTTGCATTTCTCTCATCAGAGAGGAGTTAGAGAGGATATCTCTGAAGTTTTGTGGCAACTCGTTCATTTCTTCCTCATTGACTTGAAGAGCAATCTCAAGAGTTCTCTTCTTCTCATCGGATCCGATCTCGATTTTCACCATCTTTCTCAGCTGAGACTCAGCGAAGATTTCGTCATCGACGACACTTTCGTTGAATTCAGGCTCGCTGACCTCGGTTGAGAGGGCGGCGTCAAGGTTTCCCTTGTGTTCTTCTTTCATGTGCTTTCTCAAGCTTGATTGGTAGTAGTAAGATCTGGAGCAGAGTTTGCAGGAGTATTTGGATCTATTCTTGGTGTCGTCGTGGATTTGAAGGTGCTGCTTCAAGTTCGAGATGTTAGAGAACGCCTTGGAGCAGTGCTCGCAACTGTATGGCTTCTCACCGGTGTGGAGTCTTTCGTGGCGTTTCAGGTTAGAGAGCTGAGTGAAGGCGTGGCCGCAGACCTCGCAAACGAAAGGCTTCTCACCACGGTGGATTCTTTCGTGTTTCTGCAGGGAGCAGAATTGGGTGAACTCCTTGCGGCAGGTTTCCAAGTAGCAAATGAACTTCTTGCCCTTGGCAGCCTTTGGTTTTCTACGAGTTTCACTCTCGATGTTTTCGAGCTTGAGGTTCAAGTTGGTGGATTGCTCGTCGAGAGGAAGGTTGTCGAAAAGGCTCTCGATTTCGTTGGTTGAGCTTTCGAAAAAGTTGTCGAAAGATTCTTCGGAGGTTTGGTAATAGATGCTTGACATTTTTGGGATATTTGAGAAATTGGAAGTTTGTTAATTCTCTGAGAAATGCTTGTTTTAATTTTGATTATAATTCAAGAGCTCTTGAGGATTAAATAATCGATCACGCTATCAGATCTTATGAAATCTGATCCGATTAAGGTATTTTGACGTCACCTGGAGATTGCTGCGTCAGTTGCGTCAGTTCTGAGATCTTAGCGTCATCTGCCAGTAAAGATTGGGAATTGGTGTTAAAACATTATTGAGAACTGTTCCACGCTAGCGCAGCAATAGAACAAAATAAGGAATGCTAGCTTGTAGTATCTTATAAGCATTCCTTCACAAAAGCACCCCCAAGAGAGAGCTGTTTAGCAAAAAAAAAAACTATCTTCGTATATTATCTTAATATATATGTAATTGGTTTGTTAGAAGGATTAACAGATTATAATGGACTCAAAGCCGTTTGGTTAGGATAGGGAAAGTGACATGAATTGATAACAGAACTAGCGTAGAGGAAACGTAAAACTGAGGTAGGTACATTGCCGAGATAATCAAGATAATTCCAAATACTTCCCAGAAACTGTCGCAAATGCCAAGAAGAATAAGAGGAAAATACTTGCCTGAAAACGAACTTTAATCTTTCCTTAATATAGAAGCCAAAGAAGTCGCGTAATTATCATTGGAAGCTTTCGAATCTTACATTAGATTCATTTTCGTATCTTTTCCAGACGCAAGAGGTCGAAACCGTGGTGCTAGTAGTAACCAAGCACGTTATCGAATCTCTTTAACCGAAGTTGTTGATTTCTGAAAAGACTCGTAGTAAACCGGAAATTCTGAAAATGAGGTTTTGTAGAACACTGAATTCGAACTATCGCTTAAATTTAAAGGGAGTGCAATTTCCCTCCTGGCCTAGGAAGAAAGTAGAAGGCGTTTACTGAGAGCTGGCAGGCCAGCAAGCTCTGATCTAGGAAATTCAGCAACAGTAGGTTAGATCGGAAACCCGGACAGTTAAGATAAGGGGTTAGTAAATTGTTTCTTTTGCAGATGGCCTCTATCTTCTCTTAAGTGATATGAATCTAATATCTTTTCATAACTATATTAATGAGTTTACCTTATTTCAATATTCTCATAGAGAACGTGGAATTGCCACCTTGATACCCAATTAATGGGAATATCTCATTAGAATCGAATTGAAAACAAGGTCTTTTTGCTATGTTTGTTGAGGACAGGACTAAGGTATTTGTGTAGAGTGTTATGGAAAATATAGCTGATCGGTTTTTTCGAGAAAACACAAAGTTATTATAATGGAACATATTATAAGTTTTACAAATTGTCTCTTTGAATTTAAAATCGAAACCATGCAATTGTAAATTTTGAGACAAAAAAAAATTTGCCAAGTTTAGTAATGCTACGGATGGAAAAGGCATTAGAGACCAAATCCATGTGACGAGATGAAAAAGAAGATAATCAGAAAGTATTGTGGGATTTAGAACAGCTTGTTAGAGTTATCGACTTGAAGCTTATATTTCGTTAAATCGAATTTAATCTAAGTTTAAGACAGTTACAGCATTATAGCTGCCCCCTTACTTCTTATCTTCTCGATCTAGTCCAGACTTCTTTAGGCACGTAAGAGTTGGCAAGAGTCATTTCAACTACCTTTGTGGCTATTCTGAAGGGAATATTTTGCGATTTCAAAGAGAAAGTTAAAATATATCATCTCTTGGTACAATCCTCTAATATTGGGATGTTGTAAGGGATCGAAACTGAATTCAGTTTAGAATCTGAATCACCATCAGTTTATGTAACTTGCTTGATGCGCTAATATAAATCACTGTTAGAAGTAATGATAGGGAGAAAAAAAAACTCAACGAAAAGGTATTTATAAGAGGAAATTAATCGGTTTCGAAATTCTCTCAGAAAAATTCAAGATTCAAAAGAAGTAAAATTGATATTATAAAGCCTCGAGAATGAAATATGAAAAGTGATATCAGCGGAGCATTGTCCTTTACTTTTTTTTAACAGCTGAATAAACGAAACTACAAGGAATGAGGTGAAAAAATAATTTTCTAGCAGCTACTGAGTATTACATGAAAAAACAAGATCAAAAGAACCAATGCGTATAGATCGAATCTAAAGCGAATTTGTTGGAAGAAATGAAGTTAGTAGGCCATATTGTGGACCGATAGAGTGTTCCAAGAAATATGGAAAAATTAAAAAAATTAGTAAACTATTTCAAAAATCAGTCTAGCTTCCCGGATATTCGAGAAAAAAAGATATTCATGTCTAAATATTGCTTGATCAGCAGGAGTCTCTTAATACAAATTAAATTGGTAGCAGTTTGGATGGCAATTATTAAAGATCTTTAGTAATGAGATGTTTATTGCTAGCCACGTTAAATTTGCTTTTTCCGATAAATAGCATTGTCACGAACTCTCCCTTCGTGACCAAACCACTTCCACCATTATTTGTACCATTCGTGTATCTGCCATAATATCTCAGGTTCACTTGTTTAATTCCCCTTAGGAAGCTCATTCCATTTTTTTGGGGGTCCAACATATCACTCTGAATTAATAATATGACCGATGATGAAGAATGGTCACTAAGTATTGCTTTTTCATTCTCCATTTTGCCCTCTTTCACTCAGAAAATGGTCTCTTTTTGGAAATCATCTCTTGGTTTGGCTTTCATCGGTCTTTCTCCTCCTGTTTCTTCTAATTCTCTTCATATATTAAAAGATCAAATGTAGATAGACCCTCTCAGTACTTAGAATATGTCTTCCTGATATTGAAGAAACCCTCCTGACAGTTCATCAAACAAATCAGACTTCATTTTCTATTAAGGATTCGAGGTGGTGTAATTGTTTCATGAGTCAATAGCAAAACTCCAACGACAGGTAGCGAAGCGGGAAAAATCAAAGTTCCTTACGCTAGCATAGGTAATAGAAATCTCCAAGAAGAGCTTGGAATGGCATATGCAAGAGTGGTAATTGCTGCACAAAACGAAGTTTAATAGATGTGTACAAGATTCCCATAAAAACTACATAGCTTTTTATAATAACACCTATAATAACTCAACTCTAATTAATTTATCAACGAGTCTGTTCTAGAAAAGGCATCAGAAAAAAGCAAATCAGTGCAGCCTGTGCTTCCCCACAAATGCTATAGCCTTTAAATTGGTAATTCACACATGAATATATCGTAGGCATATTGGAACTGGATTTGGACCTTCAGAATTCTGGAAAGTTCGTCCCTGTAACTCTTAAGTCCTTCGATTAAATTTTATGCTAACAAACACCTCGATTTAAGTAGCACGCAATTTCATAAAACCCACTAACGTTGCACCTGCCGAATGAATCTAGCCACATTTGCTACACATCGTATGAAACAGGGCTCAGAGGGGACCCGCAAAAACGTAAGAAACGACATTCTGCTCTTAGAATGATCTTCTGGTGCTGAATAGACTCAAAATGATTCAAAACCTAGTCAAGGAACCTCTCTTTCAAAAATAAGATCGGAAGCTCAATCAAATACCGACATTAAGCCAGGTAATCGAATAAAGCAATCGAAATAACCTCATATCTCTCATCCAAAAGATCCAAATGAACCTCCAGCGTTAACTCAATACCAAATCGACCCCAATTCTCAAGAGTTTGAGCAATGGCACAGCATTCAGAGTACCTATTCTCAGCATCTTACTGGGAAAAAACCTGAAGGGAAAAATAAACAAGGTTCTTTGATTTTCTCGAGAATTGACTCATTTTAGCATTTTTCAAACAAAGAATCCAATGTAATGCACCACCGAAACGAAAGGGTCCACTCGAATGAAGGGCCAAGCTATCCTTGGGAAAATTTAGAAGGGTCTAAAAACTTTTCTCAAGCAGGGGACTTAAATTTTCTTCAATTCCGAACATTTGAATCTAACCTCAGCAAGGGGTAATATTCTCAACAAAGAACCAAAGGAGAGCTAACTCCTTTGTCATTTCCTAGTATTGAAGAGACAAAGTCAAATGTTGTCCGTGGAGGCTTCCCCAAAGGAGACCAATCTACTATATTACATGAAAATCAAGATCCGGAGTTTTTCACAGATCAAATGCCAAGCACGAAAAAATGGAGAAATGAGCTCTTTGACACTCTTAAATCCATGGAAGCTGAGCAACAGCTGTAAATTTCAATTCGAACCCTTCAGTTTCGTAAAGTTAGATTAGCAATTCTCTAAAGGAGCAGCTCATTGTCGGCTTGAAAGAGAAGCAAGAGCTGGGAGCCACGATATCTAACATGCATAAGATAATGGAGATAATTAAAAAGAATACACATGAGAGAGAAGAGAAACTTCTTGAAGAAATAAAAGATTTGAAGGAATATAACGCGAAGTTTTCCGAGGATCGTTTTATGAGAATGGAAACTCAGATTAAGAAACTAAAAGAAGAGTATGAGAAAGAAAGACAAACTAGACTTGAACTCGAGCAGCATTATAAACAAGAAAGGAGAGAAACAATGAGTCTCTACACCGAGGCAGAAGTAATGAATATCTGAATCAGCTTTATCTTATATCTGTGAAGCAAGCGAAGAGCGTTATCCTCGAGCAGCTTCAGTATGTCAAGGGGCTGAAGGAAGCAATAGAAAAGGAAAAGAAAGCGCTTGATCAAGAGAGGTAAATAGATATTATTAACTTTTCTGTAAATCAATGTAAAGGCTTGACTTACAGAAGGCACGCGAGGAATTGTTGTCTCAAAACGCAGGAACAGACCGTGATGGTGAGTGAGTGCATCGAAAATAAGAGAGCTGATCTTTGGGAGTTTAGGTGGGTTCGAGGCGTTCAGGGCCGGTGTAATGAATTTTGGATCCAATGAATTTCAAGGACTGATAAGAAGTTTGAAATTCGTTTCAAGTAACAAGGACTTAACACCAATTGTAGTCTTACTGTGCGATAGATGATGAGGGAATTCCGGGCTTTGAGGGAGGAGGATATGAAAATGGGTTAGATTTTGCGACTGGAAACAGGAATACTCTTGGATCAGAGGGTATACATGAAACAATAAACGTGATTAATAATGGTTAATGTGTACAAAATTAGGAATGGGAGGTGATTCTGAGCGAGGCTGGCCGAGACCAAGGAAAATCTCTGATGATAGAGAACAGCAGAGTCCCTGGGCTTTAATGATAAAAAATAAACAGGCTGAGAGTGCAGCGAATCAAGGTGGTGGGCAGAATGAGCGAAAAATATCAGATGAATTTGATGAAGAACTTTTTTCAAAGATTCCGACGATGAACTATGGGAATGTTCGTCCATAGTGACACGATTACAGCTCAATTTTATAGTTCAAGTGGATTGGTGTCTACTCTGTTTCAGCAGCTTTATTATTTGAATTCACATTGAGATATAGGTAGTGTAGTTCAAAAGCTCTCAATTTTACAATTTGAATGAAAGGGAGATCTAAAATCTCGAGATTCAGTCACCTTTCTCAGTGATTTTTCTCATTATATCTAATCATATGATCTTATCCTCTGTGTGAGAGTATCGTAACATTAAGAAATCTCTAAATGACTCACCTATTGCTAAAGAGATTCATTCAGATATGTTTTTCCATACTTTTCCCATTCCTTGAACTTCTTGGATTTTTTTGTTTTTATAATCGATATAAAACGATGAAGTTGATAAGTTCTTCAATGAAGAAAGTGTATTCCAAAAACTGGTCAGCTTTTGCTCTGAGGCCAAGAATTTCTCTCCATTATAGATCAATCTAAATGATGTAACACTCCAATAAGCCTCGATGAGCACATAATTCTCTCTTCGTCGACATTGCTGAAAATATCTCATTGGCAGACAAAACAGACACAAAACCTATATATGATACATGATTTTCAATCATCTTCAAATGGAAAAACTGTTTCCATTTTCATTTTGCCGTTTTGGATCTTTGTGAGGCGATTTTTCTAATTCGCAACTTCGAATAACACCTCGTTTCGATTAATCATAAATATTTACGTGTCACGCGTCCTCACTCAAAATGAAGACTCTATATCTTACCACTATTCTCTTCGCATTGTTCATCGGCAGTTTCAGCGTTTTTGTTCTCTTAGACAGCCGAAAAGATCTTTGCATCTACAAAAGACTCTCCGAAAACCAAAAATTAAACGTGAATTACATATCTTCAGGAACAAATGAGGAACAAGTTCAATTAGAAGTAAATTCAAGGCGATTATTGTCCTTATTGTGGTTAGATCTTCTCCCCATCGCAAGAAAAAATCAAATCGGTCAAAGATGAAAGAGAAGGAAACATCGATATCGTGGCTACTGCTGAAGGATCTTATAAAATCTGCTGGAAAGCGCTTGATAACGATGAAAAGTTCATTTCATTCGATTTAACAGTCGGCGAGAAGACGGATAAGAAAGTTGCTTCTACTGGTAGCAATTAGTACTCGAATTCGCATGCTTAACTAACTCACTTTAGAAAACATTGATCAAGTAGGCGGAGAAGTTCGAAAAGCCTACAAATCTCTCGAGCAAATCTATAGAAATCAGCACTATCAGCACACAAGAGAAGAAGTGCATAGAGAAGGTAATTAATAATGCTTTTTTATTTATTTGAAATTCTGTGTTTCTTCCTTTGAAAATTAATTCAAAATGCTGATTCTAATCTCATGACGCTAGCTATTGGTTCTCTCGAGACAAAGATTAAATGGTGCGCTTTCTTTAAGATATTTGTGTTGGTTTTCATCGCAGTTATCCAAATATACATCTTGACTGGCTTCTTCAAAAGAAAAACGGAGTTTATTGTGTAGTTGTGATTGTATATCGAGTAGTCTTTCAAACAAAATTCATAAAATATGCTCTGCAATCAATCAATAAATCTATTCAAATTATGTTTTTCAACCCGGGGAAGAATTAAGCTAGAGTGAGAGAAGTTGAGAGTACTGAATGCAGAGTTCCTTGTCTCAAGTGATTAATTTCCTATCATATCGAAGACCTATTGAATAAGAGTTTAGAATCGCATGTTCTTTCCATTAAAGGAATCAATCTGTTCCAATAAATACGAATCGTTTTATAGTATCTATGTAAAAGTCGAGATTATCATTTTGCAGAAGCTTCGGAATAGATCGAACACAAATAAAATTTTAGATGGAAAAGGATGGCAAAGATTTTCTAATTCGATTTTTTTTTTTGATTCTGAGTTTACTGAAAAAAAGGCTATAATATAACATCAGAAATCTATAAAATCTCTGGAATAGTACCTTTTTTGGAATTTTGAGATCAGAAAAAGGAAAGGAACCATCTTCAAACTATTTGAAAAGGCAATATAATAGGCAACTCCTTCTTCTGGATTCCCTCTAGTAGATTCTGTGCTTTTCTGCATCCTTTAGCAATAGCGAGTATAATACTTTGTTCAAATCATATTAGATGCCAGAACCAATCAAAGAAAGATAATTATCAAAAAAAGCGTTCGACAAGATGCAAACTAACTAGTTGTGCTAGGAACGGACTTAACACATAGTTTGATTTTGGTTTAACGCCATATGTTGTAGTAGAATTCAAATTTGATCAAAATTTCTGCCGATTAGCTGATTTAATTCTGAGCCGATATGAATTTCACTGGTTTTGAAAGCAACCTGAACTGCCTCCGGATTCATTAAAACTATTTCTGATAAATCTCACAATATCATACTCATAATAATAATTTAAAAATCAAATCCTACACAATGCAAGACAATCATTTGACCGTACCATCTGTCATCAGGTTAGACACACCACATCCTTATCATCACCAATATGAGAAAAATCTCTCAGACAACTCACCCTTAACTTTCGATGACTCTTGCAACAGTCCCCACTTCTTCCCATACAAGGCGAAAACAAGCTCCCCTAACGATAGCTACCGCCTTGAATCAGCTCCTTTTACACGAGCGAATACTGGCTCTTTTACCCCAAGCAATTCTCACCAAAACTTAGCGACACAAAAAAAAGCACCGGTGAAAATTATCCAAAATTTCCATCGAAATAAGAAAATTGGAGTCAACTTGCTTGATTTACTTGACAAAAGCCCGAAAGATAACTCTCCCAATGAACAGAGGTCTAATAACTCCGAAGGAATAAGAATTTCAAAAAAATACACTACTCTACCTCAATACAGGAATCTCTTGATGTTTGATAAGTCAGAGATCTCTCAAGAAATGGACCAGAAAGAACAACCTACTTATAAGAGACAATTCAACTCTGTGGATAGGGTTCTATTGTCACGCAATTCGATTATCTCTGAGGAGAGCAAAGCAGATAGAGCTCGATTAAATGATTCAGATTACTGGTTTCCGACACCGAATGACAAAAAGCCGACTCATGGAACACCGACTAATGGGATATATCGTAAACCAAAAGAATTCCGAATTAAAAAAAATCCCACCTTCAATGAAATTAGTGTCAGTGCCCCGGAAGGCGAAAAAAAAGAGTATTCAAAGGAATGCCTGATCTGCCTCGAAGAATTCGATAACTCGCAGCCCTCCATGAAAATAGAAAGCATTAAATTACGCATCCATAATGCTTGTCTCAAGGCACATATCCTGCAAGCGATAAGGGACCGCTCTTTTCCAATTTGTTACCCAGTGGAGAAACCAAAAAAAGTAATTAAAGGGCTCGTGTTCATTAAGCTGCTCAGCCTCTCCGAAATGGAGTTTTATGCGAAACAGCAGCTTGTGAGTAAGGCGATAAAGAATCCAGAGTTATATATGTTTTGTTCAACTCCAGACTGCCAACATATATTCAAACTCACTGAAAGCCCTGATGAAAGGGAGAAGGCGTGCCCGGAATGCAAGCGAATGATATGTTCAATCTGTAGAGATTGTCATCCTGGGTTAAGTTGTGCGGAGTACCAGTTCACGAAGGAAAACGATGAAGGTGTGAAATTGTTTCTTAAAGAGGCGAGGAGCGTACAATGCATGAATTGTAACTTTTGGATTGAGAAAAACGGTGGATGCAACCATATGACTTGCAGATGCAAGTATCAATTCTGTTTTCTATGTGGCAAAAAATGGAAAACATGTGCTTGTCCCCAGATGGATCAAGGAAATGAAATGATGAATCGAGGAAATGAAAGAATGAATCGAGGAAATGAAAGAATGAATCGAGTACTTGAAATAATGGGTCAAAGACATGAAATAAGGAATCTAGAAAATGAAATAAGGGATTGGGAGTTTCCTACCAATCCATTCATAAGGATTGGCAGCCCTAGTAGGGTAATTAGACGGCCTTCCCTTTTTCAGATCAACGCTCGTCCAAGATCGTCTCTGAATGGTGATAATATCCTAGTCGAGAGTGAGAATATAAGATCATCCAGCCTCAGCCCCAGGTTTCAGGACATCTCTTTCTCTATAGGTGGTGATGGTGACGGCGGTTTTAATCTCAATAATTTATCTAACATATCAAATTTCTTCGAGATGACTGAGGTTCGTGCGCAAGATCCTTCTCGCCTGATGCCCTTCTCAGGTGAAATCTAAAATTATAACTAAGTGTAGAGTATATTTCATTTCTCAAATTTTTTGGTAATGTTTCTCTCAGTTTCTTTTTTTTTGACTTCTAAGCATTATATAACAAGATCTATTTGATTTTTTTGTTTTATTTTTTTGTTAAATTATTGAAAGATATCTTTGATCTTTTTGAAAAAGTTTATCTTTGTTAGTGAATGTTTAACAGCAATATTTGGAATCAATTTCACAAGTTTATTCGTGAAATATTCCTTTCATTTTTTTGTTACCTTAATTTATTTCCTGCTTATTCCACTCGATGAATAAATTTAAATGATAAGAGTAAATTGGTTAGAAAACTCTGCGATGGCAAGACTCAATAAAGTGTAAGAGAGAAATAAGTAATTCTCACGCTAAGAATCACTTTGAGAGCACGAAAGTAAAGCAACTACCTTGTTGAGGGTCTCGGAAGAAACACAGCCTCAAGTAATCATGTGACATCTCAAAGAAATGCCTTGAATCAGCTCATAAGAAGCACTAAATAAATACATGTAAATATTTCTGAGGATAAAACTTGACAGAACAATTCTTTGAAATGATTCTCAGCTAGCTTCTCATCTTCTCATCTTCTCAAATTGATAATATATATTCTAGAGCAAATTTGTATTTTAACACTCTTTGAAGAAGTTCCTATGTTTATACGTCAAATATGTTTTAATTGAACGTGAATGAGCAAAAATTGTAACGTTACTATGGATTTACTGGTTATCTCGGTCTGCACTGATTATCATATCAGTCTTTAAGCATAATCCTCTGTAAAATTATGAGAAATGCTAGCATACCCAAAACCTCCGATTGAAGACAGCTATAAATAGGAAAAAATATATTAATGATGCATTTTAGTCTCCATCGGGAATCCAAAAGCTGATCCAGTAGAACTTACTACTGGGAAAACGTGAGATACTTTCTTTTTGAAACAGCACCAGCCTTTGCATATCACAAGCGTTGCACTCTATCCCCTTTATAGAAAGAATTCGCAAATTTTTAGCCGACTTCTACCAATTAAAAGCGTTTCATTTCTATATCGGAAAAAAAATCCTAATGCAAACAGCGCCTGCTTCTAAAATAGAAATATTTGAATTCTCAAATAAATTTTTCCACCGAAATAAACTTTCAAAAGCATCCGATCTTCCGTTTCAAATGTTCGAAATGCCTGAAGAACTCACATTAGATAAAATCGACTGGGATTGGGTCCAAAAGTGCAACAAACCCGCCCAGTTGAAAAAAGCCCTGTTTCTGCTTGAGCAAGATGGTGATTCGATAGAATTATCTATTATCTAATCCCTTCTCAACTAGGCGGCTATTTCCAAGAATTGATGGACGCAATCAAGAAAAAGCTCGTAGAGACGGATCCTGTCTTCAAGTACCTCTGATTATTAAAACCACCGCTGAGCTTTTTTGATAAAAGAAAAAAACTGGAATCGCAGAAGGTCGATCCGGCTGCCCAAAAAGAAGCACTTGAAATTTTTGAAGAATGGGAAGCCAGCACAAAGCGAATGGAAGCTAATAAGAAGATCGAAAAGAATATCTTCGACGAAGCAGCCAAAGACAATGCTCATTTAACCCAAGATGAAAAGAACATACTGGCTGATAGAGAAAGAACTAAAGGTAACGAGGCTGTGAGAAGCAAGGTAACCGCACTTCCTTCTATGGGGGTCCAATAACCAAATTCATTAGGATTGGAAGGAAGCTCTTCAATATTACACGAAAAGTATTAGTTTCAATGACAAGGTTGCAGCGTCGTACTCGAACCGAGCGCTTGTGTATCTTAAACTGAAAGGTAGACAACAATTGTCGGACAAGTAACCTAAATGTTGCTGTTTTAGACTGGAAATCCGCTCTCAATGACTCAAATAAGGCCTTAGACATTGACCCTAAATATACTAAGGCTCTTCATAGAAGAGGAAAGGCGAAATTAGAATTGAAGGAATATGAGGATGCTATCACAGACTTCCAGAAAATTTTGGAAATCGAACCAAACAATCAAGAGGTAAAAATAGAGAGGTTACAGAGAGCTAAATGTATTTGGGTAGGTCAATGCGGACCTCATGGACGCGAGAGCAGAGTTAAATAAACAAAATAGCAGTGGAACTAAATCAACTGAAAAGAAATCGACCACTGCTCCCCAAAGCAATACCTTCAAAAGAATCGCCATCCAAGAAGAAGATGAAGATGACGAAGAGGAGGAAGAGGAAAAAGGAAAGACTGAAATTAAAGAAACCGAAATTACCACGGAAAAGTCGAAAGGAGTCTCGAAACTTGAACAGACTAATTCCACTGAGAAAAAGTCTGATGGGACTTTGAGCAAAGGTAGCACCTGAGGTTTTTTTCGAGTGCTCATCACATTCATCTATAGAGGAAGAGAAGCGATGGAATGAGTACATGAAAGAGCATGATACATATAAAGACCAAGGAGTGGCTGATATCTCGAACGGTATGTTTAACAAAGCAGTGAAATCGCTCGAGAAGGCTCTCAATCTGCTAAACAGCCTTAGAATCCCGGCCAAACTCCAGGAAATCAACGCGAAAAAGGCATCTTGCCTAAATAATATCGCGCTGTGCTATATGCAAGAAGATATTCCAGAAAGTGTGATCAAATACACGACCCAATGCCTGGAAATCAAAGGAATAGATGATACGATTAAAATCAAAGCCCTTATTAGAAGAGGTAAATTGCCTCCGTTTTGACTTAGATTAATCAGTGTTCTTCTGTTAGGTTTGGCTTATGAGAAACTAGACAAGCTTAGACTTGCGCGAAATGACTACGTTGAAGTTAAGCATCTAAATCCTGGAAACAAGCAGGCGTCTGAAGGACTTCATCGAGTTGATAAATTATTAATCCAAGAGGATCCAGCAATGGCGAACAAGAAAGAGTTAGAAGAGATTCAAATGAAAAAGAACGTCAGTGCAAAAGCAGACCTCTTGGAGGAACTTGAGAAGGAGAAAAACGCTGCAAATCAGCTGTTTAAGGCAGGCGATTTGAGAAAAGCAAAGGATGCTTTCCAAAGCACCATTGAAAAAGTTGAGAAATCTCTCAAGGAGATTGAACGCGGCCTCCCTATCCTCGAGAAATACAACGTTCTTTATGTTCAATTACTTTCAAACCGAGCGCTTACGAGCTACAATCTCAAAGAAATCAGTGACTCACTTGCCGACTGCAATAAGGCCTTGGTCGTTGACCCGAAACATGAAAAATGTCTCTATAGAAGAGCTCTGTGTCACCTTTCCGAAGCGCAGAGAATTGCTCCAGGGGATAAAGAGCATACCGAAGATGTCCTCAGCAAGCAATATCAAATCTATGAACTAGCGGCGAAGGACCTCGAAGATGTTATAAAGATTAATAACACCAATCAGGATACCAAGGAAAAGTTATCGGATTTGAAACGAACGATGATTCAACTCAAGTTGAAGTTAAAGGATCTCGAAGCGAATAAGAGCGCCCAACCTGAGACCGAGAAAGAAAAAGAAGCGAAAGCTAAAGCTGCAGCGATTTCTAAGGAAAAGCTTGAAAATATCACTAATAAAGTGGTCTCCAGTGTGACAAGTAACTCTAAAGCCGATTAGAATCCTAATTGCAACATTACGTTTTATCAGGTGAGTTAATGAGCTCTGACGAGTTGCCTCAGACGTCAAGCAGCTTCGAGTTGAACTGTAACTCATTCAAGAAGGAGATTAGCAAGCTCTACTTCTACTTAAAGGTAAAAGACTTTTAGATAATCTTAATTAATCTTGTTATCTTCAGAGAATCCCACTTGAACACTTGAAAAAGCTGTATCAAAAGGCTGAGTTGAACCCTGAACTGCTGATAAATATAGCAAAATCGATTCAAGATTCTGGAATTAAGTAAGGCTTTCAGATAATGAGAGGAGAATTATATCAATATTCATGAAAACTAGGGACAACAGCGCTTACTGCCTTGAATTATTGGAGACTCTTGCGCAAACAAACAGATTCAATCTGTGTGTGAAACAAACAACAAAAGGAGAGAAAAAACTGCTAAAGGAAATTATCGAGACGTTGGCAAGTGCTACAAATGAATCCGATCGTGGCCAAGATCTGTTGGAGAAATATAATTGCAAGTCTGTTTAGAAAGACAAATATATAATTCTGCATTTTTTAGCTTCTCGTTGTTTAAAATTGGTAGATTGGTTGCATTCACCCTTTCATAATTACTCGAAAAAGGAATGTTGAACATCATGGATGCTGAAAGATGAAATATTAATTTAGTTTTCTAAATATAGCTCATTGCAGCAATAGGGGCTCTATTTCAGAATATATGACACAATGATTTCATGCATTACTCGCTAGTAATAAAGGAGCGAAAGCACATATAGAGTGGTTTAGACTGACAATAAAATATGCAACAAGCGTTAATTATTAGTCTTTGCACATTACCGAAGACGCGAGATACTCTCTTTAATGGGATTTAAATACATACATACACACACTCAACTGAAATAATAGTAAATAAATAATATTAGAAGGCGAATAGAAGCCTTTGAATTACAGAGATACGTGAGGGAGAGCATTTGAAAAGTCTGTCTGGTTGGAGAGGTCGCAGTCAATTTAAAGCATTTTGACTAATATGATCCCATCCCCATGGAGGCTTTGCCGCCAGCGGCACCCACACCATATGGGTTACCCATGCCGTTACCGTAAGGATTGCCCATGCCTTGACCATATGGACTGCCCATGCCGTGACCATATGGATTTCCCATGCCTTGGCCATATGGATTTCCCATGCCTTGAGCGTATGGATTTCCCATGCCTTGAGCATAAGGATTACCCATGCCTTGAGCATAAGGATTACCCATGCCTTGAGCATATGGATTGCCCATGCCGTTGCCGTAAGGGTTTCCATATGGGTTCCCCATCATATTGCCAGCGGGATTCTCCTTCGCACCAGCAGAACCGCCTTCCGGCATGCTGCCAGCACCTGCACCAGCACCATTATCCTTCATGTTTCCAGAGGGTTTTCCCATGCCTTGAGCATAAGGATTACCCATACCTTGAGCATATGGATTTCCCATGCCTTGAGCATATGGATTTCCCATTCCATTGGCATAAGGGTTGGCATAAGGATTTGCATAAGGGTTAGCATAGGGATTTCCATATGGATTTGCCTTCATTTTGTCAGATCCTTTTGCTTTTTGGTTGCCAGTAGGAGGTTCCATGTTACCATAAGGATTGCCCATGCCTTGAGCATATGGATTTCCCATTCCATTGGCATAAGGGTTGCCATAGGGGTTTCCATATGGGTTTCCTGCATTGCTGCCAGCCGGATTTTCCTTCTTTTCGCCAGGAGCGCTGTCCATTTTGTCACCAGGAGGTTTCTCCTTCATGTCGCCAGGTGGATTTCCCATCATGTTTCCATAGGGGTTTCCATAAGGGTTGGCATAAGGATTTCCCATGCCTTGAGCATAAGGATTACCATAAGGATTTGCGGAGGGATTCATCTTAGCATTGCCAGTTCCTTTTTCCTTCGTGTCACCAGGTGGATTTCCCATCATGTTACCGTATGGGTTCGCATAGGGAGGCATGTTGGCATAAGGATTCTCCTTCATGTTGCCTTGCATATTGGCGTATGGATTCGCATAGGGGTTCATATTGGCGTATGGGTTCTCCTTCGTGTTGTTAGATGAATTTCCCATCATGATATTGCCGTATGGATTTCCATAGGGGTCCATGTGGGAATAGGGATTCTCATAAGGATTCATGTAAGGGTTTTGCTTCATGTTACCATAGGGATCCATATGGGCATATGGGTTTTCCATGTCAGGATGCTCAATCGTGCCATACACGTCTTCCTTTCTGCTTTTAGAAGACCTCTTTTTCTTTTGACTTGAGGATTTCTTCTTCGCGTCCTCAGAGGGAGTATCCTCATGGCTGTCTGAGGTGTTTTTCATCATCATGTCGTACAAGTCCTCCATCATCTGATGATGTAGTTTTTCTAAGTAGTTGTCCGAGGAGTTATTCTTTGCATCACCAGTGGCATTCCCAGTTATATTGTGAGAGGGATTCTCATGGACGTTATATGATGAGTCCTCTTGCGTATTAGCAGAGGGAGATCCGACTATTTTGTCTCCAGTTATGTTCTTGATTGTATTGTCAGCGGAATTCTCGGTGGTGTTGCTAGATGGATTCTCCTTCATGCTGTCAGGTGAGTCTTTCTTTATATCAATGGTAGGCGAGTCTGTCAATTCGTCAGAGAGGTTCTCGGTTGTATCGGCATCATGATCATCATGTGTATTGTGATAGGAGTCATATGTCTCATCGGCATCATGATCATCATGTGTGTTGTGATAGGAGTCATATGTCTCATCAGCATCAGGATCCTCATGTGTGTTGTAATAGGAGTCATATGTCTCATCGGCATCGGGATCCTCATATGTGGTGTCAGAAGGAACCTCTTTCATATCGGCATGGGGATCCTCCTCATGAATGTTGTGAGAAGCATTGTCCTCGACGCCGTGAGATAAGTCCTCTTGCAGGTTGTCAGGTGAGTCCTCTTTCATTATCTCCGTGACGTTTTTGGTCGCATCGTCCGTGGGACGCTCAGTCACGTTGTCATCGGAGTTTCCAATCGTCTTCTCATCAGAGCTGCCTGTTGTAGAAGAATATGATTGCGGTGGAATCTCTTTGTGCTGGACTTGAGGAACATCTGATCGCACTAGAACCTCGCTATCTATATTTGAATGCGTTTCAGTTTGAACGCCACGATCCTGGTTTTGGTTGACCTCGTTTAGGTCATTCTTTACTATCATATTTACCTCCTCAGCGTTGTCATTTGGCGTAACCTTTGTTGGAGTGGTAGTTGGCTCTGGAAGAGAGGTAGGCGTTCCAACGTCTTCTTGGCTCGTCGTCGGAACGGAGCGTATGGTTACGGCCGGAACCACCTGCTGGGTTAGCGTAGGAATAGCTTCTTCAAGTAGAGACGAAGCACAATCCATTTGCTGACATCGATTCAAAGCGGCGTTTTCAGTCAGATTCTGATGTGAGGCTTTTTCCGGTTGAGGGTCGCTTGATTCTCTCGTTTGATTTGGTGAAAGTTTTACAACATTTGTTTTGGGGTCTTTCAAGAGTTGTTCAACTACGCTAGGGGGAATGACAGTTCCATTGGCATATCTGTATACTCTTACAACTTTTTTCCTTCTGAGTCCATCTGTACTGGTTATCAGAAGGAAAAAGCAAAGGGCGAGTGCTAAAGTTAGTGAGGCCCTTCTCATAGGTCTTCTTCAGGTCTTCTTAGTGATACTTGTTGATGTCTCAAAATGTTATTGAGAAAATAAATTGTGAAAATTAAATAGCTGCGGTCTTTTCTTGAATGTACTTAATTAACGAATCTTAGGAAATTACTGACTTTAACGATTTTAGAGGAAAATTCAATCACAATCCGAAAATATAGATTACCGTTGAATCTTAGCAAATGATCGTTTTACACTGGGACTGACAAAAATCGATCTAGCCTGGATTTTAAAGATAAGGATATTTTTTTAAGGAGAATAAGAAGCCATAGCAACCTTCTATAATTTGCAAGCAATGAGTGAATGAATTCGTCTGAAACCAATTTGGGGTTGAGAATTGAGCGAAATAAATAGCCGAATAGCGACCTTCAGCTATTTGATCTGCAGAGAATGATATATAAAGATGCTTGCCTTTAGCAATTCAGTTTGGGTATGCGTGTCGTAAGGCCTTTTGATGTTAGAAATGAAAGGTCATACTGAAAGCTGGTAATATTACCGTTAATTGAAGTTTATCAGTGGCTTTTTTTTTTAATTTCAGAAATTCCAAGGATAAAACTTTGCTTTATTCACTTAATTTCAGTCCGGCGAACACGTGCGCTTCCTTGTTCAAATATTACTGAACTAAACACGCAGTTGTGCTGGGAATGTTAGGAATACATTGGAAGGCAAAAAGAATGGCAAACGCAGTTCATTTGATTGGTTTTTTGTGTTTCAATCACACAATTCTTTATGGTAGGATGTTTAACGAAATCAATAATGTTAGTAAGAAAGGCTGAACTTGCTACTCGATATACAAATAGCACAATACGAAAGGAGTTACCTTCCAAAAGGGCAGACTCTCAGCTATTTAAGGGAAAGAGGCTAACAAAGTCAATAATTCAGCCTTGAAATCTTTGAATAACTCGTGCATCGCCAAAACGAAAGAACGATTAGATTTCGCTCTTGCTCTTAGGGCTACCTTCGTTTTGAATTCAAGAAGACCGATGAATAAGTTTGGATGTGATGATGATGGTGACTAGCCATAAGTTGAGAGGAAACTAGATACTCTCATCAGTTTCTTTTACACAATAAAAAGTTCAGCTGAGCATTGCGAGATTGTGAAAAACTGGAAACTGTTTCTTAGAACATTATTTTTTCTAATATTAAGCAACAGGTGAATTTTCGAATTCCCTTCGAATTAATAGCGAGATAAAGAAATCTCTTATTTCTATTTGAGATATTTCTCAGACACTAAGGGATCAAACGGATATCTTCATCGTAGACCTTGGAATTCTTTCGTAGAAGTAGACTCCTTTGAAAATTATTTTAGTAAATGGATATGTTAACAAATTACTGTCATCGATTAAGGAACCAAAGCTACACAACTGTTTCTTAGTTCTAAAATCAAAGATATTTCCAATTTCATTGTTTTCTTAAATAACAATCTGTTTTCCATTCTGACTCCAGCGAACAGATATTTATTCTTTGATAAGATTCATGCATGTTTGCACCCTCATTTTTAAAAAATAATATATTTTACTCGTAAAGGCGTAAGGTGTGCTATTATCATTTATCTCTTTAACCATCTTCTGCGCACGAATATCAAATATTTTGAGCTTTTAATCTGCGCCACCAAAGGCTACAATCACAGGGACATAAATCGAAGAATTTGTTGTTCCTAATATCGAAACAAAATATTCTGAAAACGATGACTTCACCTTCGTTATTTACTCAAGATATTGATTCCTTCTATCAACAAATGCATTGACGAGTCGATATAATTTCTCAAAGCCCTAATAATGAGAGTCCTTACATGCTTATTGATGGTTTAATAAGTGAAGTCTATTAATCATTGTTTGCTAGCAATCTTAATGACTTTATACAATAGAGGTCTTGCTATTCAAGACGAGAAATCAATACGATCAAATTGCATTGGATTTTCAAATTATTGTCCTCTTTTTGTATCAGCTATTATTTGTATAGAGTCTTAAGCTTTGAGCTTCAAATAACTTTGTTCCATTGGCAAAAATAGTTCTTATGGGTGATACAAGATTTTGTTATTTAACAGAATATTAGCGAACCCATCGAAGAAATCCCAATCGAACTCGAATATGAAATGTTAATCGTTCCAACAATACAAACTTCTAACAGAGATATTACTCTTAATTGCGAATGGAGAAAATTACAGATTACAAATTATGAACACATCAACTTCAATTTAGAAATTGTTCTCATGCTCTAATACATATCGATAAAATATTTTTTCTTTTCTGAATTTAGCAATTTGCTGAGAAAATCGCAATTGTAAATTTTAATTTTGGCTTCAAATTTCATTGTCTCACGTGTCTTGAAAAAACTTTCGTTTAGATGAAGCATACCGAATACGCGCCCTCTGATCAGGAAAAAGATTGAAACCTAAGAGTTAATGGATTTACCTCCATCTGGAGTTGTTCCAGTATAAAAGGAATTCTCAGTTTTGAGGTCAATTACGTTCACCGTCTGATCGATCGACGAGCTTGCCAACATATCTCCTCCTGAATTCCACCGAACACAAGTGACAGTTCCTATCATTATGATTTCGAATGATAGTGATTTATGAAAAAATACTAAATTTGAAAATTAATGAACCATTGAAAAAAATTTTTTCTTTTTCATTGTAAAAATAATGAAATTTCCTACTTGAATGAAATTTGCCAAGAGTTTTGCAAATTTTCGATTGACGACGATCAAAAATACTGATGGCTTTGTCATCTCCACCAAGTGCAATTAAGTTGGCATCTTTTTGGCAAACATCCATCCAGTATACTACCAAGTCTACGAAGAATTAGAAAGATATAATTATAGCATTCATATAAATCAAGTAGGTATAATTACAGCTCTCTTCTCCGAGCTGAATTGGATTCTTCAAAATGAGGGTTTTCTTGTTAGGATCAAGGATATTGAGCTGGTTCCAGTCATACTTGACATATAATGCTGGGTCGCCAACATAAGTACTCCACCTGCAGCGACCAACTTTATCTAAGTATACACGATAAAGGATTTATTGGTATATAAAAGCGAAAGAAAGCTGCTGAGTTTAATTCTGATAAAAGCAAATTGAAAGTTACCATCTTCGTTTCCCAATTTTAAATAACAACTTGAGAGATTCGTGTTAATATCTGATACTAAGCAGGTTCCTTTGGTATCTATTGCTGCCATCAACTCTCCATCAGGATTGAAATCGAAGCCATTAATGAAATTATCTAATATTGTCAAAAATCTGTTTTTAAGAAACAAATAGAGAGCAACTCTGATATACCTTGATCGTTATTATACTGAGAAGGCCATCTCGACTTTCTTAACAGTTCTACACTCGAATTACTCTTCCGACTGTCATATTTGATATCGAAGAGATGGTAAGCTATTTTTCCACCAAGGGACATTGCTCCCATGATGTTCCTTCTTAGGTTAAAGGTGACATCGCCATACCCAGTGGCTATAATAGAGAGTCGTTATTGAAGTCGCAATTGATAGATTTATCGGAGAGTAGCAGCAGCAATAAGTTACCTCCACGGATTTCGTCCATATTGTATATTTTGCTAGCACATCCTTCGTGTGAAATATCAAAAACGGCGATGTTAGCAGATTCGTATCGAGAGTGATGGAGAGAGATAAGCAATTTTGTATGCTCTATTTCTTTGACATGCGTCCAACTCGCTATATAATGTGAATTCTTAGTTTTCATTTATAAAAAATGAAATTACCATCTTTATTCTTTAATGGAACACCATCAAATACAGCGTAATCTTCCTTCTTATCCAGATTTATGATTTTAATCCGATTGTTTTGTTGTGAACACCAGGCAAGCAGCCTCGAAGTCATCGGTGCTAGCAAATTTTTCATTCTTAATTGGAAAGAGGAAAATATATATCAGAAATGGATTATAGTGCAAGGATCGACTGCTACAGAGGATATAAATTAATTACATTTGTTCCGCAAGGCGCTTTTCGGTCCAGAATACAATAGTGATTCTTTTTGGTCTTTCGTAAGTTTTTCTTGGTGATTGAGACTCAAAATCGACCTGTTGAGTAATTCAACATAGCTTCTTAACACTTAAAAAAATACCGAGCGCCTTCATTTTCCTTTAGTTGTGAGCTCAAAGGGTAATGCGGAAATGTAGCACAAGAAATCTGCTTTCCGGCCTGGCAAATCTGAAAAGTATTTATCATGATAGAATTCGGATAAATTAGCTGAAGTTGAAGGAGATTTTTGCAGAAAAAGGCCGCATCTTTCGAATTAGGTGTTTCGTTCTGAAATCCTTTTGTGAGATTGAGAATATTGATCGCATGCTTTAATTGCGAGTTGTGAGGTTTGGCTTCAACAACTGTTATTAATGCTGCTTGATTGATAATCTTGAAATCTGTGTATACAAGTTTTATTTTATTGGGGAGAGCACTTATGAGAGACGCGTTTTCGAACATTATTTTTTTGAGAGAGCTGATTGAAAAATTGTGTGAGGATATTAATTTTCCAAATTCTTTTGCTAATTAATGGCAAAATAAGAGATCTATCGAAATATTGAAAAGCTCTCGAGAGAATAGAATTTATTCTCTTTTTTCAACAAATACTTTGATACAACCCTCAAAAATATTGAAGGGACAGGTTGAATTCTCATCTCAAATTGCATACTGCACAATTTGTAGCAAAGAGATCTTTAATACTAGCTTGGAATTTCTAAATTCATTTTGTTTTGTTGGATAATCTCTTAGTTACCATGTCACAACCCTAAATCAAGCAAATTATGGTCTCTTGTAATTGCGAACCGCAATGCTTGATGTTTGAAGAAATAAACTTATTTTTTCCTAATTATCTCTGGTTTGGTACTGAGCAGCCTAATAAAATGCTAACCAACTATATTATCAAGATGGATTATTATGGTTTAAGAGACATTGAATTTAAATTTTTAGTCGATCGGTCCAATTCTGTATAAGTCTTTCCAACATGATTTATGTTGGGTGTGAAGAAATTCTACACTTCATAAAACTAAAAATCCCTCTGTCTTTTAAGGGAATGGTGTATGTACTCAAGAATTGTATTTTCAATAGTGGTTCAATTAGGACACATAGAACCCTTCAGTACCTTCATACATTGCCATTACGATCTTCTCTCTCATGGTTTCCTTATCAGGATAGCGAGGGATCTCCAAACAATGTGAACTAGTTTTCCATCCATTAGCCGCTGTCAAATTATTATGTCAGAATTTACCAAGTATGCGCGATAGGCAAATCTGTATTTTTTAACGAATCAGCAAGCATTAGCTCAAGTGGGTCTCTTTTAAATCCTCCAGCAGGTACTCGAGAGCTTCCTATAATTAATGCCGTGTAGTTAGTTATTCATATGGTTATTTCCGGAAGAAGTCTTACCTGTAACGAAATAAAGGTACTGGCTAAGCTCTTCATTAGTGAAGGACTCTAATATTTCCCAGAACCACAATGATACATCCTCTGTGGGTGATAGTTTGTTTCCATATCTGAAATTCTCTTTCCAATCGACTAAATCGTAAACTTGCTCTCCCGCCACAATATACTCCAAATCGCTTGGAGCCATCAATTCTAAAGCTTTCTCTGGGATCAAAATATGGAACCCTCTCTTGAAAGCTTTTATTTGGTCTCGGATTTCGTCAGTGAGCTTTTTTTGGCACAGCAACCTCACAAACTCTCGTTTATTTTCATCTGTAACTTCAATATTCTCTCCATTAGGTTTTAAAGGAAGACTAATTCGTTCTTCAAGTGTCTCAAACTCGTAGGTGAAATTTTGACCGAGCCCTTCAACGCTATTTTCCAACATCCATTTCATACTTTTGTGGAGATGCTCATCTATGTCTTCAAGGTCATCAAGGTAGAGATGTTTTCCTAATCTCTATATCAATGATTGATTACTATAATATACTTACCTATCAAATGTTTGTAGAAGGATTTTGGGAAATGCACATCGATAGCAATCTTTTGCTGAATAACCTAGTTTTTCAAAAAATATATACATCAACGGGAGAGTTCCTCCGCATTTCATTACCTTCGCAACCATAAGTCCGACAAATTCGAAGAACTCGAGGTGATTGGGAACGATACTAGAAAGAGGACTTGGCTGAATGCTCCTTTTATTTGATGTCACTCTGAAAAGCCCGAAATTTGGATCTGTCAAAGTTTTGAAAAGATCAGTAAACCATGACCTTCTCAGACCACCTATTGTAAATAGTAAAGCCTGGAGTCTCCCAATTCAAAATTACCAGCATCATAACCTTCTTCACCCGAATAGTGAATGGTTAGTGTCTTTCTCTTATCGGATTCCGAAACGAACTGGAAGCTCTTTAACGAGTCTTCAATCAGATGAGTTCTTCGGATTCTTACGTCTAGAAAAGAAGTTAGATCCAAGTAATAGAACAATCTCTTTACATCGATCATCTTCAGGCAGGAAGTCAACTGAATAAGCCTTGCCAGAAGGTGTAATGATATTCACCCTACAAAGTAAAATTGATTGAAAAAACATTATAACTGTATCTAACATACCACATGTGGTCGAATTTGTTCTTGAAAGAAGTGATCCAATGTCTTTGCTTCGATAGTTCTCGAAGTACCCTCTCTATTTGAATGTACTCATGCTGCAGAAGAGCTATATGCTGGAAAGCTGATTTCGCTTTGAAACTCAAATGAGAAAAGATGTGTTCAATGTTGATTCCATCGAGCTTGGTTCGTCTAATCTCTGAATAACTCTTCGACAGCTTTGGAGTGACATCTAGATTCCCTAAATCAAACTCTTTCGACATATATCGCGATAAACGGGCTTCCGGGAAGTCCAATGCGTCCAAGTCTGTAATGCTTTGAGGTTTTTGGGTCTTTCTTTCTTTTTGCACATGATAAAAGTAGATATGATGGCTGATCACAGTGATAAGGTAAAACACCAAAGAATGTCTTGAGAACTCTTGTGCTGGCATTATATCTGCGAGTTTATCAAGGAGTTCGTATAAAATCAGAACAGTCTCCGTGATCGCATCGTTTTGGATAAGCTCTTCAGCAAACTTTATATGATTCTCTGATGGCTCTTTGACCGCAAGGATGCCATGTGCGACGATGTTCATATAGAATCCAACAAGTTTAAGGTCAGCTCCAAACAATTGACTACATATCTCTTTGAGATTTGTGGTGGTTTTAGATTTTAGCACTGTAACGTTTTTCTCGAACTTTTTTTGCAGCTCCTTAAAGAGATTATTGAGCATTGAGTAAAATTCACCTAAGCATGTGACAGCAAAGTCTTCAAATTTCATCGAAGCAATGACCCAATCGTAAACTATTTTCTGGCTTAAAACGGAATAATCTATGGTCAACCTGACGAGAGACATGATAGACTCCTTCTTTTGAAGAAACGTTGGAAGGATTTGAGGTCTTTCCTGGTTTTCTTCGAATGCTTGGGCAAAGAAATTCAGAAAACCTCTGAATGTAAAGGAGTTCGGATCGCAGAATCGGAAATTAGCGAAAGCAGCGGCTCTATCGAAGAGTAAATTTCCTTCATCTTCCTGCGAGATCGCTTTTTTGATTTCTCGGACTTCTGGGAGTCTATTTTTTATCAACGATTTGTTCTTGATGAGAGACACATTCGGGATACGTTTCATGCATTTATAGAGGAATCCGCATGCTTTAGTAATCACATCCTCAGACGAAAATACATTCTCGCTTGTGTTCAAGTTGAGTTCACCAGTGACAGGTGAACCTTTTAAATGAAGTTCTGCGAGAGCAAGGACTGTATCGAGTATTGCCAAGAGGTTTGATGAGCACACTGAAAGCCATCGAATGTGTTTGAACTTCATGTGAGCGGTCAAAATTTTCTTTGAAATGAAAAGCACAGTACTATCGGAGAGCCTCAAGCCAGACTCCAATGCTTTATGAGGGACTAACTCTATTTTGCCCTCATTTACTGACTTCTCCTCTTCTTCAATTTTTCCTTTCTGCTTTTCTTTCTTAGACGGAGGAACTTTAGATGGAGAAACATCAGTAAAAGTATCTTCAAACACTTCGTCATAGACAGCAGAATGACAGTCTTCAACTTCGCTATCTCCTCCGGAATCATGCGTATCTTTCTTTCGGTTCCAAACTGCTGACCTGATTTTGCCAGCCAGATCTCTGAGTGACTTCGGAAGCTCTGAAACGGTCTCAGGAGTTGCAACAGCGAGGACTAATATTTTAGATACCAAAGGAAGGCTACTAATGAAAGCCAAAGTCGCCTTTGAGATTGTTCCCCTCTTCTTTGTCTCAAATAGGAGACTATCTGGGTTAGAGCTGCTAATAAATTTAAGCATCGCTTCTTTTTCTTGGAACAACTTAAGGATTTTTTTCGCTTCCTGGAGTTTCCCACTTAATGCTTGTTTATCTAATTCTGATATCTCTTTCTCATAGTTCCCTTTAATTTCTTCCATTCTTTCTACTTTTTCTTCTTCTTTTTCTTTCAGGGTCGTTTTCTCTTCTTCTTCCTGCTCTTTCTCCACTTTCTTTTCTTCTTCATCCTCTTCTGCTCTCTTTTCTTCCTTTCCCTCTTTGAGCTTAATCGTCTTTCTTTCTTCATTTGAAACACTTTCTGTGTTCATTGTTGGTTCGTTTGTATCCATCTCAGCTGTTTCCTCGGAATTGCTTGGAATAAGGCTATTATCTACAGATAGACCAGCTACGATCGTTTCAAGAATGGGAGCCTAGAAACATTAATTGAGAAATAAATTTATCACAGCAGTTTACTTTGCAAGACTTTGGCTTTTTCTCGCAGCCTCCTATGTAGTCTAAGAGAACTTCGTCAATAGGATTCGAAAAACTTGTTTGACGAAGCCATTCGCTATTAAGTGCCTTCATTCTGGTCCAAATTTGAGTGACCTGCTCAGTATTGAACTTCATGGGGATTCTATCCCAAGTATCACTTAGCTTTTCATTGAACTGATTGTAGACGTTAACAGAAAAGTTGTCAAGCTTCAACGGAAATTGAGCGGACTCCATGATACTCTGATAAATTATGGGGAGATCCATGAAGACCAGATAGTTTGAAGCAGCGAACTTTATTTGCGAGCCTCTTAATGAGCGATACTCGAGATTTATCTTCAATTCCAACGCTTCTATTTTTCCCCCTTCAGCAATAGCATCTTTAATCTGTTTCCATGTTTGATCATAGATGACTATCCATTCTCCCAACCATGCTGGTACGGAACATATCACTCTAGGAAGTATGGCATTTTCAAGAGTCCCACGCGACCAATTTAGTGAATAATCCATATCTTTAGAAGATAGTCCCATAATACTGTACTCTGCTTTGATCAGCTGCTCCCATATTTGTTTGGTTAGGTTTGATTTTTCAGCAAGTGGAAAAGTATCCGTCCATATCATCAATGGGAAGAAGTGCGCTAAACAGATTTCTCGAGATATATCAATACACTCAGCGAACTGAGTTGGCATTTTCTTATAAAGGCGCAAGGCGATATTCAATTTAGTTAACCCTGTCAGGACCCGCTGCTCCAGACAATTTCTGATGAACGTATTGAAACTCAAATAACCTTTTTCTTCACTTTCGTCTTTGAACAGAAGAGGTACCGGCACTGCCAAAAGTACAGCTAAGAACTCATAAACATCTGGGTGAGCTGCTACGACCAGAACTTCAATAAGGTAGGCTCCAAATGGCACTTCTGATTTCTTGTTAAATTTGCCAAGGATTTTCGTATTGATCATCTCTGTTATTGTCGAGTTGCCGGCAATGGTAACGGCAGGATTGTCTTTTTTTTCAAATAGGGATGAAATATCCTTAAAGAAGAGATAAGGGCCCAGGAACGGATACTCAACGATAAGTCTAGCGATTCCTCTTAGAGCAAAGAGACCTTTCTTTTCTGTGTCATTTGGTAGTGAGCCTTCTGAGGAATTTGTGCTGTCTCCTACACCAAGCGCGGTAAGCCCTGCAACAATACTTTTTATGAAATGATCAATGTATACAGCAGAGGGATGGCTTGAAAACTCCATGATTACATTGAAAAACTCGGTTTCCTGTGGAGTATGTACTGTGTGTAAGTTGGTCTCTCCTTTAAATTGGATAAACTTGCCGGATTTGACCAAATTTTCATGCAAATATTTAAGATCATCACAACCATTGATTTTAGACAGAATTGTGTGGAAAAGTTTTGCTCCGAAAGATTTGTAAGGTTTGTCGCTTTCAATTCGGCCGCCATCGGAGTGAAAGACACTGAACTTTACAACTGCTTCGATATATTGGGAGACTGGAAAAGAGTTCTGAAGTATTAATATGGCTGCGTACATGTACTTATTTTGGCCAATAAATCCACCCGCGAATAGAAATTTCATCACTTCAGTCTGAAATAGAAGCTTCGTGCTTTCTGTCTGAGCTGCAAATGTAATTATTAGCTCATAAAAAGCATTGGTTGTCTCCATTTCTTGGTATAATTCAGGTTTTATTGAGAAAAGGCTACAGGTAAGAGGAATGAGTTCTTCCATTTGACCGTCCAATGTTTTCAGGAGTTGTTGTGATCCTTCTATGAGACCAGTCCTGTCATTGTGATAGCATATTATCACTTGACGCAGACAATGAATCAGTTTTGGATAGATAACTTGGAAGATCTTGCGAAGAACCGCACGATTCTCTGAAGTCTCTGAGTTTATCATTAATTTTGTGGAAATAATGAGGAAATCTGCAACTTCCTCCATAGTGAGTGCAGAAAATTCTTTGGTTGCTTGCGGAGCGAGGTGGAAAATGATAAATTCAAAGTATTTATGCTCAGCAACCACGGAGATTGTTTCAAAGTCATTCATGAGCGAGATTAAAACTTGCTCCATTTCCTGTGAATACTGAACAGGTTTCTCATTCAATATTGATTTTACGCTCTCTACAAATCTTTTCTTACTTCCTGTCAGTAGGTCAGCAAAGAGGTCAGTGACGGGCCAATTCTTTTGTACCTTCCCAATACTCTGCAAATATGAACTAAACCCGGCAGCAGCAACAGCCTCAAGAAAGAATTTTGTGGCCTTATAATGTGAATTGGCCACTGCATCTGTCTTAAACGGAAATTCAACTGAAAATTTCTGATCCAAGTCTTTTGGACCCTTTAGTACAGGCAGCAACTCTGCAAGGAATTCATTTACTTTATACATCGTCTGATGATATTTGATAACAAGCTTGACAAGACAAGACTGTAGAATATTTCCAAGCAATTTATTCCTCCACTCTTCAGCGTTTCTTTTTCTCGCGGTTTCACTCCATTCTTGTATCACCAAGCATAGCTCCTTCTCGATCTCAGAAGTTTGAAGCAATATATCAGAGCCGAGTCGCGCAATAAAATTAGGGGTATATGATGCGAAGAGGGTTTTAGTAAAAGCGATTAATTCTTGTCCAGAGCTAGCTGCAATCTCTGAGTCCGAAACCTGGATCATTTTTCGCAAAAAGTCAAATGCGATAAAGCTTTCTTTCACAGGGATAGCCTTCAGCCAAAGCTCAAGTGAGTCTGAATTGACCACATTTCCAGCTCTATTTGATAGTAAGGCACTATAGAACATAAGAAGAAGCAAATATTCATTCACTTCCTCAGGCATCTTCATTGCTTTGCATGTTTTGGTCCAAGTTAGAGTGAACTTCACTATTGTCTTTTCAAGGCTACTGGCGTCATTTACGGTGCAAATTGCAGATACTCTCTCCAGAAATCTTTGCCATTGGTTATCCGCGTATTTTTTATAAACCGAAATGACAATGCCGCTTGAGCTACTTTGACTTTCAGCAACGGTGGCTGTTATCAAAACCTTTAAAATATTCCAAAGGGCTTCTGATAGGTCATCGGAAAGATCTTCCGTTTGAGTTGTGCTCTGGAAGGCAGTAGGACAAAGCTTGGTGCTCTGTTTGATTAGTTTAAGATTATCAAGAAACAACAGAACAAACTGTGCCATTGCTATTTTAGGGTTATCTGCGCTGCTGACGATTCGATGTCCTATTCTTGCGATCTTTTGAGGATAGTCCGGATTTTTGACGTCCGCATTCCGATCAAATACTTTTCCCAGCATAATTAAGGTTCTAGATATGGTTATTGTCATATCTTTTCCAAATTCAGCTATTGAGTCGTATTCTTTTAAAACTTTTGAAAAGGTTTTTTTATCCCACAGTGGATTAGGAACCAGCAAGAAGCTCTCAAGCATTGGATTTATAATTCGCAAGTGGAATTCTGTTTGTCCTAGCTCAGAATAAGGGTTCTTCAATCTATGGAGAGCTCGATTTGATTCTAGCCAATATGACACTAAATAAGAGACACGGTACAATTTATTTTCGAGTTTCCTGAGATGATATTCTGATTGGTCCTTATCTTCCATTGCGTTATAATATTCTTCAATAGTTGCTTTTAGCCACTCAGCTATACTATTCGAGGTCTCGATGAGCATACTTGCAAAATTTTTTGCATATTCTGGAGCCTCAGGGTGTGTTTCATTCCATCTCAGTTCATCTAAGTACTGTTTCATGATATAACCCGCAGGCAGTGAGGGGTGCTGATTTGTAAAGCAATTGCTATCGGTTGTCCAAGATTTGATAACCCATTTTTTTATCGAATCTGAAAATTTTTTTAATTCGACCATGAAGCTGAAGCTCCGCGTCGCTAACTCAAAGAGGAAGTAAAGATCTTGAAGAGTGAGGACGTTCAGAGAATCCAATGTTTTGAAATATCTGGACAAACTTTCACCCGGCAGCTGCTTGACTTCTATTGAACCGTTTACAGAGTCTCGAAAATGCTGAAAAGTTAGTCGAAACACAACGTTTTTAATAAAATAGGATCCTTTCTCAGATTGCCATTTGTAATCCATGAATTGAGCCAGTTCGGGGGATCTTTTAAAGCTATCCATTATTTTGCCATCAGAATCTAGTTTGAGGTCTTTCAGAAAATCAAATAAAACATAAAGGTAATTGAGGAGCACCAACTCTTCAATAGCATTTATGTCTCGTTTTTCGAATATTTCTGAATCTATCCAATCACAAAACTCTTTAATTTTTTTCAATATTTCTAGTGGCTGGAATAAAGCAGCTGCAGGACTCAACGGGTGTATCATTTTCAATAGCCTTTGTTGAATTCCTCGGAAGAGACTAATTGGCAGCAGCACTGTCAGAAAATCTTGACCTCGTAAAAGAGAGTAGAACCATTCCACAATCTGGGCATCTGCTTCTTGAAATAAAGCATTAGGATAGGAGTCTTTCTGTAGCAGAGAAACGTAAAGTTTCTCCAGAAAAGCAATCCAGTCTCTTACAACTAATGTGGAAAGTGGGTGAAAGAGTTCGCTTTCAAGAATACTTTCGAGATTAGTTAGATCGTATTTAGCATTCTTCACCCATAACTTGACCAGAGCATCAGAAACGCTGACAAGCTTGGAATTGATCTCAGATAAGAGGTATTCTAAGAATTTATTTCTTCCTTGATCTGCTATATCACTCCATTCACCCGAACGCCAATAGCTGCAAAGAAAGGTGACACAGTCTTCAATTAGGTTAAAAGGATCTGCTTCCTTGATTTGAAGTAGCTCTTCAAGGAGAGAGAAAATGACTTTTGCTTGCCAGTCGGTATCTTTGAAATATTTTTCAACTGCGCTTGGCACTTTCCAGTCGTTTTCTCCATCAACTAGGTACAATCTGATAATTCCCAGAAGCACGCTCAAGATGGCCTCTTCGTTCTGGCGGTTGGCCAAATCGTTTAATATCTTGAGAAGCAAGATCTCGCCCATGGTCTGGTAAACACTTGCTTGAGTTCCTGCCGCCTCACGGATCGTTTCCACTAGCTTATGATAGGTGTTGTTTGACTCGTTTAACAGCGTTGATATCACCTCAGGCTTTTCTAAACTGATTGAGACGCTTTGAATCAAAGCCGAATGTAGTTTCTTGGAAAGGACTTCCTCAAGATGCTTTAAATTCACGGAAATTTTGCTGTAGTCTTGGAGTTGTTTTCTTTCGATAGCAGCGGATTTAGCTTGCTCGATGATAGTTGTAAGCTCTGGACCAATTATTGAAAGAAATAGCAATATCGGCTGAATATACTCGCGGACCCTATTCATGGATGGACGCAGCAGCGGAGAGCAATCCTTCTGCGAATAGAAGATGCGATTTATGCTATTGAAGAGCAGTCTGATATTTGAGTATGAATGGGTGTATTCCAGGAGCTCCAAGCTTGGGAGGAGGATAGGCACGGTCCCATAATTTTTATTTAGTGAGGAATTTTCGTTTATTTGGTTCAAGAACATCACATACTTGCCGCAGATTGCATCGCAGTCTTGTAGACGAGCCAGATCTTCAGGAATGGTAAGCTTTTCGCTCTTTGAATATTCCTGGATCAAAAATTTGTATATCTTCTCGCTAATTTTGAGAGGGTCCTTCATTGTGAAAGCCGAGAAATTAAAGCAGGTTTCCGATGCGATCTCTTTCTGTAGAAGCGTCTTCCCGAACATTTTGGTCGCTTGAGTGTAGAATTCTGACGCTTGCTGTGGAAGAACTATATCTTTAAATTTTTCGGAAAGATCCAGAACTTCATCCTATGTTAAGGTTACGGCGATCGTTCTCTAAAGTAGATTGGTTACTGGAATATAGACTGCGTTGAGGACGGAGTCTTTTCTCGAGAAATTATTTAGATGCACAGTTTTCATTTTATTTGGATCAACTATTTTGTTAATTTCTGATTTAGTATTTGAATCTGATCGAGTGAGCAAGCTCCGGTATTTGAAGATCCATTTGCGAATGAAAATTTATATTGGCAGATTGAGCCTAAAAGGAGAGTTTGAGAGTCTCTAATCTAAGGGAGGCTTCCTAAACCTCAGAAAGCATACTTGTTGAGTGAAAAAGCAATGCATATATTACAATCTCAGCTCTGTTGAGCAGCAGAAATGCAATAATCCCTTCAAAGAGATAAAATTTCAGTTTTCTATTGAAGCTTTGGTGATAAGGAACTGATAATGATCACCACTATGATGGTGTTCTTTGAAGGAGGAGGATTAAGTCCCATAATTCGTATGCCAGCTTGATAGTAAGATAAACGAATGTGTTGCAGTCTAATTGCACCTCTTCAAAAGGGAAATTCCCTTTACCATCTTTAGATGTTAGTCTGCTATATTCATATTAGGAAGTAATTAAACTTAAAGCTTTTACAGGTACTTTCACTCAAATAACAAATGTTAGAAATTGAACAAATCTTTTGGAAACAGAGCATTAATTCCAACTAATTTCAGAAACCATTTTTTTCTCAATGAGAATACATCTGATCAGATGTATTGTGGCCCTTGAAATATGGAGACTAGAGTTCAAAAACTTAAATGCGAAATTACACATTTCGTCATCAGTGACTTCTAAATTTCGTAAAATAGTCACTGGATCAAATGCGTTAATAATGGTCTTGAGTGGTAACTTTTCGATAACAAAATACACCATGAAATTAAACAAATCTTGATAGAGAATTTGCTTCATCTTAGAACCAACTCTGACTATGGAAATATGACTTATGACTCACAAAGAGGAATTGAAGCGATTTCATTTTTCAAAAAATTAGCGTGCCGTCTCTTTGAAGTCAATAAATGTACCTGAAATGCTGACAATAGCC